>Ga0070710_10001524_pt1 | contig 10944 bp, 7 predicted proteins | sample LARL52metaG_FD_65454 | JGI IMG/M metagenome (GOLD analysis project Ga0070710, IMG submission 65454) | Corn, switchgrass and miscanthus rhizosphere microbial communities from Kellogg Biological Station, Michigan, USA - LAR L5-2 metaG | ecosystem: Host-associated > Plants > Roots > Rhizosphere ... | reverse complement strand
CTTGCACCGGTGCATCTCCTCGGCCTGGGTCCCGGGCACGGCGTCGATGATGCTGCGGGGCGGGATGTAGACCTGGTTGTGGCGGCCGAGGAAGCACGGGTCGTGGTAGGTGATCTTCTCCTCGACCGGGCTGACCGGGGTCAGCTTGCCGTCCGCCACCAGCCGTGCCAGCAGCTGCGTGTGGTGGATGACCTCGTAGTTCCCGCCGAGCTGCGGGTACTCGCGGCTGATGGTATTGAAGCAGTGCGGGCAGGAGGCGATGACCTTCTTGCCGGTCCCGGCGGCTACGCCGGCCTCGTTGAGCGTCTCCACGTTCTGCTGCGCCAGCATCTGGAACACGAACTCGTTGCCGAGGCGGCGGGCCGGGTCGCCGGTGCACGCCTCCATCGGGCCGAGTACGGCGAACTGCACGCCCGCGACGTGCAGCAGCTCGGCGATGGCCTTGGTCGCCTTCTTCGCCCGGTCTTCCAGCGCCCCGGCGCAGCCGACCCAGTACAGGTACTCCACGTCGTCGGGGATGCGGCCGTCGAGGACAGGGACCTCGAAGTCCAGCTCGGTGATCCAGTCCAGCCGCTTATCCTCGGCCAGGCCCCACGGGTTGCCGCGCCGCTCCAGGTTATTGAGCATCGTGGTGGCTTCCTGCGGGAAGGCCGACTCGACGAGGACCTGATGGCGGCGCATCCCGTTGATGTGGTCGATGTGCTCGATGTCGACCGGGCATTCCTCGACGCAGGCGCCGCAGTTCGTGCACGACCAGATTACCTCGGGATCGATCACGCCGCCCGCTTCCGCGGTCCCGACCAGGGGCCGCTCCGCCTCGGCCTTGACGGCGTCGGGGAGCTTGTCGCGAGCCTCATCGGAGTCGGCCAGCAGGTACGGCGCCTTGGCGAAGGCGTGGTCGCGCAGGTCCAGGATGACCTGCTTGGGCGACAGCGGCTTGCCGGTGACCCAAGCCGGGCACTGCGACTGGCAGCGGCCACACTCCGTGCACGTGCCGAGGTCGAGCAGGCCCTTCCAGGTCAGGTCCTCGACCTTGCCGATGCCGAAGACGTCGACATCCGGGTCGGCCTCCTCGAAGTCGAGCACCCTGCCGCCGGAGCGCATCGGCTCGAGCGGCCCCAGCGCGTTCGGGCGGCGGGAGAACATGATGTTCAGCGGGGCCAGGCCGATGTGTAGGTGCTTGGAGTAGGTGACGATGACCAGGAACGCCATGATCACGCCGATCTGGGCGAGCAGGAACACCGCCTCGAGCACCGAGTTGACGCCGTATCCCAGCGGCGCCAGCCAGTTCCCGACCGTGTGGGAGGCGAACGCCCAGTCGTCATACGGGAACACCCCGGTGTTGACCTGCGCTCCCCGGTACAGCAGCAGCGTGGCGATGACCAGGAAGATCATGGCCAGAACCAGCCAGGCGGCGCGGGTGTGGGAGCCGAAGAACCGCGACCGGCGGCCTTCTTTATGCGGGTTGTTGCGCAGCCGGATCACGGTGAACGTCGCGATGCCGGCCAGCACCCCGACGGCGAACACGTCCTCGAGGAACCCGAGCACCGCCCAGTGCCCGATGCCGGGGATCGCGAAGGTGCGGGAGAACAGGGCGCCGTAGGCTTCGATGATCGTGAAGATCAAGACCAGGAAGCCCCAGAACGTCGCCGCGTGCGCGGCGCCGGGGACGGTCCACTTCAGCAGCTTGCGCTGCCCGATCACCTCGGTCAGCTGGGTTTCCGTCTCTTGGCCCGGGTGAGACCTGGCGAACGCCACCCGCTCCGGCGCCGGCTGCCCGGAAAACGCCAGCCGCCCGAGCCACCACACCCGTCGCCCCGCCACCGCGAACGCGACAACGGTCAGCCCCAGCCCGATGATCACCCGCGCGAGCATCAGAACCCCTTCACAGATCAGTGAATTAAGTAGTATTAATATACTACTTCTAGAACCCGAGGATAGTAAACAGTATCCGCAAGGTAAGCAAATCTCGGCTGTTGACGTATCTTAATAGCGATAGAATTCGAGTAATAGTCTTTCTTGGTGTCGCACGCAAACGAGATAGCCATGACGCAGCCACCGCCCCGTGAGCGCGAGCCGGCCGAGGAGCCGGCCCGCGACTCCGGGGTTCCCGACGACGGCCGTGATCTGCTGCTGGCCGGCTTCGTCAAGGACGGCCCTGGGGACACCTGCCCGCCCAGTGCCGCGCTCGCGGCGGTCGTGGAGGACCTGTCCGGCCCGGAACGGCGCTGCGAAGGCGCGACCGATGACGAATTGATCGGGCTGCTGGGCCGGTGGAATGCCCTCGAAGCGTGGGCGGCCGCGGGCAAGCACGGGGTGATCCGGGAGCTGATCCGCCGCCGCGCTCGCCCCGGCCTTGGCGGCTACCAGCCAATGCACGGCGACCTGCCCGCCCAGTGGCACGAGGGACTGGCCCACGAGGTCAGCATGGGGCTGGGCCTGTCGATCCGCGGCGCGGACAAGCTGACCTGCTTCGCCTGGGACCTGCAGGCCCGGCTGCCCGGCATCGGCGCCGCGCTCGCCAGCGGGGTGATCAGCGAGTGGAAGGCCAGGCTGATCTCCGACGAGCTGGCGGTGCTGGACGATGAGCACGCCGCGGAGGCAGAGAAGCTGATCCTGGACCAGATAGCGGGCCAGCCGCCGGGCGTGATCGGCAAGCTTGCCGCGCAGGCGGTCTGCACCGTAGACCCCGACGGCGCGGCGAAGCGGCGGCAGCACGCGGAGCGGGAAGAGGCCCGGGTCCGGTTCTGGCGGGCCAACGGCGGCGCGTGCGCGCTGGCCGCCTACGGCCTGCCCACCGATGCCGCTCTCGCCGCCAACGACGCGATCGAAGACCGCGCCCAGCGCTACAAGCGGCTGAAGATCCGCCCGGACGCCCGGCTGGACCAGCTGCGCGTGCTGGCGTTCTTGGACATCCTCAACGGCATCACCCTGGAGACCCGCCTCACCCAGTCCCGCGCCGACGCCGCCGCTGAGCAGGACCGCACCGTCACCGCCCGCGCAGACAGCCCACCTGAGCGCGGCCCAGGCGGCGCCCCCGACGGCGGCGGGACTCCAGTCGGCACTGCCGAATCCGGCCCGTCGGACGAGGACCGGGACGCCTACGACTGGGACTCCTACTTCGGCGACCACGGCGAACCCGACGACGAGGTGCCAGGCGACAAAAGCGGCATGGACCTGGCTGGCACTCCCGGCCCCAGTGCGCCGGACGACGGCTGGTTCACTAGCCACTTCGACGACAGCGGCGAACCTGTCGTCTGCTCACACAGTTCCGACGCTGATGCCGTCAGTGATGGCATCGGCGCTGCAGCCGCCCCGCCCTGCCGGGGCTGGCCGCGCGGGCCAACCTCACCCTCCCGCTCGCCACCCTGCTCGGCCTTGCCGAACGGCCTGGCGCCGGGCACGCACTCGGCCCACTCGACCCGGCCCTGGTCCGCGACCTCGCCTCTAGCGCAGCGAATAGCCCCGACAGTGAGTTGTGCGTGACCATCACCGACGGTGAGGGCGTCGCCGTCGCTCACGGCTGTGCCCGGCCCACCCGTCCGAAAAAATCCAGCCCGCCGGCCAGCCGCGACGGACCCCAAGGCCTCGCGCCATGGGCGCTCACCCTGCGCGACGAACCAGGGCCACCCGGCGGGTACGGCACCTGGACCCTCACCCTGCCCGACGGCCGCGACCTCACGGTCAAACTCCTGGCGGTCCCGGTCAGCGACTGCGACCACCGGCACGAATCACACGGCTACCAGCCCAATGACACGCTCCGCCACCTCGTCCAGATCCGCGACGGCACCTGCACGTTCCCGACTTGCTCGGCGCACGCCCGCGAATCCGACTTCGAGCACGCGGTGCCCTACGACCAGGGCGGTAAGACGTGCGCATGCAACGGCGGCGCGCGAAGCCGCCGCTGCCACCGGGTCAAGCAGTCATCCGGCTGGAGCGTCACCCAGCCCGAACCCGGCCTGCATCAGTGGACCGCGCCCAGCGGCCGCACCTATACCCAAGGACCCATGCGGTACCCCGCCTGACGCGTAACTGGCCATCTACCGCTGAGGGCCGCGGCACGCGGGCTCAGTTGTCCGGAGTGCCCTCGGGGACCGTCATGGGGAAGCGGAACAGCTCCTCGGCGTTCGCGTGGGTCATCTTCGCCACCTCGTCGGCGGGCACTCCCTCGAACAGGGTCTTGAAGGCCGCCTGCGTGGTGGGGAACGGGGTGTCCGCGTGCGGGTAGTCGGTCTCGCAGAGGATGTGGTCGACGGTGAAGTCGTACCGGTACTTCAGGCCAACGGGCTCCTCGATCATGCAGAACCACATGTTGCGCCGCGCCACGGTGCTTGGCAGTACTTCGGCGTCCGGGATGTGGGTCCAGTACTGATGGCGGTCCCACTGGCGGTCGGCGCGCTCGATCGCGGCGGTGATCCAGCCGATGCCGCCTTCTGACCAGACCAGCTTGATGCGCGGGAACTTGCGCGGGATGGGGCTGACCATCATGTTGGTGGCCGAGCGGCCGGCGTGCGCGAACGCGGCGGCGATCTCGACCATGGGGATCTTGCCCTCGAGGGTGACCTGGGGGAGCGCGCCGCCGATGTGCATGCAGACCGGGATGTCGGCATCCTGGCAGACCGCGAACAGCGGGTGCCAGTAGTCGGTGTGATAGCCGGGCAGGTCGATGTTGGCCGGGTCTTCCATCCAGCACAGCGCCTTGCTGCCCTTTTCGATGCAGCGCGCGGTCTCCTCGGCCGCGAGCTGCGCGTCCCACACCGGCGCGATCGTCATCGGGACGTACATCTCCGGCGCGACCGGGCACCATTCGTCGAGGATGAAGTCATTCCAGGCCCGCACGCACACCAGCGCGAGGTCCTTGTCCTCGAAGGTGCCGAACTTGCGGCCGGCGAACCCCGGCAGCGTGGGGAACGCGACACTGGCGAAGACGCCGTTGGACAGGAAGTCCTTCTTGCGCTGGTGCGGGTCGTAGCAGCCAGGGATCATGTCCTCGAACCGGGCAGGCTCGGCGCCCCACTGCTCGCGCGGCTTGCCGGCGACCGCGTTCAGGCCCATGGTCATCTCCATGCCGCCTTCCCAGACCCACATCTGGCGGCCGTCGGCCTCGACGACGTGCGGCACCCGGTCCTTGTACGCGGCCGGCACCCGGTCCACCCAGACACCCGGCGGCTCGACGATGTGATCATCGACGCTGAACAGCTTGAACATTGCTGCCTCCCTGGGGCGGAAGCCTAGACGTGACCCAATATAGCTATACAGTAAATGCAGTTCAATAGGTAATATGATTATGCCTGGGGCCAGGAAAGGAACACGAACCATGCGCGTAGGCATCTATTTCGATTTGCGGAACCCTCCGGCCTGGCGTGTCCCGCCGTCCCGCCTCTACGGCTTCACCCTCGAGATGTGCCGCGAGGCCGAGCTGCTCGGCTGTGACTCGGTATGGCTGACCGAGCACCATCTCTTCGACGACGACTACCTGCCGCAGCCGCTGACGTTCGCGGCCGCGGTCGCCGCGCGGACCCAGCGGGTGCGGATCGGCACCGGCATCCTCATCGCGCCGCTGCACCACCCGGCGGAGGTCGCCGAGCAGGCCGCGGTCGTCGACATCGTCAGCGACGGCCGGCTCGACCTGGGGATCGGCGCCGGGTACCGCGTTCCCGAGTTCGAGCTCTTCGGCGCCGAGATGGCGACGCGGTACCGCGCGACCGATGACATGGCCAGGGAGCTGCGCCGCCTCTGGGGCACCGGCGGCGTGACCCCGCGCCCGGTCCAGGAGCGGCCGCCGCTGTGGATGGGCTACCAGGGCCCCAAGGGCGCCCGCCGGGCCGGCCTGCTCGGCGAGTGCCTGCTGACGGTGAACAAGGACAGCTGGCCCGCCTACCGGGACGCGCTAGCCGAAGCCGGCCACGACCCGGCCACCGCCCGCATGGCCGGCGGCATCCAGGGCTGGGTATCCGAGGACCCGGAGGCGGACTGGCCGGAGGTCGCGCGTCACGTCGGGTATCAGGTCGACTCGTACCGGCGGCACATGGTGCAGGGGACGGACGCGCCGGTCCCGAAGCCGGTGGACCCGGAGAAACTCAGGACGCGCGAGCCGCGCGGATCCCTGGACCACTTCTTCTACGGCACGCCCGAGGAGGTCGCGCGGCGGGTGCGAGACAAGGTCGGTGACGCCCCCGTGGAGACCGTGTACTTCTGGGCTTCGATCGGCGGTATGCCGGAGAAGGCCGTCGCCAGGCACATCCAGACCGTCTGCACCCGGATGGCCCCCCTCCTGAAGTAGCGCCTGGCTAGCCGGCTCGCCCGCTACAGTGCCGCGTTCAGGCCGCCCGCTACGGTAATCAGCTGCCCGCTGACGTTGCGCGCGTCCGGGGATACCAGGTAAGCGACCGCACCAGCGATGTCGGCCGGGTCGTTGATCCGGCCGAGTGGCGGCAGCGGAGCGGCGGCGGCGTCGTCGTCACCCATCACGGCGGCGCTGCGCCGCGTCGCTCCTGGCGCGACGGCGTTGACATTGACGTCATACGCCGCCAGTTGAAGCGCGACCGCCCGCGTGAACGCGACGACGCCTGCCTTGGCCGCCGCATAGTGCGGGTGCAGGGCCGAGTGCGGTGGTGCCCACGACGTCGAGGCGATGTTCACGATCTTGCCGGACCGCTGCCTGACCATCACGCGGGCAGCCTCCCGGGTGCACAGGAAGGTGGCGGTCAGGCTGACGGCCAGCGTCCCGTCCCACTGCTCATCGGTGATCTCCCAGACAGGAATCTCGACTGGCCCCTTGATGCCGCCCACAGTGTTGACCAGAATGTCGAGCCGCCCCCAGGTGTCCAGTGCTGCCGCGATGACGATCCTCGCGCCAGCAGGGCGCGAGGTGCTGGCCGTCACCGAGACGGCCTGGACGCCGTGTGCTTCGACTGCCGCACGATGAACGTCAACGCGATCAGGTACGCGGTCATTGAGCACGATGTGCGCGCCAGCCGCCGCCAGCCGCTCGGCGATCGCGCCGCCCATCGCGCCACCGGAGCCGGTGACGACCGCTACCTGGCCAGCCAGCGAGCCGGTCTGGGTGACCGTGACCTTGTCTGCTGCCCTCGCCATGAACATCTAATATAGTTCTATTAATTTACCGATAGCAATCCATGGCATGGTGGACATGAGCATCGCGTCACGCGCCGGACTCGCCGAGAACGCCCTCGACGGCCGGGTCGCTCTCGTCACGGGAGCGGCGTCAGGGATCGGCTGGGCCACTGCCCGGCTGCTCGCCGGCCTGGGTGCCGTCGTCGTGGCGCTCGACCGCGACGCGGCCACCCTCTCGGCTCGCTGCGAAGCCGTGCCTGCCGCCAGTAACGGCGGACTGCACCAGGTCGTGTTCGATCTCGCCAGCCTGGACGGCATCGATCCCCTCGTCGAGGAGATCACGGCCGAGCGCGGTCCGGTGACCGTCCTCGTTAACGCGGCCGGGATCATCGGTAAGACCGTTCTCACGACCTCTCTCGAGGAGTGGCAGCGGGTGCTGGCGATCGACCTGACGGTGCCGTTCCTGCTGCTCCAGGCCGTCGGCCGGCGCATGATCGCGCGTGGCCAGGGCGGAAGCATCGTGAATGTCGGTTCGAGTTCCGCTTACCGCGCGGTGTCCTCCGGTGCCGCGTACGGTGCGGCCAAGGCCGGCCTCGGGTCGCTCACGCGTTCCGCGGCGTGGGAGTTCGGCCCGCACGGCGTGAACGTGAACCTGGTCGCGCCCGGGGTCACTCGCACGCCCATAACCGAATCGGCTTTTGGCGGCCCTGACGGCATGGCGGCCGCGGTGCGCGAGGGACCGCTGGCGAACCTGCTGGGCCGGGTTTCCGAGCCAGCGGATGTCGCGGCGGTGATCGGCTTCCTGTGCCTCCCCGGAGCGCGTCAGATCACCGGCCAGGTCGTGCACACGAGCGCGGGCGCGATCGTCGCGGCCGGATGAACGGAGTGGACGCATGAGCGGCGGCACTCTGGCCGGCAAGGTGGCACTCGTGACCGGCGTGTCCTCGGGTCTCGGACGCGCGGTCGCCATCGCCTACGTCCAGGCCGGCGCCGCGGTGCTCGGCGTGGCGCGGCGGCGGGAACTCGGCGAGGAACTGCGGGCTGAGCTTGACACTGACCGCTTCGCGTTCACCGCGGCGGACATCTCCGTTGTCGCCGAGTGCGAACGAGCAGTGGCGACGGCGATCAGCCGCTTCGGGACGCTGGACATCCTGGTCAACAACGCGGCGGTCCGCACCAGCCCGCCGCTGCTGGCGCTGCACGAGGTGGACGAGCGCAACTGGGACGCCGTCTGCGACACCAACCTCAAGGGCCCGTTCTTCCTGACAAAGTTCGCGCTCGGGCCCATGCGCCAGCGCGGCGGGGGCGTCATCCTGAACATCGCGTCGAACACAGCCGAGATAGCGCTGCGGCAGATGGCGCCGTACGCCTCGGCCAAGGCGGCCCTGGTCCAGCTCACCCGGGCCACCGCGGTGGAGTACTTCGAGGACAACATCCGGGCCAACGCCATCCTGCTCGGCGGCACGGCGACCGGCCAGCAGCACCGGACAGCAGCGGCGAAGCAGGCCACTCCCGAGGAGCGCGAGCGCGCCAGCGCCGTCACCGCTGCCTCGTGGCTCTACGACCCGGCCGACGTCGCGCGGACCCTGGTGCTGCTGGCCTCCAACGACGCGGCCACGATAACCGGCGCCTCGATCGCCATCGACCACGCCACGACAGCCGGCGGCTGGGCGTCGCAGTGGGTCCACCAGATGATCGCAAGACCATCGGCCGCCGGGTTAGCCGACCGGTTCCCGCCAGCTCCGCGTCCGGAGCCGTTCCGCGTACTCGGGCGGCACGTCCGGATCCGGCTCGTCCAGGTCGGTCGCGCGCAGCGAGCCGCTGTCGGACAGGTAAGGCAGGTACGGTGCCGGGTCGTCGCTCCACATCCAGCGCCGGACCTCGGCGGCCGACCGGCGCCCGGTGAAGCCGCGGAAGAGCTCGAACCGGTCGGCGACCAGGATCGCGTGGCACGGGGGCGGCGCGGTCTCGTAGCCCCACTGCTCGCAGGTCAGGCGGAGCGCGGGAGCGTCGGCGGCGCGCAGCCGCGCGGCGAACTCCTGCGCGAGCAGCTCGACCGCGATCGCCACCGCGTCGTCGGCGCGGGCTCCGGGGCAGTCCAGCGCCCCGCGCAGGTCGTGCTCGTGCGTAACCAGGTCGATGAGCAGCCGGCCGGCTCGCGGATCGTCGCGCACGAGCGCGGCGACGCCGGCGGCCCGCGCGTCCCAGGCCGAGAGCAGTTCGGCGTCCGTCCTCGTGTCCGGCGCACGACCGCCGTCGGGTGTCCCGTACGTCGCGTGGATGTCGCCATCGAGCGCGTCGGCCGCGGTGGCGACGAGCCCGCTCAGCACATCACGCACGGTCAGGCCCGGCATGGCCGGCACCGGCCTGGACATGTCGGCCGGCGTGCGCCCCGCGAGCAGCCCGCGGACACGCTGCCTGGTAGCGAGCCAGATCTCCCCGTGGTCGCCGCCGATCTCTCTGCCGATAATCATGCAACTAATTTAGCCATCGGGTGGCTGGCTGGCCAGTTGCGACCAGGCGCATTATTGGTTAGTTTATTTTACTATACGGAGGTGATCTGATGGAGTGGCCGCTGAGCGGGCTGCGCGTCGCGGACCTGTCGGCCGGCATCGCCGGCGGGTACTGCACCAAAGTGCTTGCCGACGGGGGTGCGGAGGTCACCAAGCTTGAGCCGCCGGAGGGCGACCGGCTGCGCGGCTGGTCGGCGGGCACGCCGGACGCCGTGCTGCCCGCCGGCGAGGACGGCGCGCTCTTCCAGTTCCTGGCCTGTTCGAAGAGCAGCGTGGTGATCGACCCTGGCGACCGCGAGGACCGGGAGCTGGTGCGGCGGATCGTGGCCGGCGCTGACGTCGTGGTGTGGTCGCAAGAGTCGCGGCTCGCGGAGCTGCCCGAGTTCGCCCCGGAACGGCTGCGGGAGCTGGCGCCGGGCGCGGTCGTGGTGGCGATCACCCCCTGGGGGCTGGACGGGCCGTGGCGCGGCCGGCCGTGGACCGACGCGACCCTGCAAGCGCTCAGCGGTGTGCTGATGACCCGGGGAGACAGGGACCGTCCCCCGGTGATCCAGGGCGGCGCCATCTGCGAGTGGGCGGCCGGGGCGATGGCAGCGGTCGGGCTGCTCACCGCCCGGTGGAAGGCGGTGCGCACCGGCGCCGGCGACCTGGTGGACGTGTCGATGCTCGAGGTGGCGCTGCTGACGCTGACGATGTACACGGCTACCTGGGCGTCGATCGCCGGGACGCCGATGCGCGCCAACCGGCAGATGAACCTGCCCGCGATCCACCCGACCAAGGACGGTTACGTCGGCTTCATGGTGGTCACCGGCCAGCAGTGGCTGGACTTCTGCGTCCTGGTGGAGCAGCCCGAGTGGCTGGAGGACGAGTCGCTCGGCCGGTTCGACGTGCGGTCGCGGCGGCGGCGTGAGCTGGTGACGGCGATCGACGCCTGGGCCGCGCAGCGCACGACGGCCGAGGTGCTCGAGCTCGCGGACGCCCTGCGGGTCCCGGCCTCCGAGGTCACCAACGGCGCCACGATCACGTCCTACGAGCACTTCGTGCGGCGCAACGCCTACGTCAGCAATCCCCGCTCCGGCTTCACTCAGCCCGACGTCCCCTACACCCTGTCCGGCGGCGCGGAGCGCCGTCCGGCCGGGCCGCCGCCGCTGCTCGGCGAGCACACCGCCGCGGTCCGCGCCCGCGACCTGCCGCCGCGGGCGGCCGGGGGCGGCTCCCAGGGGGAGAAGCCGGAAGCGCTGCCGTTCGCCGGGCTGCGGGTGGCCGACTTCACGATGAACTGGGCCGGGCCGATCGTGTCGCACGTCCTGGCCATGTACGGCGCGGACGTGATCCACGTGGAGTCCATCCAGCG
>Ga0070710_10001522_pt1 | contig 10948 bp, 8 predicted proteins | sample LARL52metaG_FD_65454 | JGI IMG/M metagenome (GOLD analysis project Ga0070710, IMG submission 65454) | Corn, switchgrass and miscanthus rhizosphere microbial communities from Kellogg Biological Station, Michigan, USA - LAR L5-2 metaG | ecosystem: Host-associated > Plants > Roots > Rhizosphere ... | reverse complement strand
ACGGACCTCCGCAGGTCTAGCGCCTGCTCGCTCATCTTCCCTCCACCTAAAGTCCTGGCGCCCCGCTCAGACGTCAGACGCGCTTCATGTTATGGCTTCCTGAAGATCGGTAACTTCTGACGGCTTCCCCCGGAGCCGAAGATTTCTAGCTACGTCGCTAGAGATGCCTACATGCAACGTCCACGGTCAGAACTTGAAAGGTACGAAACGACATCTACGGGACGAGCCTACCAGCATATGATCGGGCCGACCTCACCTCGCGCGGGCTCGGCGGCGAGCCATCCCCGGGCTGGCTCCTGCCGCTACCCCGCCGGATTTTGCCCACTCTCCGCGCTGGTCAGAATCGTCCTGCTAGCTGGACGCTACCTGGCCTGGATGACCGGCAGCACTCCGCGCGGCAGGGCATGCGGGTTCCCGGGATACCCCCAGCCCTGGCAATTACCATCCCATCCAGAACTCAGGCACCGGTGAAGCGACTAGAATCACCACGCGCATAGTCCCGTGATATGAATCGCAGCCACAGCTGAGCCGGGAACGTCAGGCCGTCTCCCGAAACGCGACGCTCTCATTCTGCGGCAGTATTTGGCCGCCCGGCCCTGATGCCGCCGCGCCCCGGCTCCGCTTGGGCTCGGCGGCCCGTCGCCTGGGCCGTTCACGGCCACGGAAGTGGTGTATGGGGTAACCGGTACTGACAGACCCTGGATTACACCGCCGGGATCATCCGTCACCGCAAGCGGATCGGCTCGCCGTGGCGCAAGCTGAACCCGGGCCGGCAGGCCCTGCTGGTCCTGGCCTACCTGCGCAAGGGCGAGACGTCCGCCGGTTCGGCGTCGGCACCGCTACCGGGGCTGGGCACGCCTACCTGGTCATCGACGGCACCTTAATCCCTATCGACCGGGTCGCCGCCGATCGGCCGTTCCGCTCCGGCAAGCACCGCCAGCACGGGATGAACCTGCAGGTCATCGCCAGCCCCGGCGGCGCCATCGTGTGGGTCTCCGGGCCGCTGCCCGGCGCCGTGCATGACCTGACCGCGGACCGGATCTGGGGCATCGTCCGCGAGCTGGCCGCCTCCGGCCTGGTCATGCTGGACGACAAGGGCTACCTCGGCGAGGACTGCATCCGCACGCCCTACCGAGGCCGGAACAAGCCCGCCGCGCAGAAGGACGCCAACCGCGCGCATGCCCGGCTCCGCACCCCTGGCGAACGCGCTAATGCCCGGCTCAAGACCCTGGCTCATCCTGCGCAAGCTCCGCTGCTGCCCCTGGCACGCCGGTCAACTGGCCAAGGCCATCCATGTCCTTCAGACCCGCGAAATCGGTGGATGAAAAAGGCTCAGCGTCTCCACAGAGTCTTCACATATTCTTCACTCCGTCTGCCGTTATTATTATTAAGCTCTCATTGCGTGCTGGCTTGGGCGCGGGTTCGGTGGGGGATACGGAGAGCCATGCGCAATCCCACTGCGATCGGGCGTGACCTTGCGGTTCTGGGCGGTTGCGCCGCGGCTCCTGAAGGCCGCGCTAGGGATAGTTTCGCTGAACCGCCCCGAACGTTGATGCGTTCTTATCAGCGGAGCCAACAACCGATGAGGAGCATAATGCGAGGTGGCTTCGCCGATCGGGCATTCGTCCACCGGCGCGAGCTCCGCTACGGGAGCCGGGAGTTTCTCGCCGCCAGCGATTTGGCCCGGCGTTTGCCGTACTCCCCCCGGATCTCGGCCTTTATCGGGAGTCTGGTGCGTGAGCCGGCTCTGCTTCGGGTCGTCGTTGCAGTCAGGCGGCTACCCGTGATCGATCTGCGTGTCCGACGGGCTGATGTCGATGCCTGGCGCGAGGCCCACTTCGGCCCGGCCCGCCACGGTCGGCTGGCCCAAGCCGTCCTCAACTTGCCCACCGTCGAAAAGCACTACCTGGCGGGCCGTCATAAGCAGGCCCTGCGCACCAATCTCCGCCACGCCCGCGATCTCGGCGTGACCTCTGACCGGGTCCCCACCTACGAGGAATGGTGCGAGGCGGCGAGCATCGTCCTGGATGGCCGTCCCGACGGCAAGGCTGCGGGCCAGGAGATGGACAAGCCCGAGCCTGGGCAGCACGTGGCTTACTACGTGGCCCGCGATGCTCAGGACACGCCGCTGGCCTATGCGGGCGTTGCCCTGTTCGGCCAGTTCGCGGTGCTTTTCGCCATGCTTAGCCACCTTGATCGGCACCCCAGCGCGTCCTGGGCACGCTACCAGCTGCATACCTTCCTCGCCCTCGACCTGGGCCGCTCCGGCGTCAGCTACCTCCTTGTCGGCTCCGCCCTCCGCGAGACGACTGGTAATCAGTACTTCCAGCACCTGCTGGGCTACCGGGCGCGTAACCTGCGCTTCGAGGTGATCGAATCCGGCGCGACCTGGGAGTCCGGCGCCTTTGAGGATCAGGGTTCATACAGGACCCGCTGACGTGGTCCGAGCTCACGTCGTGGAAATGATTGCTGGCTAGCCGGACAGGGACGCTGGTCTGCTTCTCAGACCGGGGACGAAGGCGAGCCCATACAGCCCGCCGTTCACGATCAGCAGCACGTGATATCCGGCACGGGAGCCAGTTTCGCGATGACAGTCGACGCCGATACTCGGCTGGCCCGGCCTCGAGGCGCAGCCGCCCACTGCTCTGCTCGGTGGAATTGGCTTCCGTATCTGATAAATCAGGCGATGCAGTACTTCGTCGCGGCACGCTCATCGGTGTCCGCGAGCGTACGCGACGACAAGGGTCGCGATGCCGAAATTCATCCCAGCCTTGAATGTGCTCACGCCGAGGCCCCTGTTCAGAGCGGTAGCCGCCCGGGAGGTTACAGTGAGCTTGATGTGGCTCGCGACGACGGCGCCGTGTGGGCCGCTGGCACGCTTGAGCGAAGCGAGATTCAGGTCGAATATCGGCTGCGACCGCCCGCGGACGTTCGCGGTGAGCCGCTTCGTGTTTGTATTGATGACAAAGGTGCTAAGCGTAACGCTCTTGCCGCTGTGGCTGAAGATCAGTCCTCCGGCGTGATTGACGGTTCCGGCGAGCGTCGCTACGACGATCTGGCCGCCGCTGACCGGGAAGAGCAGCGTGGTCTTGGCGGTTGCTGGGGCGATAGCGGTGACGGCGATGCCGGCGTGCTTGAAGGCCGCCGATACCGCAGGATTGACGACGACATCGGTGCTCTTACCGGTGACCGTCGCCTGAGCCGGAGCGTACGTGGTCGTGGCGAACGCACTCGAACTCGTGCCGCTGGTCGCCGCGGTGCCTCCCGTAGAGGTGTTGCTATCGCTCGAACCGCTGCTGCAGGCCGCTACGACGAGTCCGGCAGCTACTATCACAGCGATAGCCGGTTGTCGCGAACAACTCCGTAGCAAGCCCATCTCTTTCCTCCTGAGGCTAGTTGAAGCCAATGGCGACCACGTTCAGGTCGCCCGTGCCCTGCGCCTGGAGACAGGGCACGGTAACGGTGCTCTCATTCGTCTGCGGCGTCGCCGAGTTGACCTGCACGAACTGGGCTTCCGGCGTCTAGTTCGCCGAAAGCGCGTAGAGGTTGCCTGACATGTCGCCCTCATACAGGGTGCCGCCGGCGACGGAGGGAGGACCCCAGAACGGGCCTGTGCCGGTGAAGGTGAACAGTGATGCGCCGGTCGCCGCTGAGACCACCGCGATGTTATTGCCTTCACCCACGGCGACCACGCCGCCAGAAGTAACGGTCACTCCGCCCATCACGAAGCCGTCTGAGAAGCAGTGCCGCCAGATGAAGGCGCCGGTCGACGGGTTCAAGGCATTCACGGTACCGGAACACGTGTTCGTAATATCGCCGCCGACGTACAGCGTCGTGCCGTCGTACGCTGCGGACGCCTGATCACCCGCTCCAGTCGTCGGGTTGCCGCCGCCATTCGCGATTTTAGCGGTCCAGACAGGTCCGGCCGAGAGCGCGTCGCGCTTGAGGGTGTAGAAGGTGCCGTTCTTATTGATCATACCGACGAGAGGCACCGACTGCCCTCCGATGACGCCGGTGAACAAGGTCGGTGTCGACCCGAAGTCGGGGTCCGCATCCTGCTGGTTCAGGGGCACCGTCCACAGGCCCACGAAGCTCAGGTCGGAAGCGCGCAGTTCGATCAGTGACGGCCCGCCGAGGCTGGCAGGGCAGTCGCCGGGGGTGCCGGTGGCGAAGTAGAGGGTGCCGGCGGCTGCATCAACCGTTATTGACCCCCATACGCCACCGCCGGTGCACCCATTGGGGACAATGTTGTATATGTTCTGCAGCGCACCGGTGACCCGGTTGAGCTGAATGATTTGACCCTGGACAAGGGGGCAGTCGCCGAAGGAGGCGACACCGATGTAAACACTGTTTCCGAACACGGCCGGCGAGTCCCAGAGGAAGGTATCCGGGTTCCCTCCGACGTCGTACGACCACAGGATCGCGCCTGTGGCCGCGTTCAGCGCGTACAGCTTCGAGTCGCCGCCGCCGATGTACATGACCGATGTCGCTCCGCCAACCGGGACGTCCGTCGTGATCGTCGGAGTGCTCGAGATTCCGAATGAAGAGGGGTTGGTGCAGGCCGGAGCGTTCGTCCTTCCCAGGTTCGTCTTCCACACCAGAGTCCCTGAGGTATTCATCGCGCGCTCGAAGCCGTCGTTCGATCCCCAGTAGACCAGTCCGTTCGACACGACCGGTTGCGGGAACACGCCATTGTTCGGCGCGGTGTCAGAGGCCTTCCACGCCAGGTGCAGATTACCGACAGAGGTCGGGTTGAACCCGCTTTCACCGCTGGCGTAACCGGTGCGGTCGATGCCCTGCAAGTACGACGGCCAGGACCCCGCTGCCGCTCCGGTGGTGATGTTGAAGGCCGCCGAGGTGGCCCCGGTGTACGAGGGCGTGCTCGAGGCCGTCAGCGTGTAGCCGGTCCCGGCCGTGTCGATGGACAGGCCCGAGAAGGTGGCGACGCCCGAGGCCACCGCGACGGCCGAGCCGCCGCTGAGGGTCCCGCTGGCGGGGTTGGTCCCGATGGCCAGGCTCACCTGAGTGGCATTGTCAGAGGTCTCGACGTTGCCGTTGGCGTCCTCGACCGCCACCGTTACGGCCGGGGTGATGGTGGCACCGGCGGCGGTATTAGTGGGGCCCTGAATGAAAGCCAGCTTGGTGGGCGCGCCGATCGTCGTCGCCGCCGTAGCGACGTTCGAGTAGGTGCTGAGGTTGCCGGCCGCGTCAGTGGCACGGACCCGGTAGCTGTAGCTGTTGGGGGCGCTGACGCTGGTGTCCTTGTAGGTAGTGCCGGTGCCGGTGGTGGTGGCGATCTGGGCGAAGTTGCTGCAGCCGGTGCCCTGGCAGCGCTCGATCCGGTAGCCGGTGACCCCGACGTTGTCGGTGGAGGCGCCCCAGGACAGGTCGACCTCGCTGGCGCTGGCCGCGTTCGCGGTCAGCGTCCCCGGCTGCGTCGGCGGGGTCGTGTCCGAACTGCTGCCTATCGGCGTCGTCATGTCGCTCTGGATCTGGGCGGCGGTCAGCGCGACGTTGTAGATGCGGACCTCGTCGATCAGGCCGGCGAAGTACTGGCTGTAGATGGTGTCGCCGCCGATCTGCAGCGGGTTCGTGGAACTGGCGATCGCGCCCGTATGCGCCACCGAGGCGACCTGGGTGCCGTTGACATACAGCCGCAGCGTCGACCCGTCGTAGGTCTCGGTCAGGTATGACCAGGTGTTAGCGGTGAGCTTGGTCGTGCCGACCGCATCGGCGTAGCTGCCGCCCGCGATCATGCCCGCGTCCGGTTTCGAGGCGTTGGTCGAGGTTGCCTCGAGGTAGTAGTTGTCGTTGCCCTTGTAGATCACATCACGCCATTTGGAGGTGACGGACGAAGGGTTAACCCACGCCTCCAGCGTCATCCCGGCCGAGAGCTGCAGCGAGGCCGCGTTGGGGACCGTGACAACCGCGTTGTTGCCGTTGAACTGCAGCGCCTTGCCGAACTTCCCGGTCGCCGCCCAGGTCGCGCTCGTGATCGTGCCGGTGTTCCCGTTACCCGACGCGTCCGTCACGGACGTCCCGGACCCCTCGTCGAACCCGTACGCCGCGACCAGACCCGGCGTCGCGGCCATCGAGGCCGGCACCGCCGCGAACTCGGCCACGCCGATCACCGTCGCCACTACGGCGCAGATGAGTCCCATGGGGGTGGCGAGACGGCTGCGGCCCTTCCGGGACGATAGCCGCGTCGCCTGCGTCCTCGCACCCCGTTGGTACCGAGGCCAGTAACTTCCGCTAGGCATGCTCATAGTTGCCCCCCCAAGCCCGGGCAGATAGCGAAGATGCCGCTGCCGGTCAGCTGACAGCGCGCGGCGTTATGGATAGTAGGCGCTAACACCGATGCAAGTACGACGTTTGACACATCCTGGCGGTTGGCACGTGTTCGATAGTTTTTGCAACTGAACGGATCTAGGCAGCGGGACACCCCAGGCCGGGACGATCAAGCACGCCATGCCAAGACTGCGGGCCGCGCGCAGCAACAGGAGCAGGTCGTCTATCCTCAGCGTCGGCGTACTTCCGGAACGACCGGAAGTACGACCGGCCAAGCATCTCCGGAGCGCCCCGCTGTCTAACCGCTGGTGGGCGCTTGTCGGGATCAGACGGGAGGCCCAGCGACACCCACAGAGTAACCAGATGGTTGCTTCTCACGGAAAGATGGCTTCAGCGGCGTCGGCCTTGCGGCCACGGAAGCTGTCGAGCTGCTCCTGACAGGAAATCCGAGCTATTCGGTCGTCAGCCTCGTTGCCCTCAAAGCGCTCGAGGGCCGCGCCGGGAGCAGATAAAGAAGTATTCTACGGCCAGCAAGGGACTGATGAACGGGATGTTCACATTCACATGCATGTTGATCGCCTTATTCAGACGCATGCTCGGCGACCCATGGTACCAGTTATACGAAGCCGGGAAGAATCTGTCTACATTGAAGTAGCGCTCGAGATCCTTTCTGAAGTCACCGACAGGTTGGATGTTGCTATGCGCGCAGAACGTCTGCGTGTTACGATGCTTATAGTTCCAGTACGATACTATGAAGTTACCATTATCGCTCAAGATGTCAGCTATCTCGCCGAATTTCTGCGCCTGAAGATTTCCCACATACTCAAAGAAGCCCTGCGCCAGCACGATGTCGAATTTCTTGCCATTGAATCCGATCGGAGTTTCCAGGAGGTCAGCCTCCATCAGGTTCGGCGCCTGGCCGTGCGTGTCTAGATCGACACCGTAGTAATGGATGTTGGGCGGGAGCAGGCGCATTAGTGTAGCCGGCCCGCAACCAACGTCCAGCAGCGAGCATTCTTTGCCCTGCGCCAGTCCCACAACTATTCGCTGCGCTTTTTCCAGGCGATAGTGCGGCTGGCTGAACACCAGGTTCGCTTCACTCCAGAAGTCCTTCTTGTACTGCTCAGCGATGTCGGCGCCTTTCTCGGGACCGATGTTGGGGCTGCCCGCCGAGTCACTCATACTGATCTCCTCAAGTGAAGCTACCTAGCCGTAGATTTTATTTTCGCTGGTCATCGCGCTGACTCCGGGCGAACGGCGCCCGTGACCGCTTAAAAGGAGCTCCAGTGCGGACGGGCGCCTGCCCGGGACCGGCAGACGCGGTCTGGCCGACCGGGAACAGTGTCGCGGACAGCTCGGCGAACTGGCGGCTTACCAGCTCTGCATTCACGGCATTGTGTTCCGCTAGCGTGAGCCGTATCCATGCCGACTGGCCTTCCAGCTCAGTGAACTGCTCGATCAGCCGGGCAACATCCAGCGACTTCAGCGGCTGGGAAAACCTGGACATCCCCATGTCCGCCATAAGATCGTCGTGCTTGGCGGCATAGCCGAGCGACAGTGTGGGTTTCCCCATTTTCATCGCGTAGAGCACGTTGTGGAAGCGCGAGGCGACCACGATGTCGACCTCGGCCGTCTGACGCATCAGCTCCTCGAGCGAGGGGGCGGATTCGGTGATGATGCGCGCCGGGTCGAGTTCGGGCCGCTGCGCGCGTACGTCGGCCAGGATCTGGCTTACCACCGGCTCATCGGCCGTGTCGCTCGTGAACAGCCGGACCGAGCGGCCGTTGTCGACCAGCCAGAGGACGAAGCGAGTGATCTTCTCGATATAGGCAGAGCGGATCTTGTCGCCCTCCTGGCGATCCTCGTTCGTACCCGAGTAGTCCATGATGCCGACGCCGACCGCGCCAGTGGGCTCCTTCCCGTTGCTGGGCACGGGAAGAGAGAACACGACATCGGGATAGATGGCGTCGCCCGAGGTGTCGAGCCCCATCTGCCTCATCGCGTCCCTGGAGACAGTGTCCCGGAAAGACCGGTAGCGGGCGAGGCTGGCCGCCTTAGTTACCAGCCAGCGCATGACCGGTTCGTGGATAACGTTCGTCCCCGCGCTCACGTACGCGACCTTCGTCCTGAACAGCCTCCCGCTGAGGGAGAGCAGGAACATCGAGTACGGCGTCTGCCACGGCCGCATGGGCACGGTGACCTCGAGGACCCCCATGCCCGGGACGATCACCGCGTCGTGACGGCGAACCCAGGAGGCGGTGCGGAAGGTGTCGATGCCCGCGCCCAGGCCCAGTTCCGCGCATCTCCGCAAGAGCCCAGTCAGGCCGGATGCTCGCCGCCGCTCCGGGTACTGCCGGTGCAGGTGGACGGCGGGTATACGGTATCGCGACGCTACCAGCTCCGGGCCGGAGCACATGGCGTCCAGGATGGCCTCGGGATGCTCAGACCTGAGGTACCCGAGCACGGCTTCCAGGGAACCGTCGTTGCCGAGGTTGCCCTGGCCCAGCAGGCCGAAAAGGCCCACCCTGGGCGCGAGCCGCGCGGCGCGGGTGCGCGCCGCGGCCAGGCCAGCCGAAGTCACGACAGCCGCTCCTGCTGGCCGGCCACGACCGCACGGGCCGAGACCGCCTGGCCGCCGGTACCGGAGGGCTGATCCTCAGTTTTCCCGAAGCGGTCTGGGAAGGCCTTGCAAGCTGCCCGGTCGAACATCCATTGCGCAAGGTAACGGTAACACTCCCGCTGATCGGCGCGGGAAAGCGGCGCATTCTTGATGGCCGCCGCGTAACCCCACATGTACTCGGCAAGGAGGCGAGCGGTCGGATGCCGGAACCTGTTCGCCCGCCGCGGGTCCTGGATCGCGCACCGGGTACGCACCTTCGGGGACGCGTTATAGGCACGGTCGGGGTACTCGCGCCGGAAGTACATCCAGTCCGGGGTCATGTGGAACGGACCGTGCAGGGTGATCTCGCAGGCGAGAATCCGATCGGCGTGGTGGTAGCTGCCGAGCGGGGCAATCCGGCGCAGGACGTCCGACCGGATGACCCCGTACATGTCACATGCCCGGAGGACGCCACGGTTGTCGACCCGGACGAAGCCGCCCATGCCGGAACTGCCGTTCCGGGGCGAGCCGCCGGGTTCGAACAAGAGGTCTCTCTCAAACAGGCCACTGCTACCGAACAAGATGCTCCGGAAGCGCTCAGGCGCCCTCGGCGAGTCCGTGGCCAGCGGGTACTCATGTGCTTGCCACACTTTGCCGGTGGCGTCGATGGCCGCTTCCCAGGCGTGGGCGAGGACCACCCGCGGATGCTCGTCCAAGGCGTCGACACAGCGCCGCAGCAGATCACGGCCGTACAAGTCATCCGAGGCCGCCCACTTGAAGAATTCGCCGCGCGATTGCCTGAAAACGAAATTGTGGTTCGGCGCGAGACCAATGTTGCGCTGGTGGCGGATGTACCGGACCCTGGAGTCCTGCTTCAGGTAGCGGCGGCCGATGCCGGCGGTGCCATCGGTCGAGGCGTTGTCCGAGATAATCAGCTCGAAGTCCTCGTAGCTCTGACCGAGCAGGGCTTCGATGGACTCGGCGAGGTAGTTCTCGCCGTTGTAGACGGGAAGCCCGATGCTCAGCCGGGGTGCAGCGGTCACCGTGCGCCGCCCCGGGATCCGGCCTGGCGCGGACTGAGAGCGACAACGGCGCCGGTGATACGGCTACGGTCACCCGCAACGAGGATCCTCATCGCTAGCTTCCTATATGTCAGAGACGACTGTGGACCGGGCAGCGCACAACTGCCTTTAACGCATGACCCGGGAGGGGTTGTCCTTGATACATCCTCGGGGACCTACTTTGCCGCCGGCCAGGAGGCCCGTCCCGGTCGCCGCGAACTCGAGGAACCGACGGGAGTGCCCTCTGACGCTGGGGGATGCAGCCCCGTCAGGAAGGAGCGCAGACGGGGCGCCACCACCTCGGCATCGAAATCACGGCGGAAGCGCTCACGAGCGGCGTTCGCCGCCATCAGCCGGGTCGGCTCGCTGTCGAGCAGGCCGATGAGGGTGGCCGCGGCCTTGACCGGATCGTCCAGGGGCCAGAACCGGCCTTCGACGCCATCGTCGCAGAGTTCGGAGATCGGCCCGATGTCACCGGCCACGACGGGCAAGCCCGCGCCCATCGCCTCCATGATGGCCAGCGATGACGATTCGGAGTACGAGGCGTGCACATAGGCCCGGTAGCGCGGCAGGAAGTCCCGCACATCACGCCGGACGCCGCGGAAGCGTACCTGCTCTTCCAGGCCGAGCGAGCGGGCCCGTCGGACGAGATCTTGCCTCAGCGGCCCCTCACCGAATGCGTCAAGGGTGAAGGATCGCCCGGCCTGGTTGGCTTCGGCCAGCACCTCCAGCATGAACCGGTGGTTCTTCACCGGCTCGAGATGCCCGATGGTGACCAGGTCTCCGAGTGACTCCTGGTCCTGCCTGTCCTCCAGCGGCTCGACGAAGTTGCCGATGACGGCGTAGGGAACCGCCGCGGCCTCGGGGAACCAGGTCAGCAGCGCGTCCCGAGCCCACTTGGATACGAACACCAGGCCGTCGACCTGCGGGATTACCTCCTGCTCTAGGCGCCGTATTGCGCGAAACACCCTCCCGTCGCGCCTGATCTGCTTCATGTTGA
>Ga0070710_10001519_pt1 | contig 10955 bp, 8 predicted proteins | sample LARL52metaG_FD_65454 | JGI IMG/M metagenome (GOLD analysis project Ga0070710, IMG submission 65454) | Corn, switchgrass and miscanthus rhizosphere microbial communities from Kellogg Biological Station, Michigan, USA - LAR L5-2 metaG | ecosystem: Host-associated > Plants > Roots > Rhizosphere ... | reverse complement strand
CCGCTAACCCACCGGGCGAGGGCGGCACCCGCCGCCCGCCCACCAACTCACCACCGGCCCGCAACCCCGCGGACCCGAGCCGCCCTGCCCTCCGCCGCTCCACGCGCCCGGACCGCACCGCGCCCAACGGGTCCCGGCCCCGCCGCACGGCATCACCGGTATGCGACGCCGCCTTCGCTGACCGCTGACACACGAACACCGTCCGCACGGCCCAGCACGCTCAACGCTTTTGGGCACCTGCTCCCACTAGGAGCCTCACCTCGCCCCTGCGCCGAGCCTCTGGCAGGTGTCAGGCAGGTGTCACCATGTGGCCTGCCGAGCGCCGCGGTGTCGTCCTGGAAGGAACCCGAGTCCGCGGTGGTCCTCTCCGAGTCGGAGTACGACAACACCTGCGTCCAGGTGTGGCACTGCCCCGACTGCCTCTGGAGCACTTCCGAACGATGACGGTGTCCGCGGACGAGGTCGACGACGAAGGCTGGGCCGACCCGTTCACCTGGAAGTCGATCAGCGACCTGTTCTAGCCGGCGGGCTCGGCAGGAGACCGAAGGGCCAGGTACGCCGGCCGCAGCAGCGAGACGACGTCCGAGCGCCGGACCGTGATCGGCACGCCGTCGAGCTGGTCGAGTACCGCGTCGACGCGCACCTCGGCCGTGGGGTCGCCAAGGGTCGGACCGGACGCGGTCTGCCGCTGCCAGAACGTGTCCAGGCATCGGGTCAGCGGTGGTGCCTCCTCGCGCGCGGCCGCGGCCCGCGCTGTGCCGCGCAGGGTGCGGAGGCGTTCCAGCAGGTCCTCGCGGCTGCGGCCGCGCCAGGCGAGGATTTCGAACGGGTCGTTGTCGAACGACTCGGCGAGCAGGTAGCAGGCGGCGGCGAGGTGTTTGCACGGCACTTCCCAGTCGGGGCAGGTGCAGTCCATCGTCAGCTCACGGGAGGAGGCCGGGAAGAGCTGCAGACCAAGCGACGCGAACAGCACCTCGATGTCGGCGGGCATCTCGCCGGCCAGCAACTTGGCCGCGTACAAGGCTTTGCCGGCCAGCGCGTGCTCGATGCGCTGCCATTCCGGCGTGGTGAAGGCCTTGATCGCGATGCGCGCCCGGTACGGGGTGGGCCGCGAGCCCTGCACCAGTGCGATGACCATGCTGGTGGACAAGGACAACGAGAGGACCTGGCCCTGGCGCGCGTAGTTGCGGCCGCGGCTCAGGCGGCCGCCCATGCCGAACGACTCGAGCACCTCGATGAAGCGGCGCGACCACCAGGTGGCACCGATGTCGCCGCGCTTGCTGCGCGCCTTGATGCCGTTGTCCACCTTGATGGTCTTGCCGTAACGGGGACCGGACCAGTGTTCACTCACCGATGGCCTCCCCCGACAACGTCAGCAGGTCGCGCAGCTGGGCGGTCGACAGCTCGGTGAGCCAGTTCTCGCCCGCGCCCACCACCAGCTGCGCCAGCGCGCGCTTCTCCTCGATCATCGCGTCGATGCGTTCCTCCAGCGTGCCGATGCAGACGAACTTGCGCACCTGCACGTTGCGGCGCTGGCCGATGCGGAACGCGCGGTCGGTCGCCTGGTCCTCGACCGCGGGGTTCCACCAGCGGTCCAGGTGGATCACGTGGTTGGCGGCGGTGAGGTTGAGACCGGTGCCGCCCGCCTTCAGCGACAGCAGGAACAGCGACGGGCCGTGCGCGTCCTGGAAGCGTTCGACCATGCGGTCGCGCGAGGCCTTGTTCGTGCCGCCGTGCAGGAACATCACCTCGGTGTCGAAGCGCGCGGCGAGGTAGGGCACGAGCATGCTGCCGAACTCGGTGAACTGCGTGAAGCACAACGCCTTGTCGCCCTCGGCGAGCACTTCTTCCAGCACTTCCTCCAGGCGCGCGAGCTTGCCGGAGCGGCCGGCGACGCGCGAACCGTCACCCAGGAAGTGCGCCGGGTGGTTGCAGACCTGCTTGAGCTTGGACATCGTCGCGAGCACCAGGCCCTTGCGCTCGATGCCCTCCGACTCCTCGATCTTCTCCAGCATGTCGTTCACGACGGCCTGGTAGAGCGAGGCCTGCTCGGTGGTGAGGTTGCACAGCTGGCGCATCTCGACCTTGTCCGGCAGGTCGCTGATGATGCGCGGGTCGGTCTTCACGCGGCGCAGCACGAACGGGTTCGTGATCTTGCGCAGGCGGGCGGCGGCGTCCTGGTCGTTGTGGCGCTCGACCGGGACGGCGAAGCGGGCGCGGAACGTGTTGATCGTGCCGAGCACGCCGGGGTTGGCGAAGTCCATGATCGACCACAGCTCGGCCAGGCGGTTCTCGACGGGCGTGCCGGTCAGCGCGACGCGATGGCGCGCCTTGAGCTGACGAACGGCCTGCGACTGGCGGGTGGCGCTGTTCTTGATGTTCTGCGCCTCGTCGAGCACCACGCGGTCCCAGGTGAGGTCGCCGAGCGCGTCGGCGTCGCGGGCGGCCAGCGCGTACGTGGTGAGCACCAGGTCGTGGCTCTCCACGGCCTCGCGCAACGCGTCGCCATCCAGCCGGTCCGCGCCGTGGTGCACGTGCACGGACAGCTCCGGGGTGAACCGCGCGGCCTCGCGCTGCCAGTTGCCGACCACCGACATCGGGCAGATCAGCAACGTCGGCGGCCGCTTGCCGTGCGCGCGGTTCAGCGCTTCGAGCGCCAGCAGCTGCACGGTCTTGCCGAGGCCCATGTCGTCCGCGAGGCAGGCGCCCAGGCCGATCCGGTCGAGGAACGCGAGCCACGCCAGGCCGCGCTGCTGGTACGGGCGCAGCCGCGCGCCGAAGCCCGCCGGTGGTTCGACGGGTTCGAGCTGCTCGTCCGCCTTGCCGGACAACAGGTCCCCGAGCCAGCCGTCGGCCTCGACGGACGTCAGCGGAAGCGGCAGGCTCTCGTCCGCCGCACTCAGTCCACTGTGGAGCATTACCTCGGCCGCGGTCATCTGCCCGCCACCGCGTTTGAGGAACGCGAGTCCCGCGGCGAGGCGTTTCTGGTCGACCTGCACCCACTGGCCGCGCACCTTCACCAGCGGCACCTTCGCCCTGGCCAGCTCGGCGAGCTCGGCGTCGGTGAGCGCGCCCTCACCGAGGGCCAGCTCCCACTTGTAGTCCACAATGGACTTCAGGCCGATCTCGCTCTCCTTGGCGACGGTTCCGGCCGTGCCACGGCTTTTCGTCGTGAGCTTCAACCCCAGCTTCGTCTGCTGCTGCCACCACGACGGCAACAACACGCCGAATCCCGCCTGCGCCAGCACAGGAGCGGCGGTGAGGAACCGGTACGCGCCCTCCGCACCGACCTCCAACTCGGCCGGGTGCGCGTCGCGCAACGCCTCGTCGAGGTCCGGGTGCAGCCTGCTCGCCCGCCCGAGGTCGGCCAGCAGGTGCTCCTGCGGTGCCGGGATCCAGCGCCGCAGCACGCCGTCGTCCGCGAACCACACCTGCTGCGCGGGTACGAGCACGCTCGGTTCGTCGACGGCCTGCAGCAGGAACTCGATCGCCCACTCGTCCTCGTCGCGCTGCTCGGGCGAGCGCAACCGGAAGCACGTGCGCACCGGGCTCTCGTTGCCCGCGCTGTCCCGCCAGCGGTCCAGCTGTTCGCGCAGCTCGTACAGCTCCACCGGGTCCGCGTCGAACGCCGGCTCCCCGGTCAGCGCGGCGAGCCACGCCTCCGCGGTCGTCGCGCGGCCGCGGTGCTTCGGCGCGAGGGCCATGCCGTTCAACCGGCTCCTGACCTGCTCGTCGACGGCGGTCGTGAGCGCTGCGCGCACCAGCTCGGCCGGGTCGCTGACGATCTCCTCGCACCGGCACGCGGGCGGCATCGCGGCCTGCAGGGCGGCGAACCGCGCCGAGTCCGTGCCCGACAGCACCGGCACCCACCGCGCAACGGCGTGATCAGGCGCGATCGACGGCAGCACGCGCCCGCGGTCCACCAGATCGGCGGCGAACCCCGCCACGTCGAACACGAACCGCGCGGAGTCGCTCAGCCGCACCTCGGCACCGGGCTCGGGCTTGGCCGTCAGCCGGATCGTGGGCACACCCCACTGCCGCAGTCCGACCTTGCCGCGCTGCGCCCGTCCCGCCGCCAGCGGGTCGCGCACCAGCTCCGGCGACGCCATCGGCCCGGACGAGTAGGACGGCAGCAGCAGCGCCCGTGTGGTCGCCTTGAGCGCTTCCTGCCCGAAGGCTACGACCAACGACTCAGCCGTCGCCGCGAACGGGTGCGGCGCGTCCCGGCGTGTGCTCTCGCTCCGTGCGGGCAGCCCGGAGTCCTCGGCCCACAGCGCCAGGACGCCGTCGGTCGTGCACAGGCCATGCAGTACGAGCACCTTCCAACCCTATGTGTTCACATTGGCGCCATGGTCGAAGACTCCCCTGTCGTGCTGGACGGTCAGTCCCTCGGCGCCGACGACGTGGTGCGCGTCGCGAGGTACCACGCCCCCGTGGCCCTGCACGCCGACGGCGTCGAACGCCTCGAAGCGTCGTGGCGCGCCAGCCAGCGCCTCGTGGTGCGACGACAGGTCTACGGCCGCACCACCGGCGTCGGCGCGAACCGCGACCAGATCATCAGCACCGAAGGCTGGGCCGAGCACGGCCTGCGCCTGCTGCGCAGCCACGCGGGCGGCCTCGGCGGCATGATCCCCGAGGAACAGGTGCGCGCCATGATGGTCGTGCGCCTCAACCAGCTCCTGGCGGGTGGCGCCGGCGTGCGCAGACCCGTGGCCGACGCCCTGCTCGCCGCCCTGAACAGCAGCTGCTACCCCGGCGTGCACGAGTACGGCGCCATCGGCACCGGCGACCTCACGGCGTTGGCCGAAACCGGCCTGACCCTGCTGGGCGAGCGGTACTGGCTCGGCTCCACGCAGACCCCGGACCCGATCGAGCTCGACTCCGGCGACGCGCTGGCGTTGATCAGCAGCAACGCCCTCACCATCGGCATTGCGGGCCTCGCCTGGCAGGACGCCCACCAGCTCCTGAAGGCCACCCACGTCGTGGCGGCACTGTCGTTCCTCGCCGTGGACGGCGCCGTCGAGGCCTACGACGAACGCGTCCACCTCGGCCGCCCGCACCCCGGCCAGGTGGCCGTGGCCGCCGAGATGCGCCGCCTGCTCGCCGAACCGTCCCGCCCGGCCGCCCGCATCCAGGACCCGTTCGGCTACCGCTGCTTCCCGCAGATCCACGGCCCGGCCGTCGACGCCGCCACCGACCTCGGCCGCGTCCTGGACGTCGAGTTCAACGCCGCCGCGGAGAACCCGCTGATCGTCGCCGACCAGTTCGGCCCGGAGGACGACGCCGCCTACCACCACGGCGCCTTCCACAGCGCTTACCTGGGCCAGGCGCTGGACCGCCTGCGCCTGTCGATGCTGCACACCGGCCACCTGTCGACCGCCCGCCTGGCCACCCTGGTCGAGCCGAACTTCACCGGCCTGCGCCCGTTCCTGGCCGAGGGCGTGCGCGGCAGCTCGGGCGTGATGATCCTCGAGTACAGCGCCAACTCCGCACTGGCCGAGGTCCGCACCCTCGCCGAACCCGCGAGCATCGGCAACGCCGTCGTGTCACGCGGGCAGGAGGAGAACTCGAGCTTCGCGTTCCAGTCCGCCTCGCAGGCCCTGCGCTCGCTGGGGGCGTTCCGGCTGGTGCTCGCCTGCGAGATCGTCGCGGCCGTGCGGGCGTTGCGGCTGCGCGGGGTGCGACCGGAGACGCCGGCGTTGCTGGCCGCGTTCGAGCTCGCGGAGTCGAAGCTCAATCCGGACATGGCGGACCGGCAGCTCAGCCCGGACGTCGAGGTGGCGTCGGGACTGCTGGACGACTTCGCGGCCTGCTAGTCGGTCCCACGGATCTGCTCGCGCACTCGGAGCTCCTGTTGCGACGGCGGAGGAGCTGGCGGTCCGGACGTGCCGGTGCTGATGCCGACCGGTGTGGTCGTGCAGCCCGAGGCCGGGCACCACCCGTGGTTGGACGACGCCCAGTTCTTCCGGAACGAGATCGCGGACTTCCTCGCCGACTGACGGAATCCCGGCCTTGATCTCCACCTTGGTCGAGCTTTTACGGTGGACGGACCAAGGTGATCGAGAGATGGGGGATGTGGTCGTGATGAGGGCTGTCCGCGTGCACGAGTTCGGTGGACCCGAGGTGCTGCGCGTCGACGAGATTCCCGAGCCGGTGGCGGGTCCGGGACAGGTCGTGGTCGGGTTGGCCGTCGCCGACGTGATCTTCCTCGACACGTTGTTGCGCAGCGGCTGGGGCGTCGAGTTCTTCCCGCGCCACCCTCCCTACGTTCCCGGCGGAGGTGGCGCGGGACGGGTGCTGTCGGCCGGGGAGGGCGTCGATCCGGGCTGGCTCGGCCGTCAGGTGATCGGCCGCGGGCCTGAGGGCTACGCGGAACAGGTCGTCTTCTCGGCCGAGGAGATCGTCGCGGTTCCGGACGGCCTGGACTCGACCGAGGCGGCGGCGATGCTGCACGACGGAGCCACCGCGGTGAACCTCGCCGGCCGGGTGAAGATCGAGCAAGGCGGCTGGGTCCTGGTGGCGGCAGCCGCGGGCGGGGCGGGTTCGCTGCTCGTGCAACTGCTGCGCGACGCCGGTGCGCGGGTCGTTGCCGCCGCTCGCGGTGAACGCAAGCTGGCGCTGGTCCGCGAGCTGGGCGCGGAGGTGACCGTCGACTACTCGCTCGACGAGTGGCAGGACCAGGTCCGGGAGATGGCGAGCGACGTCGGCGTGGTCTTCGACGGCGCGGGAGGCGCCCTCGGCAAGGCCGCGTTCGAGACCGTGGCCGACGGCGGCCGCTTCGTCACCTACGGCAGCTCGGACGGGCTCACCGACATCGATCCGGCGGTGGCGAGCCGTCGGCAGGTGCACGTGGACAACGTGCTCGCCGCGATTCCGGACCCGGCGACCGTGCGCGAGCACCTGACCAAGGCGCTCGAACTCACGGCAGCGGGCCGGATCCGCCCGGTGATCAGCGCGACGTATCCGTTGGCGGAGGCCGAAAAGGCCCACAGGTCGCTCGAAGAGCGCACCACCCTCGGCAAGTCGCTGCTGCTGATCTGACCGGCTCGCGACCCGGGCTGCGCCGCCATCCCCGGTGCGGCGCAACCCGGTTCGGCCGTCAGCCGCCCGCGACCGAGGGCAGGATCTGGATCTCGGCGCCCGCCGGCAACGGAGTGGCCGGGCCGGAGAGGCGGCGGCACTCCTCGCCGTTGACGTAGAAGTTCACGTAGCGACGTAAAGCGGAGCGTTCGTCGCGCAGGCGGCGGTCGAGGCCGGGGTAGCCGGCGGCGAGGACGTCCAGAGCCGCGCCGAGGGTGGCGGGCTCGGGGACGTCCACGTCCAGGTGGGAGGCGCCGTCGGTCGCACTGCGCAGGACGCCTGGGATCAGGACCGTCACCTTCACGTCGGGACCACCTCCGGCTGGACCTGCATCACGTCGGGCCGGTGGGCAGCACCGTCGGCCATGGCACGCACAACACCGGACATCAGGATCCTCACGCTCACACCGGCACCACCTCCGCATGAACCCACACCGCATCCGGCCCGTGGCCGGCACCATCAGCCGCGACACGCACGACATCGGACATCAGGGCCGTCGCGCTCACGCCGGAACCGCCTTCCCCTGGACTGGCACCACGTCCGACCCACGGCCAGCACCGCGCAACGCGACACCGGACGACAAGGCCCTCGCCCTCACACCGGCGCCACCGCCCCACGAACCCGCACCGCATCCGGCCCGTGGGCAGCGCCATCGGCCGGAGCAAGCGCAACGGGCAACATCAGGACCCCCATGGCAGCGCCGCACGGACCAACGCCACTCAGGCCAGCACCATCAGCCACAGCAGCGGACAGCCGAACCATCGCGCTCACACCGGCACCACCTCCGCACGGACCGACGCCTCACCCAGCACACCAGCGGCACCCCACCGGACCGGAAAGCAGAGCCACCTCCACCCGCACGCCGGCACCGCACAGGCCGGCGCCGCCGACCACGGCGCCGGACGTCAGGACCGCACTCACACCGGCACCACCGCCGCTCGGACCGACATCACGTCGGGCAGGTGGGCGGCCACCTGGTGCCAGGTTTCGCCCTCGTCCGGGCTCGCGTACACCTCGCCCGAGCGGGAGCCGAAGTAGACGCCGGGGGTCGGGGCCGTGTCGGTGCACATGGCGTCGCGCATCACGGCGGTCCAGAAGTTGTCCGGCAGGCCCGCACCCAGGGCCTGCCAGGTCGCGCCGGCGTCGCGTGAGCGGTACACGCGGCACTTGCCCTCCGGTGGGAAGCGGCGGCCGTCGGCCTCGATCGGGAACGTGAAGATCGTGTCCGGGTCGTGCGGGTGGACGACCACCGCGAAGCCGAAGTCGGTCGGGAGGCCGTCGGCGATGGACTGCCAGGTGTCGCCGCCGTCGTCGCTGCGGTACACGCCGTGGTGGTTCTGGGCGTAGTAGCGCGACGGGGCCGACGGGTGCTGGGCCACCTTGTGCACGCACTGGCCGAACTCCGGCCACGGGTCCGGCAAGAAGTACGCCTTGATGCCCTTGTTGCGGGCCTCCCAGGACTTGCCGCCGTCGGCCGTGCGGTAGACGCCGCCCGTCGACATCGCCACCAGCAGCCGGTCCGGGTCGGCCGGGTCCGGCACGATCGTGTGCACGGCCTGGCCGCCGAAGCCCGCCGACCACTCCGGGCGGTGCGGGTGGTTCCACAGGCCCTCGACGAACTCGAACGAGCGGCCGCCGTCCGACGATCTGAACAACGCCGACGGCTGCGTGCCCGCCCACACGACGCCCGGTTGCGAGGCCGGTGCGGGCTGCAGCTGCCACACGCGTTCCAGGGAGGCGTCTTCCACCGGGAACGCGATCGGCGGCGAGGCGGACTCCTCCCAGGTGGCACCGAGGTCGTCCGAAATGGACACGCCGGGGCCGAAGTGCGGTGAGGACACACCGGCCAGCAACCGCACGGGACCACGTGTGTCGAAGGCGACCGCGTACACCTCCTGCATCGCGTGGTGCGGTCCGTCGACCTCCCACGTGACCCGATCCTCGCTGCGGGCGAGCCACAGCCCCTTGCGCGTACCGATCGCCACGACCACCGTCATCGCAACACAGCCTCCAGGGAAAGATGTGATGCGGAGCACGTTACGCCTGGGGTCCGACAATTTCTGAGCGCGGGAGAAACCCCACGTAGACCCACAAGTTACTCACTGGTAGCGTCCGAAACGACCTAAAGGAGGCGCCAGTGCTGCTCGACCCGAACCACTACGACCCGGCCCACCTCGACGACGAGACCCGCCGCCTGCTCAGGGCCACCGTCGACTGGTTCGAGGCCCGCGGCAAGCGGCAGCTGATCGCCGACGCGCAGGAGAAGGTCTGGTACACCGAGTTCCTCGACTTCGTGAAGCGCGAGAAGCTCTTCGCCACCTTCTGCACGCCGAGCAGCGTCGACGGCACCAAGCGCTGGGACGCCGCCCGCAACGCCGCGTTCAGCGAGGTGCTGGGCTTCTACGGGCTGCAGTACTGGTACGCCTGGCAGGTCACCGTTCTCGGCCTCGGCCCGATCTGGATGAGCGGCAACACCGAAGCCAAGCAGAAGGCGGCCGCCCTCCTCGACAGCGGCGCGGTGTTCGCGTTCGGCCTCTCCGAGAAGGAGCACGGCGCCGACGTCTACAGCACCGACATGATCGTCACGAGGACCGAGGACGGCTACCGGGCCAACGGCGGCAAGTACTACATCGGCAACGGCAACGTCGCCGGCATGGTCAGCGTCTTCGGCAGGCTCGCCGAGAGCGACGAGTACGTCTTCTTCGCCGTCGACAGCCGGCACGAGAACTTCAAGCTGGTCAAGAACGTCGTCGACAGCCAGATGTTCGTCAGCGAGTTCCGCCTCGACGACTACCCGCTGACCGACGCCGACGTCCTGCACCGCGGCCCCGACGCGTTCTCGGCCGCGCTGAACACCGTCAACGTCGGCAAGTTCAACCTCTGCACGGCCAGCATCGGCATCTGCGAGCACTCCTTCTACGAGGCGATCACCCACGCCCACAACCGGATCCTCTACGGCAACCCGGTCACCGACTTCCCCCACGTGCGCCAGAACTTCGTCGACGCGTACGCGCGCCTCGCCGCGATGAAGCTCTTCGCGGACCGAAGCGTCGACTACTTCAGGTCCGCCGACGAGAACGACCGCCGCTACCTCCTCTTCAACCCCATCACCAAGATGAAGGTCACGAGCGAGGGCGAGCACGTCATCGACCTGCTCTGGGACGTCATCGCCGCCAAGGGCTTCGAGAAGGACACCTACTTCACCCGCGCCACCGCCGACATCCGCGCGCTGCCGAAGCTCGAAGGCACCGTGCACGTCAACCTGGCCCTGGTGCTGAAGTTCATGCCGAACTACTTCTTCAACCCCAAGGCCTACGACGAGGTCCCGACCCGCCACGACGCGACGGACGACGACTTCTTCTGGCACCAGGGTCCCGCGCGCGGCCTCGGCAAGATCCAGTTCCACGACTGGGAGCCGATCTACACCGCGCACGCGCACCTGCCCAACGTGCGGCTCTTCCACGAGCAGGCCAAGGCGATCAAGACCCTGCTCGCCACCGCCGCACCCGACGAGAACCAGCAGAAGGACCTCGACTTCCTGCTGAACCTCGGCCACCTCTTCACCCTGGTCGTCTACGGCCAGCTGGTGCTGGAGCAGGCCAGGATCACCGGCACCGACGAGCACCTCGTCGACCAGATCTTCGACGTCCTGGTCCGCGACTTCGCGGGCTACGCGACCGCGTTGCACGGCAAGGCCAGCAGCACCGAGGCCCAGCAGCAGTGGGCCGTGCAGCAGATCCGCAAGCCGCACGTCGACCAGGCCCGGTTCGACGCCGTCTGGCAGCAGGTCGTGGCGCTTTCCGGCCAGTACGAGATGCGCCCCTGACCAAACGGGACGGAAGGGGGCAAAGCGACAGGCTTCGCCCCCTTGACGC
>Ga0070710_10001516_pt1 | contig 10957 bp, 9 predicted proteins | sample LARL52metaG_FD_65454 | JGI IMG/M metagenome (GOLD analysis project Ga0070710, IMG submission 65454) | Corn, switchgrass and miscanthus rhizosphere microbial communities from Kellogg Biological Station, Michigan, USA - LAR L5-2 metaG | ecosystem: Host-associated > Plants > Roots > Rhizosphere ... | reverse complement strand
CGCGCAACAACTCGGCCCACGCGCGCTGCAGCTCGTCGAGCGGCCCCGCCTCGGCCGTGGCCAGCAGGTGCAGCGCCGCATCAAACGCGCCGGATTGCACCATCACCCGCGCCGCCGCCAGCGCGCGCCCCGCCCGCCGCCCCGGCTCCAGCGTGAGCGCCGTGGACCGCTCCAGGAAGGCCGCCGCCGCGGCTAATCCGCCACGCGCCTGCGCACGCTCGGCGGACCGCTCAAGCTCGGCCGCGACCCCCTCATCGGCTCCGGGTGCCGCCTGGGCGAAGTGCCACGCACGCCGATCGGGATCGAGCTGTGGATCGGTCGCCTCCGCCAGCGCTTGATGCGCCTCTCGCCGCTGCTCCGGTGAGGCCGACCGGTAGATCGCCGAGCGCACAAGTGGATGGCGAAACGTCACCTGGACACAGAATTCCACCAAACCCTCGGACTCGGCGGCATCGGCGGCCTCGGCCTTGATCCCCAGCCGGTCCGCCGCCCGCAACAGCAGCGCCGAGTCGCCAAGTGGTTCGGCGGCCGCCAGCAGCAAAAGCCGCCGGGTGGCCGCGGGCAGCGGCGCCAGCCGCCGCGCGAAGCTGTCCTCGATGCGACCGGGCAGCGCCGCGACGCTGGGCAGCCCGAAGCCGCCCGCCAGCTGCGCCGGCGTCAACCCCCGCGGCAGCTCCACCAGCGCCAGCGGATTGCCGTGCGTCTCGGCCACGATCCGATCGCGCACCCGCTCATCCAGCGGCCACCGAATCACCGAGGCCAACAACGCCCGCGCATCCTCCTCACCCAGACCGCCGACCGCCAGCTCCGGTAGTCCCGCGAGATTCTGTTCGTTGCTCGGCTCGCGCACGGCAATGACCAGGGCGACCGACTCTGCCACCAGACGGCGCGCGACAAATGCCAGCGCCTGCGCCGAGGCCTGATCGAGCCACTGGGCGTCATCCACCAGACACACCAGCGGTGCCTCGCCGGCCACGTCGGACAACAGCCCAAGCACCGCCAGACCAACCAAAAAGCGATCAGGCGACGCCCCACCGGCCAACCCGAACGCCGTCCGCAATGCATTGCGCTGCGGTTCGGGCAGGCGATCAATCCGATCCAGCATCGGGGCGCACAATTGATCAAGGCCCGAATACGCCAGCTCCATCTCGGACTGAACACCCGCGGCGCGCGCCACCCGACATCCCGACGCCCGCCCCGCGACGTACTCCAACAGCGCCGATTTGCCCACCCCCGGGTCACCACGCACCACCAAAGCGCCGCTCTCACCTCCCTGAACGGCCTCCAACAGCCGATCGAGGACCTCGCACTCCTGGAACCGCCCCCGCAACATCTACCGACACCCCCAGGCTTTGGCAGCCACAGTTACCGGCGCCGCCGAGCAGACCAGCCGCGGCCACCAACTGCCGCCGCCCAACAGACCATTACCCACGCCGTCGACGTGGTGCATCTGCCCACCACCGCTCCGGGCAGAACCTTTTGTCATCCCCGACAACAACGCACCGGCCCTCGTTTGGACCTGCACGCAGCGCTCGGCAAGTGAGGCCAACACACGCGCATAAGTGTGCTGCGAATTGCGGAGTGCTGCGGAGCGGGCCGTGCCCGGGCGCCATGCGTCTCTGCTGTGCATGGAACCGGCAGATCCATACATTTGGATCTGCGTTAAGGGCGAGGTGGTCAAGATCATTGCGGTGCTTCGGATTCAGTCGAGCGGCAGTGGTGGATTGGCGCCGTCGAGGAATTCGACTGTCGAGAACACCAGTTCGGTGTCACCCACGTTTTCGAGGTCGTGAAGGAGGTATTCGCCTTCGCCGAAGTGAAGGTGGCGTGTTTGGCCGGCTACGTAGGTGACTTCGCGTGTAGTTCCATCGGCCGTATGTTGCCTGCTTGATCCGGGATTGATCGCGGTCCAAAAGTAATCCAACACGTGCCGGTGGGCAGCCACTCGTTGTCCGGGCTGCAGACGGATTTCCCAGACGCGGACCCGGTCGGATTCGCTCAGTAGTCGACTCCCCACTTTTCCGTTGAACTCATTGTCCACGAAATCTTGGCGAACTTCGTCAGGCCAGGCGTGGAAGTTTTCGCCTATCAGTTTCCCTGCCAGCGGCTGATCTGGGAGTGCATCGCCATTAGAAGTGCTTGGCATGTCTTTCCTTTCGCGCGTATTCGGGGTGGACTGTGGGTGGAGTATGTGTGGTATAGCCATCACTAGGATCGGTCGGCAGAAGATCGGTGTCTCGTGAGTACGTTTGCGCGCAACGGATTTCACATACCCGCGATCAGCCGGGAGGGCGAGGCCGAGTGTTCACGGCTGCTGCACAGTTGAATTGGGATCGCCACGCGGTTTGTCCTCGGTTGCGAGGCGTGTATTGTATCCGGCGCGCGCCGATTGATCGACATCCGTCAGCACGGTGTCTGCTCGCATGAGATGGCGAATTGCGTCTCGTAAGATCCGCGGCAATACCGACATCGCGGTGTTGATCGTGCCGGTATATCCGGGTACGTACACATCGGCACCGCGTCCGCGCCGCACCGCACGAACAATGGCTTCGCCCACAACAGTCGGCTCGACCGGGCGCACACCGCGCGCCGAGCCGAGCCCGTCGGCCATCTCGGTTGCAATGATTGCCGGCATGACGATGGAGACGGCAATTCCGCTGCCACGCAGCTCCCCACGTAGCGATTCGCTCAGCCCGACAACGGCATGCTTGGTGGCGGAGTATGTTGCACCGCCCGGCGATGCCATCTTGCCGGCCACCGAGGCCAGGTTGACGATGTGGCCCCGGCCACGAGGACCCATCCGGGCAAGCGCGAGCTTCGTGCCAGTCAGCACGCCACCGAGGTTGACGGCGACCTGAGTGCCGGTGGACGCGTCGCTCTCGTCCCCGAACAGTCCCACATGCTGAACGCCCGCGTTGTTCACCATCACGTCCAGAGGACCGAGTCGGTGTTCAACCTCGCTCAGAAATGACTCGAAGCTGGCCCGATCGGTTACGTCGAGCGCAAGGCCGATCGCGTTCCTCCCGATCCCCCTGGCGGCCACACCGGCGCCTGCTGCATCGAGGTCGCCGATTGCGACCAGGGCACCTCGCCGTGCGAATGCGTTGGCTGTGGCCAACCCGATCCCACGGGCGCCCCCGGTGATCGCGACAACTTTCCCGTGCAAGTCCACATGCTCAATGTCTGCGTCGCTCACCATGTCGGGAGTCCTGCGTGCCTGCGTAGGAATTCGACCTCCAGACGCAGCGTGTCGTCGAAGGCGACGCCACCTTGGTACACGTCGTAATGGCCGCCCTTGCTGCGGTGCAGTTCGGCGTGCGCAGTGAGTTCGGCCACCCGCAGAGCGGGTGCTACCGGAGCCTGCGTGTCGGTTTCGGCGACGATCAGGAGAATCGGTATGCGAATCGACGCGGCGCGGCGAACGGGCCGGTGCATCGAGATGCTCAGTAACGACCGCGCGGCCAGGCGGTTGTTCCAGTGCACCGGTTCCCGAGGGGCCACCATCTCTTTGCCGAAGAGCGCGTCCGGGGTGTCGGAGACGCCCCACTGTCCCGGTGCCACACTAATGGGCAGGTAGATCGGGGCTCGCCCGAGCAGCGAGCCAATTCGATCCGCCAGTGCGACCGACATGAGCCGAATCGATCGACTGGGCCGAATCAACGTTGCCCCCGCGAGGCCGTCGACGAGTGGGCATTGGGCGACGGCTCCCGCAAGTCGTGAGTCCGACGCGGCGAGTGCGGTGACATGCATGCCGGCGAACGAGGTGCCCCACGCGAAGATCCGCTGCGCGTCGATGTTGGGATGCGCTGCAGCCCAACCGATTACGGTGCTATAGTCCTGACGCTGGCGCGGGACGTTGAGCTCATCACGCGGCCACCCACTCGAAGCGCCCCACTGCCGATAGTCGATCGCCACCACGGCGAAACCTTCACGGCAGAACCGCTCCGCGAAGGGCGCCAATCCACCTGCCTTCACTGCACCCAGACCGTGTCCCATGACGACCGCTGGGTGCGGGCCTTGCCCCGCGGGCTCGTAGAACCACGCGTCCAATTCCTCGCCACCGAGTGTCGGAATCCGCACGGTCGTGCGGGGCGGCGGAATCTTCGTATTCGGGTCGCTCATGATCGGTATTCCTTGCTTCCATCGTTGGGCGGTGTGCTGGCGGGGGAGTCGAACTGTCTTACTGAACAGTGAAAGTGCTCGGGATGATGCGATTGCGCTGGAGGTCAGCGAACAGCTCGGCGAACATGCGATCTGTCTCGATGAATGGGGCGAAGCCGTACCGTCGTGCCTTCAGTGTCGACCGCGCAATGTCCCAGTCCGATCCGAAGATAGCGTCCGCGAAGCCCCACGAGACGATGTCGGGATAAGCGTATGGCTGCAGGTTGTGCTTTGCGACGATGCGATCCCACACCGGTCCCTTGTCTGCCATGAACTCCGTCAGCGAGATGTGGCGCGGTTCCGTGTCAGGGAGGCCGAACATGGCCGCGAACTGGGGCCAGATGTTGCACCAGCGGAAGTAGTCGCCGTTGGTGATGTTGAACGCTTGTCCCGCTGCTGACGGCGTGGTCGCCGCCCAGTGCGCCGCCTCGGCAAGGATGCGCGCGTCGGTGACTTCGTAGAGAGCTGTCCAGGCGCCCGGTTTGCCCGGGAACGAGAACGGGACATCCAGTTCACCGCAGATCGCCGCGTACACAGCGATCGCCATGGTCAAGTTCATCGGGTTGCCGACGGCGAACCCACAGACTGCCTCGGGACGAAGGGCCGACCACGCGAAGCCACCGCCCACAGCGGCCTCTTCGAGCCAATCCTGTTGGTCGTAATAGAAATTCGGTGGCATGTGCCGCGGGTCGTCTTCCAGCGCCGGCGTGCGGATCGGCCCGAGATGGCAGCCGTACCACTTCCCACCCTCCATCAGGTTGACGTGTTCCAGGCTCGGCGATGCCGAACTCAGCGCCTCCACAGCGTTGACGAGGAGGGCGAGATTCGCGTCGACCTCCAGAGCGCGCGAGGGCATGGGCTGGTAGGCCGCATAGAAGATGTGCGTAGTCTTCTTGAGTTCTGCGAGCGCAACAGTAGCGCTGTCCTTTTCGCGCAAGTCGACCGACAGGAAACGGGCTGTCGTGTCGAAATCGGGAGCCCGTCGCGATAACGCCACCACATCCCAGTTCGGGTCACCAGTCAGGTGATCGATCAGTGAGCGCCCGATTACTCCCAGCCCACCGACGATCACCGCGTGCCGATCAGACATTCCAATCCTCCATAGTTGTAGGTCTTTTGCTAGTTCGAGGCGACGGTCACTAGACGGCGGAGACGATGCCACCGTCCACGGTGTAGTCAGCTCCGGTGACGTGTTTCGACATGTCCGAAGCGAGGAAAGCGATGACTCGAGCAACGTCGGCTGGGTCACCGAGCTTCTGCAGCGGCAATTTTCGAACCTCCTTGGCGAAATGATCGATAGCCGCGTCTTTGTCGAGGTTGTATTCCGTTGCCAGTGAGTCGCCGAAGCCACCCGGTCGGTCCCACGCCGGTGTTCGCGTCGGGCCCGGCGAGACACAGTTGGAGCGAACTCCATCAGGACCGAATTCGATGCTGAGCGCCTTTGAGATCATCAATATCGCGGCCTTGGAGACGCTGTAGTCGACGAAGAATCGGTCGGGGGCACGTCCCACGTCTGAGGCCACGGATACTATTGCGCCGCGCCCTTGTTCGACCATGTGCGGCAGCACGGCACGACAGGCTCGCACGGCCGAATAGAAGTTGAGATTCATCAGTTCGTTCCACTCGGCGTCCGAAACAGCCAAGAAGCTCTCGCGGAACGGGAACGCGCCGACATTGTTCACGAGCACATCCACTCGGCCGAACGCTCTCATCGTTTCGGCAACCGCGAAACCTGCGCCGTCGGGCGTGGACATATCGACTTTAAGTGCTGTCACGTTGTCCGACAGTTCGCCGGCGGCCGACGGATCGAGGTCCGCGGCGACCACTTTCGCGCCTTCGCCGAGGAATGTCTGTGTCGTGGCCAGACCGATGCCCGAACCCGCCCCAGTGATCACAACAACGCGGTCATGCAATTGAAAATCCATCGAGGTCTCCTTATGAAGCTGTCATCGATGCGGCGCTGAACACATGACCCGGCGAGGTAATTCGCGCTCCAACGCTCTCGTGGCGGGACGGCGGAGCCATGCCACTACCTTCGCCGTCCCGGCGATATATTGCAAAGACGAAATTATCCAATTCTGTATAAGAAAACATTATGGTGTTGTGGGTGAACCTTCTGCAGCTTCGTTACTTTGTGTCCATCGCCGAGGAGGGTTCCTTCACCCGTGCAGCGGAGCGACTACTCGTGGCTCAGCCCTCGCTCTCGCAACACGTGAAGAGCCTCGAACACGAACTCGGCGGGGCGTTACTGGAGCGCCTACCCAAGGGCGTTCGGCTTACCGCGGCAGGCAAAGAGTTCCTGCCCGAGGCCCGCGCTGCCGTCACCCATGCCGATCGCGCAAAGCGCAATGCGCGCAGCGTGTTCGGACTCGAAGGGGGAGAACTCGAAGTAGCAACCGTGACGTCGGTAGCCTTCGGAGTGCTACCCCCGGCCTTTGAACTGTGGCACGCAAACCATCCGTCGACAAGGATTGCCCTGCGCGAGTTCACACACCGTCAGGCACTCGACGACGCGGTACGAGCGGGTGTCGGTGACATAGCGGTCGGACCTCGCCCGCCGCACTGGAAAGGCCCGCTGGTTGCTCTCGGATGGGAAGAGTTCGTCGTCGTCTTGCCTCGATCGGACCCGCTGACGAAGAGCAAGCGGGCGATATCGCTCGAGGAACTCGCAGACCGCGATTGGGTTCTCTACGGGCCTGACCACGGATTGACGCACCTGATTCAGACAGCCTGTGCACGCGTCGGCTTCGTTCCCCGGAGCGCCGCTCAAACGGGACAAGTGGCCGCGGCCGCGCATCTCGCCGCCTGCAGCCTGGGAGTGACGATCGTCCCCAACAACGTCCTACCGCGCGGTCTCGACGCCGGTGTACGAAGTCTGAAGTCGCCACTGGTTCGTCAGCTCGTAGCCTTTACCCGCCAGAGTTGGTCGCCGCTAGCAGAAGCATTCCTGCAAGCACTCGTCGCCCTGCCCTGGGACCAACGGCCCCACTCGGCGACTGTCGTGGACTAGCTGCTGTGCCGATCACCATCGCGTGACACTGGCACCTGACTGGTCTCGGCGCCTGGCGCGCTGCGCTTCGGCGAATAGATCAAGGTACTTATCGAGCACCAACACATCGGTGTGCGTGCCAGGCACCGGTCGCGCCGTCGATTGACCCATGCCTTCGCCCCCGTGGGATCCCTCGCCCATATCGATGGATGGCAGCGAGCGACACCAAGCTAGATCACATACGCATGCAGTTGCACCGAGCACTGCCCATCAATCCGAACGTGACCTAACAGAATCGGTGTCGGTCGGGGGTGGCGCCAGCCGGGACAGTGCAGACGGTAGGGGTGCGGCCGAACGCCCACCTGGGGATCCTACGGATGCGAACGTCCGGGTGCCAGGCGGAGCATTTTGTCGCATGCTGGTCCGTCAGCCCGCGTATTGGCTGGGCCGTGCGAAACGGCCTGTGGGTCTTCGGCACCCAGAACTACGCCGAGCTGCTGCGCGCGGCCTTCGCCTGCACACACGACGGCGCGCTGGCAGGGGCATACCCTGTGATTTCGGACTGACTTGATACCACACTCGCGGCATCGTCACGGCCGCTGAACCAGATTGGTAATCGTGACGGCGACAACCCGCGCTTGACCAGTGCGCGCAGTGATCCCTACACACCGAGGAAGTATGGAGTGTCGATGACCGATATCAATCGCACCACCGTCCGTATCCCGACGCCATCTGGGTTCGATATCGAGGCCTGGCTCTACCTGCCCGAGGGACAGGGCCCGTTTCCCGCGGTCGTGATGGGTCACGGACTGGGTGCCGTCAAGGTCGGCGGACTGGCATCATTCGCCGAACGATTCTGCCGGGAAATGTTCGCCGCGGTGGTCATCGATTACCGCCAATGGGGCGGCTCGGAGGGGCAGCAGCCGCGCGACGAACTCAACGTCGGGCGCCAACGCGACGACTACGGTGCCGCGATCGGTTGGGCCGGGGCCCAACCGAACATCGACGAACACCGAATATTCGTGTGGGGCACTTCATTTGCCGGCATGCACGCCACCGCACTGGCCGCCTCCGATCACCGCCTCGCCGGCGCGATCGCCCAATGCCCACTGGTTGACGGTCTCGCCGGTTCACGCCTGGTGCGCCCCAGCCGCTCCCTTGCGCTATTCGCCACCGCGATCGTCGATCGCCTCGGGTCGCTCGTCGGCCGCGAGCCGATATATCTGCCAGTCAATGTGGCGCCCGGAGAATGGGGCATCGCCGACACGCCAGATGCGCTGTTCGGCAAGAAGGTCATGCACCCTCGCGAGCCGGTCGACTGGCACAACCGGATGGCAGCACGGTCACTGCTGAGCATCCCCGCCCACCGCCCCGTCCGCCACGCCCGCGACATCAACATCCCCATCCTGCTCATCGTCGCCGAACACGACACCCAGGCACCGATCGGTCCGGCGCTCGCCATGGCCGATCGCGCACCCCAAGCAGAACTTCACCGCAGCAAGGGCGGCCACTACGACGTCTACGATGGCGGAATCGCCTTCGACGACGTCATCGAGTGGGAAGTCGAGTTCCTCCGGCGCCATGCCCACATCGCGTCAGCCGGGCCGTCAACACCCTCGCCACAAGGCAACCCCACCGTTAGCGGCGAATGATCGCCGTTGTCTCTCTTCTGGACCAAACGGGCCGATCAGATGTCGGAGAAACTCGACAGGAAAGGCCTCGCCGAAATCGGCTGACTTGCTCTGCTGACCAATTGCGATCTTCGGCGAGGTGCGCTTTGTCGAGCCGTATCGAGCCCTCCGTCGAGTTCACTCCAAGAGGCAGATTGTGGGGAATGTCGCGACGCTTCGCGACCTGGACGAGTATTTCGGCCGCTCGGCCCGGGTCCCGGCCGCAACGCCACCGGCCTCACGACGCCAGGCGAGTATCTAGGGCGTACTCCTCGGGGATGGGCCGGACGGTCATCGACGACCCTGCCCCGCCGGTGCGAAGACCGCTCGGTTCGACGACGATCACCTAGATGCCGAACCGAGCGGTCTCGGCCCACAGCACGCGGCTGAATCCGTCGATCGCGAATTTGGCCGCCTGGTGGGAAGCGATGCCGGGGGCTACCGACGCGGCCGCCCATCGACGAGAACTGCATGATCAATGCGCCGCCTTGTTCTCGCAGCACGGGGATGGCCGCCTTCGAGACGTTGTAGACACCCCACAAGTTGGTCTCGAACTGGGCGCGGAAGTCCTGGTCGTATCCGGTCTCGATCGGTGACACGTTGGCGTACCCGCGTCGTTGACGATGACGTCGAGCCTGCCGAACCGGGGGAGTGAGTGTTTAGGGCCGCACCTCGACAGGCAGGGCGGGACGGCCGCCACCGAAGGAGCTACTGGCACGGTCGATCTCGCCGAAGAAGACCATGACGTCGTTTGGGTCCGTTCCTGCCGCCTGCAGGCGAGTCACGATCGCGGAAAGAAGCGAGCGCTTCCTGTCTTCCTCAGTTCCCGACGAGACCAAGACCTCGATCATCAGGACATGCTCGCTGCGAGGCTTCTGCAGGTCGGGATAGCGAGGGCTGATGCGAAGGTCAGCTTCTTCCAACGAGATGAACCTCTGGAAGTGATCGTCCTCAGGATAACCAGCGCTGACGCTTGCTTCATGAATGGCGGCGGATATTGCGTCCTTTTCTGTCACCGTTCTCCCGGTACGCATTGTGACGGTGAAAAGTGGCATCGAATTCCCGGTTTTGGCGAGTAGGAGGCGGTCTGTTCGTGCGGGGTGTTGATGGTCATCGTAGGCGAGGAGGTTGCGGACCTCGGTGTTCTAGACGCGGCGAGCAGGGTGCGGACATACGGGGCGAGAACCGGCCAATATCGCATATCCCGCCATACTGGCCCGTGGAGGCGCCAACCATAGCCAGCGGCTCGGCCGCCATCGCATTTTGCACGGGAGGGGCTAGACAGCCAGTCGATCGCATTCTTGAGTCCGCCGGGAGTGCTGCCGTTGTGCTCCGGTGTCACCAACAGGATCGCGTTGGCTTCAGCGACGGGCGCCGCGCAGCGTGCTAGCCGACGCGGGTAGGTCGGCGGCGTTGTCGATGTCCTCGTTGTAGAGCGGAGTTCGCCGAGGCCCCCTCCGAGGCCTTGGTAAACGTCAACACTTTGATACCCGACAGTGAAGCTTCCTTTCGTTATTCGGCTGGGTCAGAAGGGATAGGCAGGCGGTGTGGGCTGAACGGTGATCCATCGGGTGTCGGTGTAGGCCTCGATATTGGCGGCAGCGGTGCCGAAGCGAGATGAGTTGCCCGAGTTGCGAACCCCGCCGAAGGGCACGTGCGCGTCGTCGCGCAGTGTCTGGTCGTTGACGTGCGCGGTGCCTGTGGGAATGCGCTCGGCCAAGGCGAGTCCGGTAGCGACATCGGCGGTGAAGATGCCCAGCGCGAGACCGTATTCGGTGTCGCAGGCCAGCCCCACGGCTTCGTCGAGCGTCGAAAAGCGCGTGACGCAAGCGACCGGGCCGAACACCTCCTGGTCGTAGGCGGGAATGCCGGGTCCGGCGTCGGCCAGCACCGTCGGCCGGTAGAACAGCCCCTCATAGGTGCCACCGGTGAGCAGCTTGGCTCCTGCCGCGACGCTGTCGGTGACCAGTGCATGGATCCTGTCGCGCTGCTTGGCGTCGATGATCGGACCAAGCGACACATCCCCGGTCATTGGGTTGCCCACGGTCAGTGTTTCGGCCTTCGCGACGAGTCGGTACACGTAGTCGTCGTAGATGGACTCGTGCACCAGATGTCGGCCGATGATCATGCAGCCCTG
>Ga0070710_10001514_pt1 | contig 10960 bp, 13 predicted proteins | sample LARL52metaG_FD_65454 | JGI IMG/M metagenome (GOLD analysis project Ga0070710, IMG submission 65454) | Corn, switchgrass and miscanthus rhizosphere microbial communities from Kellogg Biological Station, Michigan, USA - LAR L5-2 metaG | ecosystem: Host-associated > Plants > Roots > Rhizosphere ... | reverse complement strand
GCTGAACCGGGTGGTCCACACTGCCACGCCGGGGTCGATCATCGAGGCTGTCACCGCCTGATCAGCTCCGCGAATCACGCCATGCCAGAGCGGCTTTCAACTCGGCGAGGTCGTAGCCGCCTTGCGCGACCACCGATACGGTGAACAGCGTTGCGCCGGCATCGGCGAACCGGTCCGCGCCGTCTGCGCTCAACCACGACACCGCGCGTTCGATCTCGCGGTCGTCGCGCCCGATGCGCTGGGTCTGCTCGACGAGAATTGCGTTCTTACGCACAAACGTCTCCACTTCAACACCGGAGTGCCAAATGTCGGCGAAGCGAGCGACAGCGGGAATGGTCTTCTTCTCCCCGCCACCGCCGATCAGAACCGGGATCTTTCGTAGCGGTGGCGGGACCAGCTTGGTGAACCTGTCCTCGATGCGTTCGAGCGCATCGACGAACACCTCATGGCGCGACGAAACAGTACCGAAGTCGTACGAGTATTCGGTGTAGTCCGGTTGGTACCAACCCGCGCCGAGCCCGAGGATGAGGCGACCGCCGCTGATGTGGTCAACGGTGCGGGCCATGTCCGCGAGCAGGTCGGGGTTGCGAAACCCCGCTCCGCCGACCAGAAGCCCGAGCTCAGCGCGGCTCGTGATCTCCGCCCATGAGGCCAATGCCGTCCAGCTCTCGAAGTTGGGCAACATCGGCGGGTTGGGCGCGGTGATGGGCCGACCGTTCTTGTCGCGGCCGGTGACCGCTGGAACCAGGAAATGGTCATAGCCGAAGATCGCGTCGGCGCCGACGTCCTCGGCGCGAAGGACTGTGTCGCGCCAGACCACATAGCTGGATGCGCCGGCGGGCGGAATCTGCGCGGCGATGCGAATCGGTCGTGTCATGGATCCTCCGTTCGGTGTCACTATGTGCGACTGCGCGGCTGCGGAGAATATTCCAGCCCGGTTTATCCCTTACCTGATGGCGCGTCTGTGTGAGAGCTGAACGTTGCGTCACCGTCAGCTCAAAACCCTTGCCGCCTCAGCGCTTCCGGTCGCGCACCTTGTATGTCGACGGCCACGACTCTCGAGTCTCGTCGCCTACCAGCGGAACACCCTTGCTGCCGATCCTGATGTCGTAGGCCTCTTTGCCGGCGCCGACCTCCCGGTTGGCGTGTTCGGTGGCGAGGTAGATCAGTTGATCGATCTCGGCTTCGGCGAACGCCACGAACGTCGTCTTGCGCACGATGTCCTCCGGTGCCGGAGCCATCTTCTCGGGCAGGACCCGCGACGCGAGCGCTGCCAGGCCCAGCAGCGAGAACGGGATGACCCAGTAACAGACGAACGACAACGGCGTCTTGGTGTCGAGAATCGTCGCGTCGCCCTGCACGATGGGCGGGATCGCCGAGGACACCGTCATGCCGGCGAACGCCGCGACCCAGATCCACGTCAACAGCTTCGTGATGCGGCCGAACAGCTCGCTCTCGACCACCTCCTTCGGCTGATCGACTTCGGCGAACTCACGTACGAACGGCCTGCCGACAAGCACGCCGATCAATGCGACGAGGAAGATGCCGGCGTTGCTCAGCGGCTGTATCCACCGCTCCATGAACGACTGGCTCAGCGTGAACGTCAGCACCGTCAATATCAAAAATGTTGCGACTGCACCGATTTCGAGGGTGCGTCCAGGCGCTCCTCTGACCCGCCCGATCACGAACGAAAGCACGGCGACCGCGAGCGCGACCAACACCGCTGTCGTGAAGGGAACGTTGCCGACAAGCACCCAATAGACGATCCACGGCGCAAAGCCCAACAGAATGCCCACGAAGGGTCAGTCTAAGTTGTCAGTCAACGCCAGAACTGTAAACCTCTTGCGCGACCGATATTCGCGGCTAGTTTGAACTGATGGTGCAGCGCAGGACGGTGTCATCGGGCTCGGAGTACGAGTCAGTCGTCGGCTATTCGCGCGCCGTCCGCACCGGCCCGCACATCGCGGTCGCGGGCACCACCGGTGGCGGCGACGGTATCGCTGCACAAACGCGAGAGGCGCTGCGGCGCATTGAGATTGCGTTGCAGAAGGTCGGCGCGTCACTGTCCGACGTGGTGAGGACCCGGATCTACGTCACCGACATCTCGCGCTGGCAGGAGGTCGGCGCCGTCCACGCCGAGGTGTTGGGCGACATCCGGCCGGTCGCGACCATGGTCGAAGTCTCGGCGCTGATCTCTCCCGAGCTGCTGGTCGAGATCGAGGTCGACGCTTACCGCGAGGCCTAGTCGGTCTCCGCGCGCAGCGGAGCAAACCGGCCGTCGCCGTCGGGACGGTAGGGCGTGACGTTTATCACGGCGTTGACGGGTAATTCTCCGTACAGGTGCGGGAACAACATGGCATCGGGATCGCTGGCGACCCCAGGTTCCCAGCGGACGGGAGAAGTCAGTCGTGCCGGGTCGATGCGTAACAGCACCAAGTCGGTGCGACCGGAGTAAAGCCGGTTGGCCGGCAGATGCACCTGTTCAGGGGTCGACAGATGCACGAAGCCGCTCACATCCAGTGATTCCGGGCGATGCTCGCCCCGGGCCTGCGCCGAGCGCCATTCATCGTTGCTGCAGAGGTGAACCAAGACGCTGCGGGATGGACTCATACCGCCAGCCTGCTCCGCTCGCAATTCGACGCAGGCGTGAGACACGACACACCCGTAAACCCCCGGGGAACAAGGCCGGATCCGAAAACGTCTGAGAAGGTGGATGTACCCGAAGCATTTACGGAGGTGGCCATGAACGCGACGCTTATCAGTCCCGAACTGACCAGGGCTGACCGCTGCGATCGTTGTGGAGCCGCCGCACGCGTACGCGCGAAGCTTCCGTCGGGCGCCGAGTTGCTCTTCTGCCAACATCACGCGAACGAGCACGAAGCGAAGCTGGTCGAACTGGCCGCGGTTCTCGAAGTCAGCCCGCTGGAGCAGTAGCACCGAATCAGGGGCATGCTGGACTGGTCATGAATGACCAGTCGCCGCCAAAGTCTTCACGTCACCACATATGGCACATCTCGCGGCGCACGTTGTCGAAGAGCTGGGACGACTCGATCTTCTCGGAGTCCGCACAGGCGGCGTTTTGGTGTGCGCTGTCCCTGCCACCCCTGCTACTGGGAATGCTTGGCAGCCTCGCCTACGTCGCGCCGCTGTTCGGTCCCGACACGCTGCCCACAATTCAGGAGCAGTTGATCAGCACGGCTGGCCGGTTCTTCTCCCGCAACGTTGTCAACGAAATCATCGCGCCGACCGTGCGGGACATCGTCAAGGGCGCCCGCGGTGAGGTGGTGTCGGTGGGATTCGTCATCTCGCTGTGGGCGGGCTCGTCGGCCATCTCGGCGTTCGTCGATTCGATCACCGAGGCCCACGATCAGACAGCGCTGCGTCACCCGGTGCGCCAACGGTTCTACGCGCTGGGCCTGTATGTGGTGATGCTCCTCGGGGCGATCGTGACGGCGCCGTTCCTCGCACTTGGGCCGCGCAAGATCGCCGGGTTCCTCCCGGACAGCTGGGACAGCGTGCTGGCCTACGGCTACTACCCTGTCCTGTTCCTGGCCCTGGTCGTGGCGATGAACGTCCTCTACCGGGTGTCGCTGCCTGAACCGTTGCCGTCGCACAGGCTCCTCATCGGCTCGGTGCTGGCGACCGTGGTGTTCCTGGTCGCCACGTTCGGGCTGCGCGTGTATCTGACCTGGATCACGAGCACGGGCTACACCTACGGCGCGCTGGCCACCCCGATCGCGTTCTTGTTGATCGCCTTCTTCCTCGGCTTTTCGATCATGCTGGGGGCCGAGCTGAACGCCGCTATTCAAGAGGAGTGGCCGGCGCCGGTCACCCACGCGAAGCGGTTCCGGTGGTGGTTGGAGGAAAGGGCAGAGTCGCGGAACGGATCCCGCCCGGTCGGCGATGAGCCGCTCGGGCGAAGAGCAGAAAGCGCCGATGAGCCGCTCGGGCGAAGAGCAGAAAGCGCCGATGAGCCGCTCGGGCGAAGAGCAGAAAGCGGCGTGCAGCCGGCGGCTACCACCGCGGACGGCGACGCTACTTCTTGAGCTTCTCGAAGATCCGCTTGCACTCGGGGCACACCGGCGAACCCGGCTTGGCGGCCTTCGTAACCGGAAACACCTCGCCACACAGCGCGACGACGTGCGTCCCCATCACGGCGCTTTCGGCGATCTTGTCCTTCTTCACATAGTGGAAGTACTTCGGGGTGTCGCTGTCGGTCCCGTCGTCGACGCGTTCGTCGGTGTCGGTGCGCTCGATCGTCTGGGTTCGCATGTGACCATTTTGCCCGTAAGAAATCCGGCGCGTACAGCAGACCACGAGTGTGGAACAGTGGAGGTATGAAACACGGCCCCGAGCTGAGTTTCGACGACGACGGCAGGCCCGTCCTTATCACCCGCGCGGCAGCGCCCTACGAGGAACAGCATCGCGAGCGGGTGCGGAAGTATCTGACCCTGATGTTCTGGCGCATCCCCGCGCTGATCCTGGCTGCGGTCGCGTACAGCATCTGGCACAACGGGCTCATTTCTCTGGCGATCCTTCTCGTATCGGTGCCACTGCCGTGGATGGCGGTGCTGATCGCCAACGACCGCCCGCCGCGGCGGGCCGAGGAGCCGCGGCGCTACGACTCACGCCGTCGGATACCGCTTTTTCCGACGGCCGAGCGGCCCGCTCTCGAGCGCGGCTCACACCCCTCGTCGCAACCGGACGGCGGCGAGCCGCCTCCCGATGTCCCCAGCTGAGGAAGTTCTGGCTCTATTCTCAGCACATTCTCAGGTCGACTGCGGATAACCGCAGATCAGAAGGTGTGAACCGGCCGACGGGTGGGAACTCTTAGCGGGACGTGGGCGTTGTAGCTCATGACAGTTCGACCCGATCAGGAGGCCGTCATGGCAAATGCCACCACCACCCGCATCGACTCCGACCTGGACGCCCAAAGTCCGGCCGCTGACCTCGTGCGCGTGTACTTGAACGGCATTGGCAAAACGGCGTTGCTCAATGCCGCCGATGAGGTCGAACTCGCAAAGCGCATTGAGACGGGCCTTTACGCCCAGCATCTGCTCGACACGCGGAAGCGATTGGGCGAGAACCGCAAACGTGATCTTGCCGCGGTCATCCGCGACGGCGAGGCTGCCCGTCGTCATTTGCTGGAGGCGAACCTTCGACTGGTCGTGTCGTTGGCGAAGCGCTACACCGGTCGCGGCATGCCGTTGCTGGACCTCATCCAGGAGGGAAACCTGGGTCTGATCCGCGCGATGGAGAAGTTCGACTACAGCAAGGGATTCAAGTTCTCGACCTATGCCACCTGGTGGATCCGTCAGGCGATCACCCGCGGTATGGCTGACCAGAGCCGCACCATCCGGCTGCCGGTTCACCTCGTCGAGCAGGTGAACAAGCTCGCCAGGATCAAGCGCGAGATGCATCAGAACTTGGGCCGTGAGGCCACCGATGAGGAGCTGGCCGCCGAATCGGGCATTCCGGTGGACAAGATCACCGACCTGCTCGAGCACAGCCGCGATCCTGTGAGCCTGGACATGCCGGTCGGCAGCGACGAGGAAGCCCCGCTGGGTGATTTCATCGAGGACGCCGAGGCGATGTCGGCCGAGAACGCGGTGATCTCCGAGCTGCTGCACACCGACATCCGCCACGTGCTGGCGACGCTCGACGAGCGCGAGCAGCAGGTCATCCGGCTGCGGTTCGGCCTCGACGACGGCCAGCCGCGCACCCTCGACCAGATCGGCAAGCTGTTCGGGTTGTCCCGGGAGCGCGTGCGCCAGATCGAGCGCGAGGTGATGGCAAAGCTGCGCAACGGCGAGCGTGCCGACCGGCTGCGGTCATACGCAAGCTAGCCAGCGATAGATGAACCCCGCCGGTTGACCGGCGGGGTTCGCGCTGTCTCAGGCGGCGATGTTGCGGCCCAGTTTTCCCAGCTTGACCGGTAGACTCTGGCGTGACGGAGGGTTGCCTAATGAACGATCTTGTCGATACCACCGAGATGTACCTGCGGACCATCTACGACCTCGAAGAAGAGGGCGTAGTGCCGCTGCGTGCCCGCATCGCCGAGCGGCTCGAGCAGAGTGGCCCCACCGTCAGCCAGACCGTGTCGCGGATGGAGCGTGACGGGCTTCTGCACGTCGCCGGTGACCGCCATCTCGAGCTCACCGACAAAGGCCGCGCCCTTGCGATCTCCGTCATGCGCAAGCATCGGCTCGCCGAGCGCCTGTTGGTCGACGTGATCGGGCTGCCATGGGAGGAAGTGCACGCCGAGGCCTGCCGGTGGGAGCACGTGATGAGCGAGGACGTCGAGCGCAGGCTGGTGCAGGTACTCAACAACCCGACCACGTCGCCGTTCGGCAACCCGATCCCCGGCCTGTCCGAGCTCGGCGTGGGCGACGACCTCGCCAACGACCAGATCAACCTGGTGCGCCTGACCGAGCTGCCGTCCGGAATGCCCGTCGCGGTCGTGGTACGGCAGCTCACCGAACACGTCCAGGGCGACACCGAACTGATCGCGAAGCTCAAGGACGCCGGCGTGGTGCCCAACGCCAGGGTGACCGTCGAGGCCAACGACCACGGCGGCGTGTTGATCGTGATTCCCGGCCACGAGCAGGTCGAGCTGCCCCACCACATGGCACACGCCGTGAAGGTCGAAAAGGTCTGACGGCCGGCAACGCTCATCCGGCCCGCCGCCCGAACGACCGCATACGCGGTAGCTGCACACCAAGCCGATCGGCCAGCCGGTAGCCCGTGATCGCGAGATCACGAATCTTCTCGGGCCGCAGCCCCGACTGCAAGGCGGTGTCGAGCATGCCGGCCATCCTGTGCGTCGAGTCGCCCCGCAGCGCCGCCTCCAGCGATACGCCTGCCAGCGGGCCGTCGCCGCGGGCGTAGGCCGAGAACGCCAGTAACACGAGCGCCTCGACCCGCCACGGCTCCGGCAGGGTGCGCGACAGGACAGCCCACAGCGACTCGGCCTGCCCGGCGTCCTCGCCGACCGCCAGCGCGTAGAGCGTGTCTCGCACCCGAAGGTCGGTCAACGCCCACGCCAGCCGGACCAGTTCGTCATCGCCGAGTCCGGCGGCGTCGGCCACCCGCGCCGCCGCGGCCATGACCGCCTCGATGTCGGCACGGGCTGCCTCATCCGGCCGCTCCCCCTCCGGTTGGCAGCCGCCGATCAACTCGGCGAGCGCGGCCGTCCGGGCGGGATCGGCGACCTCGATCACTTCTTGCAGCTCGGCACGCCGGGCGTACAGCCGGCGGCCGTCCAGCACCGCGGCTACAGCCAGCGGCGATGCCGACGGATCCTCGACGGTGCCCGCATTGCCGCAGCCGTCGGCGCAATGCCACCGCCCGCCGGCGGCGACCCGGTCGACGACGTGTGCGGCGAGCAGTTCGATCCCTCGGTTGGCCAGCGCGGTCGTCAGACCGTCGGCGAGTTCGCGGTGTTCGTCGTTGCACATTCGGCAGTTCGCACCCCCCTCGTCGATCACCACCGCGATCGCAGAATCCGGCCTGGCCGCGGCGGCGACGTCGGCGACGTGTGCCAGCGAATGCACGAGATCGTCCGAAAGGTCAACGCGCATAACACATCCCATCTCGCCGCGGTCGACGGTGACGAGCACGAGGGATTTCTCCGGCACGAAGCCGAGCACTGCGGGCAGAGCCGCGATCAGAACGCCGGGCCGGTTCAGGTGAAAGTCGGGTGGTTGCGATGTCGTCATGGCGCCAACTTCGCAATCGGCACCGCCGAATGTGGCCACCAAATGCGTCATCTGCGGGCGCCTGGGGATGGATTCGCCCCTGGGGAGAACGAGTGCCGCCGCTTCGGCAATTATTCACGCCGCATTGACGCTCGTCGGCGTGCGAAGTTGGCCCAACCGGCGTAGACCTTTTGCCATGGGTTCCATGGTTGAGTACGACCTCGTCGTCATCGGTTCGGGTCCGGGCGGTCAAAAGGCCGCGATCGCGGCCGCGAAGCTCGGCAAGTCGGTGGCGGTTGTGGAACGCGGCAGGATGCTCGGCGGAGTTTGCGTGAACACCGGAACCATTCCGTCCAAGACGCTGCGCGAGGCGGTCGTCTATCTCACCGGCATGAGCCAGCGCGAGATGTACGGCGCCAGCTACCGCGTCAAGGAAAAGATCACCCCCGGCGACCTCCTGGCCCGCACCACGCATGTCATCACCAAGGAGCAGGACGTGGTGCGCAATCAGCTAATGCGCAACCGGGTCGACCTCCTCACCGGGCACGCCAGGTTCCTCGACGAGCACACCGTGTGTGTCGATGACCAGACCCGCGGTGAAAGAACAACCGTCCGAGGCGAATACATCGTGATCGCCACGGGCACCAAGCCGGCCAGGCCGACCGGCGTCGAGTTCGACGAAGACCGGGTGCTGGACTCCGACGGCATCCTCGACCTGAAGTCCCTGCCGACCACGATGGTGGTGGTTGGGGCCGGCGTGATCGGCATCGAATACGCCTCGATGTTCGCCGCACTTGGCACCAAGGTCACGGTCGTGGAGAAGCGCGACAACATGTTGGAGTTCTGCGACCCGGAGATCATCGAGGCGCTCAAGTTCCACCTGCGCGACCTGGCGGTGACATTCCGCTTCGGCGAGGAGGTGACCGCCGTCGACGTCGGCGCAGCGGGCACGGTCACCACATTGGCCAGCGGCAAGCAGATTCCCGCCGAGACCGTGATGTATTCGGCGGGCCGCGAGGGCCAGACCGAACACCTGGACCTGCCCAACGCCGGCCTCGAAACCGACAGCCGCGGAAGAATCGTCGTCGACAGCCAGTTCCAGACGAAGGTCGACCACATCTACGCCGTCGGCGACGTGATCGGCTTCCCCGCGCTGGCCGCCACGTCGATGGACCAAGGCCGGCTGGCCGCGTACCACGCGTTCGGCGAACCGGCGAAAGGCATGACCGATCTGCAGCCGATCGGCATCTACTCCATCCCCGAGGTGTCCTACGTCGGCGCCACCGAAGTCGACCTGACCAAGAACGCGATCCCCTACGAGGTCGGGGTGTCACGGTACCGCGAGCTGGCGCGCGGACAGATCGCAGGCGACTCCTACGGCATGCTCAAGCTGCTGGTGCACACCGAGAGCCTCAAGCTGCTCGGCGTGCACATCTTCGGCACCAGTGCCACCGAGATGGTGCACATCGGCCAGGCGGTGATGGGCTGTGGCGGCACGGTCGAATACCTCGTCGACGCCGTCTTCAACTACCCGACGTTCTCAGAGGCCTACAAGGTCGCCGCGCTCGACGTGATGAACAAGCTGCGCGCGCTGAACCAGTACCGCGGCTAGTCGCAGCCGTCGTCGGACACCGTCGGCGCGTCATCAGCCGGACCTCCGGCCTCGGCGCGAACGAACAACCGCGTCACGGCGTCGTCAAAAGGCGGTGAGTAAGAGATGCTTTCGTCTGCGCAGCCGCCGCCGTTCAAGCCACCGATCACGCCCGTGACCGTCGACCCGTCGATCCACGGTGCACCGGACAGGCCGTCGACCAACTCTGCGCAATCCAGCGCCGGAAAACCCTTGGTGGGTGCCGCGGTGGCCGTCCGGCATCCGACCGGACCGCCACCGACGCCCATTCCGTAGCCGGTGACGGTGACGATCGTGCCCGGTTTCGGCGACGGCCCGAGCCTCAGGCCACCGCCAGCCTGCGCCTCCACCGACCCGCCTGTGTCTCGGCTCACCCGCGCGATCGCGAAGTCGGCGAGCGGGTCCTGATTCTGGATCCAGCGCGGATCGAGATAGACCGCGTCGACATGCCAGACGTCCTCTGGCACTGCGGTGTCCTTCAGGCCGGCGACGAACGTGGCGTCGACGCCCTGAGCCACGCAGTGCGCGGCGGTCAGAATCAGATCGCCTCCTGGCGAGTCCAGCACCCCTCCGGAGCAGGTGTGCAGCGTGGCGCCGCCCACGAAGACCGCACCCACCCTGGGATCGGGAGGCACCGGCGCCGCAGTGGGCGGCGTCTTGGGAGTGACGGTCGCCGCCTCCTCGACCGGCGGGTGTTTCCCGCACGCCGAGCCCGATAAGGTCAACGCAGCCAGCAGTCCGGTTACCAGGACGGCCCGGCCGGCCGCGGAGAAGTGCATGAGGACCGATCTTGCCTCACCATCCCGGCGTACGCCCTGACGATGCCCAGCCCGACGGGTTCTGGGGTCCCCAGCTTGCGAGGGGAGTGCTTCGGATCGCGGGCACCCAGCGCGGAATGCGGGTTCGACGACCTTGTGTTCGAACAAGTGGATGTCCGCAATCGCATCTACCGCGAAATGCGCGACACTATGTGCCAGGAGGCGAGGCAATGGCTGAGAACGCCGATAAACCAGAACAGCACTACCACCCCGAGCAGACCGGGATGTATGAGCTGGAGTTTCCCGCACCGCAGCTGTCCTCGGCAGATGGCACCGGGCCGGTGATGATCCACGCCCTGGAGGGCTTTTCGGACGCCGGGCATGCGATCCGGCTGGCCGCGCAGTATCTGAAGAACAATCTGGACACCGAGCTGGTGGCGTCGTTCGCCATCGACGAACTGCTGGACTACCGGTCGCGACGGCCGCTGATGACGTTCAAGACCGACCACTTCACGGCCTACGAGGAACCCGAGCTCAACCTGTACGCCCTGCACGACAGCGTCGGCACACCATTTCTGCTGCTCGCGGGCATGGAGCCGGATCTGCGCTGGGAGCGATTCATCACGGCAGTTCGGCTGCTGGCCGAACGGCTGGGTGTTCGCCGGGTGATCGGCCTGGGCACCATCCCGATGGCGGTGCCGCACACCCGTCCCATCACGATGACGGCGCACGCCAACGACAAGGAATTGATCGCCGACCACACCCCGTGGGTGGGTGAGGTTCAGGTCCCGGGCAGCGTGTCGAACCTGCTGGAGTTCCGGATGGCCCAGCACGGTCACGAGGTGGTCGGCTTCACCGTGCACGTCCCGCACTAT
>Ga0070710_10001511_pt1 | contig 10968 bp, 6 predicted proteins | sample LARL52metaG_FD_65454 | JGI IMG/M metagenome (GOLD analysis project Ga0070710, IMG submission 65454) | Corn, switchgrass and miscanthus rhizosphere microbial communities from Kellogg Biological Station, Michigan, USA - LAR L5-2 metaG | ecosystem: Host-associated > Plants > Roots > Rhizosphere ... | reverse complement strand
AGGCAAGCCGTCGTGCGGACCAGCGACCGAGCCAAACACATCACCGGAACCACAGACCAAAAGACGCCGCGAATTCTCCAATTTCTGGGTTTTTCAGCGGACTGCTAGAACGTACGAAGTCGCCGCTGCGGTTGTCCTGGGCGGCGGGTTGACGTTCGCCTGGGGAATCTGAGTCCGATTGTGTCGGCCGTGTATTGATCGAGGCCCGAGACCGAACCGTGAGTCTCAAGCAGCCGCCCGGATGCAGAATCCCACCCCGCGAATTGTGTGAATGATGGGATAGGCTTGTTCGCCATCGATCTTTCTTCGCAGGCGTCCGACGTAGACATCAATCAGGTTCGTCGCGGGATCAAAATGCAGACCCCACACGTGCTGCAGCAGCAGACTTCGCGTGATGACTTCTCCGGCATGACGAGCAAGATACTCCAGTAGTCTGAACTCCCGGGGCCTTAATCCGATCTGTCGGCCGGCCCGGGACGCAGTCCGTGCCACGAGGTCCATCTCCAGATCACCGACCCGCAGCACGGTTTCCCGCCGAACTGAAGGACGACGGGACAGCGCATCAACACGAGCCAGCATTTCCGCAAAGGCAAACGGCTTCACGAGGTAGTCGTCGGCGCCCGCACGCAGGCCGTCCACGCGATCGGCGACCTGGCCAAGCATACTGATGATCAATGCGGGGGTCCCGATTCCGTCCCGCCGGAGTCGCCGGATGACTTCGATCCCATCGATGCCTGGCAAGGCGCGATCGACGGTCATTACGGCATATTCAGCGGCGCGGCCAAAGCGCAGACCCTTCTCGCCATCAGACGCGATCGTAACGTCGTAGCCGGCGCTGCCCAGGCAACTTCCAAGCTCATTTGCGGTCTTACAATCATCCTCGATGACGAGAACACGACGCATGCATTTCGGCATGACATCACCTCCATCGAGCCCTGGATTCGGGATCGCGTTCGTCGTATTGAGACGTTAATGGCACTAACACCACAAGCAGGTGGACAATTCCGCAGCACTTGGTGGCGAGCAATCACCTAGGACATTGGTGGCATTCAACGAGGATAGGAAGCATGGCCATCGAAGTTGCGGTTGCACCAAGAATTCGCGGGATGAGCAGCATGACTTGTTCGTGGACATGGTTGCGTCGGCGGAACTGGCCGAATGGACGCGAGATCGAACTCTGCCTCTAGACCCCCTTGTGCTGCCGCACGACCTGGCCACAGACGTGCAGCTTGCGGATCCCGCTCGTTCCCAAGCCCGCGCGCCAAATATCGGCCCAACATCTTCTGTGCTTCAGCATGCCCTCGGTCGGCGGCCGTTCGGAACCAATGCTGCGCGACGGCGCGGTCCGTGGGCACGCCATGTCCACGGTCACTTAACATGCCGAGCGCGAACATAGCGCCAACGTGCCCCTTGCCGGCGGCCTTCTCAAACAACGCCGCTGCCGCGACAAAATCGCGCGGTCCGCCCCGGCCGTTCACCATCATCTCCGCAAGGGCCGCTTCGGCGTCGGCGATACCGACCGCGGCGGCGCGCGCGATCCAGGCACGACCTGCGTCGGCATTTGCCTCGACACCACGTCCATCGACAAGCATGCGCCCGTACCAGTACTGCGCGTCCGCGATTCCGTCAGCCGCAAGGCGGAGATAGTGGGCCGCCTGGCGCTCATCGCGCTCGACGCCAGCACCTTCTGCCAGACAGAGGCCGTAGTTGAATGCAGCTGCCAGCTTGCCGGCCGCGGCTGCCTGCTCTAGCCAATGGCGCGCCTTAGTCAAGTCTTCGACCTGACCATCAGCGGCGCCCCGAAGAAGAAGGCTGGCGAGATCGATGCGGGCCTGGGGATCGCCTGCATCAGCGGCGATCCGCAGCCAGTTCGCCGCCTCTTTGGGATCGCGCACCACACCCGCGCCGGTCAGATAAAGCAGGCCGAGCGCCCGGGCCGCCGTGTAGTGGCCGGCCGTCGCCGCGCGGCGAAACCAGATTGCCGCTTCTGCATAGTTGGGCGGCAGCGACCCGCCTTTCGCATAGATGTCGCCGACGAGCGCCGCCGCGTTCGGATCGCCCGCCAGCGCCGCCCTGCGCAGCCACGACTCGCCTTCGGCCGGGTTTGCTTCGATCCCAAGCCCCGACATCAGCGCGCGTCCCCAGCTAGCCTGGCCCGAGCGATTGCCCATGGCGGCCGCCCGCCGGTAGAGCTCTGCCGCCGCCACAGGATCTCGCTCGGTTCCGATCCCCCGTTCAGTCATCACGCCAAGCAAAAAAATGGCCGGTGACAACCCCGCCTGTGCGGCTAGACGGAGATGTTCGACAACCTTGCGCTGTGCTTCCTCGTCCTTGGCCGACCGCGCGAGCGACTGTGCGTATCCCAGCGCGCCCTGAGGGCAACCGGCCTCGGCAGCGCGCTGATACCAGCGATGCGCGTCCTCCAGATTGCGCATCGATTTCGGACCGCAGGTCAGGAGATAGGCAAGCACAGCCTGTCCGTCCGCGGAGCCATGCTCGGCTGCCCGCCGCGCCCATTTTTCCGCTGCCGCAAAGTCGGGTTCTAGCGCCATCTCGCCTGAGAATAGGCTTGTCACGCTGAACTCGCCTGCAATGGCTTGCTGCTGGTTCCTCGAGATGCCTGAGCCGTTGATGTACAGCGCGGCGAGCAACCACTGCGCCTCGACGTGGTCCTGAGCCGCGGCGCGCGTGAGCCAGCGAACGGTCTCGGCGAGGCTGACCGGGACGCCGGAACCTTCCAGATAGCAGCGCCCGATCCGGTATTCGGCCTCTGCAATCCCGGCGTTGGCGGCACGGCCGTACAGCGTAAAGGCCTGCCCCGAGCGGGACTGCTTGTTCAGGTGGATCGCTCGCCGCAGTGCTGCCGATGCCGATATCAGGCTGATGACACGATCGAGAAGACTCAACCGCGTTCGACGAGCATTCTTGCGGCTCCTGGTCTCTTCGTTGGTGCGTATCACGGTTCCCGCATCCCCTCTGACATTACAGGCAGAATTCGCCCAAGCAGGTAGGCCATGACTGTACGCTTGCCGACCTTGATGTCGGCGGCAACCGGCATGCCGGGCATGATGTGGAAACCAGCCGGAAGATCGTGCAGCATCAACCGATCGAGGGTGATGCGTGAACGATAGAAGGGCTCGGCGTTGGCAGGGTTCACGGGAACCGAGCCGGAGCGGCTTTTTGTGCCATCCTGCGCGGTAAAGCTGTCGGCGCTGACGGTGCGGACCGTTCCGTACGCCAAGCCGTACTGTGTCGATGGAAACGTATCGAACTTGACCGCGACCGCCGCGCCGACGTGAACGAAGCCGTGATCACGCCCAGCAATGTTCGCCTCGATCTCGAGCGGCGCATCGGCAGGCATTAGCGTGAGCAGTTGGTCGCCCGCTTGCAGCACCGAGCCCCTGGAAGCCTTGGCAATCGTCAGGACCGTCGCATCCTGGTCGGCGTGCAACTCGACCAACTGGCGCCGCAACAGCGCCTTGCTCAACTGCTCCCTGGCATCGCTCAACTTTCTGGATGCTTCCGACAGCGCCTCGGCGATCTGGACGCGCCAATTCTGAACAAAGCCGTCGCGCTCGGCAATCATGGCGGCGAGTTCGGCCTTCGCACTCTCACCCGTGTTGATGGCCGTGGACAGACCGCGCTCGACCTCAAGGCGGCTGTCGGTTGCGATCAACGCATTAAGCTGGCTGCCGACTTGCAGTGCCTCCAATTTCTTGCGCATGGCTTCCACTGTTTGCGCGACGGCAAGCCGTTCGCGGAAAGTTGATGTATCCGCGGTGGACCGCGCCGCCGTTGATGCCAGGGCATCGATCTTCTGACGATAGAATTCCAGCTTCGATTTCCGTTCCGACGCACGCTGCGCGTAGATCGCGGCCTGCAGCAACATCGGTGGATCATCGCCGAAATATTGGAATGTCCGTTCCTCCACCTCGGCCTGCATGCGTGCCACCTCGGCTTGAAGGCTGGAGACCTGGGCTTGCAGCGCGCCGACATCGGCGCTGGCGAACGTCGGATCAAGCCGGGCAAGCACGTCGCCGGCGTGGACGCTTTGCCCTTCAGTCACATCGATCGAGCGGACGATCGATGTTTCCAGTGGTTGCACGACCACCATCGGCGCCTGAGAGACCACCTTTCCCTGCGCGGTCACAACCCTGTCGATCGGGATCAGCCACATCGCCGTGATGCAGGCGGCGAACATGATGCCAATCATCCAGATCGTGCGGCGCGCCGCAGGCGGGACAGGGGCGGCAACGATGGCCGCGGTCGGCGACTGGAATTCCAGGATCGCCGGAAGCGTCGTATCTTCCGGTCGGATCGTAAGAACAGTGGAACGTATTTGACGTTCGCTACCCTGCCCGCCGCGATGCTGTAATGCGAACATCAATTGCAAAGCTCCGCTAGTTGCGCCGGGCGGGCGAGTGAGTAAGAGCCGAATGAGATCGCCTTTGGCTGTCGAGATGGCGGCTCTGCTGCATCCAGAGCTGGCGATAGATGGCACAGCGTTCGAGGAGCAAGGGGTGCGGCGCGAGGTCGACAGCCTTGCCACTTTCCAGGACCAGGATCTGATCACAGTCGACCAGGGACGACAGGCGATGCGAGACGAGCACCATCGTCCGGCCGCGCGCGATGCGAAGCAAATTGGCGTTCAATAGCGCTTCGCTCTCTGGATCCAGCGCGCTGGTCGCCTCATCCAGGATCAGGATTCGCGGATCGCTGATCAATGCGCGCGCAATCGCAAGCCGCTGTCGCTGTCCGCCTGAAACGTTCGGCGAGCCTTCCTCGATCAGTGTCTCGTAGCCATTCGGCATGCGCTCGATGAACTCCTCAGCACCGGCGAGGCGCGCGGCGAGCACAACGTCGCCCAGTGTCAGCCCGGGCCGACCGGCGATGATGTTGTCGCGTATCGAGCCGCGGAACAGAAAGTTCTCCTGCAGAACCACGCCGAAGCTCTGGCGCAGGTGACGTAGATTGATCTCGCGCACATCGTTGCCGTCGATCTTCAGGAAGCCGCTGTAGTCGCGGTTGATCCCCTGCAACAGCCGCGTCAACGTCGACTTTCCGGATCCGCTGCGCCCGACGATGCCGAGCATCGTGCCGGCCGGCACGTCAAAACTTACGCGGTCGAGCGCCGGAATCTTGGTGCCCTCATAGGTGAAGCTGACATCCTCGAACGAGATGGCGCCGGCAAACCGCGGCAGCAGCCCGCCAAACACGGCCTCCGCCTCCGGCGGACGGTTCAGCACGGAGGCGGCTTCGCCGACCGCGGCTGCTACGCTTTGATAATCCTCTATCAGGCGCGCCAGCCCGACGAGCGGCTGAGCCACGCGCATGCTGAGCATCATGAAGGCGAATAGCGCACCGACCGCATAGCCGGTATTGTCCGACAGTGCCATGTAGGCGCCTACCAACACAATACCGACCGACATGAACCGTTCGATCGGGGCGACGATTGTCTGTGGCCAGTTCGTCAGCTTGCCGAATGCAAGGCGCCATGTCGCAGCATCGGCGACGCGCGCATCCCACAATGCCCTGCGCTGCGGCTCCAGTGCGAGCGATTTAATCGTCTTGATGCCGAAAACGGTCTCGCCCAGGGCCGCTGCCTTCTCGGTTTCGGCACGAACCACCCTGGCAAACACACCCCGCAGCGGCCGCAGAAAAGCAAGGATGACCAGCATGATCGAGGCCGCGCAGGCCAGAACCAGCCACGCCAGGAAGGTATTGAGGAAAAACAGGAACGGCAGCAGCACGACGAGCGTCGTCAAATCGAGGAACGTGGTCAGCAGCTTGCCGGTCAGAAATTCGCGGACCTTGTAGACTTCCACGATCTTGTGCATCGTTTCGCCGGCAGGGTGCCGCTCGAAATAGTCAAGCGGAAGCCGTAATACGCGGTTGAAGACGTGCAGGTTCAACTTTGTGTCAATTCGCGTGCCGACGATGAGAACGATCAGCCGGCGGGCGTAACCGAGAAGAACCTCGAAAACCGCCGCGATCGCGAGGAGTGCACCAAGCAGCGCAAGCGTCGAGTAGCTATTGTGGGTCAGAACCTTGTCCACCACGCTCATGACCAGCAATGGCGGAAAGATCGTCAGGAAGCTCAGCGTCAGCGACGCAAGTCCCACATCGCGCAACGATCGCTTTTCCTGCAGAACCAGCCTCGCGAGCGAACTCAGGCCAAACGGTCTGTCGGCGTCCGGCTGGCCGCGCGCGGCACGCAGCAGGACTGCCTCGCCCGACCAGACCTGCTGCAGCCGCAGCCTGTCCACGGCAACTTCGCACTCGCTCCCGGCCGCGCGAGCATCCTTGAGGATGACCACGTTGTGTTCGGCATTCGCGCGGACCAGCAATCCGGCCCCGCCATCCTTGAACAGCAGCACCACCGGCCCGGCGTCCTGCAACCGCATCAGGTGATGCCACCGCAGCCGGACCGCTCGCGCCCACATGCCGGCGTTCTGTAGCCAGGCGGAGAGTGCCGCAGCGGATGGCATTTGCTCGCCGCGAATGCGGGGAAACTCCAGCGGGTCGAGCGCCATGCCATGGAATCGGGCCGCATTGATCACAGCCTGCAGGCGCGGGTGCATCTCGGCATCCGAAGCGCTGTTATCGCGGAGCACACGGTTCTTCACCACACGACGCGCGTTCCCGGGATTGGTCTCGGCTACCAATCCCCGGCTACGGGTGTTCAAATCGAAAGACTGCCCGCCCAATATCTCCACGAGCGGTCCCTTTGCGTCGCGCGCGCCATCGCTACTTCAGGCTTCGACCGAAGCTTGCACGTCCCTATTCCAAAGTTACCCCGTGATGCCGTGCGCAACATCCTTGCAGCGGGCAAAGCCAAACGCCATCGGTCGATGGCAGCGTCCTCAGCCGTGCGGATGCGAGCCCGGCATCGACATGGCGGACCGATCCGGTTCAGGGGTCGCCGTCAGGCTGCCAAAGAGCCCTTGCGCTTCGTTCTCCACGCCGGCTGTAAAGAAGATCTTGTTGGGAGCGGCGTTGGCAGTGCTGCCGGGAACGAGCGCCCAGAGATCACCAATGGTGATTGGAGCGCCATTGGCGTCGAGCAACTTGCCTTCGAAGTGATCGTCTTTCAGATCGAAGGCATTGATCGTGCCGTCACCGAAATTTCCGACAAGAAGATCGCCGGACAGCGCTCCAAAACCAGAGGGTGCAATCGCAAGCCCCCACGGAGAATCGAGTGGTCCGTGCGATGCCACCCGTTGGATCAAGTGACCTTTCAGGTCGAACTCGTCGACAAAGCCGTTGCCGGCACCGGCAACGTCGTCGTGCTTTTCCGGATCCTGCAACGCGAATGTAACGAACAGATGGTCATCGAGGACCTGGACATTGAAGGGCGCATAGCCCTGCGGAAGATGCTTATCGGTGAAGCTGTTCACCTGCTTGAAGTTCTGGTCGAAGACATCGACCTTCCCGCTGTTGAAATTTGCGGCGAAAAGGAAGGTGCCATCGTCATTGGTGCCGATTGCGAGGCCCTTGTAGACGGCCCCGTCGCCCGACTTGTCGACCTTGATGACCGAGCTTGTGGGGTCCACGCTGTTGTTCCAGCCGGATATCGTGCCGTCCTCCGTTGCGAAGATGAACGTCGAGGCGCTGGTCGGGTCACCCTTGATGAGGTCGAAACCACTTCCCGGATTGAACACCTGCCCGGTGGGGCTGGAATGGTCCTCGCCGGGGAGCGCCGCGACCGTGACAAGCTTGGGCCCGGCCGGCATTCCGGCACCATCATAGATGGTCGTTACACCCGTGCCGTTGTCCGAGACCCAAAAGGGCCCGCTTGGGCCGTAGGAAACGCCCCAGGGATTAATGAGATTGGGGTCAATCGTCGTTGTCGCGGTGACGCCAGGGGTCTCCGGGCTATCCGCGACCAGGTTGGTCTGCGTGAAGGCGACCTCCTGGTTGTCTTGGTCGTGATGGTGATGATGGTGATGATGGTCGTGATCCAGACTCATCGCGTCCATGGTTTCCTCCAGTTTCGTGGCGCGCGTCTCCCGCCCCGATCGAGGACACACTGATTTCAGGCAGGCCACCCCATGCGAAGGTGGCAGCGCCTCTGGAAACGGAAAATTCCGAACGCTCGTGAGGCACGAGCGACAACCTGGAGTATTTCTTTTGACCTGATATCAACTCAACTGACCTTTTTGTTAGTTTTTTCACGATCGGGTGACACTCTGGCGGCGGCGGATAGCGGAACTGATCCTTTCGTCCTCGCCAGATGCCGCCTTGGCGAGCCCATCGCCGGCAGGTGAGGATCGTCTTTTGCGACTTGCGGGGATTTACGGCCTTTGCCGAAACGGCCGAGCCAGAGGAGGTGATGGCGGTGATGCAGGAGTATCATGCAAGCCTGGGCTGCGCGCTCGAGAGATTTGTCGGCGATGGGCTGATGGTCATCTTCGGCGGTCGCGATGCGCGGCCGCCTATCAGAATTCTCCAGCAATTGGCGGCGCCAACGCCACGAGCTCGGGTTCGGCGTCGGGATAGCCTATGGAAAAACTTGGCGCCATTGGTTTCCAAAGGCGCGCTAAATACGGCGCCACCGGGACTGTGGTCAATCCTGCGGCGGGACTTTGCGCTGAGGCACGCGACGGCCTAGCAAAGTGCGCGTCGCGCTCGACGGAAGGACGAAGGCCGAGCGGTGGGCGAACTGACACTCAAAAGTTTGCATCGTCCCATCGCGGCGCGCAACGTGCTCGACGTCAATTGAGTATAGATCTTCAATTCGCTCTTCACGACCAGCCTGGGTTCGGTTGTTGTTTAATCGACCAGAGCCGAGACCTCGATCACGTTGAACGGGCCAACCGGAATCCTCCCGGCGGTCTCGCTCTTGGCGAGGTTAACCGAATGAGATCACCCGTGACTGCCTATGGCCCGTCTAAAGCGGGTCAGGGCGAATGTCCGGTTTAAAAACCGGCCGGCCGCTCCCGACGCCCTTCACAAGCGCAAAGCCAGCACGGGAGCTTGAGCTTACATCTCAAGTGACTCCGAGATCGAAAGTGCATCATCAACCTCGATCCCGAGGTACGCATTGCCTCATCGAGAATGTTACCGGAGAACTGACCGTCAGGATTGGAGCGGCGATACCGAATCGGATCGGTTTCGCCGATGGCAGGACGGATCAGCATGGGTGCGCGGCGCGAGATCACGGCGGCGGTGGTAGACCGCTATCGATCTGCAGGGCAGACGGAGAAGGGGCGCATTCTCGACGAACTGTGCGCGGTGACGGGTTGGCATCGCAAGCACGCGATTCGGGCGCTTGCGATCCATGGCGCAATTTCGCCTGAGGCCCGGCGGCAGCGAAGGCCGACCTATGGCAGCGCGCCTGTCAGGGATGCGCTGGTGGCGCTGTGGGAGGCCTCGGATCGGATCTGCGGCAAGCGGCTCAGGGTAATGATTCCGACGTTGCTGCCTTCGCTGGAGCGGCATGGCAGGCTCAAGCTCGACCAGGCCGATCGAGCGCTGGTGCTCGGCGTCAGCGCAGCCACGATTGATCGCCTGCTGGTCGAGACCAAAATTGCCGCAGCCGGCGGTAAGCGCCGGCGGGTCGGCTTTTATTCGGCGGTACGGCGTGAAGTTCCGATCCGGACGTTCAACGACTGGCACGATCCGCCGCCGGGGTTCTGTGAGGTCGACATGGTGGCTCATGGCGGCACATCCGTGGCTGGCTCGTTCATTCAGACGTTGACGATGGTCGACGTCGCGACTGGTTGGACCGAATGCATGCCGCTGGTGACGCGCGAGAGCGGCCTCGTCGTGCGAGCCATGGAGCGCGCACAGAACCTGTTTCCCTGGCTCATTCGCGGCGCCGACTTCGACAACGACAGCGCGTTTATGAACGATGTCGTGGTGCCCTGGTGCCGCACGCAAAAGATCGAGGTGACACGCTCGCGCGCCTACAAGAAGAACGATCAGGCTTTCGTGGAACAGAAGAACGGCGCCGTGGTCCGGCGGCTCGTCGGATACGGACGCTTCGATGGGGTCCAGACGGCGTGCGTGATGACACGTCTCTACGCGGCGGCGCGCCTGCTTGTGAACTTCTTCCAGCCGTCGTTCAAGCTCAAGGAGAAGCGTCGCGAGGGCGCGAAGGTCATCAAACGCTATCATCCGCCCGCTACACCGTATGAACGTGCGCTGGCGCATCCGAAACTCGCACCAGCGATCAAGCGCCGTCTGCGCGCGGCATACCGCACTCTTGATCCCGTGCTACTGCTTGCCGAGATCCGTGCAGCGCAGGAAGAACTCGGCGAACGGATCGGCAGGCGGGGTCTTGCGACGGCAGCCAGCGTATCGCCGGCTGATCCGCTTGTGTTTGCACGATCGCTTGGCACGGTGGCCACGACCATCGAGGTACGAGCCACACACCGCCGGCCGAAACGGCGCTACAAGAAGCGCATTCGCATGCCGTCAAAACTCGATCCTTATCTCCCGACGATCGAAAATTGGCTTGCTGGCGAGCCGCAGATCACTGCGCTGGCCATCGTACGCAGGCTTGCCGCAATCGATCCTTTGACGTTCAGCGACAAGCAGCATTCGATCGTTCAGCGCCTGGTTCGGTCCTTCCGGCAGACCGTGGCGGAGACGGTCACCGCATCCATGCCGATACACCCCATGACGACGCCGGAAATACGGCCCGGGGCTGTGGACGGCGCTGCGTGTGATGATCATTCCGCCCCGCCCACAGCCCCTCCAGCGAGTTGGTTCGCCCCCGAGACTCGGCTGGTGCCCAGTCCGCAGGCCTTCAACCCGGGTAACATTCCTTCCTGAGGCAATACGCGGGGTCCTTATTCCACGCCGAAACACACTCTCCGAGCCTCGTGGCCGAACTTAGCGCGTATTGGAGAATTGGGATTGCCCCGTTTGGGTCGTTCGCCAGTGGCGCGTTTGGCAGTAGGCTTTCGAGGCCCTTCCGGTTTCTCATGACCCAAAATGGGAACGCCCCCTCCGGAAGGCTTC
>Ga0070710_10001507_pt1 | contig 10980 bp, 14 predicted proteins | sample LARL52metaG_FD_65454 | JGI IMG/M metagenome (GOLD analysis project Ga0070710, IMG submission 65454) | Corn, switchgrass and miscanthus rhizosphere microbial communities from Kellogg Biological Station, Michigan, USA - LAR L5-2 metaG | ecosystem: Host-associated > Plants > Roots > Rhizosphere ... | reverse complement strand
GCGCAACTGGGACGCGGACGCCACGGTGCAGCTGCGCGCCTGGGCGGCCGAGCGGGCCGCGGACCGGTGGGTCGGGTTCGAGGTCGGCTGGGTGGGGGGAATCACGGCCCGGCAGGCGATGACCATCTTGTCCGTGCTCGGCCAGTACGACGGCGCCCGGACCGCGGCCGCGGTCGCGCTGCACCGGGCGTTCCAGGCCTGATGCCGGGAAATCAGCCCGCGCGGCCGATGTACAGGCCCATGACCGCTAACGGAAACGGGCATCACGGCCCCGCCCAGCCCGGCAGGCTTCTCCGCTCCGCGCCTCCTCCCTCCGCCGAGTCCCTGGAGGAGCAGTTCGCCAGCGTCCGCGACGCCAACCAGGCCAAGCTGGCCGAGCTGGAGCGCCGCGGGATGGCGATGGACCCGCTGTCCTTCGCGCACGCCCGGATCGATGCCCTGATCGACTTCGTGGCCAGGTCGGCCGGGCCGAACGCGGCCCGCTGGGCGCTGCTGTGCCGGCTGGAGTTCGAGAACATGATCGCGGACCAGCTGGCCGGGGTCGAGCAGCAGGCCACCAGGGCCCAGCTGGCCCAGGGCGCCCGGTTCACCCCGGCCATGATCGCCGAGATGGCCCGCACGACGGGACTGTTCCGCCGGGCGTAGTACCGGGCATGCGGGGACATCGGCTGGAGGACGCTGAGGGCAACCGCCTGTGCACTCAGTGCAGGGGGAAGGGTCCCTTTGGACGAAATGCGGGAGCCCCAGATGGCCAGCGGTCTGTCTGCAAGGCGTGCACGGCTTCGGTTTCGGCCCTTTACAAGCTGGACAATCCGGATTATGTCTGGCTGCACAATCTCAAGCGGTGGCATATAACGCCGGAGCAGTACCTGGCCAGGCTGGAGGCACAGGGTGGGGTGTGCGCCCTATGCGGCAAGGCCGAGGTGTCCAGGAGCCGGTCAGGGCGGGTCCGGCGGCTGTCTGTCGACCACGACCATTCGTGCTGCCCTGCGACTTATCCCGCTAGCGGATGCGGAGAATGCTGGCGCGGCCTGCTCTGCGACTCCTGTAACCAGCTAATAGGGAAGATCGAGTCCATCGGTCTTGACAAGATCATCATGTACCTGTGGAGGTTACTATCGCTACGTTCAGTCAGTGGAACCGGACCCAGCCGCTGCGCGCGGTGACCTGGCTGTGCGGGCCCGAGCCCGTCCTGGTGCGGGAGGTGCTGGCCGTCTACCGGGCCGCCTGCCCGGCTGACTGCCAGGTCGTGCTGTGGGCCGGCGCGGGCCCGGACAGCGGGGTCTGGGACGTCGTGCTGACCGACCCGCTGCCGGAGTTCCCCCGTCTGGTGATAGTCCACGGCGCGCAGCGGCTGAAGGACTTCTCCCCGCTGACGGCCCTGCTGGAGGGCGCGGGCCCGGACGGGCCGCGCGTGGTGTTCGTGTCCGCGGAGGACGACTTCACCACGGACAGCGGGGAGCTGGTCCCGCACCTGGCTGCCGTCAAGGCCAGCAAGCACGGCCAGCTGATCCGGTGTTGCCCGCCGGCCCGCCCGGCCGACCTCGCCGCCCTGGTGGCCTCCTGGTGGCCGGACTGCGGGCCCGCGCTGGCCTGGCAGCTGCTGCAGGATTGCGGGGGCAGCCTGTCGCAGGCCGCGGAGGCCTGCGGCAAGGCCGTCCGGGCCGGGCTCGCGCCCGGCCGGGAGACCGCGGCCGCGGTGTGCGAAGCCGAGCCCGGCGCCGAGTTCGCTGACGCGCTGATCGCCGGGGACAAGGCGGCCGCCATGGCCGCGGCCCAGCGGGCCGGGCATGCCGAGACTGGCGCCGGCCTCGGCCTGCTGGCCTCCCGGCTGTCTCACCTGGCCGCCCTGGCCGAGGCCATCCGGGGTGGCGCCCGGTCCTACGAGCTGGCCCAGAAGGCTCAGGTCAACCGGTGGCTGGCGGGCCGGCTGGCCCCGTACGCCCCGTCTTACGACGCCGCCCGGGTGGCCCGCGCCCGCGAGCTGCTGGCCCGCGCGGAGTCCGCGCACCGGGGCGGGGCGGGCGCCGGCGTGGCCCAGCTGGTCGTGGCGGGCTGGTAGGCCGTAGTAACGGGCATGTGGCGGGTCTATTGCAGGCAGTGGCTGGTGTTCTTCACGTCCATGGCGACAGGAGAGGACGGGCGGGCCGAGTGCACCGCCAGATTCCGCCAGGACTATGAGGGGCGGGTGGCAGATGCTGACTGGCTCATCGAGACCCCGGATGACGGGATAGGCCGCAGCTTCCTGCACCTGTGCGTGCCGAACTGCTGCGGCGAGTTCACGGATCAGGCGGATGCCGAGCGCCACGCGGGCGGGCACGGGGATCACCCGCACCAGGTGGTGCCCGCTGATAGCGCGCAGGAGCGGGAACTGCTGGCATATGGTGTCCGACGACTCCGCCAGCCGTGACCTTGAGGAGAGGCTAGGGATGGCACTGACTGAGGTAGACCGCCTGCAGCGCCGGTGCACCCGGCTGGAGACCATCTCCGCCCTGCTCATGGCCGCGATGACGCCAGCGCAGCTGGCCAGCGTGCGCGATCAGCTGGCCCAGCTGGACAGCGGGGAGGGGACCGCCGGTGCCGGGTGAGGAGATTACCGGGCGTGCCGTGGCGGCGGGACGTATCTAAGGGAGTGGGAGATACAGCGCCGAGTTACGCCCTGCTGACCAGCCTGGATGAGCTGGACGCGCTTGCCCGCCGGGTGGCGGGCGAGAAGAGAGCCTTCGGGTTCGACGTCGAGACCGGCTACGAGGGCCCGGACCGCGAGGGCGGCTCGCTGCGCGCGGAGTCCAACATCCTGGTCAGCTACCAGTTCACCAACTCGCTGGACTGGGGCCGGATGATCCCGCTGGGGTTCGACAACCCGCCCAACGTGGACAACCGCAAGGCCGCGGCCATCTTGTGGCAGCTGCACCAGGCGACCGACGACGAGGGCCGCCCGCTCGGGGTGCCGCACAACGCCTTCGCCGAGCTGCGCTGGGTGGCCCGGTGGTTCCTGCGCAACCTGTGGGATCACCCGCTGTTCGGCCGCCAGGTGATCGCCGCGCACGGCTACTACCCGATCCGGTCGGACACCATCCTGGAGCGGTACGTCGAGGCGGAGAGCCCGCAGCTGGGCCTGAAGCCGCTGACGCTGCAGTGGTTCGGCATCAAGATGACCGAGATCGAGGAGCTGTTCGAGGGCGGGCTCACCGACACCAGGAAGAAGGTCATCCGGTTCAACGTCCTGGACCAGAACCGCCCTGACGTCATCGACTACGCCTGTGACGACGCGCACAAGGGGCTGATGCACCACCTGCAGTGCTGGCCCAGGGTCAGGGACAGCTTCATCTACAAGCTGGAGATGCAGATCCTGCCCATCGTGTGCGACATGGCCGACCGCGGCCTGCACGTGGACTGGGACTACATCCGTGCCGGCGCCCGCGAGGCCCGCGAGTTCGAGCAGCTGATGCTGGGCGACGTCGTGGCCGACTTCAACGAGCTGCTGGCGCAGCGCGGGCGCCGGCGGCTGCCGATGGACTTCAACTTCAACTCCTCCGACCAGCGGGCCAAGCTGTTCCATGACTGGCTCGGGCTGCCCGTGGTGCACCGCACCAAGGAAGGCCGGATCAGCACCGACGCCAAGAACGCGGTGCCCAAGCTGGCCCGGCTGTGCCCGGCTGTCGCCAAGTACGCCAAGTGGAAGAAGCTGCACGACCTGCGGGACAAGTACCTGGACATCTACGAGTCCAAGTACCTGTGGGCCATGGACCGGTTCGCGCACTGCACCCTCAACCAGTACGGCACCATCGCCGGCCGGTTCAGCTGCGAGGACTTCAACTACCAGCAGCTGCCCGGCGACTTCAGGGCCGAGCTGTACGACGGCACGACCTTCGAGTTCAGCTTCCGCTCGGCCATCAAGGCCCCGCCGCCCGGCTGGCGGCCCTGGTGGGAGCTGGTGCTGGAGGACGCCGGCGCGCCGCCTGAGCTGTACCCGGCTGAGGAAGGCCGCGAGCTGGGCTGGTACCTGCTGGGCGGTGACTACAGCCAGATCGAGCTGCGGGTGATGGCCGCCCAGGCCGGCGAGACGCGCCTGATCAATGACTACCTGTCCGGGGCCGACGTGCACACCCGCACCGCGGCGCTGATGCTCGGCATCCCCGAGGACCAGGTGAGCCCTAAGCAGCGCAAGGAGGGCAAGACCCGCAACTTCGCCAACATCTACGGGCAGGGCGTCAGGGCGCTGGCCGACCAGCTCGGCATCGACCTGGAGGAGGCCTACGCCAAGGACGCTCAGTACCGGGCGCTGTACCCGCGGATGAAGCCGTACCGCGAGGGCCAGATTAGGCGGGCCCGCCGCGAGGGCCACCTGATAACGAAGTTCGGCCGCAAGGTGGCCATCCACGAGTACAAAGACCCCAATCCCAAGATGCAGGCCAAGGGCGACATGACCGCCGGCAACGCCTGCGTCCAGGGGCCGGCCACAGGAGATTACGTCAAGATCGCCATGGTGCGGGCGGTCCGGGCGCTGCGCAAGGCCGGCCTCGCGGACAAGGTGATCCTGGTCATGAACATCCACGACGCGCTGGAGTTCTACGTCCGCAAGGACGTGCCGCCTGCCCTGGTCATCGCGGTGCTGACGCCGGCGGTCATCTTCCCGGTCAGGGGCTGGCTGCCCATGGTCATGGACTGGCACATGGGCACCAGCTGGGGCACGGCGAAGGACCTGGAGGTGCTGCCTGACGGGGCCGTCCGGCTGAAGAAAAAGGGTGCCCCGGCCCCGGCTCCTGCGGTAGCGTCGCCGGGTGGCGTGGTGGCTGGTGCAGCTGATCGAGGAGCAGTGGCTGCAGCCGCTCCCCCTGCCCTGGCGCCGGGTGGTGAGCGTGCTGGCGGTGCTGAACTTCCTGCTGGCCGTCTTCCTGATCACCCTGGCGGCTCTGGGCGGACTGTGATCGTCACCGCGGCGGACGTGCCCGGCACGGATGAGGGCCGCCGCCTGAAGGAGCTGCTGGCCGTGCTGCCGGGCCCCAACTCGGTGGTGCTGCGGTTCCCCGGCGGGGAGCTGCCGGTGCCCGGCACGTCCGGCCTGGGCCCGCAGCACGAGGCCGAGGTGGCCACCATCCTGCCGGGGGCCATCGTCTGCTACGCCCTGGACTCGGTGGACGCCGCCGAGCTGGTCAAGGGCCTTCAGCTGTAATAAAGGGCATGGCAACTGAAATCAAGGTCGGCTGGGCCCGACGCGACTACGGGAGGGACCGGTTCGATGTCGCCATCGACCTGGCCGACCTGCCGGACATCCTCACCGAGCAGGGCGCTGACCCTGCCCTGGCCAGTACCATCCCCTACAGCACGAGGCTGGCCATCCTCCGCGCGTTCGCGCGGATGATCGCGATGAACGAGTACCTGCGGCGCGAGGCGGCCGACGCCGGGTGGAGCCAGGGCGAGGAGCCGACCGCGGGCATGCGCGGCGCCAAGAAGGACCTGGACGCCGCCAAGACCCAGCTGGCCGGGCTGGTGGCCCCCTACCGGGTGCAGGAGCCCGCGGGTACGTGAGCAGCGTCCTGGGGGCCTGCGAGGCCCGGTGCGCGGAGCTGGAGGACGCCATGCGCGTGCTCCGGTTCGGGAACGCGGCCGAGCCGTTCGACCTGCCCGCGGGCGGCGCGGGCGGGGAGGTCGTGCACGGCGCCCTGCTGGACGTCCGGGCCCGGCTGGACCTGGCCGAGGAGCTGAAGCTGGCCGCCCGCAAGCTGCGCCGCGAGTTCCGCGATAAGGCCCGCCTGCGCGCCCAGGAGCGCGACGACGAGTACGACAGGCGGCTGGACAAGCTGAGCGACGGCGCGATGCGCCGGGAGTGGGAGAGCGGCCGTGAGCGCGAGGCCCGGGCCCGGCTGGCCGTCCTGGAGCTGACCCGGGCCGCGCGCACCGCGGAGGCGGCCCGGGCCCGGGTCGAGGAGATGTTCGACTCCCTGACCGACATGTTCTTCGGGCTGCTCAACATCCGCGAGGAGCTGATCGCGCGGCTGCGCGAGCTGCAGTTCGAGACCGCCATGGAGCGCTGATGCCAGCCGGCATGATCTGCGGGTTCGACCCGTGCCGCAAGGCGGTTACCGGCTCGCATGTCGTCGAGGTGCACCAGGTCGGCGAGGCCGAGGTGGCGTTCGGTCCCGGCATCCGGAACCGCCCCATCGAGGCGGCTGAGGGCCCGCTGGTCCGGCTGTACCACTCCCGGTGCTGGTGGGCCCAGGTCAAGCGGAACCGCCTGCTGGCCGCGAGGTCGTCCGATCCTTCCGGGCAATCCGCCCGCGCCAGTGACTGGCGTGAGCCGGAGACCTGCGAGGTGGAGGATCTGCGCGGTGGAGTCGCACGAGATTATCGAGGAGCTGGACCGTCTCCAGACTGAGTTCGGGCCGGGAAAGTGCCAGGTCCCGGATCAGCTGGAGGACGCCTGGTGGTACGACATCGCCAGGATCGAGTTCGATCCTGGCGCCCAGGCCTACCGGTTCATCCCCGCGGAGTTACCTGACTCGGCTGCCGGCGCTGACCCGTATAACAGGGTGACGCAGGAAACCGCGACGCAGGAGAGCAGATGCAGACTACCCTCGGCGACACCGCCCCGGACACCGCCGGCAGCACCAGCGAGGACCGCTTCGACGAGCTGAAGCCGAAGACCGGCCAGACCCTCCGCCTGATCTTCCCGACCACCCGGGTGGAGTGCGTGTACGTGCACACCCTGGAGGCCCCGGTCGTCATTGACGGGGTGATCCAGTGGGAGACCAAGAACCGCAAGGACAAGAGCACCTACCGGGTCTACGAGACCCGGTTCCTGGGCAGGAAGATCTGCCTCGGGGACCCGGAGTACCAGAGCAAGCACGGCGGGCTGGACCCGCGGGCGTGCCCGGCCTGCCAGGCCGCCCAGGACGGGATCGCGGAGCTGATCCCGGAGCCCCGCTACGCGGTGCCGGTCATCGTGGTGTCCACCGACCGCAACCTGGAGCCGCAGGACCCGCCGAACGCCAAGGTCTACGTGCTCAGCCTGACCGAGCGCCAGTACACGGCGCTGACCAAGGCCATCGCGTCGATCCGGGACCTGTACGACTGGCCGCCCGCCCACCCGGTCAAGCCGTCGGACGCGGACCTGATCCTGGAGTGCGAGGACGGCGACTGGCGCCGCTTCAACTGGAAGACGCCCAAGCGCCCGTGCTGGGCCAAGACCAGGAACCCGGCGCTGAACGCCTACATCGGCGCGCTGTGGAAGAACCCGGGCAACCGGCCCACCGAGACCCAGCTCCAGCTGGCCTGCGGCCGGATCAGCGACCTGCGCTGGATGTCCAAGGACACCCAGGAGGTGGTCGACGCCTACGCCCTGGTCAAGTCCATCGAGACCGGCGGGAACGGCCGCACCGAGCGGAGCGGCGGCCAGCCGGCCGAGCACGCCCAGGCCGACGGCGGCAGCCTGAGCGCCGAGCTGGACGACCTGGATTCCGTCCTGGGCGACGACCTGCCCGCGGGCCCGGCCGACGGGCCCGGGACCGGGGACCTGTCCGGGCTGGATGAGTTCGCCCCGCGCGAGGCGGCGTCCGGGAACGGGCACGCCGAGACCGGAGAGGACCTGATCGCCGGGGAGTCCGCAGGGGCCCCGGCCGCAGCGGACGGGCCGGGCGATGACCTGTTCGGGGAGGACTCCGCCCCGCCGGCGGCCGCCGGCTCGGGGGCGGCCGCCACGGCCGCGGCCCCGGAGGACGCGGCCAGCTTCGATGCGATCCTGGACGACCTGTAGGCCATGCTCACCATCGTGGCGTTCGGCGCGCCGAAGCCCCAGGGCAGTGTCAAGGCTGTCGTGAGCCGGAGCACCGGGCGCCCCATGGTCAAGAAAGACAACGAGAAGTCCCAGAACGAGTGGCGGGCCAACGTCCGGGACGAGACGCGCCGGGCCATGGGCGGCCGGGACCCGATGCAGGGCCCGGTCGTCCTGGTTATCACGTTCACCCGGGATAAGCCCAGCTCGGCGCCAAAGCGCAAGCCGACCTGGCCGTGGCAGAAGCCGGACTGGGACAAGCTGGCCCGGGCTATCTCGGACGGGCTGAAGGACGGCGGGGCGTACAGGGACGACGCTCAGGTGGTCTGGGCCGTGGTCAGCAAGAGTTACCCGGTGCCCGGCGGGCCGCCGCGTGAGCCGCTGTACGTCGGAGAGGATGCGGCGTACATGCTCCAGCTCGGGGAGCCAGGCTGCGGCCTGGACGTCATGAACATCCCCGGCGTAGTGGTCCGGCTGGCTCACCTGACCGAGTTCGAGGGAATCCGCAAGCAGCTGGCTGAAGCCGGCTATGAGCCGAAGGACATCGCCGGTGGCTGCTGACAACCTGACCGAGACCCTGGACAGAATCCGCAAGCAGTACGGCAAGGCCTCGGTCATGCGGCTGGGCGTGGACGAGATGGAGCCGGTCAGCCGGGTTTCCACCGGCTCGATCGCCCTGGACGAGGTGACCGGCGGCGGGCTGCCCCGCGGCCGGATCATCGAGGCCTACGGACCGGAATCGTCCGGCAAGACTACGGTCGCGCTGATGCACGCGGCTCAGGTGCAGCGGGCCGGCGGGCTGGTCGCGTTCATCGACGCCGAGCACGCGCTGGACCCGGAATGGGCCGCCACGCTGGGCGTCAAGGCAGAAGAGGACTCCGAGGGCCCCGGCCTGCTGCTGTCCCAGCCGGACACCGGCGAGCAGGGGCTCGGCATCGCGGACATGTGGGCGCAGTCCGGTGCGGTGGACCTGATCATCATCGACTCGGTGTCTGCCCTGGTGCCCGAGGCGGAGCTGAAGGGCGAGGTCGGGGACAGCCACGTCGGGCTGCAGGCCCGGCTGATGTCCCAGGCGCTGCGCCGGATGACCGGCCACCTGAGCCAGACCAGGACCACCGCGTTCTTCATCAACCAGCTGCGCGAGAAGGTCGGGGTCCTGTTCGGCTCTCCCGAGACTACCTCGGGCGGCAAGGCGCTGAAGTTCTACGCCTCCATGCGGCTGGACGTGCGGAGGATCGAGACCCTGAAGAACGGCACCGATGCCATCGGCAACCGGGTCCGGGTCAAGGTCACCAAGAACAAGACCAGCCCGCCGTTCAAGCAGGCCGAGTTCACCCTGCTGTTCGCGTCGGGGTTCGCGCCCTGGCACGAGCTGCTGGACCTGGCTACCGAGCGCGGCATCGTGCGCAAGTCCGGCGCCTGGTACACCTACGGCGGCGAGCAGCTGGGACAGGGCCGGGACAGGGCGGCCGAGGGCCTGGCCGCGCTGGCGGCCGATGAGCAGAAGAAGATCCGCGAGGACGTCATCGCCAAGGGGCCGCTGGCCGGGAAGGGCCCGCCCCAGGAGGCCGAGACCGCGCCCTGGGAGGACGACCGTAGTACCGGGTGACGAGCCTACGATAAGAGGGAGTTTCCATGGCCGACCTGCTCACCCTGCCGGAGGTGCGCGGCACCCTGGCGACCACCGAGCCGCTGGCCGCGGTGTCCTTCGCCACCCTGGCCGAGGATGGCCGGGCCGCCCCGTACGCCACCTACGACGACAAGTGGCGCAAGCGGCCCGAGGACGCCCCGGTCACCGACCCGGTGCCGGTCTGGCTGACCGTCCCCCAGCTGGGCCAGCGGTACCAGCTCACCTTCCAGGCCGCGCAGCAGCTGGGGTCCACCTGCCGCATCCCGCAGGACCTGCAGGTGTCGGTCCCGGCTGAGTACGTCGAGAGCCTGGTCAACTGGTTCCTGCGGCAGGGGCTGGGCGAGCGCCAGCTCAAGCTGCTGCTGGCCGGCCAGGGAACCGACGAGCACGGGGCCAGGGTCCCGCTCGCGGTGGCCCAGACCCGGGCCACCGTGCAGCCGTTCTCCAACCTGGCCCTGCTGGACGAGGCCCTGAAGGTCATCGAGGCCGTGTACGGCAAGGGTGCCGCGGTGGCGGCCGAGGCGCATTTCACCCTGTACCACGACCTGGAGCACACCGACCTGCGGCTGGTGGTCCCGGGTGCCGCGCAGGAGATCGGCGGGGACGCCTGGGCGCCCGGCGTGGAGATCACGAACAGCTGCATCGGGCTCAAGCAGACCACTGTCACCGGCCTGCTGTGCCGGCTGGAGTCCTCCGCGGTCGCGCTCGACGGGGCGCACACCGCCGGCGGGTTCAAGCGGCTCAACTCCACCCCGGCCGAGGCCTACGAGTGGGCCGGGGAAGCCTCCCGGGACGTGCTGGACGCGCTGGAGATCGCCTACGCCAACCTGGGCGAGCTGGCGCACCGCGAGGTCGGGATCGACCCCGGCGGGTTCGTCGAGTCGCTGGCGCACGAGTTCCGGGTGCCCAAGGCCCAGGTGCAGCGGCTGACCACGCTGCTGGAGGAGGCTCCCGGCGACCTGACCATGTACGCCATCACCGCGCTGGCGGGCCGGGCCGCGAACATGGACGGGATGAAGTGGCGGGCCCGCGCGCAGCTGATGGCCATGGCCGGCCACATCGTGCATGCCGAGGGCGGCCGCTGCAGCAAGGACCGCCCGTGCTACCGGGCCCTGCCGCCAGGATTCGAGCACCCGGCATGAGCCCGCCCGGACGGGGCGGATTCGCTCCCGAGCTGCAGGTCACGCAGTACGTGGCCGAGGTGGAGGGCGACTTCGGCTTCCGGTTCCGGGTGTTCCGCACCGGCTCGGGCCGGCACTACCTGTTCGTGTGCACCCGGAACAGCGACATCCAGTTCCCGGTGCTGAAGTCCGATCTCAATCCCAGGGTGCGTCACGCGCTGGCGCACGGACGGGGGCATTCATCATGAGCCTGATCCCTGCTGTTACCGCGGTATATCGCTGCGAGGACTGCGGAGGGGAAGAAACGGAAGGCATCTGGCCGGCCCCGGACCAGGACGCCGACGGGCCGCCGGTGGCGGACCAGACGTGCCCGGCCGGGCACGTGCAGACCGTCGAGTACCCCGGCTTCGCGTTCTTCAGCGAGGCCGGGTGAAGTCGTAGTTAAGGGCATGCTG
>Ga0070710_10001506_pt1 | contig 10981 bp, 7 predicted proteins | sample LARL52metaG_FD_65454 | JGI IMG/M metagenome (GOLD analysis project Ga0070710, IMG submission 65454) | Corn, switchgrass and miscanthus rhizosphere microbial communities from Kellogg Biological Station, Michigan, USA - LAR L5-2 metaG | ecosystem: Host-associated > Plants > Roots > Rhizosphere ... | reverse complement strand
GATCTTCTGATGGTGCTGATCGGGGCGCCCGGCGCCCTCGTCACAAAAAATGAGCTCTTGAGCCGTGTTTGGCCCGACACGGTAGTGGAGGAGGGCAACCTGAAGGTGCAGATGTCGGCAGTACGAAAGGTTCTGAACGAGGATAGGGAAGTCATCAAAACGGTCCACGGGCGCGGCTACGTCTTTACAGGTGAGGTCACGACGGCATCAGCCGAACCGGCCGCCTTCGCCCGACTCGGCTGGGATCCTGCACCGGCCTCACCCGGACCGGCGCGGCAGACCAGCTCGTCCGCCGGCAGCTCCCCGCGCCGGCAGTTGGGGACCGGATCTCGAATGACCGAGGCCGATCGCGAGCCTCAGTCGGTTGTTGTCGTCATCGACGATGATCCGGATATACGCGCGGCGCTCCGAGGGCTACTGCGAGCAGTAGGACTGCGCGTCCAGGTATTCGCCTCGGTCCAGGAATTCCTGGATAGCGCCCTGCCGGACCTCCCGGGTTGCCTGATTCTCGATGTCAGATTGCCCGGGCGCAGCGGGCTCGATTTTCAAGAAGAGATAGCAAAGGCAAGTCTCTGCTTGCCGATCATCTTCATCAGCGGCCACGCCGATGTTCCGATGTCGGTCCGGGCCATGAAGGCGGGTGCGATCGAGTTTCTGACCAAACCCGTTCGCGACCAAGATTTGCTGGATGCGATCCAGCTGGCGGTCGCGAAGGACCGCGCCCGGCGCGACGACGAACGAGATTATGGCATCGCTTCTCGCGCACCAGACCAAAACTCCCGGCGAAGTCGATTCTCCCTGAGACTTCCAGACCGCGCTTTTATGGGTTAAGGGCCGGGTGGTTCCACTCGAGGCGGTTTCGCACGGAAGGCCCGCGCCGTGTCCCGCTGCGGCCGAGCGGCCGAGGGCCGACATGTCCGTTTGAATGGCGGCGCGATCGATGGCCTCCGCATCGCCTGCCCCCTCCGGACCGAAACCCAGTACGGCGGCAGCTAGGGCAACCAGGAAGGCGATCGACGATCGCCTTCGCTTTGAAGACGTCATTGCTTAAGCAGCAGGCCGTAAGCGCGCCGCGCTCGATATTGGGATCACGTTGGTTTCCCGCGGCAGCTCCAGTGTTTTCCAAACTTCGCTTAGCGCATTCGCGAGTGCATCGATCAGCTGATCGTCGTGGAATGGCGTCGGCGTGATGCGAAGCCGTTCGCTGCCCCTCGGCACGGTTGGATAGTTGATCGGCTGCACATAGATGGCAAAATCTTCCAACAGGAGCGTCGACGCCTCCTGGCATAAAGCCGGGTCGCCGATCGGGACCGGAATAATGTGTGATTGCGTCGACATCATCGGAATTCCGGCCTTGCGCAACGCGCGCCGCGTCTTGTCGACCTGCAGCCGATGGGCAATACGTTCGGCGATCGATTGCTTGAGGTGGGCAATGCTTCGCGTCGCGGCGGCGGCCACTGCCGGTGGCATCGCAGTCGTAAAGATGAAGCTAGGCGCGGCCGAGCGGATCGCGTCGCAGATCACCGCATCGGCCGCGATGTAGCCGCCCACAACGCCGAAACCTTTGGCCAAGGTACCTTCAATTATATCAACGCGGTCCATGACTCCGTCTCGCTCGGCAATGCCGGCCCCGTGGGGGCCATAAAGACCGACCGCATGAACCTCGTCTAGATAAGTGAGCGCGCCGAATTTCGCTGCCAGATCGCATATGTCGCCGATCGGGGACATATCGCCATCCATCGAATACAAAGATTCAAAGGCAATGACCTTGGAGCGGAGCTGCCCTGCCTCCCGCAGGAGTGCTTCGAGATGGCCGAGATCATTATGCCGGAAGATCCGTTTTTCCGCGCCGCTCCCCCGGATGCCGGCGATCATCGAGGCGTGGTTTTTCTCGTCCGACAGGATGAGGCAATTCGGCAGCAGCTGGCCGATCGTGCCGAGCGCCGCTTCATTGGATACGAAACCGGAAGAGAAGGCGAGGGCGGCCTCCTTGCGATGCAGGTCCGCGAGCTCCGCCTCCAGCGCGACGACGGCATGGCTATTGCCGGAGATATTCCGCGTACCTCCAGCACCCGCCCCAATGCGGCGCGCCGTCTCGACCATGGCATCGATGACGAGAGGGTGGCGCCCCATGCCGAGGTAGTCGTTCGAGCACCAGACGGCGACCTCGCGAGAACGGCCGCCCACGCGGCAAACGGCATAAGGAGGTCTGGTGGCCTGCCGCTCGAGATCGATGAAAGTTCGGTAACGCCCCTCCTGACGGACACGGTCGAGAAAGGAACGAAAATGATAGCGTAGTGTCATTGGCTTTCCCCTATTTTCTTTTCCAGTCGCGACTCAAGGCATCTTTGAGATCGCTCCGCTCGCGTTATCGGGCTGTAAAGCCTGTTACGGGATCGCTTGGCCCAAATTTGTGTAGGGTCCATAGGAGAATCCGCGAACGGGATTTACGTGTCCGACATTGATGTTTGGCCCATCGTAGAACCCGCCTCCCGGATTTGGTCCTGCGTCGGCGTCGCCTATCGCCGAGGCGCATCCGCCGAGCAGCATCGCCAGACAAATCACAGCAAGCCCAAATCTCATCGTTTTCACTGCTTCCTCTCGGTAATATTAATCTTGTTGGACGGCATCAAGCTGCGGCCACCGAGATCTGACTTTCCGATCAGCTTTGGCGATGCGTACATCGTGCAATCTTCGCCAGGCGGTGCCCGGAGATGTGTCGAACGTATCGAGCCGAATCTATATGCTCCAAAGCATCCCTGGAAGTTATGACGAGTTAAATCTGGTTAAATCTCATAAGACGATCAATTATCTAGCGGCATAGCCGACTTGTCCCCCATTACCTCTTTTTCGTCTTCATAATTTACTTTGATTTACCGGAATTAACAGGACCTGGCGTGATGAGACCACTAAATCGGTGCTGAGGCGGGGCTCCGCCGTCGTGCAATTTTACTCGGTTTGTTACGAGACCGCAGGGAGCATTAACCAGTGGCGCACCCGATGGATTTGAACGCTCCGCATGCAAATGCGAAACACAGCAACCGCGGTGGTCTATCGAGAACGCGGGCAGGTCGACCCGGACAAGTTGCCGTGGATCATAACCTTCACCGGCGGATCGAAGCCCTGATTCCGCGCTTGACGCGCTACGCGCGGGTCCTGACGCGTGATGTCGTGGCCGCGGACGATCTCGTCCAGGACTGTCTCGCCCGCGCCCTGGGAAAAATCCACCTTTGGGAGCAAGGGAGTGATCTTCGGGCCTGGCTATTCACGATCTTGCACCATCAGCATGTCAGCCTTGCTCGCCGCGACGCGCGCCAGCGCGCCGGCACGGAATGGCAGAAATGGCAGAAACGTCATCCGGCCGCGACGCTTTCGCCCAATCAGATCGCCAGGCTCGAGCTTCGTGATCTGCAACGGGCTCTCGCCAAACTGCCCGAGGAGCAACGGTCGGTAATTCTGCTCGTCGGATTGGAAGGTCTGCGATACGAGGAAGCGGCATCGCTGGTCAACCTTCCGGTCGGAACGGTCCGTTCGCGAGTTGCGCGCGGGCGCGAGACGCTGCGTACGATGACCGAACTCTTTCCCGGTCGGCATTCCCGGCGTCCCGCCATTGCGCCAAATCCCGTCATTGCGCCAAATCTAGATTCCCCGCGACGCTCATCACCTCGCGGGAACCATTTCCGACCTACCCCTACTGAGCCGATTTCGGCGCCGAGATCACCAGAGGTCTTCCAATGAAACGCGCGGCCGAGCCGCATATGCACCTGCATGGCCTCGGCCCTGGTCGGCTAAGTCCCCATTAAGGAGACGCGGAATGTACCAAACATCGAACACGCTTTCCGAGAACATCCGTACCAAATCCGCCGAGTTGCTGAACCGGCATTTGGCCGCGGCGATCGATCTGCACGCGCAGGTCAAGCAAGCGCACTGGAATGTGCGCGGCCCTGCATTCATCGCCATCCATGAACTCTTCGACAAAGTCGCGGACGCGGTCGAGGGCTATTCGGATACGATCGCCGAACGTGCGGCGGCCCTCGGCGGCACGGCCGAAGGGACGGTTCAGGTGGCCGCCAAGCGGTCCTTCCTCGAACAATACAAGCTCGGGGTTGCTGACGAGAAAGCGCATCTTGCAGCGGTGACAGTGGCGCTCGCGGGCTTCGGCGATTCCGCACGCAAGGCGATCGACGAAGCGGCAGCCTTCGGCGATGCCGACACCTCCGATGTCTTTACCGAAATGTCGCGCGGCATCGACTACCAGCTCTGGTTGGTCGAGTCGCATCTCAAGCCTTAGAGCCACCCGCGATCCCTCACCTTCGGCTGGAATCAATGGCGGTTTACTGCCGCGGACGGGCGCTCCAGCGGGGCGGCCTCGCCACACCTGTATGGGAGAGGCCGCGCCGTGATCGGCTGTCGCTGCGTGCGGCTATCTTGTGTATCGGGTTCCTTTCGTTGGGTGCGTGGGCAGTGATCCTTGCATTGCTGCATGCGCTGGGCTAATTTTGATTTGTTACGGTCTCTTACACTGGGGGTCCCGTGACCGTATCACCGCTCGCAACCGATAGACCCACTGCGAAACGCGGACGGCGCGCCCCTGTGCTTGTCGGCCTGGTGATGATTGCGATCGTCACGGGGGGTTACCTCGGCTGGCAGCATTTTGTACACGGCCCGTCCGTTGCGAAACCGGGGCCAGCACCCCCTGTTCCGGTTATCGCGTCGGCGGTCAAGCAAGAAGCCTTCCCAATCGTGCTGACCGGGATCGGCAACGTGGCGGCGCTGAACTCGGCGACGGTCCGCAGCATGGTCACGGAACAGATCGTCAGCATCGACTTCAAGGACGGCCAGGTCGTCAAAAAAGGACAGCTTCTGGCCCAGCTCGATCCGAGCACGCTTCAGGCGCAGCTCGACCAGGCGGAGGCCAATCTCGCCCGCGACGAGGCCCATCTCGAAAATGGGCGGATCAACCTCGGCCGCTATATCCCGCTGCAAAAGCAAGGCTTTGCGCCGGCGCAACAGGTCTCTACGCAGCAAGCGAAGATTGCTCAGGAAGAGGCCGTTATCAAAGGCGATCAGGCCGCGATCGAATACGCCAAGACCCAGCTGGGCTACACAAAGCTCGTGGCGCCGTTCGACGGAGTGGCCGGAATTCGGCTGCTCGATGTCGGCAACATCATTCATTCGAGCACGACACGGGGTTCTCCAAGCGAGCCGAACGCCTTGGTGGTGATCAACCAGGTTCAGCCGATCAGCGTGATGTTTACACTCGGTGCAACCGCCATTCCGGAGGTGCAGGAGGCTCTCGCAAAGGGCCCGGTCAAGGTCATTGCATTGAGCGCGGACGGCAAGACCGAGCTCGAAACCGGCACGCTCGCCGCGCTCGACAACCAGGCGAATACCACCTCCGGAACGATAACGCTCAAGGCCATCTTCGCCAATGCGGATCGCAAGCTGTGGCCCGGCATGTTCGTCAATGTCCGGGTCGTGACCCAAATCCAGGACAGCGGTCTGACGGTGCCGCTCGACGCCGTGCAGCAGGGGCCGCAAGGGAAATATGTTTTTGTCGTCGGCTCCGATCACAAAGTGACAATGCAGCCGGTCTCGGTGCGCGAGACGCTCAACAGTGAGGCGCTGATCGACAAGGGCTTGAGCGCCGGGGAGACCGTTGTCGTGCGCGGCCAATACCGGCTGACCCCGGGTACCGTCGTGTCGCTCGCCGACCCGAGCGACCCGGCCGCGGTGCCGAACCCCACCGCGGCAAGCGCGGGCCTCCTGCCGTGATCACCCGGCTCGGGACGATTGGCCTCCACCCTTCCCTCTCCCGCAAGCGGGGGGTTAGGGAGGGCGCGCTCGGCGGCGCAAGATGAACATCTCCGCCACATTCATCCGCAAGCCGATCGCCACCTCGATGCTGATGGCGGCGATCCTGCTGCTCGGGCTTATCGGCTACGAGCTGTTGCCGGTGGCGGCTTTGCCGAACATCGACTCGCCGACGATCCTCGTTACCGCGGGGCTGCCGGGCGCCGATGCGCAGACCGTTGCCAGCACCGTCACGACGCCGCTCGAGCGGCAATTCGGTCAAATACCCGGCCTGACGCAAATGACCTCGAGCAGCGGCACCGAATATGCCGAGATTACATTGCAATTCGAGCGCAGCCGCAGCATCGATTCGGTGGCGCAGGCAGTACAGGCGGCGATCAACGCGGCGGCAGGTTTCCTGCCACCGACGATGCCAAGCCCGCCGATCTATCGGGAGACGAACCCGGCAGATACGCCGGTGCTGATGCTGGCGCTGACCTCCGAGACGCTGCCACTCACTACGGTCAGCGATTACGCGAACAGCATCCTGGCGCAAAAGATCTCGCAAATGCCGGGTGTCGGCCTCGTCGGCATAGGCGGCGAGCAGAACCCGGCGATCCGGGTGCAGGTCAACCCTGCGCTGCTGGCCGCAGTTGGCCTCGACCTGGAAGCGGTGCGAACGGCGCTGGCCACGGCCACCGTAGATCAGCCGAAAGGCACATTGTATGGCTCCACTCAGGCCTTCGCATTGCAGACCAACGATCAGTTGATGACGGCGCAGGGGTTCAACGACTACATCATTGCCAACCGTCCCGGTACCTTCGGCACGACCGCGCAGGGGATCAATGAGATCGCCACCCCCGGCACCGGTACATCCGGCATGAGCGGACCGGTACGGGTGCGCGATGTCGGCCGAGCCATCGTCGGGCCGCAAGATGTCACCTTGGCTGGCTGGATAAACTCCGAGCCCGCCATCATCATAGCGGTCCAGCGCCAGTCGGGCGCCAACGTCATCGCGACTGTCGACGGGATCAAGAAGGCACTGACACAGCTCGAAGCCTCACTGCCGCCGTCGCTCAAGATCCATATCGTATCGGACCGCACCCAGACGATCCGGGCCAGCGTCGCCGATGTGCAACACACCTTGCTGCTGACGATAGTGCTGGTCGTCGGGGTCATTCTGCTTTTTCTGCGCAAGCTTTGGGGGACTGTGATCCCTGCGATCTCGGTGCCGATGTCGCTGATCGGCACTTTCGCGGTCATGTATGTTTTGGGCTACAGTCTCGACAATCTGTCGCTGATGGCGCTGACGATCGCTGTCGGTTTTGTCGTCGACGACGCGATCGTCATGATCGAGAACATCGTGCGGCACATCGAGGACGGAAAGACCCCGATGCAGGCCGCTCTGCAGGGGGCGGGCGAGATCGGTTTTACGATCATGTCGATCTCTATCTCGCTGATCGCGGTGTTCATACCGTTGTTCCTGATGAGCGGCATTGTCGGGCTATTGTTCCGCGAGTTCGCCGTTACTGTCGCGGTGGCGATCCTGGTCTCGGTTATCGTCTCGCTGACTTTGACCCCGATGATGTGCGCCCGCGTCTTGACAGCGGAAGGCGAAACGCGTCCGGGCCTCGTCTCGCGCACGCTCGAGCGCTTTTTTGATTGGCTGACCGCCGTTTACGATCGCGGCCTGGTCGTCGCACTGCGCCACCGTTTCATCACGCTGCTCGTGATGATCTCGACCGTCGCCTTGACCGGCATACTGTTTATCCAGATCCCCAAAGGCTTTTTCCCGCAGGAAGACACGGGCCTGATCCAGGGCATCGCCGAGGGCGCGCAAAACATCTCCCCGCAGGCAATGAAGGACCGCATGCAGGCGGTCCTGGCGGTCGTGACAAAGGACCCTGCGGTCGCCGCGGCGAACGCCTATATCGGACCCGGCGGGCCGACCGTGACCGAAAATGACGGCCGTGTGTTCATCACGCTGAAACCTTACGGCCAGAGGCCGGGCGTCGACCAGGTGATTGCGCGGCTCAACAAGGCCCTAGAACCGGTCTGGGGCATCACGTTGTACATGCAGGCCGCGCAAGACATTACAGTCGGCGCGCGGGTTTCCAAAACCCAGTACCAATACACGCTTGTCGATGTCGACAGCGACGAGCTCAATCACTGGGCGCCGATCCTGCTACAGAAAATGCAGGCATTGCCACAGTTGACCGACGTCGCCAGCGACCAGCAAAGTACCGGCCGGGTCCTGAAGATCGAGGTCAACCGCCAGCTCGCCCAGCAACTCGGCATCAATCCCTCGGTCGTCGACTCGATCCTCTATGATGCGTTCGGCCAGCGGGTCGCGGCGCGCATCTATACGCGGCTCAACCAATATTTCGTGATCCTCGAAGCCGAGCCCGACTTCCAGCTCGGGCCGAACGCGCTGAGCCGCATTTACGCGACCGCGTCCAGCGGCAGACAAGTGCCGCTGAGCGAGTTCGCCAAGATCACCTCGAGAGTTGCACCGATCGCGGTCAACCACCAGGGCCAGTTTCCGTCGGTGACGTTGAGCTTCAATCTCCCACCGAATGTTCCGATCGGCGCGGCGGTGACGGCAATCCAGCAGGCCACAAAGGAGCTGGACCTGCCGCCTTCGATTGCGACCGGCTTCCAGGGCAGCGCGCAGGCGTTTCAGAATTCGCTGAGCAGCACGCCGATCCTGATCCTCGCCGCGCTGATCGCGGTCTATATCATCCTCGGCATGCTCTATGAGAGCATGATCCACCCGATCACGATCATCTCGACCCTGCCCGCGGCCGGGCTCGGCGCGTTGCTGACCCTGATGCTGGTCGGCATGCCGCTCGATGTGATCGGCATCATCGGCATTATCTTATTGATCGGCATCGTCAAGAAGAACGGCATCATGCTGGTCGACTTCGCGCTGGTCGGCGAGCGCGAGCGCGGGCTCAGCACCGAGGACGCCATCCACGAAGCCTGCCTATTGCGCTTCCGCCCCATTCTCATGACGACGATGTGCGCTCTGCTCGCCGGCATCCCGCTGATGCTCGGCACCGGCATCGGCTCGGAAATCCGCCAGCCGCTCGGCTATGCGATTGTCGGCGGCCTACTGGTGTCGCAGGTCCTGACTTTGTTCACGACACCCGTCGTCTACATCTACATGGACCGGCTTGGCCACTGGTTTGGGCGACGCTCCGCTCGTCGCGCGCCTACGAGTGCAGAGCCGCACGCCGCAGACTAAGAAGCAGGTCTACGGCTGACCCCCTCAACGTCGGCCGGCTGCGACCGAGAGGCAGATCTGAGCGAGTGCGTCGCTTCCAATATTTACCCAAATTTGCACCCATTTTACTTGCGCGGGGGGAGGGGAGCGTCGTTAACTTTCCCAAAGTGTTGGGAATAAGACAAAAGCCGTGTTCCGAAGCGGTGCCATTCGAAGTCGAGTGCCGCATGAATAAGGCGCCACAATCATCAACATGAGGGAGCATCTAATCATGACGGAGGTGTCGCGCAGGGCATTGTTCAAGGCGACCGGCGCGATCGGTGCGGCGATGCTGCCGGCCGGCGCGGCGATCGAGACCGCAAATGCGAAGGCGCCTGCCATTGCGACGCCGTCGGCCGCGTCATCCCTCTGCGCCACCCCGCCGCCCCCCACCACTTATGTCTTCTTCAACGCCGAGGAGGCGGCATTCATCGAAGCCGCCGTCGCGCGGCTGATCCCGGCCGATGACGAATGGCCCGGCGCGCTCGAAGCCTGCGCGCCCAATTACATCGACAAGCAATTGGCGGGCGCCTGGGGTGCCGGCGAGCGGCTCTACCGCAGCGGCCCCTGGCAGCCCGGGGCACCCAGCCAAGGCTACCAGCTCCCCTATACGCCCGCGGAGCTGTTTCGAACCGCGCTCGCCGCGATCAATAAGGAGTTGGCGCGCGCCCCGTTTGCGAAGATGAGCCCCGCCGATCAGGATAGCTATCTGAAGAAACTCGAAGCGGGCGGCCACGATCTCGGCGGTGTCCCCTCCGACGTGTTCTTCGCCCATCTGTGGGAGAGCACGCTCGAGGGCTTCTTCAGCGACCCGGTCTATGGCGGCAATTGCGGCATGGTGAGCTGGCGGATGATCGGGTTTCCCGGCGCCTACGCTTCGTATTACGACCTGGTCGACAAGCACGGGATCAAGCTCGCCCGCGCGCCGATGAGCCTCGCGGAGGACGCGCACGGGCATGTTCATGAAAACCCGGGCATCCCGGCCTATTCGCCACCGGACAACAGGTAAGGGAGTGGAGCCGTGGCAACTCGCCTGCAGCCGGTTGACGCTGTTACGATCGGCGTCGGCCTGACCGGCTCTCTCGCCGCCTACGAGATGGTACAGTCGGGTCTCAAGGTCGTGGGGTTCGAGCGCGGCGCTGCGCGCGAGACCGTGCCGGACTTCCAGTCGCCGGCGATCCATGACGAACTGCGCTACTCCATCCGCAAGGCATTTATGCAGGACAACGCGAAAGTCGCGGTGACGTTTCGCAACGACTCGAATGAGACAGCATTGCCGATCCGCCGCTGGGAGAGCTTTCTGCCGGGACAAGGCCTGGGCGGCTCGTTCGTGCACTGGAACGGTCAAAGCTTCCGCGCCCAAGTGGCGGACTTTGTCCTGCGCAGCCGTACTATCCAACGCTACGGCCAGAAATTTCTCGATGCCTGCGGACCGGAGCTGACGATCCAGGACTGGGGCGTCACCTATGACGAGCTGGAGCCGTATTACGACCGCTTCGAATATCTGTGCGGCGTCAGCGGCAAGGCCGGCAACATCAAGGGCCAGATCCAGCCCGGCGGCAATCCGTTCGAGGCGCCGCGAGCCCGCGAATACCCCAACCCGCCGCTGAAGGAGCCCTATTTCGGGGCGATCTTCCGCAAGGGCGCGACGAGCCTCGGCTACCATCCCTATCCGCAACCCTCCTCAAACCTCAGCCGCCCTTACACCAATCCGCTCGGCATGAAGTTGGAGCAATGCATCTTTTGCGGGTTCTGCGAGCGCTACGCTTGCGAGCACTACGCCAAGGCCAGCGCGCAGACGATCATCCTGCCGCTCTTGCTCAAGAACCCGAATTAAGAGCTGCGGGCCAGCTGCGAGGTATTGCGGATCAATCTCGACAGCACCGGCAAGAAAGCGACCGGCGTCACCTATGTCGACGGCGC
>Ga0070710_10001505_pt1 | contig 10983 bp, 10 predicted proteins | sample LARL52metaG_FD_65454 | JGI IMG/M metagenome (GOLD analysis project Ga0070710, IMG submission 65454) | Corn, switchgrass and miscanthus rhizosphere microbial communities from Kellogg Biological Station, Michigan, USA - LAR L5-2 metaG | ecosystem: Host-associated > Plants > Roots > Rhizosphere ... | reverse complement strand
GTCTGTTGCTCGGCATAGCTGGGCCGGTACCCAATTTGCCTGCCCCGGTTACGCTTCAGTTCCCTAGAAATTGTTGATGGCGAGCGATCCAGAGCTGCCGCGATTTGCCGGACCGAGTTGTCATTGGCAGAAAGCCGGGCAATCTCGCATCGATCTTCCAAGGAAAGCTGCTCGTAGCTCCGCCGCATCGCAACACCTCCTCGAGGAAGTGTTGCACTTCGTTTGTGAACTCAGGGGACCCATAACCACCTATATCGGTCATAAAAACCTATATCGGTCATAAAAGGAGTGTCGACTAACTCGCTACCCAAGGTGAGCACAGGGCGTATGGGTCCTGGCTCGCGCTCGTTGCACTCGCTTGGCCGGGACGACAAGACTTACGACTTGAAGAAGCTGTTGGCGGCGTCCTTCGAGGCGCGCTTCCTGGCGGCGGCCGCCTGCAGGCGCTCGATCTCGGACGAGAGCAGCACGATCCGCTCGTTGAGTTCCTCGACCGAAAGCAGCGAGAGGTCCTGCCCGATCTCATGGGTGACCTTCTTTCTCGGCCTGTCGTCGTCCTCGCTCGCCATGTACCCTGCTCCGCGCCGCAAAGCGAGACCTTGCGGTTGCCAGCCCGAATGGCACTCTGTAATCAGATGCTTCCCTGAAACTCCCGCTTCCGGAAAACTCTAGCGTCCCGGTTCCGACGTTCGTTGACTTTGCCACACACACTTTTACGAACGTCGGAACCAAAGGGACACTGGCAACTCTGTGATTCTAGTGTGGCTTTGGATTTGACGTTCCTATAACGCATTCGCGGCGAGACTGATAGGAACGTCAAATCCGCCGCACTGGCGTCTGGCCGAGAACAAATCATGGAAAAAGTCCCTTCGCAAATGACCGTGATCGCGATCAGCAAGCCCGGCGGTCCGGAAGTGCTCCTGCCCGAAAAGCGCACCGTGCCTGCGCCAGGGCCGAACGAGATCCTGATCAGGGTCGAAGCCGCGGGCGTCAATCGGCCCGACGTCGCCCAGCGTTCCGGTTCCTACCCCCCGCCGCCCGGCGCGAGCGACCTGCCCGGCCTTGAAGTCGCCGGCGAAGTGGTGGCGCTCGGCGAGGGAGCCGGAAAGCACAAGCTCGGCGACAAGGTGATGTCGCTGGTGGCCGGCGGCGGTTATGCGCAATATTGCATCGCGCAGGACGCGCAGGCGATCGCGGTGCCCTCGTCGCTTTCCATGCTCGAGGCCGGCGCCACGCCGGAAACACTGATGACGGTCTGGCACAATGTATTCGAGCGCGGCCAGCTTCAGGGCGGCGAGACCATTCTGATCCATGGCGGCTCGTCGGGCATCGGCACCATGGCGATCCAGCTTGCGAAGGCGTTCGGCTCGAAAGTGATCGTCACCGTCGGATCGAAGGACAAGGCCGACGCCTGCCTCAGGCTCGGGGCCGATCACGCCATCAATTACAAGGCCGAGGATTTCGTTGCAGCCGCGAAGAAGATCACGTCGGGGACTGGTCCCAACGTCATTCTCGACATGGTCGGCGGCGACTACGTCGAACGCAATTACGATGCCGCCGCGACCGATGGACGCATCGTCCAGATCGCACTGCTCGGCGGACCCACGGCGACCGCCAATTTTGCCAGGCTGATGGTGAAAAGGCTGCACCATACCGGCTCGACGCTTAGACCCCGAAGCAATGCGGACAAGGCGGCCATGGTGGGTGCGATCGAAGCCAAGGTGATGCCGCTGGTGCGCCAGGGGCGCATAAGGCCCGTGATGGACAGCACTTTTCCGCTGGAAAAGGCTGCAGACGCGCATCGGCGGATGGAGAGCGGTGAACATATTGGCAAAATTGTGTTGACCGTTTAACGCTCGCGACGGATCGCGGGCCGGAAAGTCTTTGAATTCCTTCGCATTCGTGTCATCTATCCGGCACCGCGGGGCGAAAGGACCTTGGGCGGCAAAATAATGCTGATTGCGGAGAATGGACCTTGCGTCTGATCAGGTGCCTGACAGCGGCCCGTGCCCGCTTTCCGAAGTTCGCCCGACGTCGCCGCATTCACGTTTCGCGAACTTCGGAAGGTCATGGGCACTAAAAACATGACCAGAGTTCCGCTTTTCGATGTGAAGTTCCGGGTTCGAATGCGCCCCCGGTGGTGCTGGGACATCAGATCGGCGGCACTTGTGCTCGGCCTCTTGATGTTTGCGGCGACGCCGGCGCGTGCCATCGACGCCGTCAGCGTCCGCGGCGACGTGTCGGCGATCGACCTGACCGCGGTGCTCGATCATCAGCGCAGCGACACCGACCGCATTCAGGTCTCCACCGCACCCGGCACCGACGGCATCGTCCGCCGCATTGAAGTCCGTGCCCGCGAAGGCGGTCAGAACTGGGTGGTATTTGCGCTCGCCAACAATACCGACGACCAGCTCGATCGTCTGATCGTTGCGCCTCACTACCGCATCGTGTCGTCTGGCCTGTTGTGGCCCGATCTCGGCCTGTCGCGCATCGCAACCATCACGCCTTCGATCGGCGACCGCCCGGAACGGCAGGAGAGCGCGACCGCCGACATTTTCCGCATCACGCTCGATCCCGGCTCCGTCGTGACCTATGTCGCGGAGCTGCGCACCGATAAATTGCCGCAGCTCTATCTCTGGGAGCCCGACGCCTACAAGGACAAGGTCAATTCCTTCACGCTCTACCAGGGCATCGTGATCGGCATCTCCGGACTTCTGGCGCTGGTGTTGACCATCCTGTTCGTGGTCAAGGGCAGCATCATGTTCCCCGCCGCCGCCGCGCTCGCCTGGGCGGTGCTGATCTATATCGGCGTCGATTTCGGCTTCTGGGGCAAGGTGCTCGACATGTCGAACAATGCCGAGCGGGTCTGGCGCGCGGGCGGCGAGGCGATTCTGGCGGCTACCCTCCTGGTGTTCCTGTTCGCCTATCTCAATCTCAGCCGCTGGCACGTGCGCTATTCGCACATCACGATCGGATGGCTGGTTTTTCTCGGCTCGCTGGTTGCGCTGGCGCTGTTCGATCCGGCCGTCGCCTCGGGCATTGCACGGATATCGCTGGTCCTGATCGCCTTCGCGGGCTTTGCGCTGATCGTCTATCTGTCCACCCACGGCTTCGACCGCGCGGTGCTGTTGATCCCGACCTGGTTCCTGCTTGTGGTCTGGGTGATCGCGGCCAGCATGACGGTGGCCGGCAGCGTCACCAACGACATCGTCGGCCCGGCGCTGCTCGGCGGCCTGGTGCTGATCGTAATGCTGATCGGCTTCACGGTGATGCAGCATGCCTTTGCCGGCGGCGGCGCCACCACCGGTATTGTCTCCGACGTCGAACGCCGCGCACTGGCCTTGACCGGGTCGGGAGACCTGATCTGGGACTGGGACGTCTCCGCCGACAAGGTCTTCACCAGCCCCGAGACGGAAAGCCTTCTCGGCCTCAAACGCGGCGCGCTGGAAGGCCCGGCCGCGAAATGGCTCGAAGTGCTGCATCCGCTCGACCAGGATCGTTTCCGCGCGGCGCTCGACAGCGTGCTCGATCAGCGCCGCGGGCGGCTGGTGCAGGATTTCCGCCTGCGCACGCCGGACGGACATTTCATGTGGTTTGCGCTCAAGGCGCGCCCGGTGGTCGGTTCCGACGGCGAGGTCTCGCGCGTGGTCGGCACGCTCACCGACGTCACCGAGACCAGGAACGCCGAAGAGCGCATGCTTCATGACTCGGTGCATGACAACCTCACCGGCCTGCCGAACCGAAAACTGTTCATCGACCGGCTGAATGCGGTCGCCAATTTCACCAGGACGGTGCCGAACCTGCGGCCGACGCTGATGGTGATCGACCTCGACCGCTTCAAGCAGGTCAATGATTCCGTCGGCATCGCGGTGGGGGATTCGATCCTCCTGACACTGGCGCGGCGGCTGACCCGCATCCTCAAACCGCAGGATACGCTGGCGCGGCTCGCCGGCGACCAGTTCGGCCTGATCCTGATGTCGGAACAGGACCCGGGACGCATCACCGCCTTCGCCGAAACCATTCGCAAGACTGTCCGCGCGCCGATCGCCTTCAACGACCGCGAGATTTTCCTGACCGCATCGATCGGGCTCGCGCTCTCCGATCCGCAGGTCGCGCTCTCCGACGAGATCATCAAGGACGCCGAGCTTGCGATGTACCACTCCAAGCGGATCGGCGGCGACCGCATCGACGTCTACAAGCCGGCGATGCGGGCGCGGAAAACCGACCGCCTGACGCTGGAGTCCGAATTGCGCCGCGCCATCGAGCGCGAGGAAATCACGATCCTGTACCAGCCGATCGTGCGGCTGGAGGATCGCTCGATCGCTGGCTTCGAGGCCCTGGCGCGCTGGGATCATCCGAAACTCGGGCGCATGTCGCCGGTGGAATTCATCTCCATCGCCGAGGAGATCGGCCTGATCGTCGATCTCGGCATGTTCGTCCTCGATCAGACCGCCAAGCAGCTTTCGATCTGGCAGCGCGCGATGCGTTCGCGCGAACCGATCTTTGCCAGCGTCAACGTGTCCTCGCGCCAGTTGCTTAGGCACGATTTGATCCACGATGTCCGCACCGTGCTGTCGCGCTCCTCGGTGGCGCGCGGCACGCTAAAGCTCGAATTGACGGAATCACTGGTCATGGAGAATCCGGAACACGCCGCGCAGATGCTGACGCGGATCCGCGAACTCGGCACCGGACTTTCGCTCGACGATTTCGGCACCGGCCATTCGTCGCTGGCCTATCTGCAGCGCTTTCCGTTCGACACCATCAAGATCGACCAGTCCTTCGTCCGCACCACCAGCCGCGGCACGCGCCCGGTGATCCTGAAATCGATCGTCGCGCTCGCCCATGATCTCGGCATGGAGGTGGTCGCCGAGGGCGCCGAGACCGATTCGGACGCGGTCGAGCTTTACCAGCTGGGCTGCGAATACGCGCAAGGCTTTGCCTTCGGCGAGCCGATGGATGCGGACGCCGCGATGCGGCTTTTGACCGAAGTCCGCCTCGAGGCCGCAAGCTAGAACGGCACCCGCGCTACGCGCGCGGCCGCAATCCGCCCGAAGACATCCCCGTGAAATCCGGTTGCCGTTTCGCGCTGGCCCGCCCGACGCGCAACTCCTCGACGAACGAACGATTCGGCCTCCCCCACCTCACAGGCCGCGGGAATCCGGTATCCGTAAAGTGATATTTCAAATGTAAATTTGAATTTTACTTTCGTGCGCGACGGCTGTATAGTGGAAATCGGGGAATGCAGGCGGCCCACGTGCGGCATGCAATTCACAGATCGTTGCGCATCGGGGACGGAGGTCGAACATTCAACGCGTCATCAGATATCATCCGTTGTTGGTGGCCACGCATTGGCTGCTCGCCGTGCTGTTCACCATCGCGCTGGCGGGGGGCGCCCTGGTGCTGGTCAAGATCCCGAACACCGACCCGATGAAAGTCGACGGGCTACGCCAGCATCTTGCCGGCGGCACTCTGCTCGTCGTCCTGATGTTGCTCCGACTGGTCGTGCGTGTGCGGACGGCGCACCCGGCGCGAGCGTCAACCGGAAGTCCGGTACTCGACCGGGTGGCCTGGCTCTCACATCGCATGCTTTATGTGCTGGTGTTCTGCCAGGCGGCCAGCGGCCTCACCCTGGCGCTGCAAGCCGGCTTGCCGGATGTCCTGTTCGGCGGTCACGGTGCGCTGCCGGCTGACTTCTGGGTATTTCCCATGCGCCCGGTCCACTACGTGATTTCCCGCCTGTTGATGGCGCTGATCGCGCTGCATGTGGTTGCTGCTCTCTATCACACCTTCATTCTTCGGGACGGGTTGCTCGGCCGGATGTGGTTCGGAAGGCGCTACCCCAGGATCGAAGTCGAACGAAGGAGACCCGACCTTGATTGAGCAGTTGAACGGCAGGGTGGCGCTGGTGACCGGCGGCACCGACGGAGTCGGAAAAGAAATCGCCCGCGCGATGGCTCGACGAGGCGCCCGATTGATCATCGTCGGTCGCGATGCCGAGAAGGGCGCCCGGGCACAACAGGAGATTCGCGCCTTCTCCGGCAATAAAGACGTTGATTTTGTCCAGGCGGACCTGAGCCTGATGCGGCAGACGCGCCGCCTCGGCGATGAGGTCGCAAAGGGATGGCCCGCAATGCACTACCTGGTGCACAGCGCGGGCGTCGTACGGGGTCGCCATTTGGTAACGGCCGAAGGCATCGAGTCGAACTTTGCGACGAATTACCTGAGCCGGTTCATGTTGACCGTTCGCCTCCTTCCGGCTCTCCAGGCCGCAGGTCAGCCAGGCAAACCGGCGCGGATCGTCATGGTCGCCCATCCCGGGTTTGAGGGGACGATTCACTACGACGACGTCAATCTGACGACGAACTTCGCGATGATCAGGGCGTTCAAGCAGTTTCACTATGCTAACGACGTCTTTGCCGTCGAACTGGCGCGCCGACTGACCGTCTCCGCTCAGCGTCCGTCGGTCACGATTTCATGCCTTCACCCCGGTCCGACCAAAACGAATATCGACAGCGAAATGCCGCTATGGATGAAGCTGATGGTGCGTCATGTGATCCATCGATTGATTTCTCGTACGCCGGATGTGCCCGCTGCAGCGGCGTTGAAGTTGTTGTTGGCCGAGGAGTTCGAAGGTGAATCCGGGGCGTTGTTCTCGATGGTCGGTAAGTTCAAGCGTCTGCCTTTATCTCGGAATCTGCAGAATCGGGAGGAGGGCGAGCGGCTCTGGGCCTTGAGCGAGGCGCTGGCCCAATCGGCCTTGGGCCAGACGGCGCTCGCGTCTGCGGGTTCGTAGGGTTGGCACATGAAGACGGTTGTCATCACGGGAGCTAATGCCGGCATTGGCTTTGCTACCGCAAAGTATATCGCCGGCCATTCCGACTGGCAGGTTGTCCTGGCTTGCAGGAACTCCGCAAAGGCTGAAGCTGCCTTGGAGGAAATTCGAAAAATTCATCCACAAGCGTCCGTCAGCACCTTGCCCCTCGACTTGCTTTCATTGCAGTCCATAAGAGATTTTGCTGCCTCTCTCGAAAAGCAGGAGCTGCCGCCGTTGCATGGCCTCGTGCTGAATGCTGGCGGCATCAACATGAAGGCCAAGTCCCTGGAATTTTCCAAAGATAGCTTCGAACATATTTTTCAACTGAATTTCCTCGGCCATTTCGCGCTCACCAGCCTTCTGGTCGGGAAAATGCTGGCACCGGCGCGCATTGTTTTTGTATCGAGCGACCTGCACGACCCGGCGGCTACGAAAATGGGAAAAATTGCCTCGCCGAAGTTCGGCGCGGCCGAAGATGCGGCTTACGGCCGAGGAATATTCGCTAAAATGAGTCCGATGGCGCGTTACGGCACGGCCAAAATGTTTGCAATGATGTGCGCTCTCGAACTGGATCGCAGACTGACGGGACAGGGAATAAAAGGCATCACCGTGAATTCCTGGTCCCCCGGCGTAGTGCCAACGACGGAGTTTAGCAACGAAGCGCCGCCGCTTCGAAGGAAAATCATGAAATTCGCGCTGACGTCCACGCCATTCGTGAGGTTCATGGGATCACATCTTTCAACGGAAGATGAAGCCGCGCGAGGGCTTGGTGGACTCGTTACGGATGCAAAATTCGAAGGCATCAGCGGCCGTTATTTTGACGGCTTCAAGGAAATACTTTCCTCGGCAGAGTCGCGGGACGCAACCAAAGCAAGGACGGTCTGGCAACAAGCAAAGGGATTGGCGAAAATAACGGACGAGGCGCTGGCCTTGCCATAACGCAGGAACTCCCAACCAGAGCGCAACCGACCTCGTTTCCAGTATGGCCAGTGAGAAAGACCGCTTTCATCGTCCCTTCCCGGTTATCGACGGTTGCGCGAGCTTATCTCACCTTCATCCGGTCGAACCGGACGTGCCTGCCGTCCGGCAGCCGCGTGGCGATGTAGCCGGCGGCAAGGCAGGCTTCGCGCTGCGGCATCTTTTCCTGCGGGCTGCGCAAGGTCTCCCACCACGACGCCCGCTGCGCCGCGCGCGGCAGCGCAGCGCCGATGATCTCCTCGATCTGTTCGAAACTCAGAACCAGTTCGGGGAGCTTCTGTTTCGCCAGATAGTCGCGCAGCGCGTTGTAGTCGTTCACTTGCTTTCCCGGCTCGAATGATCCCGCCAGGCCATCCCGGCGTCGACGTCGGAGAGGTTGGGCGATGCTCCCCAATTCATGGTTCAGAGCACGGCGCAAAACCGTGGTCAACTTTCGGCGGCAGCGATCGTGGCTCGCCGTCTCCGGCATCCTGCCTCCGGCAACGAAGCATTAACCCAAGCACTGGGCTCGCGATTGTCATTTAAGCCAACCGCAACCATTCCGGGTGCAACGCTGACTGCCCCGGGAGCAGGAAAATGCCATTCGCAAAGCGCAGAGATGGAGCCAGTCGACCGTGGCGGCTGTCAGCCAAGCTGCTGATCGTGTTCGCGCTCGTCACTGTGATCGGCTTTTCCGCCATCTGCGTCAGCGTGATGCTGGAGATGCGGCGGGGCGAGGAAGAGCTGGCGCGTCAGGCGCTCGAGAATCTCGCATCGAGCATTGATGCGGATATCGGCCGCAACGTCGAGCTATACGATCTGTCGCTGCGTGATGTCGCCACCGACATGCAGTTGCCGGAGATCAATCAGGTCAGCAGGCCGCTCCGGCAACTGATCCTGTTCGATCACGCGGCGACCGCGAAACATTTCGGCGTGATCCAGGTGTTCGATGCCGCGGGACGACTGACCGTCGACGCATCGACCTTGGACCCGATCCCTGAAGATCGCAGCGACGAGGAATATTTCAAAATTCACCTCCAAAATCCCGACCTGCTTTTCATCAGCCGGCCGATGCTGCACCACGGCGCTTATGCCATCGTGCTCAGCCCGGCGCATCACCGGCGAAGATGGACGTTTTCTCGGCGTGGTCGCTGGCTCGATCCGCTTCAGCTATTTTCATGAGCTGTTCGGCCGCCTGAAACTCGGCCCCAACGACATCATCTCGGTTTTTCGCAAGGACGGCACCGTGATCATGCGCACGCCGTTCGATCTGGATATGATCGGCAAGAACCTCGGCGATCTACCCACCGTGAAACGTGTGATGTCGGAGCCGAGCGGATCGTATACGGGAATTTCCTATTCGACCCATCGGCCGCGGCTTTATGTCTGGCGTGACAGCACAAGGCCGCTCGTCGTTCTCGTGGGCAAGCAGTGGAGCGATATCTACGAACTCTGGCGCATGGAGATGACCCGGATCGGCGCGCTGATGTCGGCGCTGATTCTTTTCGTGCTCGGGGTGACCTTGTTTCTGGCCCGCGAAATCGGGCGCCGCGCCGCCGCCGAGGACAAGCTCGAGGAACTTGCCACGACCGATGCGCTGACGGGCCTGCGAAACCGGCGCAAGTTCGATGCCGTGATCGACGCCGAGTGGCGGCGCGCGGCACGGCAGAGGAAGCCGGTCGCATTGCTCATGATCGACGCCGACTATTTCAAGACCTACAACGACACCTTCGGACACCAGGCCGGCGACGAGCTGCTGGTCGGGATTGCGATCTGCATTTCGGATTCGGTGCAGCGCGCCGGCGATTGTGTGGCGCGCTATGGCGGCGAGGAATTTGCGATATTGTTGCCCGGACTCTCGCCTGCCGAGGCCCTCGGGGTGGCCGAAACCATCCGCCTGAAGGTCGAGCAATGGTGTGGCGAGAGCGCGATCACCACCGTCAGTGTCGGGGTTGCGAGCCTCGTACCCGGCGGCTCCGCCGACTGGAACCGGCTGGTGAAGGCCGCCGATCAGGCGCTGTACGCGGCCAAGGCCAGTGGCCGCAATCGATGCGTGCTTGCGGGCGCCTCGAATTTGTCGCTGGTGGCCTGAGGGGCTGTTCCGTCGTTCCGGGGCGGCTCGTAAAGCCGAACCCGGAACCTCGAGATTCCGGGTTCGATGCTTCGCATCGCCCCGGAATGACGACGTGAGCTTGGGCGCTCCCGTCGTCACTTGCCCAGATATTTCTTCAGATCGGCGCGAAGTCCGTCACGCAGCTCGGGCCGTGCCATGGCGTAAGCGATATTGGCGCGCAGGAATCCGGCCTTCGAGCCGCAATCGTGCCGCTCGCCCTTGAACTCGACGCCATAGAATTTCTGCTTTTTCGCCAGGCCAATCATTGCATCGGTGAGCTGGATTTCGCCGCCGGCGCCATGTTCCAGGGTTTCCAGGACATTGAAGATTTCCGGCTGCAGGATGTAGCGCCCGGTGATCGAAAGGTTCGATGGCGCAGTTCCCTTGCGCGGCTTTTCCACCATCCCGTCGACCTCGAAAATATTGCCGTCGCGCTTGCCGACGCCGCAGATGCCGTATTGGTGGGTGAGATGATCGGGCACGGCCTCCACCGCGATCAGATTGGATTTCTTGTCGAGCCGTGCCGCCGCTTCGATCATTTGCGCCAGACATCCCGGCGTGTTGAGCACTAGCTCATCGGGCAGCACCACCGCAAACGGCTCGTGACCGACGATGTCGCGCGCGCACCACACCGCGTGGCCGAGCCCGAGCGGCGCCTGCTGCCGTGTGAAGCTCATCGCGCCGGCTTCCGGCTGATCGCGTGCCAGGATCTCCATCTCCGCCTTCTTGCCGCGCGCGGCAAGCGTGGCATCGAGCTCGAACATCCGGTCGAAATGATCCTCGATCACGCCCTTGTTGCGGCCGGTGACGAAGATGAAATGCTCGATGCCGGCTTCCCTGGCTTCGTCGACGACATACTGAATCAGCGGCTTGTCGACGATGGTGAGCATTTCCTTTGGCATAGCCTTGGTGGCTGGCAGGACGCGGGTGCCGAGACCGGCGACTGGGAAGACGGCTTTGCGGATTTTCATCGGGATCGGGACTGGGTTGCGAGGGCGGAAAGAAAGCACATTTTGATCGCACTAGTAGCCGCTTTGCGGCCGGGAACAAAGGCGGATGTGAGATAAAGGTTTCCGCGCCAGGCGCTCTTTTTTCACCC
>Ga0070710_10001497_pt1 | contig 11004 bp, 15 predicted proteins | sample LARL52metaG_FD_65454 | JGI IMG/M metagenome (GOLD analysis project Ga0070710, IMG submission 65454) | Corn, switchgrass and miscanthus rhizosphere microbial communities from Kellogg Biological Station, Michigan, USA - LAR L5-2 metaG | ecosystem: Host-associated > Plants > Roots > Rhizosphere ... | reverse complement strand
TAGAGCGACGGCTCGACTTCCGCGTTCCGCACCCACTCGCGCCAGCTCATCCCCGGCGATCGTACGCCGCCCCGGCACCGAGGCCGTGTCTCGAACGGACACGTCCGGTAGCTGCTACCTCCCTCGGTTGGCGGAGACGGAACGGACATGTCTTGGTATCTGATACCGAGACGTGGCCGAAGAGGACGGTGCACGTCTCGCGTGGACGATGAGACCCGTTCCCCGAGTCGATCATCGGCTCGAACGGACCTGTCTCGGTATCTGATACCTGGACCGGTCCGAAGTGGTCAGTGAACCGCGAGGCGCGCGACGAAGAACCCGCTCGTGCCGTGGACGTGCGGAAGCGTGAGCAGAAACTCGGGCCGCGACGGATGCGCGAACGCGGGCCACTCCTCTCCGAGCGGCACAACACTCAGGCCGCTCGCGTCGACGACCGCCTCGCACTCGTCCGGGTTCAACGTGCAGACCGAGTAGAGGATCGTGCCGCCTGGTCGCACGCGCTCGGCGGCGGAGCGGAGGAGGGCGCGCTGCAGCTCTGGGAGCGGGCTCGCGCGCCAGCGAAGATCGGGCCGCTGGGCGAGGACCCCGAGGCCCGAGCACGGCGCATCGACGAGGGCGCGGTCGAAGCCGTCGAGCTCCGGCGGGAGCTCCGTGCCGTCCGCCTCGACGACCGTGACGCCGGAGCGACCCATCCTCGCGAGGTTCTCGCGCAGCTCGCGCGCGCGGGCCGAGTCGATCTCGACCGCCGTCACCTCGCCGCGCAGCTGGCCGGTCTTGCCGCCCGGGGCGGCACAGAGATCGAGGACGCGCTCGCCGTCCTTCGAGCCGACGCAGAGGCCGGCGAGCTGCGAGCCGCGGCTCTGGGGCCAGATCCTCCCGCTTGCCACCAGCCCATCGACCACGCGCTCGACGCGGTACGCGCCCGGGACGTCGGTCTCCTCCGCTCCGATCGGGGGTGCGCCGCGCACGAGCCTGACGACCGTCTCGAGTGGCTCGTTCATCGCGCGCATCAGCGCGAGCGCGGCGTCCTCGCCCAGCACCTGGACGAAGACCGCGTGGATCCAGTCGGGATACGACTCCTTCAGCGGCCCGTCGGGCAGCGACTCCAGGAGCGGCTGGATCCCGTCGGAGAGCCGCCGCATCACGGCGTTCGTGAACGGGACCGCCCGCTCGAGCCGGGCGCGGCGGACGAGCTCGACCGACTCGTTGACCGCCGCGTGCGGCGCGGTGTCGGTGTAGCCGAGCTGATACGCGCCGAGCCGCAGCGCCGCGCGCACCGGCGGGTCGAGCTTTCGCACCGGCCGCCGTCCGAGCGTCCCGATCGCGTGGTCGAGCGTCCGCACACGCTGCACGGAGCCGTACGCGAGCCGCTGCGCGAACGCGCGCTCGCGCTCGTCGAGCCCTTCGGCGGCACTGCGGAACGTGCGGTCGGCGTAGGCGTCCTGCTCGAACACGCGGAGCAGCACCTCGTACGCCGCCTTGCGCGCCGGGCTGATCACGAGCGGCAGACGAAGATGGCCCAGCCCATCACGGCCCGCTCCCAGCGCAGGTAGCGGTCGCGGTCGGCGGCGCCGCGGGCTCGAAACTCCTGCGCCTGCGGGTGGTCCGGATTCGCCGCGAGCCAGCTGTCGAGCGTTTGCCAGTGGAGCGACTCGTAGCGGTCCCAGTCGTCTTCGGAGGACGCGATGAGCGAGAGGACGCGCACGCCGGTCGACTCCGCGCGCGCGACGGTCTCGGCCAACGGCAGCCAGTCCTCTTCGTCCGTCCGCCTGTCGCCGTCCGACTCGGGCTCGGGCGGGAGCGGCCAGCTGCGCCAGTACGGCTCGCCGACCGCGAGGACCGGCGCTGCCGTGCGGAGGCGCTCGAGCGTGGGGACGAGCCCGCCGTACACGAACGTCGCCCCGAGGCAGAGGGCGGCGTCATAGCGGCCGTGCTCGAACGTTTCAGCGTCAGCCTCGACGAGCTCGATCCGATCTTCGAGCCGGGCCACCCTGATGCGCTCCCGCGCGGCGGCGAGGAACTCCGGCGCCCGCTCGACGCAGGTGACGCGGCACCCGAACTCCTGCGCGAGCACGATTGCCGGCCCGCTGTGGCCGGAGGCGATGTCGAGGACGTGCGAACCGGGCCCGAGGCCGAGCCGCACGCCGAGCAGCCGGATCTTGTCCGTGCTCGTCGGGTTCATGAGGTCGTGCTCCGACTCGACGACGGCATGCCACCAGGTCCTCATCTGCGGCCTCGCAGATACGCGTCGTACTCCATGCGCCGGCCGCCCGCGGGCTGCACCTCGACCGGCTCGAACGAACCGCCCTCCCCCACCTGCGCCCGCCAGACGATCAGGTCACCGAGGCGCGCGCCGATGTGCGGCGACAACGCACGGACGCGGTTGACCAGCTCCTGCGCCGGGGCGTCCGGATCGAGCTCGCGGTCTTCCGGACGGATCTTCTCCGCATAGGTCGCGCCATCCTCGGGCTGCGGCTCGAAGCGCGGCTCGTCCTGCGCGAGCACGTCGCGCAAGAGCTCGGTCGCGATCTCGGCCGAGCGAGCGTAGACGGCGCCGGCATCGTCGCCCGGCTCGATCGCGAATGCACGCTGCGCGGCGACCGGCCCGGCGTCGAGCGCCTCGACCGTGAGATGGATCGTGACGCCGGTCTCGTCGTCGCCGGCCAGGATCGCGCGTTCGACCGGGGCGGCGCCGCGCCACCGCGGCAGCAGCGAGGGATGGACGTTGAGCCACAGCGCGCGCTCGAGCAGCTCGTTCGGGATCAGCAGGCCGTAGGCGCAGACGACCACGGTGTCGGCGCCGAGCTCGACGGTCCCGTCGAGCCGTCCAGGCTGGGCCACGGGGATCCCGAGCCGCTCGGCCATCTCCTTCGCCGGCGGCGCCGCCAGCTTGCGGCCGCGGCCGCGCGGCTTGTCCGGCCGGGTCAGCAACTGGACGACGTCGTGCTCCGCGGCGAGCCGCTCGAGCACGTCGGCCCCGAACTCCCCGGTCGCGGCGACCGCGATCCGACGAGTCGCCACGTATCGCCTAGCCGATGACGATGCGCGGGCGCAGGCTCGCGAGCGCCTCGCGCCGCGCCTCGGGCGTCGTGCGGTCGAGGATCAGAACGCCGTCGAGGTGGTCGGTCTCGTGCTGGGCGACGCGCGAGTAGGGCTCCTCGAGCTCGTACCGCACCTGCGCGCCGTGCTCGTCCTGGCCCTCGATCGCGATCTTCGCTGCGCGCTCGACGGGGAGGAGCACGCCCTGGATCGAGAGGCAGCCCTCGTCCTCGGTCAACGTCACCTCGCCGCGGTCGACGATCTCCGGGTTGGCGAGCGCAACCGTCTCGTCCTCGGAGACCTGGAAGACGAACAGCCGCTGCAGGACGCCGACCTGGGTCGCGGCGAGCCCGATCCCGTTCGCGTCGACCATGAGCCGCTTCATGCGGTCGACGAGCTGGCGAAGGTCGTCGTCGAACTCCTCGACCGGGCGGGCGGCCATCTTCAGCGCCGTGTCCGGGTACTGGCGGATCTGGGCGAGCGCCATTCGACGCCGAGCCTGCTGCTCGGCGTCGAGCTCCTCCTCCTTGACCTGTCCCTCGATCTGCGACATCGGGCCGGACTGTACCCTCGCAGACGTGGATCCCAGGACGCTGCGGGAGATCATGAGCGAGGGCGCGACGAGACCGGAGACGCCGCAGGAGCGTCGCGAACGCGAGCAGCTCGAGGCGGATCTCGAGTCGAGCCCGGTGCGCGGGAAGCCGCTCCGGCAGCGCCTGCGGAACTTCCGCCCCGACCCCGATTCGGGAGTACGCGCGCTCGGCGGGCCGACCGCCTGGATGCGGAGGCTGCGTGCGATCGAGGACGCTGTCGAGCAGCACGAGCGGCGGCTCGAGGAGAGCTGGAGAGCGCTCGCCGAGACGGTCGAGGATCCCGCCGGGTTCGCCGCGGGCTGGCTCGAGCTCGCGGAGAGCTGGAGCTTCGCCGAGGTGAACGACCTGATCGAGCGGCACAACCGGAACTTCCCCGCCGAGGCGCGGCTGGCGATGGATCCACGCACCCGCGACTTCGTCCGCATCAACGGCCGCTCGTATCTGCGCGAGCCGCTCGATGCGCGCTGGATCCTCGCCCGCTTCCCGCCGGATCGCGTCGCCGCACTCGCCGCGTGATCCGTCCTCTGTTGCTTCGAGACGCGGAGGAGCTCGCGGCTCTCTATCGCGCGAACCGGGAGTTCCTCGCCTCCAACGAGCCCGTTCGGCCGCCGGAGTTCTTCACCGCGGAAGGGCAGCGGCAGCGAATCGAGGAGCGTGCGGCCGACGGCTTCCATCAGTTCGCGATCCTCGAAGGCAGCGACATCGCCGGCACGATCAACGTCTTCCACATCGTCCGGGAGGCCCTGCAAAGCGCGACGATCGGCTACTGGGTCGACCACCCGCGCAACGGCCAGGGCCTCGCGACGGCCGCCGTCGGCGAGATCCTCGCCTACGCGTTCGACGAGCTCGCGCTGCACCGGGTCGAGGCTGCGACGCTCGTCGACAACCTTCCCTCGCAGCGCGTGCTCGAGAAGAACCGTTTCGAGCGGATCGGCCTCGCGCGCCGCTTCCTCCGCATCGACGACGAGTGGCGCGACTTCCTGCTCTTTCAACGCCTGTCGGACGACTAGGTCCGATTGCCCTCGTGCTGGGAGGCGCCTTCGACTTCGTCGATCCACGGCTCGCGGCGCTTGATCCAGAGCTCCGCCTGCGGGCGTAGCTCGAACGGCGCGTCGTCGAGCGAGCCGAGCTGGATCTCGACGCCTTCCGGGTCGAGGAGAAACAGGCGCGAGCCGCAACGCGGACAGAAGCTGTCGTGGTCGTAGGTCGCGTACTCGCCCGTCGACTCGAAGGCGTCCAGCGGCCACTGGCCGTAGATCGTGTAGGTGCCGCCCGACCGCTTCCGGCAGTCGGCGCAGTGGCAGCGACCGACGTGGAACGGCTCACCGCGGACCGTGTAGCGCACCGCGCCGCAGACACAGCCGCCGCTGCGCACTCTCTCCTCCATCGGGGGAACCTAGACGCTCTGCGGGTCGACGTCGACGACGGCTGCCAGCCCGGCGCGACGCATCGCGGGCGCCGCCGCCGAGAGCAGTGCCGCCGCCCGGGAAGCGAGGGCGCGCGGCCGGTCGGTCTTGCCGACGAGCTGGGCCCGGTGGCGGCCGCGCAGCCGCAGGAGCGGGGCCGGGCCGAGCAGCTCGAACTCCGACAGCCCCGCTTTCAGCTCCTCTAGGGCGCGTGCCGCATCGGCGGGCTCCGGCCCGGAGACGAGGATGCGGACGAGGTGGCGGAACGGCGGGTAGCCGAGCGCGCGACGGCGCTCGAGCTCGCCCGCCAGGAAGCCGGCGACGTCGTGGCGCGCCGCGTGCTCCACCGCACGCGACTCCGGCTGGAACGTCTGGATGAGGACGCGTCCCGGCGCGTCGCGGCCGCTGCGGCCGGCGAGCTGGGTGAGCAGCTGGAAGGTTCGCTCCTCGGCGCGAAAGTCGGGCAGGCCCAGCCCCGTGTCCGCGTCGACGACCGCGGCGAGCTCCACGCCGGCGAAGTGATGTCCCTTCGCGACCATCTGCGTGCCCACGAGAACAGCCCGGTCGGCGAGCGCGAACCGCTCGAGCGCGGCGCGGAGCTCCGCCGGCTTCGCGACCGCGTCGGCATCGAGCCGAATCCGCTCCAGCTCGGGTACGTGCTTCTCGAGCTCGCGCTCGAGCCGCTGCGTCCCCGCTCCGATCCGTGCAAGCTCCGGGGAGCCGCACTCCGGGCACGTCTCCCCAGCGGGCTCGCGTGCGTCGCAGTGGTGGCAGCGCAGCGAGCCGTCTCCGTGGAGAGTGAACGAGACGTCGCAGTTCGGGCAGCGGCGGGTGACGCCGCAGGCGCGGCAGTGCAGCGCAGGCGCGACGCCGCGCCGGTTGAGCAGGAGAATCCCCTTGCCGCCGTCCTCCGCAAGCCGGCCGAGCTCGGCGAGGAGCGGCGCCGAGAGCGGATAGCCCGTCTCCCGGCGCAGGTCGACGACGCGAACCGTGGGCATGGGCGCTGCAATCCGGCCGCCGAGCTCGAGCCGCTCGAGTGCGTGCCAGGACTCCGGCCGCGGCGTCGCCGAGCCGAAGATTGCGACCGCTCCCTCGAGGGCCGCCCGCTTGGCGGCGACGGTGCGCGCGTCGTAGCGCGGGTCCGACTCCTGCTTGTACGAGGCGTCGTGCTCCTCGTCGACGCAGATCACGCCGAGCGACGGAAGCGGCGCGAACACGGCAGAGCGGGCGCCCACGACGACGGACGCCTCGCCGGTCACGATCCGCTCTCGCTCGTCCCTGCGCCCGGCCTCCGAGAGGCCGGAGTGGAGCAGCGCGACCCGGTCTCCGAAGCGAGCGCGAAAGCGGCTCAGCGTCTGGGGCGTCAGCGCGATCTCCGGCACGAGCACGATCGCACCGCGGCCCGCAGCGAGCGCGGTCTCGCAGGCGCGGATGTAGACCTCGGTCTTGCCGCTGCCGGTCGCGCCGGCGAGGAGGACGTTCCCGCCGCCGTTCGCCAGCAGGCTCTCGATCCGCTCGAGCACGGCCCGCTGCGTCTCCGAGAGCTGCGCCGGCGGCGGCTCTGCCGCCAGACCCGCAGTCGCCGTCACCTCCCGCCGCTCGCCGCGCCGCTTCGGCTGGTGCGGCGCGATCAGCGCAAGCGCGCGGGCCGGCGTCGAGCCGTAGTAGTCCGCGAGCCAGAGAGCGAGATCGACGAGCGCCGGCGGCAGCGTCTCGAGCACGCGTTCGGCCGCGACGGGCTCGACGTCGGGCGGCGCTTCCGCGTCGGCGTCGACCACGACACCCCGGCGACGGGCGTTCCCGAAGGGAATCGCGAGGACGGCGCCCTTCCCCACCTCGTCCCCGATCTCGTAGGTGAACGGCCGCGCGAGCGAACGCGCGCTGACGATCGGGTAGACGGAGGCGAGGCGAGACACGGGCAGCGAGCGTAGCCGGGGCCCTGGTCGGTGCTCGGACCGGAGCAGGCCTTCGCGTCGGGTCTCGCAGACGCCTTCGAGTTCGCATGCACGCCCGCCTCATCGCCCATTCGGGATGATGCCACCCCGGTCCGGGATGCGGACCATGGCGAGGCGAAAGCAATGCAAGGAGGAGAGGAATGAGCGATACCGAGACCGCGCTCGGCCCAGTCGACTACCTGATCGTCGAATGGCCGGCCGGCACGCAGCCCAATGGCGAGGGGCTGAAGGAACTCGCCAACCTGAGCGACCGCGGGCTCATCCGCGTACTCGACCTGGTGTTCGTGACCAAGGGAGAGGACGGCGCGGTTGCAGGGCTCGCGCTTGCGGACATCGACTCCGACGGCGAGCTCGACCTCATCGAGTTCGAGGGCGCGTCGTCCGGACTGATCGGCCCCGACGACTACGACGACGCGGGTGGCGCGCTCGAGCCGGGCGCCTCCGCTGCGATCTTGCTCTACGAGAACCGTTGGGCCCGGCAGTTCGCCGCGGCGGTCGCCGCGAGCGGGGCGCAGCTCGTCGCCAGGGGCGGGATCCCCGCGCCCGACCTGCACGAGGCGTCCGAGTCACTCGAATCCGCGAACGCGTAGAAGGGAGTCAGAGATGCCATTGCTCCGAGGAGTCGCCCGCACCGCCGTGATCGCGGGAACCGCGACCGCGGTCTCGAACCGCGTCTCGCGCCGGCAGGCGAACCGGTGGGCCCAGGATGACCAGGGCCAGGATCAGGGCCAGTACCAGGAGCCTGCCCCTGCGGCGGCACCTGCAGCTGACCCGCTCGAGCAGCTCAAGCAGCTCGGCGAGTTGAAGGCCTCCGGCGTCCTCACGGATGCCGAGTTCGAGGCGCAGAAGGCCAAGATCCTCCAGGGCGTCAACTAGGGCCCGAGAAGCACGAGCCGTTCCGGCCGCCGCCCATTCGCGGCCGGAACGGCGAAAGCAGGCCGTCGGCGCGAGTAGCCTGTGTTCTCATGGCCTTGCTGCGAAGGGTCCGCGATTTACTCCGGCGAAAGCCGCTCACCGATGACGAGCTCCGCGAGCGAGGAGCGGCAGAGCTCGCGAAAGAGCAACTCGGAGATCTGAAAACCCGCACGTTTTCTGCGAGCGGGCCACGGGACGGATGGCGCCCGTAACCAGGTCTGCCCCGACGTAAGAAAGCTCGGAGAGTTGCAACGCAGTGCGCCACGCGGCTGCGGCACTCTCGCGGAGTTGTCGGTCGTACTCGGCCTGGTCGGGCTTCGTCGTCGCGTCGAGGGTGAGGAGGTGAGATCATCGATCACGATCGACAGGGGGTAGGGCCGGCTCTTGCCCGTGGCCAAAGGAGGCAGGCATGGCAGAAAGCGGCGTTCCCAGTTCCCTGAGCCAGGCGACGGGAGGCAGCCTTGGCGGTTCGCCGCCGATGATCATCACGACGACGGAGAACATCCCGGAGGCGCGGGTGGTGAAGACGCTTGGCCAGGTGTTCGGTCTGACAGTTCGCTCCCGGAGCTTGGGAGGCAACATCGTTGCCGTCCTGAAGAGCCTGATCGGGGGAGAGATCCGCTCGTACGTCAAGCTGAACGAGGATGCTCGCCGTCAAGCGATCGACCGCATGGTGCAAAACGCCGTCGCGATGGGAGCAAACGCGGTCACGATGATGCGCTTTGACTCCACGGAGATGGGAAGAAGCATGAGCGAGATCGTCGCCTATGGCACGGCGCGCGTGGTCGAGTGGCCGCCGCCCGACTCCACCGATGCGAGAACGTGAGGCGCGCTCATGCATCCTGTCGAGTGGGTGATCGTCGCAGTCGTGGTCGTCGGACTCCTTGCCGCGATCTTCGGCTGGGACCGCTATCGAAGCAGCCAAAAAACCGCGAGCGAGTCCTCTCAGCCGACGAGCGAAGTCTTCACCGACCCCGCCTCGGGTAAGCCGATGCGCGTCTGGTACAACCCGACGACCGGCGAGCGGGAATACCGCCCAGACTGAGGAACCCTCGCCTCCGCCAGTGTTCCGGGAGTGACCCCTGAGCAACAGTGGACACGCGACGCTCTGGTGCAGAATGCTTGCGGGAGTGCACGAGATCATCGATACCCCTGACGCTCCGACCTCGCCGCTGTTCAGTCAGGGGGTAAAGGCCGGGGAGTATGTCTTCGTCTCTGGACTGGTCGGACTCGATGTCAGCACCGGAAAGCTGGCCGGCTCGACCATTCAGGAACAGACACGCCAGGCTCTGACAAACTGCCAAGCGGTACTGGGCGCAGCTGGCGCAACGATGGAACAGGTCGTTGAAGTCGGCGTTCTTCTGGCAAGTCCCATGGACTTCGCGGGCATGAACGACGAATACGCGACTTGGTTCCCGGGTGAGACGCCGACTCGCTACGTGGCCAAACTCGGTGTCGAGATTCCTGGGGTCCTGGTCTCGATCCGAATGACCGCTTTCCTCGGCTAGCGCATCGAGCGCTAGGACTCTGCCCTGGGCCAGTGTTCCGGAACGACCCTGACCTAGGGCGCGAGGCGGATTGACGTGAGGGCCATCAGGAGGCGGAGCGGTCGCGAGACGGCGCTACCCGGCCGTCCAGAAGAAGATCTCGCAGAGTCGCGCCCTACTGGCTGAAGTCCACGCACTGGGCAGGATTTTCTATGGCCGGATTGATCTTCGCCCGGCAGTTCCAGTGCGAGGGAATGTGTGAAGGCGGATGGCCGATGACGAGTGCGATCTCCTCGCCCTTCCTGAGCACGATGTCGGGCAAGGCGTCGCTCGTGCGATGGCCATCGATGTAGGCGCTGATATGTGTGCCGGGCCGGCAATAGCCGCCCGCGCAGTTGCGAGTCAACCGCACCCCCCACTCCGTGAACAGCATTCCGAGCGTGAACCGTTGATCACGAGGCGCCTCGATGTGGATCATGCCGCTGGTCGCATGGGTGTGGAGAGGCGAGAAGAAGCTGTCGTCCTCCCGCCCGATGCTCGCACTGACAGGCTCGGACTTGCCGTTGACGAACATGTCGAGGTGAGCGTGATAGTGGACGCTAAGCGACTCGGTCGAAGCGCCGGCAAGACCCGCCGCCGCCACCCGGGCTGGAACCTGGTCCGGGCTCGGCCAGGGGGTAGGCCCCTTGTCAAGAGTGAGGTGCGCCGGGGTCGATCGCGGGGTCGATCCGGGCGTCGATCTAGACCCACCGCACCCAGCAACCAATAGCGCTGCCAGGATCAACGTCGCCGCCGCATACGAGGGTATGCGGCAGCCGGTAGCTGCACGGTGCTGCACGACGCGTAGCCGCATGTCGCCGGAAGGTTAGGACGGCCTTCGGTCGCGGTCAACCGTCGCCCGGGCCAGTGTCCCGGAACGACCCCCGAGCGAAAGAGAAACTCGCCGTAACGTTTGTCCCCCTCGCGACACAGACAGGGTGAGATGACGCAGCGGTTCGAGCAGATCTATGTGGAGCACCGCGAAGCCGTGCGGGCATACGTGAGACGCAGGGCGCCCGAGGCTCTTGTGGACGACGTGGTTTCGGAGACATTCTTGGTCTGCCTCCGAAGAATCGACCGAGTCCCGCCTGAGCCTGTGCCGTGGCTGTATGCGGTCGCTTGGAAGACGCTGGCCAACGAGCGGCGTAAGCGGGAACGGATCGCGAACAGCCAGATGTCGCCCGTCGGCGCACCTGGACCAGTCGGTGATGGCGTACTCGCTAAAGCCTTCAACGCCCTGAGCGAACGTGACCGTGAAGTCCTGCGGCTCGTCGCTTGGGAGGGGCTGTCGCTGACTGACGCGGCGACCGTTCTCGGATGCTCGGGGGTCGCCTGCCGCGTCAGGTACCACCGTGCCAAGTCACGGCTCGCGTCAAGGCTCGCAGCCGCTGAGCCCATCAAACCTCAGCCCAAGGAAGTGACGAGATGACCGACGAACTAATCACACGCCTCGCTGCAGCGAACCCTGTGCCCGGCGACGGAACTCTCCACGTTCTAGAGCCGGGAGTGCGGCGATCTTGGAGGCTCGTGCTCGGGGTGGCGGTTGCGGTGGCTGCGTTCGTAGGCGCCG
>Ga0070710_10001492_pt1 | contig 11017 bp, 12 predicted proteins | sample LARL52metaG_FD_65454 | JGI IMG/M metagenome (GOLD analysis project Ga0070710, IMG submission 65454) | Corn, switchgrass and miscanthus rhizosphere microbial communities from Kellogg Biological Station, Michigan, USA - LAR L5-2 metaG | ecosystem: Host-associated > Plants > Roots > Rhizosphere ... | reverse complement strand
TATCGGCTGGGCGTGCGCGGCACCGCGCTCTACGACGGCTCCTGGTCTGAATGGGGGCTCGAGGCCGGTCCGCCGGTTGTGACCGGTCCGGCCTGAATCCCTCATCAGCGCGCAGTCATTGTCGGCGTCCCGATCAGCGGATGCGGTGCGAAGGGGTTAGCCGCCTGCTCGGCGGCAGCCTGCTGCGCCAGCCGCGCCCGGCGCACGGCTAGCCGGTGACGCTCCTTGGCACGCTCGGCCTCCAGCTTCTTGTTGATCGCATCTCGATCGGATTTTGCGTCGGACGTTTTGAGCGCTGCCATGGCATCCGCGATCGGCACGGGCGGGCCGCCCAACGTGGCGATCCGTGCCGCTGCCTCATCAAGCACGAGCGTGGCTGGGGCGTCCGCGAGAGCCGGTGCAGGGGCCGGCAATTGCTGAGGCGCCGGCGCGGCGGGTTCGCCGGCCAATGGCTGTGCTTTCCCGATCGTCGCGCTCTCGGTTGTCGGTGTCGCGGACCTTGAATCGTCGGACGCGTCGATCTTTGGCGCGCTCGCTGCCGTCACAGCGGGGGGCTGAACCTCGGTCTGCACCGGCGGAGGCGTGCTCGCAGCCGTATTGTTGGCCTGATCGTCGGCTTGGGCACTGACTTGAGGAGGAGCCTGGCCCGGCGGCTCGGACGCCGCGTTGTCAGGCTTCGCTGCATCGGACGTGGCGGGGCTCAGTGCTGCGGTCGTTTCCGGGCCGGAAGGCTGCGACGGGGCAGCGCCATCCGCGGGCGCCGCAGCGGTGCCGGGGTCCGCCTCCTTGGGCGCGGCGGCCGGCTCGGTTGCCCGCGGCTGAACGCTGAGAACGGCCAGGACAGGAGTCCTGGCCGGCTCGTCCTGCTGGGCAAATCTGGGCTCCGGCGGCGCGCGCCAGGAGGTATTGGTGGCAAAATCCTCGTGGGCAGCCCGCATCAGTGCAGTGGCGCCTAGTCCGAAGACCAGGACCGACATGCACATGACGATCGCGGCGAACAGAAAACGGAAGCCGGGAAGCATAGATAAGGAAAAGTTTCCGCCTTGGCAGTAATCTGCGAAGGCCCTAAGCCATTGGGAACGCGGTGACCACAGACCTGGTGGCGTTCGCGGCGTCTTCTGCGCCGCGAATCAGGCTTTATCGAAGATACCGCAAGCACCCTTTCGCGGCGGGTTAAAAAATGGCGCGGAGAGGGCCGTGCCGGAGTTCCGGATGTATTTTTCGGCGCCTGCGGCTTCCGTGCAACGTATTGAAGCTAGATCACAAATGCTGACACCGGGGGGAAACGGGCCGATTTAGTCTTGAATGCGCCGCGATCTTCGGCCATTTGCGTTCAGCTGTCCGGTGTTCGGCTCGGGGACAATACAAGGACGATGATGATCAAACGTATTTTGACGGTCTGTGCGGCCGTGACGGCTGGCGTAGCAGGCGTCTCCCTCGCGCAGGCGCAGCAGGGCTATCCGGTAGCGCCCGGAAACGTCTATTCGTCGGCACCGTCCTCCTATCCTTCGAATGCGCCTTACCAGACTGGCGGCTATCCGCCCGAGTATCGGCGGGGCGCGCCGCCGCCGCCGCAGCAGCAGGGTGGCCAGGACTTCGACCAGCTCGACGACGAAGACGCGCCGGGCAATTCGGCGGCACTGCCGCCCCCCGGTCCGGCCATGTCGCCCGACGATCCGCGCTATGGCAGGCCCGCCACGGGCCCCGTTTATTCCGATCGCAATGTCCCGACGGGGCCGATCATGTCGCCGGATGACCCGCGCTATGGGCGTCCCGCAGGCGCTCCCCCGGTCTATTCCGACCGGGGCGCTCCGACCGGTCCGATCATGTCGCCGGATGATCCGCGCTACGGTCGCCCGGCCGGCCCGCCGCAGGTGATCTATGGAGACCGTGGCGCTGGCGCGCAGCAGACCTATGCGGACCGCGGCTACTATGGCGGCGATCCGTCGCCGCGTCCGCCCGAGGGCATGGTCGTTCCGCAAGGAAGCGCCGGGGCGGCCCAAGCGCCCGCGACGGGTGCTGACGGCAGGCCGATGACGGTCGCCGCGCTGCCGCCGGAAGAGCAGCCCGACGCAGCGCCCGCACAATTGGCGCCGAACCTGCGCCGGCAGGAAGTCTCCTTCGTCACCAAGGAGCCCGCTGGAACCATCGTCGTCGATACATCGCACACTTACCTCTACTACGTGCTCGGGAATGGTCGCGCGATCCGCTACGGCGTCCGCGTCGGCCGCGAGGGCTTTACCTGGACCGGCGTGCAGAAGATCACGAAAAAGACGGAGTGGCCGGACTGGTTCCCGCCGACCGAGATGATCGAGCGCCAGCCTTATCTGCCGCGTTTCATGGCCGGCGGACCCGGCAGTCCGCTCGGCGCGCGCGCGATGTATCTCGGCTCGACTGTTTATCGCATCCACGGCACCAACCAACCGTCGACGATCGGCAAGTTCGTCTCCTCCGGCTGCATCGGCATGCTGAATGAAGACGTCTCCGATCTGTTCGACCGTGCGAAGGTCGGTACCCGCGTGGTCGTGATGCCGGGTGGTCCGCCGCCCGGGGGAACCGCGACCGCTTCGGCTCAGCCGGCGGCCGGGACCACGACCGCCTCGGCCGCACCGGCTGGTGCTCCGCCGCAGGCCCAGATGTCGAATGCGCCGGGTCCGGCGAGTGCGGCACCGCCGCTGCCCGCGCCAGTGACGATCCGCTAACGCAGGCTGACAAGAATTCAAAAAGGCACGCCACGGCGTGCCTTTTTCGTTTCCGGCGTGCGAGTCCGGCGGCGTGCCTCGCGCCGCTAAAGCATGATCCGGAAAAGTGTGAAGCGGTTTTCCCTCGCGACAAACGCGAAACGCGTTTGCGCGAAGATCATGCTCAATCAAAGACCTAGAGCGCGATGATGATTCAACCTGATCTCATCGCGCTTTAGGCCAGCCGCCGCACCGGCTCGCCCTTGAACCAGCCGTCGATGGCCTCGACCATCTGCGCGTAATGATTGCGAAAGCCTTCGACCGTTGCGTAGCCGAGATGCGGCGTCAGCACGAGGTTCTCGAGCTTGCGGAATGGATGATCGACCGGCAGCGGCTCGGTCGCGAACACGTCGATGCCGGCGCCCGCGATCTTCTTCTGACGCAGCGCCTCCAGGAGCGCGGCCTCGTCTACGATCGGTCCGCGCGCGGTGTTGACGAGATAGGCGGTCGGCTTCATGCGCGCGAGATCGGCCGCGCCGACCAGGCCGTGCGAGCGCTCGCTCAGCACCACATGGATCGTGATGATGTCGGCGGTCGCGAACAACTCTTCCTTGCTGGCGTAGCCGACGCCGGCTTCCTTGCAGCGTTCAGCCGTCAGGTTCGGGCTCCAGGCGATCACATTCATGCCGAACGCCCTGGCCATGCCGGCAACCTTGCTGCCGAGCTTGCCAAGCCCGACCACGCCGAGCGTTCGGCCTTCGATTTCGATGCCGGCGAATTTCTGCCAGGGCTCGCCGGCATGCATGCGGGCGTTTTCGCGGCCGATGCCACGGGTCAATTCCAGGATCAGGCCCATGGCCAGGGCGGCGGTCGGGTCGCGATTATATTGCGTGCCGCAATACACGATGCCGCGGTCCTTCACAGCCGCCGTATCGATCGCGGCGTTGCGCATGCCGGAGGTCAAAAGCAGCTTCAGCTTGGGTAGCGCGTCGAACAGGCTCTTCGGAAACGCCGTGCGCTCGCGCATCGCGCAGACGATCTCGAAATCCTTCAGCGCGCTGGCGGCGGCCTGTTCCGACGCAAAGGGATGGTTGAAAACCGTGATGTCGACGCGATCGCTGACCTTGGACCAGTCCGCGGCCGAGAGGGCGAGATCGAAATAGTCGTCGAGGATTGCACAGCGTAGCCGCGTCATGGGCGGGGTCCATTCATGGCGAAAATGACGGCGGCGGGCGCCCCGTCGATGTCACCATGGTCGCGCGCAATCGACGGGTAGGCAAGCACCCACCGATGTCAAATTGCGCGGCGGGCCTGCAGCCGCAGCAGCCTCAGAGTCAGAAATTGCCGGACTTCAGCCGGAAGGCGGCGTCCGTGCCGTATTTGGCCCGCCAGGCGGGCCCTGGGCCGCGCATATAGTGCAGTTCCGGCCGGTAAGGGTCGAACGCCTTGACGAAGAACTGCTTCCAGAGCGCCTTCAGACCGGCGAAGGCGGCGGGCCTGATTGCCGGGGCGGAAAGGGAGGTCGACGTGATCGTAGCCATGACGCGGTCTCGCTGTTTTCGTTCGCGGCTTTTGCCGCGTCGGGCGCTTTTTCAGCGTCACAACAAGTCTTCGCTTGATTTATTAAAAGATGGTTTCAATTGTCGTGATCCCGCGCACACTTGGTATCCATTCCGTATTCATCCGTGGTGAACGAATGGAAAACGGCCGCCCGCGGTTGCCCTTTGGTTGCCGCGCGGTTACATGAGCCGCAGCAAATCTCCGTCAAATCACCGGCACTCCAAGCCGCCATTCCAAGGCACCGCGATGGCCCGTCAATTCGTTTACTTCATGCAAGGTCTGTCCAAGACCTATCCGACCCGCAAGGTGCTCGATAACGTCCATCTGTCGTTCTATCCGGACGCCAAGATCGGCGTGCTCGGTGTCAATGGCTCCGGTAAATCGACGCTGCTCAAGATCATGGCCGGCATCGACAAGGAGTACACCGGCGAAGCCTGGGTCGCCGACGGGGCGCGCGTCGGCTATCTCGAACAGGAGCCGCATCTCGACCCCACGCTCTCGGTGCGCGAGAACGTGATGCTGGGCGTCGCCAAGCAGAAAGCGATCCTCGATCGCTACAACGAACTGGCGATGAACTATTCCGAAGAGACCGCCGATGAAATGACCAAGCTGCAGGACCAGATCGAGGCGGCTGGCCTCTGGGACCTCGACAGCAAGGTCGATCAGGCGATGGATGCGCTGCGTTGTCCACCTGACGATTCCGACGTTACGAAACTCTCCGGCGGTGAGCGCCGCCGCGTCGCGCTCTGCCGGCTGCTGCTCGACCAGCCCGAGCTGCTGCTGCTGGACGAACCGACCAACCATCTCGACGCCGAGTCCGTGTCATGGCTCGAAGGCCATCTGCGCAACTATCCGGGCGCGATCCTGATCGTCACCCATGACCGCTACTTCCTCGACAACGTCACGGGCTGGATCCTCGAGCTCGATCGCGGCAAGGGCATTCCCTATGAGGGCAACTATTCCTCATGGCTGGTGCAGAAGCAGAAGCGTCTGGAGCAGGAGGGCCGCGAGGAGGCCGCGCATCAGCGCACCCTTGCGCGCGAGCAGGAATGGATCGCGGCCTCGCCGAAAGCGCGGCAAGCCAAGTCCAAGGCCCGCTATCAGCGCTACGAGGATCTGCTGAAGAAGGCGAGCGAGAAGCAGACCCAGACCGCGCAGATCACCATCCCCGTTGCCGAGCGCCTCGGTCAGAACGTCATCGACTTCGAGGGCCTCAACAAGAGCTTTGGCGACCGGCTGCTGATCGACGATCTCACCTTCAAGCTGCCGCCCGGCGGCATCGTCGGCGTGATCGGTCCGAACGGCGCCGGCAAGACCACGCTGTTCCGCATGATCACGGAGCAGGAGAAGCCGGATGCGGGCACCATCACGGTGGGCGAGTCCGTGCATCTCGGTTATGTCGACCAGTCGCGCGACGCGCTCGACGGCAGCAAGACCGTGTGGGAAGAGATTTCCGGCGGCAATGAACTGATCCTGCTCGGCAAGCGCGAGGTCAATTCGCGCGGCTATTGCTCGTCGTTCAATTTCAAGGGCGCCGACCAGCAGAAGAAGGTCGGCGCGCTCTCGGGCGGTGAACGCAATCGCGTGCATCTCGCCAAGATGCTCAAATCCGGCGCCAACGTGCTGCTGCTCGACGAGCCCACCAACGATCTCGACGTCGACACCTTGCGCGCGCTCGAAGAGGCGCTGGAGGATTTCGCCGGCTGCGCCGTCATCATCAGCCACGATCGCTGGTTTCTCGACCGTATCGCGACCCACATGCTGGCTTTCGAAGGCGACAGTCATGTCGAATGGTTCGAGGGCAACTTCCAGGATTATGAAAAGGACAAGATGCGGCGGCTCGGCCAGGACAGCATCATCCCACACCGGGTAAAGTACAAGAAGCTGACGCGGTAACCGGACCAGTGCGTGACGCAGTCTCGATCGCGAGACAATGCGTCGCGCCCGTGATGCGGCCAGTTGTCGCTTCCGCACGCGAGCAGATTGCGTAGATATAGCGCTCCGCAATCGAGTCCCGCGCCGAGAGCAATTCCCAGATGTCCGCTACATCCGACGTGCGAGCGCAGCCGAAGAAAGTGTCGCTGCGCCCGATACCCATGCTGATCTTCGGATCGCGCTGGCTGCAAGTTCCGCTCTATATCGGCCTGATCATCGCGCAGGGCATCTACGTCGTGCTGTTCGTCAAGGAGTTGTGGCACCTGTTCGCCCACGCCTTCGATTTCAGCGAGCAGCAGATCATGCTGGCGGTGCTCGGCCTGATTGACGTCGTCATGATCTCGAACCTGCTGGTCATGGTGATCGTCGGCGGTTACGAGACGTTCGTCTCGCGTCTCAATCTCCGGGGCCATCCCGATGAGCCCGAATGGCTCAGCCACGTCAATGCGAGCGTTCTGAAGATCAAGCTGGCGATGGCCATCATCGGCATCTCGTCCATCCATTTGCTGCGAACCTTCATCGAGGCAGGCGGGCTGACGTCGGGAAAGACCGCCTATACCGAAACCGGCGTGATGTGGCAGACCATCATCCATGGCGTCTTCATCATGTCAGCCGTCGGGATTGCCCTGGTCGACAAGCTGTCCAATGCCTCGATCGAGGGAGCCAGGCAGTCGGTTGAGCCTGATGTTCACTACCCTGCGCGTGCGTCAGGAAGCGATCGGCGCGCTGTGGTTCACAACTGAACGGTGCCGTGATAAATTCATGAGATGACAGAGACGGTTCATGTCGAAATGATCGGACGACGATCCGATCGCATCGCTCCCTCGTTGAGCGTCTCGCTTTGATGTCCCGCCGCGCGACCAGCTTCGGCCTCCTGCTCCTGATATTCCAACTGGCGTCGCCGGCGCGCGCCGCCGATGCCGCCTTCACGCAATTCATCGCTTCGCTCTGGCCGGAGGCAAAAGAGCAGGGCGTGTCGCGCGCGACGTTCGAGACCGAGACGCGCGGGCTCGAACCCGATTACAAGCTGCCTGACTTGATCCTGCCCGGGCGGCCCGCGACCGGCGCGCCGTCGCAGGCCGAGTTCGTCCAGGTGCCGGCCGACTACATCAAGGAAGCCTCGATCGGGCGCCTTGCGGAGCACGGGCAGAAGCTGATGCAGCAATATCGCCCTGCGCTGAATGAGATCGAAAAACGTTTTGGCGTGCCGGCTACCGTCGTGCTGGCGATCTGGGGCCGCGAGACCGATTTCGGCCGCTACACGCTGCCCTATGACGGCTTACGCGTGCTGGCGACGCAGGCCTATGTCGGCCGGCGCAAGGATCAGTATCGCGGCGAGTTCATCCTGGCGCTGAAGATCCTCAGCGACGGCGTCGTATCACGCAAGGACTTGCGCGCGTCCTGGGGCGGCGCCGTCGGTCTCACGCAATTCCTGCCGTCGGAATACTACAAGCATGGCGTCGACCTCGATGGCGACGGCAAGGTCGATCTCTGGCATTCGGTGCCGGACGCGCTTGGCTCAGCCGCGCAGCAGCTTGTCAACAAGGGTTGGGAGAGCGGCTTGCGCTGGGCCTATGAGGTGCAGGCGCCGGCGACTGCCGACTGCACCATGGGCGTGCCCGAAGTGACGAAGCCGATCGGCGAGTGGCTGCGCGCGGGCTTCACGCCGGTGCGCGGAGCGCGGCTCAGCGCGGCCGAGCAGGCGCAGCCGGCGTCGCTTTTGCAGCCCGAGGGCATCTATGGCCCGGCCTTCCTGACCACGAAGAACTACTTCGTGATCAAGGAGTATAATTTCTCCGATCTCTACGTGCTGTTCGTCGGACATCTCAGCGACCGCATGAAGAGCCCGCTGCCGTTCGCGACGCCATGGTCGGCCTCGACGCAATTGCGCACCACCGATGTCGAGGCGATGCAGCAGGGGCTCACGCGCATCGGGCTCTACAAGGACAAGATCGACGGAAAGGCCGGCATGCAGACCCGTGCGGCGCTCGGCGCCTACCAGAAATCGGCTGGACTAAAAGTGGACTGCTGGCCGAGCGATGCGGTGCTGCGTTCGATCCGGGCACGATAGGTCGTCGTTAACTCCGTGAACGCCAAAAGAAGAAGCCCGGCTGATTGCTCAGCCGGGCTACCCCACACGTTGATCGCCGATCTTTAACTCAGTAGCAGTACCGCACCGGGCGGACGTTCCAGGCATAACCATCCCAGAACCGCTCACGACGCCAGTAGCAGCCGGAGGGCGGGGGAGCGTCTTCCACATAGACCGGTCCGCCATAGGCCGGACGGCTTGAGGCGATGGCACCACCAACGATCGCACCGCCGATCAGTCCGGCTGCAACGCCGGCGGCGACGCCACGCTGGGCGTGAGCGGGCGTGACGCTCAGCGATCCGGCGACCGATGCGATCGCGAGGAAGGCAGCAACTGTCTTCTTCATCTTCTAGGCTCTCCTGGAGATGGCGCTTACAGGCAGCGCCGGGTTTTCGGGAAACTCTTAACACCGTGTTCAGAACTGCCACAGCGCCAAACAAGCGCTCAAAACAGTCAATCCAAGGTAAACGCTGATTTTCACTGGTCCGGAATCACGGTCTTTTTCGGGCCATTGAAGGCGCAACGTCCCGGAAAATACCGGTGTTCCGGGACGCTATCGCAAATTTAATGAAGGTGAACGGCTTTAGCCGCAGACGCGAACGTTGCGAGCCCGCCAACCATAACCATCCCAGAAGCGTTGGCGCTGCCAGTAGCAGGGGCCGCCGCCATAGCCGCCGGCATAATAGGGAGCGTAGCCCGGTCCGTAGTAGCCGTAGCCGGGGCCGTAGTAATACGGCCTGGACGATGCGATCGCGCCGCCGACGATGGCGCCCCCGATCAGTCCCGCCGCGACATCCGCGGCGACACCGCGCTGGGCGTGCGCGGGCGAACCAACGCCCGAAACGACGAGCGTAGCGGCCGCAGCCGCTGCCATCAGTGCCTTTCTCATGTGCTGTTGTCCCCTTTCTGAACGAAGCCAACACTGGCGCGAAAGTATCTTATCGCAGCGAAAGTTCCCACACGCCTGTTGAACGATCGATGAACGCTGGCGCTCGCTTTACTCACTAATAATGGCGGCAAAATATCGCGTTTTTGCGCCGCAGAATAAGAGTCCCGGAAGGGTATTTAGGGAGTGCCTGATGATGGGCAAATCGAATGTGCTGTTGCTGACGACCTTGGTTCCTTTTGGCGTCGCTATCGGCTGGCTCGTGATCTTGAAGCGAAAGGTTCTCCGCACCCGGGAGGAGACGATGTTGCGTGCGCGTCAGCGCGCCGGTTCTCGACCGTTCTCAGGCTGCGCTTTTTCAGCCGGCGACACTGGCTATGTCTCCGATACCGGCGGCTGGAGTTTTTCCAGTTGGTTCGCTGATTCCGGCATGTCAGGCCACGATAGCTGCACGAGTTCCGACAGCGGCGGCGATTGCGGTGGCGGCGGCGACTAGAATCGTCCTGTGTGACCTTCGACCCGACGAGCGAATGACTTTGCTTTTACCTCGACACGCACAGCCTAGAGTCGTTCTAAAACATGATCTGGAAAAGTGTATAGCGGTTCTCCGAAAAGATCATGCTTAGTCAAGAACCTAAAGCGCGATGATGACTCAACCTGATCTCATCGCGCTTTAGTCTGCAACCGCTAGTTTGGAATTGCTTGAAACTACGGTTTTTCCTTTTGCATCGTAGGACGCGGTCTCATATTTCGATGAGGACCGCATCACCGAAGGCCCGTGCGTTTAATGATCGTCTGTTCCTGCAACGTCCTGAGTGACCATGATGTCCGCAATGCCGTGAGCAACGCGGACGACCTTCCGCGTAACGCCAAGCAGATTTATGGCTGCCTCGGCTGCAGCGCTGAATGTGGCCGGTGCGCGCGCACCATCAAGACCATCATCGACGAGGCGCTCGGGACATGTGCGCGGGCCTGCCAAGCGAACTGCCCGCACAGCCGCCACGCCCATCAGGCTGAAATCTCTCCGCCGCAAACCGAATTCGCACTCGCGGCCTCCTAAATTTCCTCTGTATGAGCGAAGTTCCGGGCCCTCCGTGGTTCCACGGAAGGGTTGCTCCGCCCCTCTAAATCTGCTTTAGAATCGTTCTAAGCAGAGCTGGTCCGTTTGGGCCAAAAACCGGAGTGCATCATGCAAGGCGACCCCAAGGTTATCGAGTATCTCAACAAGGGTCTGCGTAGCGAACTGACTGCAATCAATCAGTACTGGCTGCATTTCCGCCTGCTGGACAATTGGGGCCTGTTGGAGATGGCCAAGGTCTGGCGCAAGGAATCGATCGAGGAGATGCACCACGCCGACCGTTTCACCGACCGCATCCTGTTCCTCGACGGCTTCCCCAATATGCAGGTGCTCGATCCCTTGCGGATTGGCCAGAACGTCAGGGAGATCATCGAATGCGATCTCGCCGCCGAGATCGGCGCGCGCACGCTCTATCAGGAAGCGGCGACCTATTGCCACGGCGTGAAGGACTATGTCTCGCGTGATCTGTTCGAGGATCTGATGAAGGACGAGGAGCACCACATCGACTTCCTCGAAACCCAACTCGATCTGATCAAGCGCATCGGTCTTGAACTCTACACCCAGAAGCACGTCGGCGGGCTCGAGAAAGAGGACTGAGCGCGCTGCACGAGCATGTGCCTGCGATCCATCGATGTATCGTGGTCGCGTTCACAAAGTCGGTGTCGTCCCTGCGAACGCAGGGACCCATAACCGCCGACGCCAGATGTGATGCCGACTTGGTGGCTTGCCTAACAACACCCGCCTGTGGTTATGGGTCCCGGCTCTGCGCTTCGCTTGGCCGGGACGAC
>Ga0070710_10001490_pt1 | contig 11020 bp, 10 predicted proteins | sample LARL52metaG_FD_65454 | JGI IMG/M metagenome (GOLD analysis project Ga0070710, IMG submission 65454) | Corn, switchgrass and miscanthus rhizosphere microbial communities from Kellogg Biological Station, Michigan, USA - LAR L5-2 metaG | ecosystem: Host-associated > Plants > Roots > Rhizosphere ... | reverse complement strand
ACGACGCGCTTGCTCCTCAGGTCGAGGTGACTGATGAATTCGGCAAAGTATTCGCTGCTGAGGAAATAGCGCGGATGAAATACTGTAGGATGCACGACCAGACGAAAGCCGCCGGCCCGCGTGATCCGGGTCCGCTGCCGGGTGAGAATTAGATGATAGGCGAAGAAGTGAATTAGACGACGCAGGCAGCGGCGGAAGGGACCGTGCGGAGTACCGTGGCGGCCAAGGACGCCCATCCTCCCCCTACCATCGGTGATTTCGATAGCATCATCCACGAGCAAATCGATCCCTAAATGAATGCTCCCAGGGCGAGGCAGCTAGGTTATAAAACGTTGCGCTTTTCTTCTAGAGGATGCCTGATTCGTCTCCGAGATCGGGCGCTTCGCATGAACAGGATGTGCAAGTAATGCCATAGCGAGCGGCTATGGGCGGGTTGCACATGGATATGGCCGCCCTGTGCGCACGGCGCGGTAAGCAGTCCGCGTAACTTTATCATCTCCCATGCGAAGGGGCTCCAGTCCCGCCAAGCTTGTTGGGCCTCATGCAGCAGAACCCCGCTGACGACCTCGGGCACCGCGCCGAAAATTTCGGGTATTCGATCCGACAGGCCGTCGTCACGCAAAACATTCCACTTCGATAGGCCACCCATAACCGGAGAGCCGAGGGCATAGACCACTCGGCTGACCCAGGCCTCGCGTATGCAATAGGCGCACATCGCGCATGGCTCGATATTGCTGTAAAGCGTGTAGCGGCGAAGCCGCTCCCGACCGACCGTCCTCTGCGCCTGCGAAAGGGCGATGATCTCAGCGTGACGGCTCACGTCGCCGTCTCGCATGCAGCTGTTGATCCCTTCCGCCACGATTTGCCCGTCCAGTGCGATTACCGTTCCAAACGGATATTCGCCTTTGCTCACCGCGATCCGCGACAGTTCGATGCAACGCGCCATCATTGCCTCGTCGGTTGCGTCGGATGACATCTCCATAGTGTTGCGATGCCCTGTTTGTCGCGCATAATCCCGGCTTGTCCCGCTCACGGGGCATATCGACCAATGCTCTTCGGCCTCGCGGTAGCAGCCAAAGCTGGTTTCATGGTCGCCGCTGTCCCGAACAGCCGCCCGCCCCCCCCTTGAGGGTCAGATGAGATGAAGGAAAGGGCCCGGATATTCGTTCGACCTGTTCGATCTTGTCCATGCCCTCCTCGCACTAGCACCAGAACAAGCCGCCCGCCGTTTGGTTCATTTAGTTCCAACCTAAGAACCGATTACGTCAGGGCCCAGCGGCTGCGTGTTCGATGAGATAATACGGTTCGGTGCACGTTCTCCCAGAGGCAAGCAAGAGGGCATCATGAGAAGATTGGGTCTGATCGTCGGGGCCGGCGCGCTGGCGATTGTTCTCATTTTCGGCTGGTGGGTCTTTACCCGACCCGAGCGCGGCACGACCGGCTCGGTCAGCACACGGTTCCACCTGCTCGGGCCGAACGACAAAATCATCGTCGACGGCTTCGACGACCCGAAGGTCGAGGGGGTCGCCTGCCACATCAGCCGGGCGCAAACCGGGGGGCTGAAGGGCGGGTTCGGCGTAGCGGAGGATACCAGCGACGCTAGCATCGCCTGTCGTCAGGTCGGGCCCATCAGGATTACCGGAGAACTAAAGGACGGGGAGCGGGTGTTCGACGAACGCCGCAGCCTTCTCTTCAAGACGCTGCAGGTCGTTCGCTTCTTCGACCGGCAGCGCAATGTGCTCGTATACGTGACCTATAGCGACCGCATCATCGAGGGCAGCCCCAAAAACAGCATCAGCAGCGTTCCGATCATGAATTGGCCCGGCACCCAGACCTCCGCCATTCCTCGAGAACCCTGACCCTAGCGCCCGGTAGCGGAACTCAGCGGCGAGGCCAAGGGTTCTCTTTGCAATCGGGAGAAGGATCCGCTTCGGCCCGGATGGAATACATCCATGAGCAGCGCTGATTTAGGTACAGATGTGGCGCGCGTCCGGGCCGAGCACTCGCCGATATGGGCCGTTGCGTTTGCCGCGCTGTTGCTGGCGGTAAGTTTCGGCCGGTACCGGGTCCGCGACAAGACCTCGCGGACGGAGGATCGCACGCCGCTGGAAGCCGGCCGCGGCCGATCCGCCGATACGCCCTCGGAAATTCCGGCTCAAGGGTGGAAGGATATTCTACTGCGGGTCTACCGCGGGATTTCGGAAGACCGCATTCTGCTGGTCGCGGCGGGGGTCACTTTTTACCTCCTGTTGTCGATATTTCCGGGGATAGCAGCTCTGTTTTCGATCTATGGGCTCTTCGCCAACCCCGCAGACATCGCAGGTCACCTCGATGCGCTTGCCAACGTCGCACCCGGTGGGGCCCTGGATATTCTTCGCGACGAAATGACTCGGCTCGCCTCAAAGGGCGGGACGACACTCGGCATCGGCTTTCTCGTCAGCCTTGCGGTTTCGTTGTGGACCACCAACTCCGGCGTCAGCGCAATTTTCGACGCGTTAAATATCGTCCACGAAGAAAAGGAGACGCGTGGGACGTTGAAGTTTTACATAACCACGCTCACCTTCACATTAGCCTCAATTATTTTTATTCTGCTGGCAATTGCCATAGTCGTGCTTTTGCCAGTGGCATTGAACTTGATACCGCTGCCGGGTGGGACGGATCTGCTCGTGAAGATCGCGCGGTGGCCAATACTATTTGTGCTCACTGCGTTGGCGTTGGCGGTGCTCTACAGATATGGTCCGAGCCGCACTCAGCCGCGCTGGCGTTGGGTCACCTGGGGCAGCGCCTTTGCCACGGTGATGTGGGTCGCCGTTTCAGTTCTGTTCTCGTGGTACGTGACGAATTTCGGCAGCTACGATAAGACCTACGGGTCGCTTGGCGCCATCATCGGCTTCATGACCTGGATCTGGATCTCGATCATCGTCGTTCTGATCGGCGCCAAGCTCGACGCCGAGATGGAGCATCAGACGGCGCGCGAAACCACCAGCGGCCAGCCCAAGCCGCTCGGAATGCGCGGCGCACGGATGGCCGACACGGTGGGGCCGGCGCAGGGGTAGCCTCAACCCCAGCACGCCCATATGCTCGCGGCCGCCTCAATCGCCCGCCGCAAACCCCGGATCGGCCCGCGGCGCCTGCCGCTCCTCGGCGGCGTCCCACATCAGCCGGGGGTCGAAGGTCTCGGCGGCGAACATTGTCAGGATCACGACGCCGCAGAATGCGAGGGCGCCGACGCCGGGCTCGATCGTGATTACCGAGCCGAAGACGACGAGAGCGCCGAGCAATGACTCCATGAAGATGTCGATCATCGACCAGCGCCCGATGAAGCGCACAATGTGGTAGAGGCGGGTCCGGTCGCGCAGCCAGCCGACGCGTCCCGTCTGCGTCGCGATCAGCATGATCGAGAGGCCCGCGAGCTTCAACATCGGGACCGCGATGCTGGCGAAGAACACCAGTGCGGCGAGCGGATACTGGCGGGCCGACAAGAGCTCTTCGACGCCGCCGAGGATGGTGCTCGGCTGCCCGGCGCCGAGCTGCACTACCGTCAGCACCGGGTAATAGTTTGCTGGGATGTAAAGGACCGCCGCGGCGATCACCAAAGCCCAGGTCCGAGCGATGCTGTCCGGTTTGCGCTCATGCAAAACACTTTCACAACGCGGACAGCGCTCGTCCTCGGGCGGGGGCATACTTACCAAGCCACAGGTCTCGCAACCGACCGCGCCGGCCGAGCCGCGACAAGATCCGCCAGTCGGACTCCGATGATCGAGCCGGTCCCAGACCGCCTCACGGTCGAGGGCAGAATCCATCCAGACCAGAACAAAGGTCAGCGCCAGGAGCGCGTAGACGCCGGCGGCGAGCCCGATTGTTACCAGGTCGCCGAGCTTCACATAGGCGACAAAGACGCCGAACACAAAGACGTCGATCATCGACCACGGGCGCAGCTTCTCGGCGAGTGCGAAGACGCGCCGCAGATGGCGCGGCGGTCGGCTCTCGTGCGATCGGACGAGCACATAAAGCGCGCCGATCAGCCTGCCGAGCGGCGCCAGTACGGTGACGAACACGACGACCGCTCCGAGCGCAGCCATATTTCGCCGGACCAGTTCCTCCGGCCCCGAGAACAGGTTCGCGGTATGTGAGATGCCGGCCGTTTCGACGCTCATCAGGGTCGTCGAGCACATTACGACCAGTAACACGAACGCAGCCACGGTGATGGCAATGATATGGTCGAGGCGATGCGTGGAGGTCCGGCGCAAAGTCGTCGGACACCGAATGCACTGGGCCGTCATCCCCGGTGCCAAGGCAGGGACCGTTTGGAACAAGCCGCAGCCAGGACACTCCCGCAGCTGGGGTTCTGTCAGCTTAGCGTCCGTCGAGGATCGCATTACCGCCCGGAGGCCAGCATCGACGCCAGGCCGTCAGCGAGCTGACCGACTGCATTACTGATCGCCGTGACCTCACCCTGGATGTCCGCTGACGGCGGGGTCACGACAAAACGGAAATTGCGCAGGACCGAGCCGGGGCGCCCCTTGAAGCTGACGCTGGCCTGGGCTTGCAGCACGAGGTTGCCGGACGCATCCTCGTCCAGCCGCTGCATGTTGAGCTCGATCGTCGCGTCGGGCGACGCCGTCACGGCGCCGCTTTCCGCAAAAACCGTGCTCTGCGGCAGGCGTTGACCCAAATTCTCGACCAGGACCCGGCTCAGCATTGCGCCCAGCGGCTCGCCCCACCAATCGTTCGACATAACGTCGAGCCGATAGTTCTCCGACGAGCGCACGATCTCCGAGCGCTCCAGGAAACGCGCCGTCGAGATTTGCTGTAGGGCGATCACCTTGGGTCCGCCTGTGTGGACCCGCCCCGGAACCGGCGCGATGGTATAAAGTACCGGGCTTGGCGACGAGCAGGCACTAAAAACAGCCACCAGCACGAATATGGTGAGCTTTGTGCCGTTCATTCGAGCGGCCCGGCGGGCCGGCCCTTGATCAGCGCCTCGGGATGGCGCGCCAATAGGTCCGACAATGCGCGGATCGAGCGGAGCGAATCATTGGCCTGCACGAGCACCCGCTCGAGATCGCGGTTGAACTTGGTGTTGTCGCCATAGCCGCTGTCGAGCGACAACACCAGCTTGTTCGCGCTGGTCAGCGTCTTGTCCAGCCCGGAAACGAGCTCTGGTAATTGCTTGGTATCGAGGCGCTGAATCATGCCCTGGGCCGATGCGATCATCCCAGCGAGGTCGGTCAGCGACTTCTTCATTTGCGGGCCCTGGGCAACGTCATTGACCGATTTGAGAATGCCCTCCAGGCTCTTGCCGATCTGATCGAACGGCATCGTATTGACTTTGTTGAGAAGCTCGGTCGCGGAGGCGGTCAAACCGGAAAACCCGCCGCCCTCGGTTGCCGGCACCACAAAGTCCGGCCCGTCCATTGTGACCTCGGCCGGAGGTGCATCTGTGACGAAGTCGAGCGCGACGTTCTGCTGCCCGGTGATCAGGTTGGCGCTCTGCAGGCTCGCCCGCAATCCCTGCTTGAGGAGCGCTCGCACCGACTCCTCATCGGTGTTGAAGACTCGTTTCCCGACGCCGACGACCCGCTCCGGCTCGACTTCGTAACGAACGGGCGCCAGAACCGCGTCTTTGGCGGCATCGTAAATTAGGCGGACATCGGTCACCTCGCCGACTTTGAGCCCGTGCACGGTGACGGCGGCGCCCGGCGCAAGCCCGCTGACGGAGCCCGGGAAATAAGAGATCGCCGGGATTTTCCGGGTATAGGATGCGGCATTCGCCGTTTCCCGGTCGGCGAACAATGGAAAGATGTGGTCTTCGGGTGTCTCCGCGGTGTGGATATCCGCCACTGGCGTCTCGAATGCGACCCCGCCGAGCAGCAGCGCCTTCAGCGATTCCATTTGCACCTCGACGCCGGTGCCGCCGAGCTTTACCGAGACTCCGGAGGCGTTCCAGAAGCGCGTCTGGTCGTGCACATAGCTGTCATAGGGCGCCCGAATAAAAGCGTGGATCGTCACGTATTCGGCCATGTCGGCGATGTCCCAGCCGAGCACCTCACCGACCGCGAGGTCGCGGAAAAAAATCGGCGAGCCGACCGAGACTGCGCCGATCCGCTTGGACTTCAGCAGGAAAGTGCGTCCCGGGACATGCGCCCCCAGCACCGGCGGATCCTCGCGTCCGACGAACTCTCGCTGGGTCTTGCCAGCGGCCGCGGCCGGCAACATGCCGATATAGGAACCCGATAGCAGGGTCTCGATGCCGGAAATATTGCCGGCGAAGAGCCGCGGCTTGACCACCCAGAACACAGTTCCCTCGGTCAGCAGCGGCTCGGCCTGGCGGGTCGTGCCGACGGTGACAATGACGTGCGTCTGATCGGGCGAGAGCGCCAGGCTCTTTACCGTGCCGAATACGATGTCCTTGTATTTGAGCTGCGACTGGCCGGCCTGCAGCCCTTCCCCGCTGTCGAACGAGATCTTGATCGTCGGCCCTTCCTTCGAGAGCGTGTCCCAGGCGAGCCACGCCCCGATCGCAACGGCGACCAGCGGCACGATCCAGATGATGGAGAGCCGGCGCGAACGCCGCGCGGTGGCGTGTGGCACGACCCGCTGATCGGCGAGATTACTCATGGCCAGTCTCCCTTTGAACCAGGGCGTTCCGAGCCGGCCCCGTCCGGATCCGGAGTGTCGCGTCAGACAATGCCCAGGTCAACCCGAGCCGCCGCCAGGCAGCGCGAGATTTAACCGCGGTTCTGCAAGCTTTACTATGCATTTTTGGCAAGACTTTGAGATCCGCCGCCAAATGGAAAGTCGAGTGATGAAAGACGTGTTTGTGCTAAAAAGATCGTCCAACAGTTCGGTTCTCAACGAGACTCGCATCGGTCAAAATGCCGAACATGGCGGAAGTCGAGATAGCACCGTGGGGGACCAGCTGAGCCTAATGAGCTTTGCGCTGTCGGCGACCCGAACCGCAATCAACAATTGGGTCGGCGATCGCCCGTCGCTGTTTCTGCAGCAAATCTACAGAGAAATCTCTCCTTAAGGTCGAAGTGCTGCCTACCGACGGGCTGTTGGGGGACGCCGGCTTTTGGCCAGTATCAGGCCGCGATGGCGATCCCAAAATTACCTTGTTGGCATTGGCCAGTCACTGAACCATGTGTACGTCGTCCGTTACCGCGACCGCACCCGTCACACGCTCTCGCGATCACTACGAAAATGGGCGAGTTCCGCGCCGAGATAGCGGGCCAATGTTTCCATGCCGGAGCGGCCGGCGCGTGCCTCGGCGTCGGGGTTGTAGTTCGTGTTGGTGTTGACATCGTAGGTGTAGACCGTGCCGTCTGCATCGCTGATGAACTCGATCCCGGCGACGCCGATGTGGTTGGCGGCAAGGAATGCCTCGTAGCGGTGCTTTAGAGCGGGCTCGATACCGTCGATGATCGTGAATTTCGCGCGCGGCTGTCCGTGCCCTGGGCCGGCCGGACAGAACGCGTCACCTGGAGCGCAGACATCGGCCGGGCACAGCTCGAAACCATCGCTGGTATCGACTTCGACCGCGTACATGAAGCGGCCGCCGATGAACTCGGCGCGGGTAATCAGCGGGACCGGAGCACGGACGTATTGCTGCAGCAGATGGAGCCCGTCGATCGGGGCGTCGTAATCGGGTCCATCGACAAAATCGGCTAGGGCGCCCGGCGAGTTGAACAGCCGTACGCCTAACCCCTTTCCACCGCGGTTCGGCTTGAGAATAAAAGGAGCGCCGCGGAAGAGTTGCGTGGCGGTCTCGACGAGCAACTCCTTGCCCGCGACGACGACCGTGTCGGGGGTGCGGATGCCGGCGGCTTCGAGGGCGGCGTATTGGCGCGCCTTGCTGATTTCGAGGTCGAGCGCGCGGCTACCGTTGACGACCCGGCGCCCATGCCGCTCGAGCCAGGCGAGCACCGCCGCGGTCAGCTCGGCGGCGTAGCGATGGTCGCGAGTATGCGAAGAGGCGCTCATCCGGTTGTAGTAGACGCCCTCGGGCGGCGGGCGCGACAGATCGAAGGCGCCGCGGTCGAGAAACCAGCCGCACCAGGGCAGCCTCTGCAGATCCAGGGCAGCCGCCAGCGGTTCGAGCCAGGCCGCGTTCTCATGGATCACATGAATGTGCATCGGGCTCCTCCTCGCAAAACAAAGGCATTTGCACAACAGCACATAAGATGCCACGACGACTATGTGGAGTTCCGCGGGAGAAAGCGATATGGCAGGCAAGATTCGGCTAGGCTTGATCGGCGCCAGCGTCAGAGGTACCTGGTCGGCCCGTTCCCACCTGCCGGCGGTGCAGGCGAGTTCCGATGTCGAGTTGACGGCAGTCTGCACCACCAAAGCGGACAGCGCCGAGGCAGCGCGCCGGGCTTGGGGTGCCCGGTTGGCCTTCGATGACTACCGCAAGATGATCGCCTCGCCGGAGATCGACGCGGTTGCCGTCGTCGTGCGCGTACCGTCGCACTACGCGCCGACCAAGGCGGCGCTGGAGGCGGGCAAGCACGTCTATTGCGAATGGCCGCTCGGGCGGACGACAGCGGAGGCCGTCGAACTGTCGGCGCTCGCCAAGGCGAAGGGGCTCGTCACGGCAGTCGGCCTGCAGGCCCGTGTCAACCCCGCGTTGATGCACATGAAGGAACAGGTCGAGGCCGGCTTCGTCGGCGAGATCATGGCGGTCCATGTCAGCTTGCTGCGCGAGGGCGTCTTGTCCCGACCGTCGCACCGCACCTGGCAGCGCGACGCCGAACTCGGCGCCAACACGCTGACCATTGCCAACGGCCACACGGTGGACGCAATGCGCTTTGTCGCCGGCGACTTCGGTCGGCTGTCGGCGGTGGTGGCGACCCAAGCGAAGCAGTGGCTCGACACCGGCACCAAGACACTGTTGGACGTCACCTCGCCCGACAGCGTGCTGTTGAGCGGCCGGCTCACCAATGGCGCCGTCGTATCGGTCCATGTCGGCGCCATTCCGTTCGCCGGCAGCGGCTATCGCATGGAAATTTACGGCCGCGACGGCACCTTGGTCGCAGCGGGCGAGGATTCACCACAGCTGAGCGAGGTGGTCCTGCACGCGGCGAAGGGCGGCAATACGCTCACGCCGATGCCTGTGCCCGAGCGCTTCACCCTCGCCTCTCCCGGCACACCCTCGGGTGAAGCCATCAACGTCGGTCAAATCTACACGCTGTTCGCCCGGGCGATCCGCGACGGCGAAACCCATCATCCGACTTTCGAGACCGCGGTTGAGCTGCATCGCCTGGTCGATGTGACCAAGCAATCCTCGGACAACGGCCGCGAGGTGACGTTCGGGTAGCGATCCGGCGGCGCTCAAGGCCGACGGCAAAAGCTGGTTCGAGCCAGATCCATTTGCCACCCACCCGGAAGCAATGGAGATCGCCGATGAGTATGCCAACGAGATCCGGAAGAGTTTCACGTGATCATATTTGACATATTGGGTCCATTATGTCTATATCGTATTCGACGGCAGTTCACTTCAGGAGATCGGTCAGTGGAATTACGCAGACTTGGCACTTCGGGATTGCGCGTGAGCGCACTCTCGCTCGGCGCGATGACATTCGGAGCGTCGCAGACGCTCATGAAGGGGGTCACGTCCTCCGACGAAGAGGCGCGGCGGGTCTTTGATCGCGCTCTGGAAGCCGGGATCAACCTCGTTGATACCGCCAACGTCTACAATGAAGGGCGCAGCGAAGAACTGACGGGTGAGTGGGTAGGCGGCAAGCGGGACCAACTGCTAATCGCAACTAAATGCCGCTTCGCCATCGGCTTCGGGATGACTCACAAACCTGGGCGGCACGAATGGGGCCTCTCGCGCAAGGCGATCACGAAGGCCTGCGAGGGATCTCTTCGCCGCCTGAAGACGGACGTGATCGACCTCTATCAGGTGCACATGCAGGACAGAAACGTTGCTATAGACGAGACACTGCGGGCGCTGGACGACCTCGTGACAGAGGGGAAGGTTCGGTACATCGGTTGCGCCAACTACGCGGGGTACAGCCTCGTCGAGTCGCTCTGGGCCGCGGATAGGCTGCAGACTCACCGCTACGAGTCCGTCCAACTCCAGTGGTCGCTAGTCCAGCGCTCGGCCGAGCGAGAACTCATTCCTGCCGCGGCGGCGTTTGGGCTCGGCGTTCTCGTTTGGGCTCCCCTCTCGCGGGGCTTTCTATCCGGAAAATACCAACGCGGCCGAACGGCGCCGGCGGGATCTCGCCTCGACGCAAATCAGGATTATTTCCGGGCCTTGGACAACGAGAAGAACTGGAATCTACTCGACGTGGTCGGCCGAATTGCGGAACAGCATGAAACCACTCATTCCGCTGTGTCGCTCGCTTGGCTTCTTGCCCGCCCGCAAACGTCCAGCATCCTCGTAGGCGCGCGGACCGAGGCGCAACTCGAGGACAATCTGCGCACCCTCTCCGTCAAGCTCACCAGCGAGGATCTCAAAGAGTTGGACGAGGCATCACGCCCGGACTGGGATTATCCATGGGACGTTATCCGCGAATCCGAAACGAACGAGGCGAAGCTCCTGACTTGACGAGCCGCACTGGACAACCCGACGGCGATGCCGAGCGCCTGGCACGGCATCCCATTCCGTCAAAGCGGGACTGACCGATGAACGTAAAAAGCAGCAGGGCGCCAGGCTCGGCACAGCGCGAAGCCATTCTAGTGGCCGCGACAGCGGCCTTCCTGCGGTACGGCTTCAAGAAAACATCCATGGATGACGTCGCTCGGGCAGCGGGAGTCTCCCGGCAAGGCTTGTATCTCTATTTCGATACGAAGGATCTCCTGTTCAGGGAGGCTCTTCAATATCTCGTGTCGCACCTGATCTCCGCCGCCCACGCAGTGGCGGAGGACGGGAACCTCAGTCTCAGGGATCGCCTGGCAGGCGCATTTGAGGCCGTGCACTGCAGCGCATTTCACAACGCGTCGCGAGAGGATGCCCTCGAACTGCTGCAGTCAGCGCAGTCTGCCGCCGGCGCCCTCCTTGTCCAAT
>Ga0070710_10001488_pt1 | contig 11021 bp, 5 predicted proteins | sample LARL52metaG_FD_65454 | JGI IMG/M metagenome (GOLD analysis project Ga0070710, IMG submission 65454) | Corn, switchgrass and miscanthus rhizosphere microbial communities from Kellogg Biological Station, Michigan, USA - LAR L5-2 metaG | ecosystem: Host-associated > Plants > Roots > Rhizosphere ... | reverse complement strand
CGGAACTTGCGCACCCCGGCGTATTTCTCCAGGTTGCGGCGCGTCACCGCGACGCGCTCCGTCTTCTTCATCAGAATGTCTTTGATGGCCTTCCGCGTCAGATTGGCGATCTCGCGCTCAAGATTGCGAACGCCGGCCTCACGGGTGTAATAGCGAATCAGATCGCGTATCGCATCCTCGCTGATGCTCCACTCGTTCTTGCGGATGCCGTGCGCGGACATCTGCTTCGGGATCAGGTGGCGCTTGGCGATCTCGACCTTCTCATCCTCGGTGTAACCCGGAATGCGGATGATCTCCATGCGGTCGAGCAACGGCTGCGGGATGCGCAGCGTGTTCGCGGTGGTCACGAACATCACGTCGGAAAGGTCGTAGTCGACCTCAAGGTAATGGTCGTTGAACGTCGAGTTCTGCTCCGGGTCGAGCACTTCGAGCAGCGCGGAAGACGGGTCGCCGCGCCAATCTGCGCCGAGCTTATCGACCTCGTCGAGCAGGAACAGCGGGTTCGAGGATTTCGCCTTCTTCATCCCCTGGATGACCTTGCCCGGCATCGAGCCGATATAGGTCCGGCGATGACCGCGGATCTCGGCTTCGTCACGCACGCCGCCCAACGACATTCGCACGAAATTTCGCCCAGTGGCGCGCGCGACCGACTTGCCGAGCGAGGTCTTACCGACCCCCGGGGCACCGACGAGACACAGGATCGGTCCCTTCATCTTCTTCATGCGCTGTTGCACGGCGAGGTATTCGAGGATGCGCTCCTTGACCTTTTCGAGCCCGAAATGGTCGGCGTCGAGCACCTTCTCCGCGCCGGTGATGTCTCGCTTGATCTTGGTTCGGTTTTGCCAAGGCACCGACAGCAGCCAGTCCAGATAGTTACGCACGACCGTCGCTTCGGCTGACATCGGGCTCATGCTGCGCAGCTTTTTTAGCTCGGCGAGCGCCTTGTCGCGCGCCTCCTTGGAGAACTTTGTCTTGTTGATGCGGTCTTCGAGCTCGGCCATCTCGTCGCGGCCGTCCTCGCCCTCACCGAGCTCCTTCTGGATCGCCTTCAGCTGCTCGTTCAGGTAGTACTCGCGCTGAGTCTTCTCCATCTGGCGCTTGACGCGATTGCGAATGCGCTTCTCGACTTGAAGCACTCCGATCTCGCCCTCCATGTAGCCGAACACCTTTTCGAGACGTTCGGCCACCGCCCCGGTTTCGAGCAGCTCCTGTTTCTCGGGTATTTTCAAAGTCAAATGCGCCGCGACCGTATCGGCCAGCTTGCCGGGCTCTTCGATCTGGTTGATCGAGACCAGCACTTCGGGAGGAATCTTCTTGTTGAGCTTGATGTACTGCTCAAACTGCGACACCACGGTGCGCGCCAGCGCCTCGGTCTCCTGCTGCTCGCCGGCATTCTCCGGGATCGTCTCGGCGATCGCCTGGAAGAATTGACTGTTGTCAGCGAACCTGATTATGCGGGCACGCTGGCCGCCTTCGACCAACACCTTGACGGTACCGTCAGGCAGCTTCAGAAGCTGCAGCACCGTGCCGACCGTGCCGACGGTGTAGATGTCCGACGTCGCAGGGTCGTCCTGGGCGGCATTCTTTTGGGTGACAAGCAGAATTTGCTTGTCGTCCTTCATCACGTCCTCCAGCGCCCGCACCGATTTCTCGCGGCCGACGAACAGCGGCACGATCATGTGCGGGAACACGACTATGTCGCGTAAGGGCAGAACGGGATAAAGCGCACCGCGCGCAGCTTCTAACATAGGCCCTCACCTACAAACGCCCCTCCCGCAACTCGGGAAGGAGGGGACATGGATACTGTTCTAAGGTTGGCCTCATGCCGCCGGCCGTCAAGTCGGCCCGCGGCTTCGGCCATCGGCTGTGGCGCCGCAGGCTCAGTCACCCGTGCCGACACCGCCGCGGTCGGAATAGATATGGAGCGGCCTTGCCCGGCCCTCGACGACCTCGCGGTTGATCACGATCTCGCTGACGCCGTCGAGGCTGGGCAACTCGAACATCGAGTCGAGTAGGATCGCCTCCATAATGGACCGCAGCCCGCGAGCACCCGTCTTGCGCAGGATCGCCTTGTGGGCGACCGCCTTCAGCGCCTCCTCGTTCAGCTCGAGCCGGACATCCTCCATCTCGAACAGCCGCTGGTATTGCTTGACGAGAGCATTCTTGGGCTTGGTCAGGATATCGACCAGCACCGCCTCGTCGAGGTCTTCGAGCGTCGCCACGACCGGAAGGCGGCCGACGAATTCGGGGATCAGACCAAATTTGAGGAGATCCTCGGGTTCGAGGTCCTTGAGTATCTCGCCAGTCTTCCGCTCGTCCGGCCCGTGCACTTCAGCCCCAAAGCCGATCGAAGTGCCTTGACGGCGTTGGGCGATGATCTTCTCTAGACCTGAAAAAGCACCGCCGCAGACGAACAGAATGTTCGTTGTGTCGACCTGCAAAAACTCCTGCTGCGGATGCTTGCGGCCACCTTGCGGCGGAACCGAGGCAATGGTGCCTTCCATGATCTTGAGCAGAGCCTGCTGGACGCCTTCGCCCGACACATCCCGAGTGATTGAAGGGTTGTCCGATTTGCGCGAGATCTTGTCGACCTCGTCTATATAGACAATCCCGCGTTGCGCCCGCTCGACGTTATAATCGGCCGCCTGCAACAACTTCAGGATAATGTTCTCGACATCCTCGCCGACATAGCCCGCCTCGGTGAGCGTCGTCGCGTCCGCCATCGTGAACGGCACGTCGATGATTCGCGCCAGCGTCTGAGCGAGTAAGGTTTTGCCCGAGCCGGTAGGGCCGACAAGCAAAATGTTCGACTTGGCGAGTTCGACGTCGTTGTTTTTCGCGCCGTGGGCGAGCCGCTTATAATGGTTGTGCACGGCCACAGACAGAACACGTTTTGCGTGATCCTGGCCGATGACATAGTCGTCGAGCACCTTGCAAATGTCGCGCGGTCCGGGGACCCCGTCACGCGATTTGACCAAGGTCGTCTTGTGCTCCTCGCGGATGATGTCCATGCACAGCTCGACGCATTCATCGCAGATGAATACGGTCGGCCCGGCGATCAGTTTTCTGACCTCATGCTGGCTCTTCCCGCAGAACGAGCAGTAGAGGGTATTCTTCGAGTCGCTGCCGCTGGATTTGGTCATCGCCACTCCGTCACCGGCTGGAGCAGTGCCCATTGGAACAATGCCCCTGGCCGTTCGGCCTTAACTGGAAGCCGGAGGGCGCTGCGGCCACCAACTTCCGGTGCTCAAGTATATGTGCTCTCGACGGATCAACAACCACTTAATCGCCGCCGGCTTGTAGCGCCGGAACCGTCAAGCGCGCGCCCTTCCTATTTGAACCCCTTCTCGGGCTCGTCGCGTCCCGGCCGGCTTTCGACCACCTCGTCGACGATCCCGAATTCCTTTGCCTCGAGCGGAGACAGGAACTTGTCGCGCTCGACCGCGGCGGCGATTGTTTCGAGCGACTGTCCGGTGTGTCTGACGTAAATCTCGTTGAGTCGAGCCCGCAGCGCCAAAATCTCGCGCGCCTGAATCTCGATGTCGGTCGCCTGACCCTGAGCGCCGCCCGAGGGCTGGTGGATCATGATTCGCGCATTTGGCAGCGAGTACCGCTTGCCCGGCGCGCCCGCCGCCAGCAAGAGCGAGCCCATCGAGGCGGCTTGGCCGATGCAGACCGTCGCGACCGGCGAGCGGATGTACTGCATCGTGTCGTAGATCGCGAGCCCAGAGGTCACCACGCCTCCCGGCGAGTTGATGTAGAAGTTGATGTCCTTCGCGGGGTTTGTCGATTCGAGAAACAGCAGTTGGGCGCAAATCAGGCTGGCAACGGCGTCATGAACGGGACCGACCAGGAAGATGATCCGCTCAGCGAGTAGACGCGAATAAATGTCGTAGGCGCGTTCGCCCCGGTTAGTCTGCTCGACCACCATGGGCACCAGATTGTTCATGTACTGTTCAAAATAATCGGACATCGCTGCCTCCTCGGTTACTCCAGCGCCGGAGCGCGGCGCACATTCGTCGGGTCAGTTCGACGCACCTTCGCTTGTGTCCGGCCCAACCGCGTCAGGATCGGGCAGTGTCAGCAGATCTTGCGGGCTAATCTTACGCTCTTCGACCTTGGCCAGTTCGACAATGAAGTCGACGACCTTGTCCTCAAAGATCGGGGCCCGCAGGTTGCCCACCGCCTCGGGGTTTTGGCGGTAAAAATCCAGAACCTGACGCTCGTAGCCGGGATGTCGCCGGGCTTCACGGGTGATCGCCTGATTGAGCTCGTCCTGGGTCACCGTGATATTGTTGCTGCGGCCGACTTCGGCAAGAAGCAACCCGAGCCTGACCCGGCGTTCGGCGATTCTGCGGTAGTCGGTTTTCAGGGCGTCCTCATCCTCCTTCGCGTCGGCCTCCTGATCGCTGCCTTGCGCCGCGCCGGCACCGCTGTCAGCCCCCGCGTCCGGCGCCGCCGCTTCGGCGGCCGATCCCTCGGCCGCTGTCTCCGGGCTCTCCTCGCTGATGGGCGATGCCGCCTCCGCGGCTGGTGATTCGGACTGCGCCGCTCTCTCTTTTTCGGCCTCGTGTTGCCGCCAGATGTTGTCGAATTCGAGCTCCACCATGCCCGGCGGGACCGCAAAATCGTAACTCTGCGCCAGCTTGTCGAGCAGCGACCGCTTCAGCCGCAGACGCGATGCGGCCTCGTAGTCGCGCTGCATCTGTTGCCGCACCTCCTCGCGCAGTTCGGCGAGGCTCTCGAGCCCCACCGCCTTGCCTAGCTCGTCGTCGATGACTACCGGCAGGCGTTGCCGTACCTCCTTGACCTCAACTTCGAACACCGCTTCCTTACCGGCGAAATCCGGGACCCCGTAATCCACGGGGAAGGTGACGCGGACGGTACGGTGTTCGCCGGCGCCGGCGCCGATCAGCTGCTCCTCAAAGCCGGGGATGAAGCCACCGGAGCCCAGTGCGATCCGACGATCCTTTCCGCTCGCACCCGGGATCTCCTGTTCGCCGCTGCGCCCCTCGACATCAACCACAATGATGTCGCCGCTCTCGGCCGGTCGCTCGGCGATCTCGGTTTTACGCTGCTGCTCGGCGATCCGCTCGATCGCGCGGTCGACATCCTCATCGGGCACCTCTACGACGAGCCGCTCGATGTCCAGGTCGGCAAAACTCGGTTCCGGGATATCGGGCAGTACCTCGAGGGACATCTTGTATTCGAGGTCGGTACCCTCGCTAAACGAGACGATGTCGACCTTCGGCGGCAATGCCGGGCGCAAGTTGTGCTCGCGGATCGCCTCGGCGGAAGTCCCTTGCAGCGTGTTCTCCAGCACCTCGCCGAGCACCGAAGTTCCGAAGCGCTGCCGCAGGATTTGCATCGGCACCTTGCCCGGCCGGAAGCCGCGCAACTGAATCGTCCGACCGATTTCCCCGAGCCGGTCGGTAACTTTCTCTTCGAGCTCGCCGGCGGGGACGACGACGCGGAACTCACGCTTGAGGCCTTCGGCGCTGGTTTCTGTCACTTGCATGAAGGAGGCCCCTGATCTCCAAACTATTCAAGATGGCATGGTGCGGGCGGGGGGATTTGAACCCCCACGATTTCCATCGCTGGAACCTAAATCCAGTGCGTCTGCCAATTCCGCCACGCCCGCCGCTAACGCTGCCGGAGCGGCTTTCCGACCCGTCCGCGACCAGCTTTTAGCACAAACGCCGCAGCCAACATAGACGCCCACGGCTGCCGGATCAGCCGGCGCGCGCCAGATTGCGCAGCGCCGAGGCGGCGGCGACCCGTCCCTCGCCGCGATAGGCCTCGTGATTAGCTTCGATCTCGCCGAGCCGGTAGAGATAGTTCACCATGATCCCGGCGGATTGCTGCAGACCCTTGGCGGAGACGTCGCCGAGCCAGTTGAGCCGCTCGACGCGGGCTCCGTTGCTGAGATGAAAATGCGCCACCGGGTCGAGCGCCCGACTGGAAGCAGCCCGCTCCCTGACGAGATAGCGCGCGCACAGCCGCAGGAGCGGTTCGCGCAATGCATCGGCGATGCGCTGGTCGGTGTGCCAGCCCTCCAGATCGAGCAGCGACAACAGGTCGCCCTGCGGCATCTCCTCGCCGAGCGCCTCGATCGCCGTCCGCTCGGCAGGCAGCAGCAGGTCGCCCGACGCCGACCGGCCCTGCTGCTCGAGCCAGGCGCGAAACCCCGGGATCGGCGACAGGGTTGCGAAAATCTTGAGCCGCGGCAGGTCGACCGCCAGCGCGTCGGCGACCCGCTTGATCAGAAAATCGCCGAAGCTGATCCCGGCGAGACCGCGCTGGCAGTTCGAGATCGAATAGAAGATCGCGGCGTCGGCGGCCTGCGGATCGCCGATCGGAGCTGCCTCGTCGAGCAGCGCGTGAACGTCGCTCGCCATGCCGGAAACCAGCGCCACCTCGACAAAGATCAAGGGCTCGTCGGGCATGCGCGGATGAAAATAGGCAAAGCAGCGGCGATCGGCGTCGAGCCGGTTCTTCAGATCGGTCCAGCCGCGAATCTCGTGTACCGCCTCGTAGACCATCAGCTTTTCGAGTAACGCCGCGGGCGACTCCCAGGTGATGCGCTTCAGCTCGAGAAACCCGATGTCGAACCAGTTGGCGAGCAGCCGTTTCAGGTCTTCTTCGAGCCCGCTCAAGAGCGGATCGCGCCGTCCGAGGTGGATCAGCTCGGCGCGGCGGTCGACGAGGAATTTGACCCCATCGGGAAGTGCGTTGAACTGCCGCAACAGGGTGATGCGTGGCGGCTCCAAGGCATCGCGCAAGGCGCGCTCTTCGGCCGAACGTTCGGCCGCTTCGGTGACCCCAATGAGCTCCTCGCAGCGGCGCCTCACCTCGTCGTGGTCGACATCGAATTCGCGGGCGAGCAGCTGAAGGAAACGCTGGCGCCCGGCGCTATCGAGCGAGAGATAGTTGCGTCCGAGATCGGCGGCGCGCGCACGCGACGTGACACCGCCGGCACGCCCGTCGAGACAGCTCAGCATCTGTTGGTGAAGGCGGCTCGCATCCTCGCCGGGGAGGTCGGGGCGGGGAGTCCCGGTCAGAACCCCGCGGGCCGATTCGGCGATGTCGCGCCAGGCGCTGCGCAAATTGGTCAGCGTCCGGTCGAACACGCCCTCGAAAAAGCCGGCGGGAGCGGGATCGGGCATGGCGGCTCTAGCGCAGTGGTGGGCGCCGAACGAGACGCGAAGGGCTGCCCCGCGTCAATCCAAAAAAACGGCTTATTAACAACCTGTCCAGTGGCTCGCCGCAGAGCCGTGCGCGAGCAGATCTTGGAGCACCGGTATAACCGCATCGATCAGATCCTCGGCAACGAGGCCGGGTCCGAAACGGCCGGCGGCTGCGCCGTGGATCCAAGCCGCTGCAGCGGCCGCCTCGAACGGCTCCATGCCCTGGGCGAGAAGACCGAGCACAATCCCCGCGAGCACGTCACCGCTGCCCGCCGTCGCCAGCTGCGGCGGCGCGTTCGCGTTGATCGCAACCCGTCCATCCGGCGCGGCGATCACGGTATCGGCACCCTTCAGCAGCACCACTGCGCCGCTCCGCCCGGCCGCGCGGCGCACCCGCTCAACCTTAGCGCCGGCGGTGTCGAACAAGCGGGAAAACTCGCCGGCATGCGGGGTCATCACACAGGGCGCGTGGATGGCCGAGAACAGCGTTTCCGGATCCTCGGCGAACGAAGTCAGCGCGTCAGCGTCGAGCACGGTGCGCTTGCCCCGACCGAGAATCGCCAATGTCTTCTCGCGAGTCTCGCCGCCGACCCCGACGCCCGGGCCAATCAGCGCGGCGTTGCGCCGCTCGTCTGCAAGAAACGCTTGGAAGGCTTCGAGATCCGCGACCGGATGGACGATGACGCCGGTCAATGCCGCGGCATAGATCGGGAAAGCGGCTTCGGGGGCGGCAACCGTGACGAGCCCCGCGCCGAGCCGGGCGGCAGCGCGCGACGCCAGCCGCGCCGCGCCGGTCATCACCGCGCCACCGGCGACGAGCGCATGCCCGCGGGCATATTTGTGGGTCTCGAGGCGGGGCCGCGGAAAGGCGCCAAGCCACCAGTCGGGAGTGCTCTCCACCATATCCGGCGCGATCCGGTCGAGCACAGTATCGCGGATGCCGATCTGCTCGACCACCGTCTCGCCGCAATAGCTGCGCCCAGGCAATAGCAGGTGTCCCGGCTTCTTGCGGAAAAAGGTGATTGTCACAGCCGCCCGCGGGGCGATCCCGCGAACCTCGCCGCTCGCCCCGTCGACACCGCTGGGGACGTCGATCGCGACGACCGGCAGCCGCCGCTCTTCGATCGCCTCGATGACCGCGCCCGCGGCGCCGTCGACGGGTCGCGCGAGACCGGCACCAAAGATGCCGTCCATGACGAGGGCGACGCCATCGATCGCCGCCGGCTGCAGTGCCTCGACAGCGCCGGGCCCGCGGGCGGCCGCCCGTGCCGCGTCGCCATGCAGCGCCGTGCTCGAGCCGAGGAGCGCGAGGCGTACCGGCCAGCCGCGCTCGGCCAACAGACGCGCCGCGACGAAACCGTCCCCGCCGTTGTTTCCCGGGCCGCACAGCACCGCCAGCGGCCGCGGCGACCATCGTCGCGACACAGCGTCGGCGACCATGCGGCCGGCATTTTCCATCAGTTCGATGCCGGGCATGCCATCAGCGATCGTCAACCGATCCGCCTCGCCCATCTGTGCCGGGGTTAGAAGAGCGTGCTTGTTCCAGCCCTCCGGAGAAACCGTCATCGGCGAGATGTGGGAAGCATCCAATGCCGGCGTAAGCCCGGCTTGACGCACCGCCGGCGAATCGTTACCTCCAGCGCGGACGGCGGGTGTAGCTCAGCTGGTTAGAGCGCCAGATTGTGGATCTGGATGTCGCGGGTTCGAATCCCGTCACTCGCCCCAACAAATCAATATCTCAGAGAGATTGCCGCCTCAACATTAGGTCCTAGCAACCAATTAACAACCAACCGACAGGTGATCGCGACAAATCCGCCACCGGCGGACTGGATTGGACGTCGCTGCGGAGAAGAAGTAATCGCAATGGCCAAGGGGGTTGTCGCTGGCCGCGAAGAGGCTAGGCAACTCCAGGCCGGCCCGATGTGGGCCAGCCCGCGCGACTACCGACGCGCCGTGAGCTGACCAAAGCTGCACTCGGGATCATCATCGCAACAGCCGCGCTGCGCGATAGCGCCAAGTACGTGTCAACCCCCGACCCGATGGCACCTGACAGCGGCAACATGATCGTTTGTAACTTGCCGCCCGCGCATCGGGCTCGCAGCGGCTGAGCGAACCATCAAATACCGACGGTGCCCCTGCGAAGCGGCTTGACGCGAGTATCCTCGGGACTACGCTGCTAAAATGCGATGAAAACCAGGGGGACGCCGGGGCGCTGTGGCAGATTCCAGGGTAGAACATAGGTTTGCTGTCATTTTGTGCGCCGACGTCGTGGGTTATTCCCGGCTGATGGGGATCGACGAGGAGGGCACCTTGGCGGCTCTTCGAGCGGTCCGCCGCGATCTGGTCGACCCGAAGATCGGCGAGCACCGGGGCCGCATCGTGCGCACGATGGGCGATGGCCTGTTGGTCGAGTTCAACAGCGTCGTCGACGGCGTGCGCTGCGCGATCGCGATCCAGCGCGCAATGCCGGAACATACCGCCGACATGCCGGCCGACCGGCGCATCCGGTTTCGCCTCGCGATCGCCATGGGCGATATCGTCACCGATGGCGACCTGATTTACGGGCAGGCGGTCGACATCGCGTCGCGCATGGAAAGCTTGGCCGAACCGGGCGGGATCAATGTCAGCCGCGCAGTGCGCGACCAGGTGCGCGATCGGCTGCCGATCATGTTCGCGGATTGCGGCGAGCACGAGGTCAAAAACATGTCCCGCCCGCTGCGCGTTTTCCGCGTCGTGCTCGACGAAAGGCCGGCACCGCAGACCGGCGCCGGGCGCCGAAGAGCCGCTGCGCCGCTCGATCGGCCGGCGCTCGCCGTGTTGCCGTTTCAGAACCTCGGCGGCGACGCCGAGACCGAGTTCTTTCTCGACAGCGTGGCCGAGGATTTGATCACCGAGTTGGCGCGCGCGCGGTGGTTCTCGATCGTCGCCCGCAACACCAGCTTCAGCTACAAGGGGAAAGGCGCGGATTCGAAGCAGCTCGCACGCGAGCTCGGCGTGCGATATGTGGTCGAGGGCAGCCTGCGCAAGGCAGGCAACCGGGTCCGCATCTCTTGCCAGCTGGTCGAGGCGGCGAGCGGCCAGCACCTGTGGGCCGATCGCTTCGACGGCACCCTCGAAGACACATTCGATTTGCAGGACAGAATCACCGAGAGCGTCATCGGCTCGGTCGGGCCGGTCCTGCGGGAGGCAGAGATCGAGCGCGCGCGGCGTAAGCCCGAGGCGAACCAGGACATCTATGACCTCACCTTGCGCGCATTTCCCTCGACCTTCGCCGAAACGCCGGAAGACAACGAGGAGGCGCTGCGGCTGTTGACCGAGGTGCTAGAGGCCGATCCCGCCTACTCGATGGCCAACGCCCTGGCCGCGTGGTGCTACCAGCAGCGCCATCTGATGGATTGGCCGGGCGCGCATTCTGATGACCGGGAGACTGCGAGACGGATGGCGCGGGTTGCGATCACCGGAGGCGCGGAGGCGCCACTCGCGCTCGCGCTCGGGGGTGCAGTGCACGCCAGCCTGACGCGCGATCACGATTTTGCTCTCGCCGCCGTCGACCGCGCCATGATGATCAACACCAACGCCGCCGCCGTCCTCGGCTTCGATGCCCTGACCCGATGTGTTTGCGGTTCTTATGACGCCGCCATCGAGCATGCCGAGAAGGCGCTGCAGCTGAGCCCGCTGGAGCCGCTCGCTTATCACGCGGCTTTCGCGCTTGCGCTGGCTTGCCTGCTCTCCGGCCGGACTGAAGAGGCGGTTGCGCACGCCCGCAAGGCGATCGAGGGCAACCGCAACTTCGTCTTCCCCTATTGTGTCCTCGCCCTGGGCTGCGCCCGTCTC
>Ga0070710_10001487_pt1 | contig 11025 bp, 9 predicted proteins | sample LARL52metaG_FD_65454 | JGI IMG/M metagenome (GOLD analysis project Ga0070710, IMG submission 65454) | Corn, switchgrass and miscanthus rhizosphere microbial communities from Kellogg Biological Station, Michigan, USA - LAR L5-2 metaG | ecosystem: Host-associated > Plants > Roots > Rhizosphere ... | reverse complement strand
CGACTTGCCGTGCAGATCACGGTTGAGCCCGAGCAGGACGCCGACCAAGGTCGCCACGCCGAGCCGAACCGCGATGTCGAGAATGTCCATAGCGGCACAAATCTAACACCACAAATGGCAATCTACAGACTGTCTGGGTCCACGACGGTCCCCCCTCACTATCCTCACATCGTCACGCTCAGGAAGCGGGACTTCTGCGCCTGGCGCCGCCCGTGGTCCGACGCCTTTTTGCGCTTGACCGCCCGACGAACAGGTGCGGCAGGTAGCAACGGAATGCATCGGGCAAAGCATGACTGCTGGTGGCCCGCCGGTGAAAAGTTTGACCGCCACATTGGGTGAATGTCCTTCGGACGAATCCGGGGCAGCCTCATCGAGGAGACGCGCAACGACCCTGTTTCTCACGAGCCTGCGCACGGGCACGCGTCAAGGTGGACGCCTTGGCCAGCGATGACGTTCAGCTGACGCGGCCAAAGCGGCGGCGCAGCGCTTTCGTCGGCACCAACTTGCGGCGGACAACTTCTCTATGGTCCTGAGCGTGCGCAGGTGCAGAAGCTTCGTCGATCAGTAGCGGGAGCTGCCCAATTGAACAGGTAGTTGCCCCCAACCAGCGCTCCTCCGCTTGCTACGGTGCTGGCGCCGCGGCTGTCTCACACGGGCATCGTCGAGAGATTGTGGCGCAACGGCATGTTCTTCGCGATGTCCTCCTTCGGGATGCGCCGCTTGACCTCGTATTTTCCCTGCTCTACCCGGCTGATATAGCAATCGATAATGCCGGCATGGTCCTCCTTGCGGATGAGCTTGTCGCCTTGCGGATGCTCGAGTGAGTTCTTCATCTGCATCCCTTCAAGCGCCTGAATCGCGCCCTCGATGTCCTTGCGGCCCTTGTATCCGGAAGTTTCGATTGCCGCTTTAATAGCGAAGACGTCTTCCCAGGCTTGCCAGCCGTGGCTCTTGTCCATGACCCGCGTCCCGCCTATCTCCTTGGCATAAACGTCGTCAATGCCAATGGCCTTGTTGAACTCCTTGTGGTACTCGTCATTCTTGTGCGCCAGCATGCGCGGGAAATTTTCGAAGAAGTAAACGCCTTCGGCCGCGCCCTGGATGTCCCCGGGATCAATCGATTCCAAGCTCGCCGAGGACGAAAACATTTTCATTTTCTTGTCGAGGCCCATCGCTTTCGCCTGCGTGTAGAACGCCACCGATAGTGAGCCGATGAACGCCGGCAGAACGACCTCGCTTTCGCCAGGGATCTGGGCGACATAGGGCACGAAGTCCTTGGTATCGAGCGGCACCGGAATGCTGGCAAGCACCTTGCCGCCTGCCTTCTCGATGTATAACTTGGACTCTTGGTTGGTGCTCTGGCCCCAGGCGTAGTCGGCATAGATGACCGACCACACCTTCCCAAGGTTCTCGACACACCAGGGTATGCTGGCGGCAGCAATCGAGTAAGTGTCGGTACCGGTGCGGAACGAAAAGCGCGTGCCCTTGGAGCCGGTCACTTCGGTCGCCTCGCCTGTCGAGAAATACGGGGTTTTGAGCTCGGACGCGATCGGCAGCGCGGCTAGCATCACCCCGGAATGCACCGAACCCACGATGAATTCAGCGTTCCCGCGCTGGATTAAGTTGCGGAGCTTGCGCGCTCCCGGGGCGGGATTGGATTCCGTATCTTCCGTGGCGAGCTCAACCTTGCGCCCCGAAATGCCGCCGCCTTTGTTGATGATGTCGACAGCGGCCCTGGCGCATTTGTCGTGCCAAAAGCCCCAGGAGGAAATCACGCCAGTGAGATCGCAATGATGGCCGATCACGATCGGTCCGGACGCCTGAGCAAAAAGATCCTTCGTGATTGTCAGGCTGGCCGTGGTGGCCAGCGCGCCGCCCTTGAGCGCGACATCAAGGAAGCTCCGGCGGGTTACATTTCTCTGCTTCATGATCTGCTCCTCTCCGAGAATGTTTCATTCACTGTTTCGATAGCCCGAGATAGCGGCGCACGATCTCGGGCTTCGACTTCAGCTCGTGGGCGGTTCCATTATAAACGATGGTGCCCTTTTCCATCAGAAATACGCGCGGACAAAGCTTGAGCGCGGTCTCGACATTTTGCTCAACCAGCAGGATCGAAACGCCTGTCTGGTTGATGCGGTGGATTTCCCGCCTGATCTGCGACACCAGACGCGGCATGATGCCTTCGGTCGGCTCGTCGAGGATAATGAGCTTTGGGCGCATCATCAGGCAACGCGCGATGGCCAGCATTTGTTGCTCGCCGCCGGAAAGCGTACCGCCGGACTGCTTGAGCCGCTCCTCGAGGCGGGGGAAGCAGCCGAACACATATTCTTCCCGTTCGAGGTCGCGCCGGCCGGGCAGCCCAATGCAGAGATTCTCCAAGACCGTCAGATTAGGGAAGATGCCACGTCCTTGCGGAACATAGCCCACCCCCCGCCGTGGAATCTCGTGCGGCTCGCAGTTCGCCAAATCGAAGCCGTCGAACTCCACCATACCGGCGCTCTTACGGGCCAGGCCCATGATCGCGCGCAACGTTGTGGTCTTGCCGACCCCGTTCCTGCCCAAGAGCGCGGCGCATTCTCCGGGCTTCACGTGCAGATTCACGCCCTGCAGAATGTGCAGCTTGCCGATGTGGACATGCACATCTTTGAGGCTAAGCACGGGCGGCGTCCTCGACGTAGTCCTCGTCCTCGTCGCGACCTAGATAGGCTTCACGCACGCGTTCGTCGGCAGCAATTTCTGTTGGGCTCCCGCAGGCAAGGATCGCGCCCTGCGCCATCACGGTGATATCGTCGGCGATCTCGAACACCACCTCCATATCGTGCTCAATGATGATGATATCGACCGCGCGCGACAGCTCCCGAATCTTGCTAACGGTGCGCTCCGTCTCGGCCGGACTCATCCCGCACGTGGGCTCGTCGAGCAGAAGAAGCCGCGGTTGGGAAATCATCGCCATCCCGATCTCGAGCAGCGCCACATCGCCGTACGAGAGTGTGCCGGCTTGGCGGCCGGAGAGGCTGGACAAGCCGATTTGCGCCAGTGTTCGTTCGACCATTTCGCGCGTCTGCCGATCGCTCGTAGCAGCACGCAAGGGGTGCAGAAAACCGCGCCCCGCCTGTCCCGTGATCCAGAGGTTTTCGGCGACTGTGAGCTGCGGGAAGACGCTCTTGACCTGAAGCGTGCGCTTGATGCCGAGTCGGCTGATCTGGTGTGGCTTGAGGCCAGTGATGTCGCGGCCCTCGAAGAACACACGCCCCTCGCTCGGTGGGAGCAGCCCCGAGACGAGATTGAAGAGCGTGGTCTTGCCGGCGCCGTTCGGACCGATGATGGCATGTAAGCGCCGGGCAGCCAGGCTGAGATTCAGATTATTGATGGCGATCAACCCGCCGAAGCGCTTGGTTAGGCCTTCCGTCCGCAGGGTCGGCTCGCTCATGGTTCAGTCCGCAGCTCAACCGCGCCCGCAGGCGCGCCGCTGCGTTCAGCAATGCTTGAGATGAAATCGTTCCACAATCCAACCACGCCCTTAGGCGCAAACATCACCGCCAGGATAGCAACCGCTCCAACAATCAGCGAATGATGTTCCCAATGGGTCGACACGATCTCACGCACGAGGATGAACAAGGTCGTGCCGATTAGCGGCCCAAGCAGCGTTCCGGCGCCGCCGACTATTGCCCACACCACGGCTTCGCCGGACACGTGGTAGAACATGTAGCTCGCCGACGCATAGCGCCCGAAGAATGCAAACAGGCCGCCGGCCACTCCCGCCAGGAATCCTGACAGCACAAACGCTATCAGGCGCAGCAAATAGACGTTCAGCCCAATCAGAGACGCTCGCATGTCATTGTCGCGGATGGCCAGGAAAGCCTTTCCGAGCGGGCTTCCAACGAGCCGGTGCATCAGGAAGAAACAGAGCGCCACCGTGCAAAGAACGAAGAAATACTGAAATATCGGATCGGTGAGGCTCTTGCTGAAGCCGCCAATGTTGAGCGTCGGCGGGAGTGCGAAATTGATTCCGTCGTCGCCGCCAGTTAGCCATTTATTGGTCAGTGCGAGAAAGTAAAAGATGAGCGAGAACACCACGGTGATGATCGCGAAATAATGCCAGGTCAGCCGGACCGCGAAAATGCCTGTCACCAGCGCCATGGTCATGGATGCAACAATGCCGAGGGCGAACGCCGGCCAGAACGAGAGCCCGAGGTCCTGTATACCGATGGCGACCCCATACATACCGAAGCCAAAATAAAGCGCCTGGCCAAACGAGAGCAGCCCGACATAGCCGAAGAGGAGATTGACGCTTGCGGCAAGTAGCGACCAAATCAGGATTTCGGCAATGACGCTCACCCAAAAGCTGCTGATCACGGCCGGGACGATCCAGGGCACCGCGATCATGAAGGCGGCGAATAACGCCCAAAGGCTTCGTTCAATTGCCTTCGCCGACATCAGCGTGTCAGTCCCTTGAACAGACCTTGCGGCCGCAGCAGCAGGACCGCGCTCATCAGCACCAACGAGGCGATGCGCGCAACGGTAGGATCGGCAACGCTTTGAATGACGCCCTCGAGAAAGGCGAGCAGCACGGCAGCGGCGGCGGTGCCGGGCAGGTTGCCCAGGCCTCCGATGATCACCGCCATGAAGCAGAATGGCAGGATGTCGACGCCGCCGCGGAAATCAACCGTGGTGATCGGCGCCGCGACCACGCCCCCAAGCGCCGCAAGTGCAAAGCCGATCGCGAAGGTGACCATGTAGACGCGCCCGGCGGGAATGCCCATCGCGACCGCGATCTCGCGGTCGTGACGCACCGCCCGCATCCAGGTGCCGAGCTTGGTGTGTTGCAGGAACAGGAAGAAGCCGCCGAGTGCAAGAATCGCTACGACCGCGGCAAATAGCCGGTAAACCTCGTAATCGACGCCAAACAAGTGAATGGTGTTCTGTATCGGCGGCAGGATCCGGCCCGGCGTCGGGCCATAGGTTATGCGCACGCTCTCCTGCAAGATCAGAGAGAGGCCAAAGGTCGCCACAATCGAAAGCATGGCCACGTTGCGGATCGGCTTGATCACTATCTGCTGAATGAGCGCCCCCAGGATGAAACCGATGAGAGGCGCTACGATGAAGGCGAGCCAAAAGCTGCCGGTCGACTGCAGCGTTGCCCAGGCGAGCACGGTTCCGACCATGAAGAAGTCCCCGTGTGCCAAATTGATAATGTCGAGGAGGCCGAAGATGATCGCAAGCCCGAGCGCAATCAGGGCAATGATCAACCCCCAGATCAGGCCATTCATGGCGAGCAGAAAAAGCTTGTCCATTGCAACTGTCCACCCGTCACCCTGGTCAGGGCAAGCTTCAATGCGATGCGTACCAGCCAACGGTCGAAGAGCGTTCCACGAACATGCCGCATCCAGAGTAACTTTTCATGAGATGACGGTGCCAGGATCAAACTGAACCATATGCCGGTCAACGCGCAGCTCCTCGGGCGAAAGGCCAAGTGCAAGCCCCACCAGCTGCGGAAGATGTAGGACGGGCATGCCGAGCTTTTGGCCCATATCCTGCTCGATCTCACGCTGGAAGCCGTCAAGAACGGTGTGGCAAAGCGGGCAGGGCGTTACCATACTGTTGGCGCCATTCACCTTGGCTGCCTGAATATGTGCGCCGGTGAGCTTGATCGCGACGCGCTCGTCGTGGGCCGCGGTGTGAAAACCGCAGCACTCGGTTCGGCCGCTGTAGTCGATGGGCCGACAGCCGAGAATCTCGGCCAGCCGTTCGAGCGCGATGCTGTTGCGCGAATCCACAAACTTGTAGCGCTGCGGCGGGCGCGTGATGTGACAGCCATAGAATGCCGCAACCGTCAGGCCGGTAAGCGGCCGCTTCACCAGCGTGCGCAAGCGCGCTTCACCGATATCCTCGTACAGCACCCAAAGGAAGTGGCTGATACGCGTGTGGCCGCCATAACGCAGGCCTTCATCTGCAAGCCGAGCATTGATCCTCGTGGCCAGATCGGAATCATCTACGAAGGCCGCGTGCGCATCCAGCACATTGAGCGTGCAGGTGTTGCAGATCGTCATCAGCGGCAGCCCTTCGCGTTCCGCCAAGGCGAGGATTCGCACGTTGAGGATGTAGAACCCGAGGGGATCGATCGCGCGCAGCTCGCGCGCGCCGGTGCAGGTTGCCGTATCGAGCTGGACAAGATCAAGCCCAAGGCTGGCGGCTACCCGATGGGTCGCTTCGTTAAGCTCGGCGCAGGTCGAGCGGGCCGAGCAGCCGGGATAATAGGCGAACTTCAAGGGACATCCTCGCGCCCGAGATATCGCGCCGCTGCGGCGCTCGCCGGCGTTTTGCGTTTCAGAAACGTCTTGAGCAAATTGATCTTGCCACGGAAGAGCAAGCGCAGTGCGCGCCTCAGATCGAGGAGCGCCTTGAGTCCACGCACTTTGAGAACCAGCGCGCTTGGATCGACATAGCCGCGCATGGCCACGATCGCGCGCAGTGCATTCGAATGTTTCGCCATTTCGGGGACCAAGGCTGCCGTTTTTGCCTTCAATGGCTCGATCACCTGGCTCACGATCGGGATGCTCGCCGGGCACACCTCCTCGCATTTGTAACAGGACACACAGTTGAAGATACCCGTGAGCGCGAGCGACCTGGCAACCTTGGTCGCGTCGTTTCGCGGATCAAGCGCGGTTTGGCCGAGCTGCACGAGCGGCGCAGGCCCTGCAAAGTCCGTGAGATCGCCAAGGCCGATTACCGGACAGGCCGAGTAGCAGCACATGCATCCAATGCAATCGAGGGCCTTCGACGCATTTTTCATCTGCTTATGGCTGAGCGGCTCGGGGAATCCGGAATAAGCTTCTGACCGCTCGAGCCATGGCTCGAGCTGCTCGACCTTCCGTTCGAACGGCCCGCGGTCGACCACCAGATCGCGGATGATCGGCAGGTTGCGCAGCGGCTCGATCGTCATATCTGGCTCGACCGCCTCCCAACACGCCAGCACCTCGCGGCCGTTCATGCGCACCGCGCAAGTGCCGCACATCTTGGATCCGCAGAACCAGCGATAGGCGAGATCCGGCGCCTGGTTCTCGGCGACCCAGTTGAGCGCATCGAGCACACGCATCCACTTACGGTACGGGATGCGGAATTCCGCAAGCCCGGCGGTATCCGAGCGGCGCACGCGCATGGTAATGGCATCGCCCTCCGCTAACCGCCGATTGCGGGCCTCTAGGGTGTCATGGCGCTCAAGCCGCCCAAGCTGGCGCGCTTCTCCGAATGCGAGGACGTCGCTCACCATGCCACCTCAAGATTGCCCTCGACCGCGAAATCCGGCTGGAAGAACGGCAGGTCGTAAGGGCGCAGCTCGGAGCGATAGCCGTTATCGGTGCGGATCATGAGGTTGGCTGCAAGCCAGCGCCTATTGTCCTGCATCGGAAAATCCCGCCGCATGAACGGTCCGCGGCTTTCCTTGCGCTCAAGCGATGACAGGATGATCAGCTCGCAGGTATCGACCATATTGACCGCGTCGATGGCATCGAGCCATTCGTAATTTATGCTTTTCTCGGCACGGACAACACTCATGCGCGGCAGAAGATCGAGACGGATGGCCGCAATGTCGGCAAGCGCCGATTGTAGGCTCTCCGCATCCTTCTCAACGCCGACCTTGTCCCACATTGTTTGGCGAATAGCGGCCTTGACCTGCGAAACCGGCACGCCGTCGCGGCGCGCCCTCAACAGGCTTTCCAGCCGCCGAGCTTCGCTCTCCACCTCAGCTTCGGGAAGTACGCCGAGTGCCAGTTGCGGAAGATCTTCCATGACTCCTTCGGCCACGACCTTGCCGTCATAGGTCGCCAGCCCGATCAGCCCATTGCTGTGGCCGCCAAGGCCGCCGGCCACGTAAAGGCCCGGCACCGACGAGCGCATGGTTTTGGTATCAACATCAATGCCGCCCTGACGGTAGTGGGCGGTCACCGCCGCCTCGACCAATTGTTCCGGAAAGCGCAGGCCAAGCTGGCGGAAGCCTTTGCCGTAGCTTGTATAGGCTTCGACCTCGCGCGCATCGCAGTGATCGAACCCGGCGTAGTAGCCGCCGTCGTAGCGCGCTTTGCCCGCATGCACCTGCTTGGCCAGCGCCTTGAGCTGCACAGTGTATGGCCCGTAGGCAAGCGGATCGTCCTCCTGCTGGTTGAAGAATTCCTCGCCCACCGAGTTGACCATGCGCGCGCTTTTTTCCGAGCCGAGCATAGGGTTGGGGTAAACCTGCATGCGCTGCCAGGCGGGCGGGTCGGCGATGTCGTTGGTATGCCACCACTGCATTTCAAGGTTGACGAGGGTCGCGCCTGCGCGCCACGCCATGGCGATGCCGTCGCCCGACATTTCGCGCGTTCCGGTCGAGCGAGCATGCAGCCGGTCGGAATATCCGGTCGCGAGGATAACCGCGCGCGCAAGCACGACCTGATACTCGCCCGACACGATGTCCAATGCGAACACCCCGCATACCGAGCCGTCTGGACGGCGCAGGAGCGCAGTAACCGCGCTCTCTTCCAACCTGGGAATCCCCGCCTTGATCACCTGCTTGCGGCGCAGGTCCATGAACGGCACGCCGGAATTGCCTTGCAGGTTCGCGGCAACGCTGCGGATCTTGCCGGGGCTGGTGACCACCTGGCCTTTGTCGTCCCGGCGCAGATAAAGGCCAGCTTCCTCAAGCTCCGGGTAGTACACGTTCTCGATCCACTGGCTGCAGGCGCGCGCCCAATGCTGATCGATCAGGAATTGATTGTGATACTTGATCAGGAACTCGGCGGTGTTGCGCGCGTGCTCCTCGGTATTCCCCAGAGCGCGGCCCGCAAGCACGAGATTGCCTGCGAAGATCGAGGCCCCACTCTTCCCGACTAAACCTTTGCAGACGATTAACGACCTGACTCCGTGGCGATGGAGATTGAGCGCGGCGTAGCACCCGGCCGCCCCTCCGCCGACGACGACAACATCCGTGGACTGGACCCGCATCATGCGACCCTGGATACTCGCCGGAGCTAAGCTGGCAAGATACAACAAGCGCCGCGCTGCCCAGGAGGGCAATAAACTCGCGCCGTACCCTGCCTAGTCCCTCCCGTGCTCCGCACCAAGGCCAGCATAGCACGGCTGCTCTGCGGCATTTCGATTTGGCTTATGTCGGCTTCCCAACTGAGACATTGGCCGCCGATTTTGCTGTGATGCACAACGCGGCATTCCTACAACGATGTGTAGGGTGTGATCCTCGGACTGAGGGGAGCACATGAAGCGCCGCGATTTCGTCATCCTGCTTGGCGGCGGCGCGGCTGCATGGCCGCTCGCGGCGCGCGCAGCGGGCGGCACTAGTGATGGCACTCGCTTAGCGATCGTTCAACCTCAGCGCCTCGCCAGCGTCTCATACGCCGTGATCGCACGCTTGAGGTCGTCGGTCTCCACGCAGGGGATTAGGCAAATCTCTTCCAGAGTCTCAAGCTGCTGCCCCGCTTTGGCGCGGTCGCCAAGCACCAGATAAAGCTCGCCGAGGTGCTCGTGGGCGCTGCGGTGACGCCGATTGAGCAATATGGCGTCCTGATAATGCTGCATCGCCGGGCCCAATTGGCGCAGCCGGCGATAGGCATAGCCGATGTAATTCTCGATATCGGCGTTGCGCGGGTCGCGCACCGCCGCGAGCTTGAGCGCCGCGATCGCCCCATTCCAATCCTCGGCGACCAGCGCCTTTTTGCCTGCCGCGAAATCGGGGTCGAGCTGTGCCCAGTCGGCTTCCGATCCCATAGATCCCATGGTGGTACAGATCGGCCAATCTTCGGTCGCGAGCTTCGCCGGAGGGGCCGGCTCGGACGCTCCGAGCCGGATCGCAATCGCCTTGCGCCAGTCTGGCTCGCTGGCTGCGTAAAGCACACCCGCTGCGACCAGCGCACCCAGGATTGCTGCCAAGGCGATCGACCGGATCATTTTGGGAAAATCGTCGGCTGCGAAGCTTTCAGGCTTTTGCAGCCGATCCTCATTCAGAGCGCCTCGACATTATTGCTTGCCGGCGAGGAATGTTTTGGCTTCCAGCGTTTCAGGCCGCTCGGTATCGGCATTCTTCGCCAGGTTCACGAGCTTGCCGTAGTACTCAGTTGCCTTATGGCGATCGCCCGCCGCATTCGCGGCACGGGCAACGCCCAAGAACGTGCGGTAGCGGTTTGGTGTCTGCTCGAGTGACGTCTCAAATTCGTGCAACGCGGCAGCCGGTTGGCCCATTTCCAACAGGAGTTCGGCATAGAGTTCGCGCAGCGGATAGAGCCTGTTCTCCATCGCCACGTGCTTGACGCTGCCATCCTCTGCATCGGCGGCCGCGCGCATAAATTTCACGGCCTGGTCACCAGCGCCTTCCTTGAGGGCGATCCAGGCCGAAATCGTAAGAATTTGCTCTTCTGACCGGTCAGCCCAATAGGACTGGTTGGACTTTTCGAGCGCGGCGCGAAGCGCCTTGATCGCCTCAATCTCCGCTCTCGCGCCAGCGAGATCGCCGCTGCGCGCCATCCCGAGACCGCGCGTGAAACGAATCAAGGAATCAGGCTGTGGATACTGAGTCGGAGTGAATGGGAGCGCGGCAGCGCCGGCCCAATCAGCGCGTTCTAGCATATATCGTGCCGACATGGCGTTCTTCGCCGTGAAGTTGACGAAGTTAATGGGTCGATCGCCGCGGTCCGCCGTTGCGATCGACTTCTCGGTCAGCGCCTTGGCCTTGGCATCCTGCGCGAGTTGCAGGTGTGCGTAGACCGAGAAATCCGCCGCGTGATAGTAGTCGGGCTGGATCTCCATCGCCGATGCGTTCGACGCAATCGATTCCTCCCACAGCCCGACCATTGAGTAGATGTGCGATGGCATGTGCCGGGCGTGTGGCACGGCCGGCGCGATACCGGCATAGCGCCGGGCGGCGGGTATGCCCTCTTGCGCGAGCGGGTGATAGTCGTAAGCGTGAATTAGGAAATGCGTCACACCCGGATGCTGCGGGTTTTGATCGTAGAGCTTCTCCAGAATTGCCGCCGACTTGCG
>Ga0070710_10001486_pt1 | contig 11028 bp, 9 predicted proteins | sample LARL52metaG_FD_65454 | JGI IMG/M metagenome (GOLD analysis project Ga0070710, IMG submission 65454) | Corn, switchgrass and miscanthus rhizosphere microbial communities from Kellogg Biological Station, Michigan, USA - LAR L5-2 metaG | ecosystem: Host-associated > Plants > Roots > Rhizosphere ... | reverse complement strand
CGCTTCATCGAAGCCGTCGATCAGGCACCGCACCACTGCAGTGGTTGCCTGCGCCGTCAGCCGGCCGATCTGCGTCACAGACCGAGCGGAGCTCCGTTCCGCCTCGGGTGGCAGAAACCGCTGGACCTCCTGGATGACAGACCGCATGTTCTGGTCCACGCCGAGGAAGTGGTTGAGTCGAGCCTTGATGAGGCCGCCGAGACCCTTGACATCCTCAAGCCTCAGCTCGACCAACTCGGCTGTCGCTGTATCCAGCTCAAGGACAACTCCGCCGAGATCGGCATCCGTCAGAACCGCGTGCCACTGACATGAGGTGACGGGGACCGTCGCGTTACCGGTCGGCAACTCGGGCGACTCCCACCCTTGACCGAGGATGCGCTGCACCGCCTTGCTCGCCGCATTCCTGACTTCTGCTGGAACGGAACCAAATCCGGTGTTGATCGGAGTCGACGTCACACTGCCATCCTCGCGCACGACCGGGCTGCCCGATGCGATGTCGAGCAGCCTCCAATCGTGACGAGCCCGGCGGATCAGCCCCTGAGCGCCTCGCGCAGGAACGCGCTCGCCTGATTGATCGCGGCTTCGGCGGCGTGCGTGCCGCGCAACGCGTTCAGCATCACGAAGTCGTGGATCGCCCCGGCGTACCGGACGGCGGTGACGGACACCCCGGCCTCGCGCAGCTTGTCCGCGTAGGCCTCGCCCTCGTCGCGCAGCACGTCGGCCTCGGCGGTGATCACCAGCGCCTGCGGCAGTCCGGCGAGCTGCTCGGTGGTGGCGCGCAACGGGGACGCGGTGATCTCGGCGCGCTCGGACGGGTTCGTCGTGTACTGGTCCCAGAACCACCGCATGCCGTCGCGACGCAGGAAGTAGCCCTCGGCGAACTGCCGGTACGAGTCGGTGTCGAAGGACGCGTCGGTCACCGGGTAGAAGAGCACCTGGGCCTTCAGCGCGACGTCGCCGCGGTCCTTGGCCTGCAACGTCAGCGCGGCCGCCATGTTGCCGCCGACCGAGTCGCCGGCCACCGCGAGACGCGTCGCGTCGAGGCCGAAGTCGGCGCCGTTGCCGAGGATCCACCGTGCGGCGGCGTAGTTCTGGTCGATCGCGACCGGGTAGCGGGCCTCCGGTGAGAGCGAGTACTCCGGGAAGACGACGGCCGCGCCCGCGCCTACGGCGAGCTCGCGGACCAGGCGGTCGTGGGTGTGGGCGTTGCCGAACACCCAGCCCGCGCCGTGGATGTAGAGGATGACGGGCAACGGGCCGTCGGCACCGGCCGGCTTGACCACGCGGACCCGGAAGCCGTCGAGCTCGACCCAGTGCTCGTCGATCGCGGGCTTGGCGATCTCGCCCGACTGGACCTCGTCGACGGCCTTGCGGCCTTCCTCGGGGGTGAGCTCGAACAGGAACGGGGACTGGGCGGTGGCGGCGGCGAACTCGGCGGCGGCGGGTTCGAGGACTGGGCGCTTCATGACTTCCTCCAGGCGTTCCGGGTGAACGCCACAAAAGCTAGTGCGCGATTAAATCGCGCACAACGTAATCACCCCCTCACCGCCCAGGGGAATAAAGCGCCTCCCGGATCGACGCGACAGCCGCCTCCAGACACGACGCGAAGTCCTCGCCCGTGTCGATCCACCGCTCGAACGCCTCCTGCAACGCCACCGCGGCCAACCGGGCCACCAGCCGGGCCTCCCCCGCCGCCACCCCTCGCCGCCCCAGGCCGTCCTCGATCGCCGCGGTGATCGCCGCGGCCTTGCTGCGCTCGCGTTCCCGCAGCTCCGGACTCGACTCGATCACCGCGCGCCGCTCGGCCGTCTGCTCGGCGCGTGCCACGAGCAGGCCTCCCACCTGACGGGCCGCGTCGAGCGCAACCGCCAGCGCGGCCTGCTCCTCCGAGGCGAGCACCGCGTCGACGATCGCGGGCGGCAGCTGGTCCACCCCGGCGAACAGGACCTCGCGCTTGTCCGGGAAGTAGCGGAAGTACGAGCGGCGCGTGATGCCGGCGCGCTCGGCGATCTGCGTGATCGTCACGTTGTCGTACCCGTGCTCCGCGTACAGCTCCAACGCCGCCCGCCGGAGACGGTCCTCGGTTCCGGGATCCCACCTGGCCACGACCAACCCTAACAGTGATGTCTCAGTGTGCCGTCATCGTGCTAGCTTGGTGACGACACAGTGAGACATCACTTTGACGGGACAACACATGAGCATCTGGGTTCTGGGCGCCACCGGACGCGTCGGCCGCGCCGTCACCGCTCGACTGCTCGCCCGCGGCGACGCCGTCGTGCTGGTGGGCAGGGAAAGCGGCCGCCTGCGCGAGACCGCGGCGAACACCGGTCTGCCGGTCGTCGCCGCCGACACGGCCGAGGGCATCGCGACGGCGATCGAACGCGAGCGGCCGGCGGTCGTCATCAACACCATCGGCGACTACGCGAAGTCCGCCACCACCATCGCCCGCGCGTGCCTGCGCGCCGGCGGCCACTACCTCGACCAGGCGGCGGACCTGACCGCGGTCACCCGGCTGTTCGACCTGCACGACGAGGCCGCGGCGGCGGGCAGCACCCTCGTCACCGGCGCCGGTTTCGGCGTGCTGGCAACGGAAGCGGTCGTGGTGGCGTTGTGCGAAGGCCGTCCGGCACCCACCGAGGTGCGGGTCGACGCGCTGGCCTCGGTGGCGGTGGAGGACGGCCTGCTGGGCGCCGCGCTGGCCGCGTCGATCATCGACGTCCTGGTGACCGGCGGGCGCCGCTACCGCGACGGCAGGCTGGTCAGGTCACGCCTCGGCGGGAGCGCCCAGCGCCTGCTCCTGCCCGACGGCGAGCAGGTCACCTCCTCCGAAGCACCCTCCGCCGAGCTGCTGGCCGCCCGGCGCGCCAGCGGCGCACCCGACGTCGTCCTCACCACCGCGATGATGCCGGCGTCACCCGTGGCGCGTGCCGTGCTCCCGGTCGCCCAACGGCTGCTGGCGCTGGAACCGTTGCGCCGCTTGATGATCCAACGGATGGCGGCCACCAGGGTCAAGGCCGCGCCGAGGCCGAGGACGCACTCCTGGGGCCACGCGGTGATCACCTGGCCCGACGACACGAGCCGCGAGGGCTGGCTGCGGACCGGTGAGGCCATGGACTTCACCGCCGACGTGAGCGCGGAGATCGCCGCCCGGCTCGTCAGGGGCGAAGGCAAGCCCGGCGCGCACACGCCCGCGGCCGCCTTCGGCCCCGATCTCGCCACCGCCGCGGGCGGCGAGATCCTCAGCTGACGGTGAAGGCCGCGGTGGCGCCGGTGAAACCGGTGATCTTGCCGGTCCAGCCGCTCTTCTCGTCACCGTGGTGCACGATCCGGTAGGTGCCCGCGGGCGTGTCCGGTGGGATCTGCCAGGTGATCGTGGCGTTCGAGAACGCGACGCCGATCCGTTCCCACCGGTAGCGCGTGGACCAGTCACCGTCGTCGGCCACGCGCACCCACTGGCCGTTGACCTGTTGCTGCACTTCGAGGAACGTGCCGTTGCGGTGCAGGTTGTTCTTCGGGTGGCCGGTGACGAACACGGCCGTCACGGTCTCACCGCGCGTGTAGGACGACTTCGGCGCGGTGAGCACGTCGCCGTACTTCTTGTCGGCGGGCTTGTCGTCGAGCACCACGCCGGTCTGCAGATTGATCTCGGTGAACGGCGGCTTGCCCGGCGTCGGGCCGCCGGGCAGCGTGGTGCCCGACCTCATCGACGCGGCGAGCTTGCCGAACTCCTGCTGGTAGGCGGGCGTCGTGTTGCGGCCGAAGATGGTCGAGCCGCCCTCGTACTGCTGCGAGTCGTACTCCTCCGGCGTCGTGACGTACTGGCTGTAGTCGTTGGCGTAGCCCTGGATCAGCACGTTCTGCAACGGCACGCCGAGCTCGCCGGCGACGGCCTTGCGGATGCGCAGGCCCGCGGTGATCGTGACCTCACCCGGCACCGCCACGAGGTGCAGCTGTCCGATGCGGACGATCTGCAGCGGCACGACGTCGGGCGTCGCGCCGATCAGGCCGGTCGGCACCACGGACGCCTTCGGGAACTGGCAGTCCCGCAGCCACTGCGGAACCTCCATCTGCAACGGGTCGAACAGCTTCTTCCACGGCGACTGCATGCCCTCCTCGAAGCCGGGGATCGCCGGACCGTCCTCGACACTGCCCGCGAACGTCGACGCGCCGACGACTCCCGAGCACGTGGTGCCGGGCTGACCGTTCGGCGTGAACCGGCCGTCGACCTGCACGGCCGACATGTCCACGAACCGCATGCGGTAGTCGACACCGCCGTTCACGGCCTGCTGCGGTCCGCGGTAGATCTCCTGCGCCTTGCGGTTCTGGCGCTCACCGATGATGCGGGAGTTCTCCCACTCGTTCTCGGTGGGGCCGGAACCGGGCTTCAGGTTGAGGTTCGGCGACATGTCGCCCGCGTTGGTGTTCGGGAACGCCGCCACGAAACCCGCGGTGTTGTCCAGGTACCGCACGCCCTTGTCGTCGTGCTCCCACTGGTAGGCCGCGTAACCCTTGTTGTCCGGGCTGATCAGCGTGTTGGCGTTGGTGACCGACGTGTTGTGCGTGGCGAACCAGCTGATCGCGCCGACGTCGTCGCCCGACTGCCGGAACTTCAGCACGGTCATCTGCGGGTCGATCGCCTGAGGGAACGCGCCCTTGTCGGGGTTGAGCTCGAACGCGACGCGCGACCGGTTGACCGACGCGTTGTTCAGCTCGCCGATGCCGAGGCTGATCGAACCGGGCTTGAGGTCCTCGTGCGCCTGCACGACCGACTCGGTGATGCCGTCGACCACGGCGGCGAGCGCCTGCGGCTGCATGCCGAGGATCGAGAGGTTGTAGGCGAGGTTGTGCGAGTAGCCGCCGGGGCCGCTGTGCGTGTGCGTGGCGGACAGCAGCAGGTTCTCGCGAGTGTAGGTGTTGCCGTACTTGGCCTGCAGCTTGGCGAGCACGCCCTCCTGCACCGCGCGGAACATCATCGCGAGGTCGGCGTTGACGTACGCGACGCGCTTGTTCGTGGCGCGGTCGACCACGACGTAGGCCCGCGACCGCAGCCGCTGGGCGATGCCGGTGGTGTTCTGGCCGAACTTCGAGTAGCCCATCATGCCGTTCTCTGCGGCCAGGCCGGTGACGTCGGAGATGCCGCGGCCGACGAGGTACGGCTCGGGTTCCGCCCACGCGAACGGGCCGCTGACCAGGGCCGCTCCGACGAGTGCGGCGACGACCGTCATGACTGCAGTCCGCATGCACACCCCACTAAGTGAAGGGGATTCACGTTTCGGACTGCACGCTAGGTGATCCAGGCCACTTCGAGCAAGTGACGGCAAGTGCATTGGCGGTGACCACCAGCAAGATTCCGGCCCAATGGTGGAACGCGAGTGCCTCCCCCAGCAGGATCAGCCCCGCGAGCGCGGCGAGCACCGGGTGCACGCTGCACGCCAGCCCGAAGAACCGCGGCGGCACCTTCCGCAACGCGATCACGTCGGCCGCGTACGGCACCACGCTGCAGAACACCCCGGCCCCGACCGCGTACAGCACCGCCGCGCCGGTGAACTGCCCCCGCGCGATCAGGAAAGCCGCGACCGGCACGTAGAGCAGCGCCGACACGCTCGTCGCCGCGGCCGGTGCCTGCAACCCCGGCAGCCGCCGCCCGACCAGGCGGCCCAGCAGGATGTACGCCGCCCAGCACGCCGCCGCGAGCAGACCCGCGCAGATGCCTGGGTAGTCGCTGCTCGGGCCGGGCAGCACCAGCACGTAGACGCCGGCGGCCGCGACCAGCACGAACAGGAAGTCGCGCCGGGTGCGGGACCCCGCCAGCGCGACCGCGAGCGGCCCCAGCACCTCCAGCGTGACCGCGAGACCCAGGCCGATCCGGTCGACCGCCGTGTAGAGCGTGAGGTTCATGGTCGCGAACACCAGCCCGAGCGCGATCGTCGGCCACCACTGCGCCCACGTGAACCTCCGCGGATCGGGCCGGGCGACCGGAAGTAACACGGCCGCCGCCACGAACTGGCGCACCGCCACCACACCGGCCGGGCCGATCGTCGCGAACGCGTGCGCGCCCACGGCGGCACCGAACTGGCTGCTGGCCGCACTCGCGGTCATCGTGGCGAATCCACCGAGGCTCTTCACGCCACCCAGCCTGCGGTTCCGGCGTTGATGCGGGAAATGCATGAGCCGTTCCAGTTATACGCTGAACGCATGGATCTGCGGCAGTTGCGGGCGTTCGTCGCGGTCGTGGACGCGGGCACTTTCACCGACGCGGCACGGGAGCTCGACCTCACCCAGGCGTCGGTGTCGCGGGCCGTCGCCGCGCTGGAGTCCTCGCTGGGCGTGCGGCTGCTGCAGCGCTCGACCCGGCACGTCGCCCTGACCACGGCGGGTACCCAGGTGCTCGCCGGCGCGCGGCGGGTGCTGGACGAGGTCGCGCACCTGCGGCGCATCGCCGCGCAGGCGGTGACCGAACTGCGGATCGGCTACGCCTGGTCGGCGCTGGGCAGGCACACCCGGCGCGTCCAGAAGGCCTGGGCCGCAACGCATCCCGGCCTGCCGCTGGTCTTCGTGCAGTCGAACTCGCTGACCGCGGGCCTGGCCGAGGGCACCGCAGACGTCGCCGTCATCCGCAAGGCCCTGGACGATCCCCGCTTCGAAACGGCGCTGCTCGGCACCGAACGCCGGTACGGCGTGGTCGCCACCGACAATCCGTTGGCGCGCAAGCGTTCCCTCTCACTCGCGGACTTCTCGCGGTACGGGATCGCCGTCGACGACCGCACCGGAACGACCACTTTGGACCTGTGGAAGCCGGGTGCCGCGCCCGCCGTAGTCCGCAACACCAACAGCGTCGACGAGTGGCTGACGCTGATCGCGGCCGGACAGGCCGTCGGCATGACCTCCGAGGCCACCGCGAACCTGAACCCCCGCCCCGGCGTGGCCTACCGGGCGGTGAAGGACGCGCCGCCGATCGCGGTGTGGCTCGCGTGGTGGAGGGACCAGCCGCCGCAGCACCTCAACGACCTGGTCACGCTGGCGTGCGACGCCTATCGCGGCTGAAGATCTCGTGCACCACCGCGATCAACGCCCTGGCCGCGGCGGTGGGCGCGCGGCCGGCGGGCCTGGCCAGGCCGAGCGGCCACCTCAGGTCCGCGCCGATGACCTTCAGCGTGTGGACGCCCTGCGCATCGCCGAGGATGTAGTTGGGCAGCAGAGCCACGCCGAGACCGTGCCGCACGTAGTCGACTCCGGTGAAGATGTCCGACATCTCCAGCGTCACCCGCCGCGGCACCACCGCCGCCGCGAACGCCCGGTCGGCCACGGCCCGGTTGCCGTAGCCCACCGGCGAGTCGATGAAGTCCAGGCCGGCGAGGTCGCCGATCGGCACCTCGGACCGACCGGCCAGCGGATGGTCGTCGGGCACGACCAGGTCCATCACCGAGCAGGCCAGCTCGTCGAGGACGATCCCGGCCGGCACCTCGCCCGGCAGCGAGACGAACGCGAGGTCGAGCTCGCGGTCCAGCAACCGCTCCACGAGCCCCTGCGACCCCGAGGTCGCCGCGCTCGTGCGCACCAGCACGCCGGGGTGGCGGCGGTGGAACTCGCCCAGCAGCGCGGGCAGGTCGATCAGGGTCATCGCGGTGAGCGTGCCGAGCCGGACCGTGCCGGTGATCACGCCCTTGACCTGGGCGACGGCGGTCCTGGCCTCGGTGGCGGCGTCGAGGACCGCCCGGGCCTTCGGCAGGAGCGCCTCGCCGGCGTCGGTCAGCAGGACCCGCTTGGAGTTGCGGTCCAGCAGGCTCGTGCCCAGCTCGCGTTCGAGGGTCTTGACCGCGGCCGAGACCGCGGACTGCACGACGTGCACGCGGGCGGCGGCGCGGGTGAAGCTGCCCTCCTCGGCGACCGCGACGAAGTACTCCAGCTGGCGGAAGTCCACACCAGCGAGTATCTCAGAAAGTGATGATCCTCAGCTCCAACTTTCGTTGGACGTGATACTTCGCGGCTCGCAGGGTGGTGGCATGTCCTCGCTCCTCGAATCGCGCGCCGCCCGGCGACCGGCTTCCGGTCGGCGTCACGGCATCGGCTTCTGGGTGGTCGCGGCGGCGTTCACGACCGCGATGGCCTACTCGACCGTCCCAGCGCCGCTCTTCCCCCTCTACGTCGCCCGCGAGGGCTTCTCCACGTTCGCCGTCACGGTCGTGTTCGCCGCCTTCGCGCTCGGCGTCGTGATCAGCCTCCTGCTCGCCGGTCACGTGTCGGACTGGGTGGGCCGCAAGACGATCCTCGTCCCCGCGCTGGGTCTTGAGGTCGTGTCCGCGCTGCTGTTCCTCAGCGGCACCGGGCTGCCCGTGCTGGTCGTGGCCCGCGTCGTCAACGGCCTGGGCGTCGGCATGATCGCCGCCACCGCGACGGCGTACCTGGCCGACCTGCACGCACGCCACCGCCCGGACGCCTCGGCGCACCGGTTCGAGATCGTCTCCACCGCCGCGAACATCGGTGGCCTCGGCCTCGGCGCGCTGGTGGCGGGTGCGCTCGCGCAGTACGCGGGCTCGCCGCTGAGCACCCCGTACGCCGTGCTGGCCGTGCTGCTGGTCGTCAGCATGATCGCGGTGGCGCTGGTCCCGGAGACCGTCACCCGCCGCCAGGTCCGCTACCGTCCGCAGCGGATCAGCGCGGGCCACGGCGCCGCCGGGCTGGGCGCGTTCTCGGCGTTCGCGGTGTTCGGGGTGTTCACGTCCGTCTCGCCCGGCTTCGTGGCAGGCGAGCTGCACCACCCGTCGCGGACGCTGGCCGGGCTGGTCGTGTTCACCGTGTTCGGCGGCGCCGCGCTCGCCCAGACCCTCACCGGCGGCCTGCCGCTCGCGGCGCGGCGCAGGCTCGGTCTGAGCGCCCAGGCCTCCGGGGTGCTGCTGGTCGTGACCGGCATGTACGCGACGAGCTTCCCGCTGTTCCTGCTCGGCGGCGCGATCGCGGGCGTCGGCGCGGGCGTGCAGTTCAAGGCGGCGATCGGGGTGGTCGCGGCGACGACCGCGCCCGCGCAGCGCGGTGAGGCGCTGGCGGGGCTGTTCTTCGTCGCCTACCTGGGGATGAGCGTGCCGTCGCTGTCGATCGGCCTCGCGACGCGGTTCCTGGACGCCACCACCGTGATGACGTGGTTCGCCGCGATCCTGCTCGTGGTCCTGGCCGCGCTGGCCGCTCCACGGCGGTCCTGACAGCTCAGTCGATGTGCACCTGGACCGCGTGACGAACGTCCCGCGGGCATGCGAAGACGTTCAGGTTGCCTTCCTTGCCGAAGATCCACTCGACGTCGTCCCCGGACGGTTCGTACGTGCCGAGCGACAGGATCTGGCGTTGCACCGCCGAACACCGCGGGCACTCGAACGTCAGCGGACCGGAGGCGTGCCACGCGGTCCAGCCGCCGATCTTCGTGCCGTCCGAGGTCGGCGGCAGGTCCCGCAGCTCCTCGGGACGCTCGGACGCGTGCGGGTACTCGACGTACCGGATCGGTTCGAGGACGTTGAGCGTGGGAACGTAGAGCTCCTCCTGCTCGGAGGGCTGAGGCTCCTCCTCGATCAGCTCGACCACCGACGACGAGTCACGCCACACGAGCCGCACGTCAGGGCCGGGCACGTCGTGGTCGAGCGTGCAGAGGAACACCTGCAGCAGGTCGGTACCCTCGGGGAACGGCAGCTCGGGGAAGTCCCGCGCGTACAGCTGCACGGCGCCGACGAACGGCTGGCCGTCGGCATCGCACCACGGCCACGGGTCGTCGATCGGCCACAGCATCGGCCCGCCGATGTGGCTGTCGGCGTCCGTCGGGTCGCCTTCCAGCGGGTTCAGCAGGACCGCGGGCCTCGCCCAGTTCTCCTTGCCCATGGCGTAAGAGCTAGCAGAACGCGGCGAGCGGTCGCTCCCGGCCCCTCGGAAGGGGGACCGGGAGCGATCCGGATCAGTCCGTTCCCGACTCGATCGCGGCCGAGTCGAGCAGCTCGTCGGCGGCGGAGACCTCTCCGCGCGAGGCGATGGCCTCGGCGCCGCCGTCGGGTACCTCGCCGATCAGCTTCGTCGGTTCCGGCTGGGCCGAGATGAGCGCCGACTGCCGGGTGCCGACCATGCCGAGGCCCGCGAAGAGCTCCAGCTTGGCGCGCGAGTCCGCGATGTCGAGGTTGCGCATGGTCAGCTGACCGATGCGGTCGACCGGGCCGAACGCCGAGTCCTCGGTGCGCTCCATCGACAGCTTGTCCGGGTGATAGCTGAACGCCGGGCCGGACGTGTCGAGGATCGAGTAGTCGTCACCACGACGCAGCCGCAGCGTCACCTCGCCGGTGACCGCGGCACCGACCCAGCGCTGCAGCGACTCGCGCAGCATCAGCGACTGCGGGTCGAGCCAGCGGCCCTCGTACAGCAGCCGGCCGAGCTTGCGGCCCTCGTTGTGGTACGCGGCGACGGTGTCCTCGTTGTGGATCGCGTTCACCAGCCGGTCGTAGGCGATGTAGAGCAACGCCATGCCGGGCGCCTCGTAGATGCCGCGGCTCTTGGCCTCGATGATGCGGTTCTCGATCTGGTCGGACATGCCCAGACCGTGACGGCCGCCGATGGCGTTGGCCTCCAGCACGAGATCGACGGCGCTGCCGAACTCCTTGCCGTTGATCGTGACGGGACGGCCCTGGTCGAAGCCGACGGTCACGTCCTCGGTGGCGATCTCCACCGACGGGTCCCAGAACTTGACGCCCATGATCGGCTCGACGATCTCGATGCCCTCGTTGAGCAGTTCGAGCGACTTGGCCTCGTGCGTCGCGCCCCAGATGTTCGCGTCGGTCGAGTAGGCCTTCTCGGTGGACGCGCGGTAGGGCAGGCCGCGCTCCAGCAGCCACTCGGACATCTCCTTGCGGCCGCCGAGCTCGGTCACGAACGCCGAGTCGAGCCACGGCTTGTAGATGCGCAGCGACGGGTTGGCGAGCAGGCCGTAGCGGTAGAACCGCTCGATGTCGTTGCCCTTGTAGGTGGAGCCGTCGCCCCAGATCTGCACGTCGTCGTCGAGCA
>Ga0070710_10001482_pt1 | contig 11054 bp, 5 predicted proteins | sample LARL52metaG_FD_65454 | JGI IMG/M metagenome (GOLD analysis project Ga0070710, IMG submission 65454) | Corn, switchgrass and miscanthus rhizosphere microbial communities from Kellogg Biological Station, Michigan, USA - LAR L5-2 metaG | ecosystem: Host-associated > Plants > Roots > Rhizosphere ... | reverse complement strand
ATCGAGCCGGACGTGCCGAAGTGCGGCGGCCTCGCCGAGGCCAAGAAGATCGCCAACCTCGCGGAGCTGCACTACATCCCCTTCGCGCCGCACCTGGTGTCGACGCCGCTGGGCACGATGGCCACGTCGCACCAGTGCGCGGCGATCCCCAACTTCTTCGTCCAGGAGTGGCACGCCCTCGACGAGCGCGCGGTGTGGGACAGCTACGTCCACGCGCCCGACGGGAGCGGCTCGATCGTCAAGGACGGCTACATCACGCTGCCCGACACCCCCGGCATCGGCGTGGAGCTCGACCTGGACGGTGTGCGGGCCCACGCCGTCGCGGGCTACGGGGTGTTCGAGTAGCGATCACCGCATGGCATAAGGGTTCTGAGTGAGGAGGTGGGCCTTGTAGCCCTCGCCGACGCCGGGCTCGGGCGTGCCGTTCCAGTCCTTGATGAGCACGGCACCGGTGCTGCAACCCCACGGGTTCCAGGTCCACGCGAGGTAGCTCAGGTGGTGGGCGTCGGCCCAGTCGGCCAGCTGCCGCATGTAGTCGAAGCCGCAGTTGTTCTGGCCGAACTCGCCGATCACGACGGGAACCTGCTCGGCGACCGGGGCGACCTGGCTGTCCCAGCACGACTGCGTGGCGCAGGCGTTGTTGCTGTAGGAGTGCCAGGAGGCCGCGAGGTTGTGCAACGGGTCGTTCGGCTTGTGGGACAACCACTCCCGCATGTCGTTGGCCCATTCGAGGCCGCCGAGCATGAGGACGTTGGTCGCGCCGGTCGCCCGCACGGCGTCGACCAGGTTCTGCATTCCCGCGGTTTCGTACGGAAGGCCGGTGCACATGCCCCCGTCACGCCAGCACTGCCAGCCCAGGGTTTTGTTCCAGTTGCTGGCGAGGTCTGGGTACGGCTCGTTGAACAGGTCGAAGACGACGGCGTCGTTTCCCTTGAACGCGGTGGCGACCCCGGTCCAGAACTGCGGGGCGTACCGCGCGTCCGGCATCGGTTTCTGGCACACCGCGTGCTCGTCCTTGCAGTGCCAGTCCGGTCCGGTCGGGTAGGCGCCCCAGGTCCAGTGCAGGTCGAGGATCACGTTGATGCCGTTGGCCACCAACAGGTTCACGTAGTCCTTCACGGCCTGCTGGTAGGCGGCACCGCCGGGTGAGCCGTTGACACCGAGCCAGCACTCCTCGTTCAACGGGACCCGCACCGCGTGGATGTTCCAGGTCTTCATCGCGTTCACCGACGCCTGGTCCACCGGACCGCCGTCCCACATGCCCTTGCCCTGCACGCAGGCGAACTCGCCGCTGGACCGGCTCACCCCGAGCAGCCGGTACGGCTCGCCCTTCGCGGTGACGATCCTGTTGCCGGAGACGCGCAGTGCCGGTGCGGGCCCCTCGACCGGCGGGGTGGTCGTCGTTGTCGTGGTGGTGGTGGTCGTCGTCGGGCCGGTGCCGGTGCACTCGGCACCGTTGACGGCGAAGTCCGTCGGTTTGGCATTGCCGCCGCGGTAGGAGAAGTTCGCCCCCGCGCTGACGCCGCCGCCGGCCGGGACCGAGCTGTTCCAGCTCAGGGCGGTGACGGTGATCTTCTTGCCGGACTGGGACCAGGTGCCGTTCCAGCCGTTCTGCAGCGTCTGGTCGCCGGCGTAGGTGTAGGTCAGCGTCCAGCCGTCGACCGCCGACGAACCGAGGTTCGAGATGGTCACGTTGGCGCCGAACCCGTTGCCCCAGTCGTTGGTCGTGTAGTCGACCCGGCACGCGAACGGGGCCGCCGCGCTCGTGCCGCTCGCCCACGACCCGGCCGCCGCCGTCAGGACGGTGCACGCGATGGACACCGCGGCACCCAGCGCGGCGAGCGCGGTGCGGCGTTTTCTGGTTCCCGGCATCAGCACTCCTTTGTGCAGGGGTTACGGGCAGCGATCTGGGAGCGCTCCCAGATCCGACGGTAGCGAAGAAGTCGCTGTCCGTGAAGACCGTGCCGGCGCGACGTCGTCCGGCGCCCGTGCACGCGCTTGACATGATCGAAGCGGCCACGAACACTGTCCGCGCCTCGAATGTGAACGCTAACATCATGGAGTCCCCCACGTGCACGCAAAGCCTGACGGACGCTCGGTTTCGGCGGCGGTGACAGCCGTGCTCCTCGCCGCCCTCTGCGCGCCGAGCGCCGTCGCGCAGCCCGGCGACCGGGACGTCACCGCCGACATCCGGGCGAACCGGAACGTCACGCTGAGCGGGGACGCCGTGGTGCGGCTGACCGGCGGGGTCACCACCTACTCGGGCGTGATCTCCGGCGAGGGCACCTTCACCGTCGGCGGAACCGGCACGCTGGTGCTGGTCAAGAACAGCGACTTCACCCTGCCGAACGACCGGCGCCGGCAGAAGGTCGTCACCGTCGGCGGCAACCACCCGGTCACCACGATCGAGAACCCCGACCCGCCCGCCGTGATCGTGCAACGCGGCGCGACCCTCCAGTACGGCGACGGCTCGGGCGGCGACGGCGCCATCACGCACGTCACCCAGGCGCCCGAACTGGCGCTGAACTCGCTCAACCACCAGGTCGACGGCACCCTGGACCTCGCACTGCGCCGACGGCTGAACCTGGGCGTCATCAGCGGATCCGGCCTCGTCAAGCAGCGGAGGGGCACCTGGCCCGGCATCGACCTGCCCGGCACGCACCCGTTCTCGGGCACGCTCTACGTCGGCACGGGCGCGGACTACGGCAGCCTGCACTACCTGACCGCCCTGCCGCACGTGCGCAAGGTGGTCAACCAGGGCTCGTTCATCCACAACGCACCGGACCACGAGGTGGTCACCGACGCCGCCGACATCTACTCGCAGTTCTACGGCAACGACATCAACTTCCACACCTGGGGCTCCGGCGTGGTGCGGATGTCCGGTGTGTACAGCTGGTCGGACAACGGATCGGACACCGACCCCGCGCTCAGCGACCCGTCCCGCAACTTCGCCGGCGTGCCGCACCGCGACAACAAGCGCGGCATCAACATCGAAGGCGCCACGGTGACGTGGGGCGACGGCACGCACAACCGCTTCTTCCTGCCCGGCAACGAGAACACCGTCTACATCAACATGCACGCGGACGCGGGCGGCGCCCGCAGCGTGCTGACGTTCGACTACAACGGACCGGTCACCCTCGACGCGCCCATCTCGGGCGGCAGGTACCACGACACGATGGCCGACGTGGGCCGCGGCGACGTCGTCATCGCGGCGACCCGCGGCAACGCCGTCACCTTCACCGCGCCGCAGAACTACGACGGTGCCACGACGATCGGTGACGGCGCGTCGCTGCGACTCGGGGACGGCGGTCCGCAGGGCGACAGTTCGCTGCTGCCCACCGGCAAGATCGTCGACAACGGCGAGCTGATCACGCAGAACGCCGGCAAGGGCGCCGAGCTCGCCAGGATCAGCGGCAAGGGTTCGGTGACGCAGGCCGGTCCGGCGACCACCACCCTGACCGGCGACCTCACCTACACCGGCAGGACCACGGTCAAGGCCGGCACGCTCGCCGTCACCGGCGGCACCCTCGCCGCGAGCGCCGCCGTCGACCTGCCGGCGGCCGGGGCGGCGCTGGACCTCACCAAGGCCGGTGACCAGACGGTCAACAACCTCTCCGGCGCCGAGGGCAGCACGGTGACGGCCGGCCGCACGCTGACCGTCCACTCCACGGGCGCCACGACGTTCGGCGGCACCATGACCGCCACCGGAGGCATCGCCAAGACAGGCGCCGAAACGCTCACCCTCACCGGCTCGCACACGACACCGGACATCCCGTGGACCGTCAAGGAGGGGACCGTCGCCCTGCCCGGGTCCGTGCAGGCGCGTCAGCTCGCCGTGGAACCCCCGGGCACGCTGCGGGCCACCGGCACCGTGGAGGGCGCGCTGGACAACGCCGGGACGGTCGCCGCCGACGGCCTGACCGTCCGCGGCGCCTACACCCAGCAGCCGGGAGCACACCTGACCGCGACCAGGATGAGCGTCACCGGCGCGGTGACGCTCGCGGGCGCCTTCGAACCGGACCCGGCGCACGGGCCCGGCGTGGTCATCGACAACCGGGGAACCGACCAGATCCACGGCACCTTCGACGGCCTGCCCGAGGGCGCCGCGGTCGGCCGGCTCCACCTCACCTACCGCGGCGGTGACGGCAACGACGTCGCGCTGACCGGCGATTCGGGTTCGGTGGGGCTGGACGCCACGTCGTCGGCCGCGAGCGTGCCGCTGTTCGGGTCGTGGTGGTGGCTCTCCGCCGCCGGCGCACTCGCGGTGCTGATCGCACTCGCGTTCCTGGTGCGCAGGCGGCGGAGGAACCGGGCCTGAGCCGCTGGATCAGACGAACCGCCAGAGGTGGTCGTTGGTGCCGTTGTCGTCCCAGATCACCACCTGCGCGCCGCGCGCGGTGGACGCGCCGCTGACCCCGAGCACCCTGCCGCCGTTGGCGCACTGGATGCGGAAGTAGCCGCCCGAGCCGTAACGGAGGCGCCACTTGTGGTCGGAGGCGCCGTTGTCAGCCCATTGCTGGACGCGGGCGCCGTTGCCGGTGGCTCCGCCTTCGACGCCGAGGACCTTGCCGCTGTTGCTGTTGCGCAGTCGGAAGTAGCCGTCGGGGTCGAGCACCGCGGTCCACAGGTGGTCGGCGGTGCCGTTGTCGTCCCACTGGAGGACCAGCCCACCGTCCGATGTGGACATGCCCTGCACGCCGAGCAGCAGGCCGCTGCCGAGGTTCTGGATGCGCCGGGCGCCGGTGGGCACGAACCGCCAGTTGTTGTCCGCGCTGTCGTCGTCCGGGACCTGGACGGCCTGTGCGCCCTGCGCGGTGGAACCGTTGAGGATGCCCAGCAGCTTGGCGCTGTTGGCGTTGCGGAGCTTGTGGGTGCCGTCGCCGTTGTCGACGATGGTCCAGCGATGGTCGGCGGTGCCGTTGTCCGCCCACTGCAGCACTCGGGCGTTGTCCGCGGTGGACATCTTGTCCACCCCCAGAACCTTGCCGCTGTTGAGGTTGCGCAGGCGGACCGTGCTGCCGTCGGGCACCAGCTGCCAGTTGTGGTCGGCGGTGCCGTTGTCACCCCACTGCAGGGCGTCCGCATCGTCCGCAGTGGACATGTTGCGGATGCCGAGCACCAATCCGCTGGCGGCGTTGGACAACCGGTAGCCGGCGGTGTTCGCGGTGTTCCAGTAGACGGTGTAGTTGAACCCGTGGGCGTCGTAGAACGGGCCGAGGTCGACCTTCGCCCCGTCGGCCGAGGCGGTGAACGTCAGCGCCGACGTGCTGGTGCGGGTGATGGACGCGGTGTCGAGGGACGGCAGGGTGCTGAAGACCGTGTCGCCGTAGTTGCCGGACAGCACCACAGGGCCGTAGGTGATCGCCGCGACGTCGGGGTTGTCGTTGGAAGGCTGCATGACCACGCGCATCGGCAGGCGCACGGTCACGGTGTCACCTGAGGTCCACGAACGGGTCAGGTTCGCGTAAGTGCCTGGTGTGACAGCGATGTTCTGGGCCACGCCGTTGACGCTGACGGTCGCGCCGCTCGTCCACGCCGGGATGCGCAGGCGCATGGTCCACGAGCCGCTCGCGTTGCCGGTCACGGTCAGGGTGGTGGTGTCGCCGACCGGGAAGTTCGTGGTCTGCGTGACGGTGATCCCGCGGTCGGACCAGTCGAGCACCGAGGGCGTGTAGAGGTTCACGGTCAGCGTGGTGCCGTTGTGGAAGTAGACGGAGTCGGCCAGGCGCGTGTTGGTCTCCAGCGCGGTGCCCTGGCAGCACCAGAAGGTGCCGTAGTCGGTGCTGAAGCTGCCGCCGCCCAGGCCCGGACCGACCGCTCCCCTGCGCCCGCCGGGGTTGAGCGCGGTGAAGTAGCAGACGTGGCCGTGGCTGCTGGCGGGATCCTGCTGGCCCAGCAGGTGGTTGAGCAGCGCCCGCTCGTAGAAGTCGAAGTAGGACGAACGGTCCGGGTCCAGCAGCCACAGTTCCCTGGTCAGCTTGAGCATGTTGTAGCTGTTGCACGCCTCGCACGCGTCGGCCCTGAGGTAGGAGGCGATGGCGTTCGGGGCGCGGAAGTGCTCGGCCTGGCTGTTGCCGCCGATCACGTACGTGTGCGCGCCGACGGTGATGTCCCACGCGTTGACGGCGATGTCGCGGTAACGGGTGGTGCCGGTGGCCTTGTACTCGCGGGCCGCGCCCACCCACTTGGGCACCTGCGTGTTGGCGTGCAGGCCGTTGAGCTTGTCCTGGCCCGCCGCCAGCGGATCGAACACGGCGGCGTGGTCGAACCGCTGGGCCACCGTCAGCCACCGGGAGTCACCCGTCTGCTGGTAGAGGTCGGCGAGAACGGCGTTCATGCCACCGAACTCCGTCTGCAGCGCGGCCTGCATCTGGCTGGAGCTCAACCGAGCGGTGCGCCAGTCCACCCAGCCCGCGAACCTCAGCAGCACGTCCCGTGCCTCGGTGTTGCCGATGTGGCGCCACACGTCGAGCAAACCGGCCAAGGTCTTGTGCACGCAGTAGTACGGCACCCCCTTGGGCCTGCCCGACTCCAGCAGGTCGAAGTCCGACTCCGGGAACCCCGACAGGTAACCGGGGTTGAACCCCGCCGCGGCGTTGCCGGCCTGGCACTTGGCCAGTTCCGCGACCATCTGGTTCGCCTTGTCCCGGCACGTGGTGTCACCGAGGACCGCCCAGGCGTTGGCCCAGGCGCTGAGGAAGTGCCCGTTGCTGTGGGTGCGGAAGTCGAAGTTCGGGGCCTCCCAGCCACCGCACGCGACCGCGCCGTTGGTCGACAGCCCGTGGTTGGCGCGGAAGTTGTAGAGCAACCGCTCGACGTCCACGAACCGCAGGTACGACAACGTCCGGTTCTGGTTGTCCAGCCAGCGGCTCGCCGTCAGCCGGACCTGGCCGAGGTCGAACGCGAACGCCGACGCGCCGACGTCGTCGCGGACCGGCGGCACCACCGCCGCCTCGGCGACCGGCGCCGCCGATCCGGCCAGGGGCGGCACGGCGGTCGCGAGGGCGGCGACGCCCGCGGCCTGCAGCAGTCTGCGACGGTTCAGGGCTGAAGAGGACATGATGCTCCTGGATCCACGGCCGCCGCTGCGCGAACAGCCGCGGGCACACCTTTGGGCTCGTCGACGTGAACTGGGTCGACACCACGGTTTCGTTGCGCGGGCGCCGGTTCGCTCAGCACCGGTCCTCGCCGCCACCAGACGGTGTTATCGCTAACAGGCCGCATTGCGCGGCAGGTCGCCGTCCGATCGTGTTGCGGCGTATAGGTAACCGCCGCGTTGGGAGCTTGTCAACAGTCCGGCACCCGGACATTTCAGCTGAAACGCGCCAAATCTGTTAGCGCTAACAGCTGCGTCGCGCCACATCGGCCCGGTTCATGCCGTCTGACAACGATGGCAAGGGTCTGCCGACATGGCTCGGCGCTCAGGGTTCGGCGGCCTCGTCGAAGCACAACCCATTGACGTAAAAGTTGCCGCCATGTTCTCATCTAACTCGGCCAGCGAATGTTAACGCTAACAATTTGCTCACCCATTCACAACGGGACCCGACTCCCGTCGTTGCCGCTCATTCCTCCATCGCCCCGCTCAACGAAGATCGGAGCACGTCATGGACCGACGAGCACATCCGCCCTCGGCTCCCCGGGCCGGCGACCGGTCGTCGGCGTTCGCACTGACGCAGCGACGCCTTCTTCCGCGTGACGAACTGACTCGACAGTGAAGGAGTTCTCCGTGACCGAACCGCCGACCGCCCGCCGCGCCAAACGCGCTTTCCTCGCCGCGGGTGTCACCACCGCGCTCGCCGCCGCGGTGCTCACCTCCACGGCCGCGACCTCGCAGGCCGCCACCCAGGGGCCGTGCGACATCTACGCCGCGGGCAACACCCCTTGCGTGGCCGCGCACAGCACCACGCGCGCCCTGTACGGCAACTACAACGGCCCGCTGTACCAGGTGAAGCGCGCCTCCGACAACGCGACCAGGGACATCGGCCTGCTGAGCATCGGCGGCTACGCCGACGCCGCCGCGCAGGACTCGTTCTGCGCGGGCACCAGCTGCGTCATCACCGTCATCTACGACCAGTCCGGCAAGGGCAACAAGCTCAACCAGGCCCCCAAGGGACACTTCTCGGGACCGGCCGAGGGCGGCGCCGACAACATGGCCAACGCCGTCGAGGCACCCGTCACGGTCGGCGGGCACAAGGCGTACGGCGTCTACGTGGCGCCCGGCACCGGCTACCGGAACAACAACACGAACGGCATCGCGACCGGTGACCAGCCGGAGGGCATGTACGCGATCTTCGACGGCACGCACTTCAACGGCGGCTGCTGCTTCGACTACGGCAACGCCGAGACGAGCGGCAACGACGACGGCAACGGCACCATGGAGGCCATCTACTTCGGCAACAACAAGGGCTGGGGCACGGGCAGCGGCAACGGCCCCTGGATCATGGCCGACCTGGAGAACGGCCTGTTCTCCGGCGTGAGCCCCAAGTTCAACGCAGGCGACCCGACCGTCACCGACCGGTTCCTGACGGCCATCGTCAAGGGCGGCCCGAACCAGTGGGCCATCCGCGGCGGCAACGCCCAGTCCGGTGGTCTGTCGACCTTCTACAACGGCGTCCGTCCCAACGTCGCGGGCTACAACCCGATGAAGAAGCAGGGCGCGATCCTGCTCGGCATCGGCGGCGACAACAGCAACGGCGCCGCGGGCACCTTCTACGAAGGCGTCATGACCTCGGGCTACCCCTCGGACGCCACCGAGAACGCCGTGCAGGCCAACATCACCGCGGCCGGCTACAGCAGCGGTTCGACGAGCACGGGCTCACTGACCCCGGGCTCCCGGATCTCCCTGCAGGCCACCACCGCGCCCTGCTGCACCTCGCACTACCTGCGCCACGACGACGCCGACAGCAAGGTCGTCATCTCCAGCATCAACTCCTCCAGCTCGGCCACCGACAAGGCCGACGCCACCTGGATCGTGCGCGCCGGTCTGGCGAACACCTCCTGCCTGTCGTTCGAGTCCGTCGACAGGCCCGGCCAGTTCCTGCGCCACTTCAACTACCAGCTCTATCTGAACTACGACGACGGTGGCAGCGCGTTCTCGAAGGACGCCACCTTCTGCCCCACCACGGGCAACAGCGGCACCGGAACCTCCTTCCAGTCCGTCAACTTCCCGACGAAGTACCTGCGCCACTACAACTTCACGGCCTACATCGCGAGCAACGGCGGCACCAACGCCTGGGACTCCACGACCTCGTGGGCCCAGGACACCAGTTGGCTCACCGCGTCTCCCTGGAGCTGACCGCATGCCCGGTGTTCCCGTCCTCGGCGGGAACACCGGGCAATACCCGCTTGACGGAGTGAGCGCTCACTCCGCACCATGGGTGCATGACACCAGCATCCGACACTCGGCGAAGAGCGCCGAGCATGAGCGCGGAAGACCGGCGCGCCATGATCGTGCACGCGGTGCTGCCGCTCCTGATGGAGCACGGCACGAACGTGACGAGCAGCCAGATCGCCCGTGCCGCGGGCATCGGCGAGGGCACCATCTTCCGCGCGTTCAAGGACAAGGACGAGCTGTTCGACGCCTGCACGGCCGAGGCGCTGCGGCCCGACCACGTGCTCGACGCGATCGCCGAGATCGGCTTCGACCAGCCGTTGGAGCAGCGGCTCGTCGAAGCCGCCGAGGCGCTCGGCGCGCACCTCGAACGGATGGGCGCGCTGATGGGCGCCCTGCACGCGTCCGGCCGGCCGAAGCAGCGCGAGCATCGCCCCAGGGGCGAGAAAGGCGGCCGCCGCGAGTCGATGGCCGCCATCCGGGAGGCGATGGTCGAGCTGTTCACGCCGGAGAAGGACCGGCTGCGGCTGCCGCCCGAGCAGCTCGCCGCCCTCTTCCTGACCCTGTTGTTCGGCGGCCGCCGGCTGGCACCGGATGTCGGTGCGCCCACCACGCGCCAGGTGGTCGACTTCTTCCTGCACGGCGCCGTGGAGGCCGGATGATGCCGGGCGGTGGGGGCGGCCTGGAGTTCGTGCTGGCCCGGCGCGGCCGAAGGCGGCACGCCACGACGGTGCCCGACAGCGGGCTCACCGGACCGGTCGACATCCCCGAACCGAAGCCGGACGACGAACCGAAGGACCTGCGCTCCAGGCTGAAGCGCGCGCGGACGTCCGTGGCGGGCACCGTCCGCGGCCTGCCGAAGGTCGCGAAGCTGACCTGGCAGGCCAGCCCAGTCCTGACCGTCGTGCTGGCGCTGATCACGCTGCTGGCGGGCCTCCTGCCGACCGCGACCGCGTACATCGCGAAGCTGCTGCTGGACTCCGTCGTCGCGGCGATCCAGCACACCGGCACCACGCGTGACATCGTGAAGATCGCGCTGCTCCAGTTCGCGGTGCTCACCGCGTCCGCGATCAGCAGCGCGCTCACGTCGATCGCGCAGTCGCTGCTGCAGGAACGCATGACGCTGACCATCCGCCACCGGGTGATGGCGCACGCCAGCGAGCTGCACCTCGCGTACTTCGAGGGCTCGGCGTCGTACGACATGCTGCGCCAGGCCGCGCAGGAGGCGCCGACGCGGCCGCTGTCGATGATGAACTCCGCGCTGGGGCTCCTGCGGACGCTGATCACGTTCGGCAGCATGGTCGCGCTGCTCGTCTCGATCAGCCCGCTGCTGGCCCTGGTCGCGCTGGTGGCGCCGATCCCGGCGTTCATCTCGCAGTCGAAGTACGGCTCGCGCGCGTTCTGGCTGACCTTCGTGATGTCGCCGATCAAGCGCCGGATGGACTACCTGTCCTCTTTGGTCACCACCGACACCTACGCCAAGGAGACGAAGCTGTTCGGGCTCGGCCCGTACTTCGTCGACCGGTTCCTCCGGCTCGGCACCGTCTCCTACGAGCGGCAGCGGAAGCTGACGATCAACCGCAACATCAGCTCGACGTCCTGGGGGCTGCTGAGCACGCTCGCGGGTTCGGCGATCATGTTGTACATCGCGCTGGAAGCGGTCGGCGGACGGCTCACGCTGGGAGACCTGGCGCTGTACACGGCCGCGGCGGCGTCCGTGCAG
>Ga0070710_10001481_pt1 | contig 11057 bp, 10 predicted proteins | sample LARL52metaG_FD_65454 | JGI IMG/M metagenome (GOLD analysis project Ga0070710, IMG submission 65454) | Corn, switchgrass and miscanthus rhizosphere microbial communities from Kellogg Biological Station, Michigan, USA - LAR L5-2 metaG | ecosystem: Host-associated > Plants > Roots > Rhizosphere ... | reverse complement strand
CCCGCCGACCTGGTGGAGAAGACCGCGCTGATCGGCCCGGCCGGCTACGTCGCCGAGCGCCTGGAGGCGTTCCGCGAGAGCGGCGTCACGACGCTGAACGTCACCCCGCTAGCCGCGACCCACGCCGCCCGCCTCGCCGACATCGAGCGGGTCCGCGCCCTCGCCGGCTAGCGAAGGCCAACAGCCTACGGCTTGCGCGCGACGCCGCCGTAGCAGCTGACCTCGGCCGGCGTCGGCCGGGGCGCGCGCGAGTCCGGCCGCCACTCCGACACGAGCACCACGCCGGGCGGCACCATCTCCAGGCCGGAGAACGCCATCCGCGCGAACTGGTCGGAGTCGCGCGCGTTCATCGTGAGGCCGGCGTCGAGGTAGGCCTGCTGCCCGCCGCCCACCGCGACGGGGTCGTGTTCCATCGTCATGTGCGAGGCGGCGAGGTAGCTGCCCGGCGGCAGCGCGTCGAGCAGCGTGCCGATCACCTCGTCGGGCTTGTCCTCGTCGCGCAGGAAGTGCAGCACCGCGATCAGCATCAAGGCGATGGGCTGGCTGAAGTCCAGCACCTCGCGCAGCAGCGGGCAGGACACCAACCGCTCCGGCGAGCGCAGGTCGGCCTGCAGGTAGGCGGTCCGCCCCTCCGGCGACGAGGTGAGCAGCGCCTGGGCGTGCGTGAGCACCATGGGGTCGTTGTCGATGTAGGCGACCCGCGACGACGGGGCGACGCGCTGCGCGACTTCGTGCACGTTGTTGGTGGCCGGCAGCCCGGACCCGATGTCGAGGAACTGCCTGATGCCCGCCTCGGCGGCGAGGTACTTCACGACCCGGCCGAGGAACTTCCTGTTCTCCCGCAGGCCTATCCGGCCCGCGGGCCACGCCGCGAGCGCCCTGTCGGCGACGGCGCGGTCGGCGGCGAAGTGGTTCTTGCCGCCGATGTAGTAGTCGTACATCCGGGCCGGATGGGGCTTGCTCGTGTCGATCTCCGGCCGGGTGCCCTCGACCGCCGCAAAGGCCGTGGGATCCGCGGAACCCGCCACGCCGCACCTCCTGCCCCCGATAACCCCGTTGCCGATATCAGGGGACAGTCTACGAGGGCCGCGATCGCGGCAGTAGGGAAAAATTCGTTAACAGATTCATGCGAGGTCGCCACGCAGGCATAACGGCTTGCGGGCGACCCCGCCGTAGCAGCCCACCTCGGCCGGGGTCGGCCGCGGGCCATCGGCCTCCGGCCGCCACTCCGACACCAGCGCCACCCCGGGCGGCACCAGTTCGAGCCCGGAGAAGGCGAGCGCGGCGAACTCGCGGGACTCCCGCCGCTGCATGGGTATCCCCGCGTCCCGCATCGTGGCCTGCCCGGCGGCCCCTGAGTCGGGAACGTGGTCGGTGGCCAGGTGCGAGGCGGCGACATAGCTGCCCGGCGGCAGGGCGTCGGTCAGGGTCGCGAGGATCTTCGCCGGGCCGAACTCGTCAGGGACGAAGTGCAGGATCGCGACCAGGATCAGCGCGACGGGCTGGCTGAAGTCGAGCACCTCGTGCACCACGGGCGAGGAGAGGATCGCTTCGGGATCCCGCAGGTCGGCGTGGATGTAGGCGGTCCGCCCTTCCGGCGACGAGGTGAGCAGGGCGCGGGCGTGCGCGAGCACGAGCGGGTCGTTGTCGACGTAGACGACGCGGGCCGACGGCGCGGATTCCTGGGCGACCTCGTGGACGTTGTTCGTGGTGGGCAGCCCGGTACCGATGTCGAGGAACTGCCTGATGCCGGCCTCGGCGGCCAGGTACCTGACGGCGCGGCCGAGGAACGCCCTGTTCTCTCGCGCCGCGACCCGGATGGACGGCGAGTGCCGCAGCACCTTCAGCGCCGTCTCGCGGTCCGCCGCAAAGTGGTTCTTGCCCCCGATGAAGTAGTCGTACATCCGGGCCGAGTGCGGCCTGGACGTGTCGATATCAGACGGCGTTTCCTGCTCGTCTGATTCCGCGCTTCCCACCACCGAATCGTATAACGGGGCGGCGTACAGTCGCGGTATGCCGCAAATCCACGCCGCCCGCCGCGCCCGCGCCCAGGAGATGGTGCGGGCGCTTGGCGCTGGCGCCGTGCTGGTCACCGCCAGGCCGAACGTGCGCTACCTCACCGGCCTGGCCAGCTCGAACGCCGCGCTGCTGCTGCCAGCCGACGGCGAGGGGCTGCTGGCGACCGACTCCAGGTACGCGCTGGCCGCCCAGCGCGACGCGCCCGACCTGGAGCTGCTCATCGAGCGGTTCATTGAGGGCAAGCTGGCCACGGAGGCGTCCCGCCGCGGCGTCACGGTGCTGGCCTTCGAGGCGCAGGAGATGACAGTGGAGCGGCACGCGGCGATGACGCGGGACGCGGGAGTCACCACGGTCCCGTTCGGGAGAAAAATAGAAGAGCTCCGCATGGTGAAGGATGCTGAGGAGCTGGAGCTGCTCGCGACCGCGTGCCGGCTGAGCTCGCAGGCACTGGCTGATGTGCTTCCCCAGATCCGTCCTGGTTTGTCGGAACGTACGCTGGCTTCTCTCCTCGACTACCGCATGACCGAACTGGGGGCGGACGCCCCGGCGTTCGACACCATCGTGGCCAGCGGGCCGAACGGCGCGATCCCGCACCACACGCCCACCGACCGGCCGCTGCGCCGCGGTGACCTGGTCACGATGGACTTCGGCGCGCTGTACCAGGGGTACCACGCGGACATGACCCGCACGGTGGCGGTCGGCGAGCCGGCCGGCTGGCAGCGGGACGTCTACGAGCTCGTCGCGGAGGCGCAGCGGACCGGGATCGAGGCGGTCGAGCCAGGCGCCGAGGTCGGCGCCGTGGACGCCGCCGCCCGCGAGGTGATCGAGGCGGCCGGGCACGCCGAGCACTTCCAGCACGGCCTCGGGCACGGGGTGGGGCTGGAGATCCACGAGGCGCCGATGCTGGGGTACGGCAGAACGGGTAAACTAGCGGACCGGGTTCCTGTCACCGTCGAGCCTGGCGTGTACCTGCCAGGAAAGGGCGGCGTCCGTATCGAGGACGTCCTGGTCGTGACGGCAGGCGGGGGAGCCCGCATCCTGACTTCGACCACCAGGGAACTGCTGGTCCTGTAGTTCTGTAGTAAATGGGAGACGACCCGTGGCAACCACGAACGACCTGAAGAACGGCATAACGCTCAACATTGACGGGCAGCTGTGGAACGTTGTCGAGTTCCAGCACGTCAAGCCGGGCAAGGGGCCGGCCTTCGTGCGGACCAAGCTGAAGAACGTGATGTCGGGCAAGGTCGTGGACAAGACCTTCAACGCCGGCGTCCGGGTGGATGTGGCCACCGTCGACAAGCGCGAGATGCAGTACCTGTACCGCGAGGGCGACGACTTCGTGTTCATGGACATGACGGACTACGAGCAGCCGCGGATCCCGGCCGGCGTCGTCGGCGACGGCGCGAACTACCTGCTGGAGAACCAGACGGTCACGATCGCCTTCAACGAGGGCACCCCGCTGTACGTGGACCTGCCGGCCGCGGTGGAGCTGGTGATCGCGCAGACCGACCCCGGCCTGCAGGGCGACAGGTCCACTGGCGGCACCAAGCCGGCCACGCTGGAGACCGGCGCGACGATCCAGGTCCCGCTGTTCATCTCCACCGGCGAGAAGGTCAAGGTAGACACCCGCACCGGCCAGTACCTCGGCCGCGCGTAAGTGCCTGCTCGCAGTAAGGCTCGCAAGCGGGCCCTGGACATCCTCTTCGAGGCGGAGCAGCGCGGGCTGCCCGTGCTCGAGCTGCTGTCGGAGCGCCAGTCGCTCGGTGAGACGCCGGTCCCCGAGTACGCGGCGGAGCTGGTGCGAGGCGTCGCCTCGCACCAGCCCGAGATCGACAACCTGATCTCGGAGAACGCGGTGGACTGGACGCTGGAGCGGATGCCCGCGGTGGACAGGAACGTCCTGCGCCTTGGCGTCTACGAGCTGCTGTGGGCCGACGACGTGCCGGACGGAGTGGCGATCAGCGAGGCGGTGCTGCTCGCCCAGGACCTGTCGACGGACGCGTCACCGGCGTTCGTGAACGGGCTGCTCGCCAGGATCAAGGACCTCAAGCCCGCGTCAGACAGCGCGTCAGACAGCGGAGAAGCGTAGCCGCAGGCCCAGGCGGCGCAGCACCGCGAGGAACCATACGACGCAGACGCCGGCGCCGACCACCGTCAGGCCGATGGTGACCGCCGTGGACAGCAGCATGAAGAGCTTGTACGGCTCGGTGACCATCATCACCGCCATGCCCAGCGTCAGCAGGAAGAACAGCCCGGCCCAGAACCACGTAGCGCCCTGAAAGAACCTGTGCAGTCCCGGGTGGTGCGCCTCCGGCTGCTTGAGCGCCACGACTTCCTCGGCGAGCTGCGCGACCAGCGGCTTGCGCGTCGGGGCGGTCCTCGCGAACACCACGCACATCGCCAGGTTGGCGAGCGGGAACTGGAGCTGGAACATCCACATGTAGCCGGTGCTGATCGCGACCGCGGTCTGGATGGTCAGCACGAGCGCGGAGATCATCAGCAGCGAGGAGACCGGACCGGAGACGATCTTGCGGATAGCGATGAGGAGCCAGACCACCGCCGTGCCCGCCAGCAGGCCCGCGTCCGGGCTCACCACGTCGGTGACCACCACATAGGCGCCGAACGGAAGCCCGACAGACTCGGCGATATTCCACACGGCCGTCCAGAGCAGGCGCCGCGGATGCGGCAGCTCGAGGTGTCCGGAGGGGGCAGGCATGCGGACGAGCATACGGGCTGCCGGTGCCTCCGGGGGCGGCATTCGCGGATGGCGGCGTGTCGGATCTGTCCGCCCATTTGCACCAGTTCGCGAGGTCTCCACAGTCGTTACAACGAGAAGCGAGCTTCCCGGGTTCGCCCCCCTTTATAACGATTGGTGATGGTCTAAGCGCACACGGTAGCCGGCATGTCGTTCCCCGGGCGGGGGCGGCTGCCAGCCATCCGCACTACAGTGAGACTGCGACAGCAACCTGGGAAGAGGTTTGGAATGACCGCAGAGGTTCCCGCGAAAGCCGTTCCCGGCGTGCGCGGGCCCGACGCTGAGCGCAGGCGCGACGGAGCGCGGTCATCGCTGGTCTGGGACGTGCTCCAGGGCGTGATCGCCGGCCGGGCGGCGTCGCTTGGCAGGGGCGCCGGGGCCGAGCTGGACATCGTGGACGTCGGCGGGGGGACTGGCGGCTTCGCGGTGCCGTTCGCGGCGCTCGGGCACCGGGTGACCGTGGTGGACCCGAGCCCCGACGCGCTCGCCGCGGCGCAGCGGCGCGCCGCCGAGATGCGGGTCATGCTGACCGCCGTCCAGGGTGACGCGGGCGAGCTGGCGAGCCTCGTCGGCGACGCCGCCGCCGACCTGGTGATCTGCCACAGCGTGCTTGAGTACGTGGACTCGCCGGCCGCCGCGATGGCGGCCATCGCCCGGGTGCTGCGGCCGGGCGCCACGGTCAGCGTGCTCGCCGCGAACACCGTGGCCGCCGTGCTGCAGCGCGCGCTCGCCGGGCGGTACGCCGAGGCGCGGCAGCTGCTCGCCGCCGACGGCTCAGGGGCGCCGGCGGAGGGGACCGGTGTGACAGCGCCGCGCCGGTTCACCCTCGCCGGGCTGACGGCGCTGATCACCGGTGCCGGGCTGCGGGCCGGCGACGCGCACGGCATCCGGGTCTTCGCCGGCCTGCTGCCCGGCGCCGGAGCAGGCGGCGGGTCCGCCGCTGCCGCCGACCCGGCTGCGGCGGACGAGCTGCGTGCCCTGGAAGAGGCGGCGGCCGCCTACCCGGCGCTGCGTGACATCGCCACGAGGCTGCACGTCCTCGGCCACCGCTGAACGCCGCCAGGACCGGTCGCCGTGCCAGCCCCCGCCCCTCAGCCTCCGGCTTCCGGCCCGCCACCCTTCGACGATGGCTGCCACATCCTGCACGTCGACATGGACGCCTTCTACGCGAGCGTGGAACTGCGAGACCGGCCTGACCTGGCCGGCCAGCCGGTCGTGGTCGGCGGGCTGAGCGCGCGCAGCGTCGTGCTGTCCGCGACCTACGAGGCGCGGGCGTTCGGCGTCCGGTCGGCGATGCCGGTCAGCAGGGCCAGGCGGCTGTGCCCGCAGGCGGTCTTCCTCCCGCCGCGGCACGGGCTGTACGGCGAGGTCTCCAAAGAGGTCATGGCCATCTTCCGTTCGATCACCCCGGACGTGGAGCCGCTGTCGCTCGACGAGGCGTTCCTCGACGTCGCCGGCGCGCAGCGGCGGCTTGGCGCGCCGGCCCGGATAGCGCAGGTCATCAGGATGCAGGTCAGGGAGCAGCAGGGCATCACCTGCTCGGTAGGGGTGGCGCCGATCAAGTTCGTGGCCAAGATCGCGTCCGCCCGCTGCAAGCCCGACGGGCTGCTCGTCGTCCCGGCCGCCGGGCTGCTGGACTTCCTGCACCCGTTGCCTGCCAGCGTCCTGTGGGGGGTGGGCGAGCGCGCCGAGGAAGTCCTGACCCGGCTGGGCCTGCGCACCGTGGGTGATATCGCTCACGTTCCGCTGGCCACCTTGCAGCGGGAGCTCGGCGGCGCTGTCGGCGAGCACCTGTGGTCGCTCGCCTGGGGCCGTGACGAGCGCCGGGTGGTCCCGCGCCGGGAAGAGAAGAGCGTGGGCGCCGAGGAGACATTCTCGACGGACGTCGATGACCCGGTGGTGATCCGCCGGGAGCTGCTGCGGCTGTCCGGCCGGACCGCGCGGGCGCTGCGCGCCGCCGGGTGCGTGGCGCGGACCGTCTCTGTGAAGCTGCGGCTGGCCAGCTTCAAGACCATCACCAGGTCGAAGACGCTCGCCGAGCCCACCGACGTCGCCAGGGAGATCTACGTCACCGCGGTGGCGCTGTACGAGGGGTCCGGCCTGGATCCACGCGCGCGGCTGCGGCTGGTCGGGGTCCGCGCGGCGGGCCTGCGGCCCGTCGAGGCGGCCGCGCGGCAGCTGGCGTTCGACGACCGCCCGGTGGGCTGGCGGGAGGCGGAACGGGCGGTCGACCAGATCGCTCTCAAGTTCGGCAGCGACGCGGTGCGGCCGGCCAGGCTGGTCCCCGCGGAGCCCGCCGGCCCAGATGACACCGCTGTCAGTCGGCTGGGAGCGAAGTCCTCTTCCAAGGGCAGTGCAGAGACTCGTATTCTGGGAAATGAACCAGGTACGTAAGTGAGGTGAAAGTCACCCCACCCCCCGGGTTCCATGGGAGGCGTGTCGTGCCGCTCTCTGAGCATGAGCAGCGTCAGCTCGAGCAGATCGAGCAGGCGCTCTACAGGGAGAATCGGAGGCTGGGCCGGGTTGTGCGGTCCAGCGATCCCCGCGTGCACTACCGGCGCCGGGTGGTTCAGGCAGCCTCCGGTTTCGGTGTCGGCGCGGGCATGGTCGCGGCGGGTGTCATCTTGCCGCTGGTCTGGCTCGCAGTTGGCGGGTTCGCCGTCATGCTGGTCTGCGGCATCTGGGCGCTGAACAGCTGGCGGCACATGTCAGGCGTCGCGATCGGCGTGGCCGGGCGCGGGCAGGCGGGCCAGCGCCGGCGGCGGCAGAAGAGCCGCGGCAAGGGCAACCGCAGCGCGATGATGGAGCGCTTGGACGAACGCTGGCGCAGACGGCAGGAAGGGGACCTGTAAGAGGTTCCGTGTCCGGTTCAGCCGGGACTTCGCGAGCCGCTCAGGGTTGAGCCTGCCGAAGATGTCCGTCGCCTGGAGGACGGCGGTCAGCGCCGGTGACAGGACCGAGGCCGGCAGTAGCCGTGCCCGCCACCGGGTCCACCGTGGCACGGCCGTGGCGACCGCCTTGCGGACGGCTGCGCTGTCGCCGCGCAGGCCGGCCCCGCTGCCGGCGCGGGCCGCGTACCTGGCGCGCTCCTCGGCCATCGCGATGCGGCCCAGCGCGGCCGCGGTCGGCGGCGCCAGCTCGAGGGTGCTGGTCGTGCGCGCCGCGACCGTCCGCGGCGACTGGCTCGGCAGGTAGCCAACCTGGTAGTCGACGAGGTCGTCACGCAGTTCGCGCCACGCCGCGTGCGCCTGGGCCTCGTCCGCGCGGGCCCGCCAGCGCCGCCGCCTGACCACCAGCCGGACAATGCCCGGCGCGGCGGCCGCGATCACCGCCAGCCCGAGGACGCAGAACCCGAGCACCTCCCACGGATTCACCCCGGCACCGCTGTGCGCGGCGGCGCCGCTGCCGCCGCCGATCGGGAGACCCAGCTGGTTCTTGATCGCCGGGTTGAGGTTCGACCCGGCGCCGGGCGTCGACGACGTGCCGCCCTGCTGCGACCCGGTCGAGGACCCCGGCGTGCCGCTCGTGTTGAGCGTGTACACCGGGGTGGTCGCCGTACCCTGGCCGGGCGCCCCGCCCGCGGGGGTCGGCTCGAACCTGAGCCAGCCGAAGCCCTGGAAGTACAGTTCCGGCCAGGCGTGCGCGTCGTGCGAGGTGACGACCCACTCGTTGCCGGCCACCGGCGTCCCCGAGGTGAAGCCGACCGCGACCCGCGCCGGGATGCCGAGCAGCCGGGCCAGCGCGGCCATGGCGAAGGAGAACTGCTGGCAGTATCCGCGCTTCGCGTGCTCGAGGAAGTTCGCCAGCCCGCTCCCGCTGATGACCGTCGGCGCGTTCAATGTGTACCGGAAGCCGCCGCCCGCCGACAGCCAGTTCTGGAGCGCGACCGCGTCCTGGAACGCCGTCTTCGCCCCGGCTGCCTTCACCACCGACTGCGCGAGGCCGCGCAGCGGCAGGTAGGACGCGGGGACCTGGGTGTAGTAGCTGGTAGTGATGGCCGGGGGCAGGGCGTCGTTGAGGTCTTTCGCGGCCGGTGCCGCGTCGAGGCTCTTCACCGAGTAGCTGAGGCCGGCTAGCCCCTGGCCGTTGTCGAACACCATCAGGCTCGACCGGTCGGCATGCAGGCTGCCGGGCGCGGTGACCGCTGTCGCCGGGTACGGCACGGGCAGCGCGTTGTACTGGTCCTGGAGGACCGATCCGCTCAGCGTGACGTGCGTGGTCACCCTCGCGAACGTGTTGCTCGCCGAGGCCGCGAGGCCGGGCGCGGCGGGTAGCTGCGGGTTCACCGTCGCCAGGACGGAGGGCTGCCCGAATATCTTCCAGCCCTGGGAGGCCGTCAGGTTGTCGAGCACGTAGACCTGGAAGTACTGCGGGTTGATGGCGTTACTGGTGTAGGTGAACTCCAGCTGGGTCTGCGTCGTGTGCAGCTCGTTGCTCATCTGGGTGTTGGGGTCGGGGAACCCGGCGCCTGCGCCGGCGCCGGGGCCGTGCCCGCCGATGCCCGGCTGGCCGCTGCCGAACAGCCGGGTCACGTGCAGCCCGGGGATGATCAGCGGGACGCAGAGCGCGACCACCATCGAGGCGGCGCCGACCCGCCGTCCCGCGGCCGCGACCGCGGTGGTGTCGGGCATCTGCCGCGGATCCGGGTTCTTGTGTTCCCACTCCCTGATCCGGTCCCTGCCCTCGCTGCTCAGCATCCAGAGGTAGCCGGCCGTGGCGGCGCAGAAGGCGATCGTGGTCCCGAGGGCGTCGCGGGAGATGCTGAGCGTGAACGGCTCGGTGAACAGCAGCAGCAGCGGCAGGCCGGCCAGCGCCGCCCTGCCGAGCCGGACCGCGATCAGGTCGGTGAGCACGGCGGTGAGGCCGATGCCGGCGGCGGCGAGCAGCACCATCCCGGACAGCGCGGGGACTGGGGGAGCGTACTTCGCGGACTCGCGGAAGCCCGTCCCCGCCAGGTCCCACAGCAGCCGCAGCGAGGTCGCGGTCGGCAGCAGGTGCCCCCACGACCGGCCGTTGGAGAACACGAGGTTCAGGTACAGCAGCAGGCCGGCGAGCGAGCCGACCACGCAGACGAGCACCGGCAGCCGCCGCAGCCTGGTGAGCGTGGCCGCGCCCGCGACGGCGAGGACCGCGCCCGCGCCGGCCCAGAACCAGGCGGTGCCGATGAAGACCGGGTACAGCGAGATGGAGGTCAGGATCGTCGCGGCGGCCGCGGCGATCGTCCTGCGGTGGCTAGACATCGGCCACCCCCGCGCCGGCTGCCGTTACCCCGGCGGCCCCGTCCGCCAGGTCCGCCGCGTCTGCCGCGTCCGCCCCCGCCTCGGTCAGGCCGCCGGCGAAGGCCATCGCCGCGCCGCCGGCCTGGTGCAGTTCGTGCCACGCCGCGGGCAGTCGCGCGCCGTCAGGCACGGTCGCGACCCGCCACCCGGCGCCGATCAGGAGCTGCGAGGTCGCCGCGGTCCGCGCGGCCCAGACCCGGTCCTTGGGCGCCAGCAGCAGGGCGAGACCGGGCGCGGTGCCGCGCCGGGTGGCCGCCAGCTCCGTGACCTCCGCGTCCGTCAGCAGCCCGACGACCGCGATGATCTGCCCGCCCTCCACGGACAGTGCCTGGATGCCCTGGCCGAGGCTGATCGACCTGGACGGCCCGATGACGGCGAGCGTGTCGAGCAGCGTGTCGCCGAACGAGCCCTGTCTGGGTACCTCCCCCGCGTCCGTCACGAACCGGGCCTCGAACCCCTCGCCAGCCAGGTGCACCCCGATCGACGCGGCGGCGGTGACCGCGAGCTCGAACATCGCGGCGGGGTAGGCGGACCGCCTGGTGTCGAGGAAGAGGGTGGCCGTGTTCCGCCAGTGCTGCTCCTCGCGGCGCACCATGAGCTCGCCGTACCGCGCGGTGGACCGCCAGTGCACCCGGTGCAGCCCGTCCCCGGTGCGGTACTCGCGCGGCGCCACGTCGTCTTCCCCGCTGGCGGAGATGCTCCGCTTGCCGTGCTCGCTGTCGCCGAGCCAGTTGCCGGACACCGGCGGGCGGGACAATGCGACGATCCGCGGCGTCACGGTCAGCGTGCTCGTGCTGCTGAAGGCCCGGCTGATCGACACCAGCCCGAACGAGTCGGCCACCCGCACCTGCAGCGGCCCGACCGTGTACTTGCCGCGCGTATCCGACCCGAGCCGGTACTTGAACTCCCTGCTGCCGCCGCCGGCGATGCCCTGCAGCACGAACCGCGGCCTGCTGCCCAGCGCGAGGGGCACGGTGTCCTGGCAGAGCAGCAGCCCGGTCCGC
>Ga0070710_10001479_pt1 | contig 11061 bp, 8 predicted proteins | sample LARL52metaG_FD_65454 | JGI IMG/M metagenome (GOLD analysis project Ga0070710, IMG submission 65454) | Corn, switchgrass and miscanthus rhizosphere microbial communities from Kellogg Biological Station, Michigan, USA - LAR L5-2 metaG | ecosystem: Host-associated > Plants > Roots > Rhizosphere ... | reverse complement strand
GACGGGACGCCGACCACAAAGCCCGATCGCAAGCCGCCGAAGGTGATCTCGCCTTCCGATCCGTCGTCAGCCTGGACAGCGAAAGCCAACAAGCGGGTGCAGTTCGGGTACGGGCTCAACTATCTTATCGACGTCGAGCACGCGGTCATTGTCGATGTCGAGCCGACGCCGGCACGCACCTTTGATGAGGTGGCATCAACCAAGACGATGCTCGAGCGTACTGAAGAGCGGCTTGATCTAAGGCCTGACTGGCTCGCAGCCGACACCGCTTATGGGACCGGCAAACTGCTTGCGTGGCTGTTGGGCAAGAACATCGCGCCGCATATCCCCGTGTGGGAAAGAGATTCGTCGGCTGACGGCATGTTCTCCCGTAGCGAGTTCACTTATGACGCCGTGCGGGACATCTATGTCTGTCCGAATGGTAGGCTCTTGCGAACCTCCGGGACAGTCCACGAGAGCCGCGTCAGGAATTACCTGTCACATCCCGGGGACTGCCGTGCTTGCACACTCAAGCAACGATGCACGCGCGCACCGTTCAAGAAGATCGCACGCGACGTCAACGAGGATGCCCGCAATCATGCCCACTCCCTCAAGGGTACGCCGGAGTTCGAGCGGGCGAGCAAAGCGCGCAAAAAAATAGAGATGCGCTTTGCACATCTTAAGGTCCAGCATGGCTTCGAGCGCATGCGCCTTCGCGGTCTCAGCGGCGCCCGCGACGAGTTCCACCTTGCCGCCATTGTGCAGAACCTCAAAACAATGGCGCTGCGTCTCGTCGGGCCGCCCCCGTCCATGTCGACTGCTTAGGCAGCGTGCCTGGCAAATCGGTTGTGGCGTTCGCCGACTAGGCTTCAACGCCCAGCCAGGCGGAAAACAGCTCCACCACCAAAGCCAGGTCAGGAAGGGTGTTTTTCAACAGCATCGACCCAAAGGGGACATTGCGCAACGTTCAATCTGATAGATAGTTGGCTGTTGAACAGCTAGGATAAACGATAGCCGCATTTGGGCTCGACGAGGCAATCGAATTGAAACGACGCACGTTTATTGGTCTTGTCGGAGGCGCGGTAGTTTGGCCTTTGACCTTGGGCGCGCAGCAGAAATCAAAATGGCGGATCGGGTTTTTGCACCCGGGCCAATCGACGGTTGTGCATAATCGAATAGCGAATCTGCGGGAGGGCCTCGGCAAGTCGGGCTCTGCGAAAGATGTCGAAATCATAGAACGATTCAGCTTCGGTCATTTGGACTGAACCAGTGGTGAACGGGCCGGCCACAGATATGAGATTGAATTGCTCGTTTCCGAAAGCGACCCGAATCGTGGTCTCGTCGTGTTACCGGACGCCTTCACAGCACTTCATCGCGCGGAGATTATTTCGCTATCGTGTCCCCGCCATCAACTGGTCCCGTACATTCGCTGAAGGCGGCGGCCTAATCTCCTATGGTCCTTCTCTTGTCGATGAGTACCGGCGCGCGGCGACCTACGCCGACCGTATGCTCAAAGGCGAGAAGCCGAGCGACCTTCCCGTCCAGGCGCCGGTAAATTTCGTGCTGACGATCAATCTTAAGACCGCAAAGGCGCTCGGCCTTGACGTGCCGGCGCTGCTTCAGCAACGCGCCGACGAGGTGATTGAATAGCAGCGCTGATGTTGCCTATTGGCCCACCGCGTCATTTCGCGTGCGCGAAACAATCAGGTCGCTTTTGGAGAGATGCGGACATCAACCGGCAGGCAGAGCCGGCTGGGTTGGTCGCCAATGACCCAACTGAGACATTTGGCCCTAGAGACACTTCAACAAGATAAGGCGTAACTGCCTGCTGGAGAGCTGCTCAAAAAAAGCGGCGACGCACCGAAGTCCCCGCTTCCCTTAATTGGCAGCCTGTTGCCATCGGTAGGCATCCTTTTCAACCCAAATCTTGGCCGTTTGCGGCGCGCTCGTTGTAAAAAGTGGTGCCGTGACTGCGAAGGGGGATGCATGAGGCGGCGTGACTTCATCACGCTACTTGGCGGCGCGGCGGCGGCAACGCCATTCGGAGCGCACGCGCAACTGCCGGCGAAACCAGTGATCGGGTTTCTCCATCTCACATCGTTGGAAGAGACGAAGGAATATCTAGCGGCCTTTCACCAAGGCTTGAGTGACACGGGCTACGTCGAGGGCAGAAACGTAGAGATAGAGTATCGGTGGGGACAGGGCCATAATGACCGACTTCCGAGCCTTGTCGCCGATTTGGTGCAGCGACAGGTATCCGTGATTGTTATACTGGAGAGCACACTTGCTGCCCTGGCCGCCAAGCAGGCGACACAAACAATCCCGGTGGTCTTTATGCAAGGCGCTGACCCGGTCGGGATCGGCCTTGTCGACAGCCTCAATCGTCCTGGGGGCAATCTCACCGGCATCAATCTTTTTTTAGCTGAAGTCGCCGCGAAGCGACTTGAATTGTTGCTGATATTGGTGCCCGGCGTGAGGTCCATTGCTTATCTCCGCAATCCGACCAATCCGGTATTTGCTGAATCCGAAACGAGGGAAGTGGAGGCTGCAGCGCGCGCGTATGGCGTGCAACTGCGATTCTTTAATGCCAGCGACTTGAGCGGGATCAAAAGCGCCTTCGGAGATATCGCTCAGAAACGGACAAACGCACTCTTTGTGAGCGCCGACGGCTTTCTTCTCACCCACAGTGATCACATTGTGGCGCTCGCGTCCCAAAATGCGATGCCAACAGCTTACGGGTGGGGCCAAGCTGTCAGGCTCGGCGGCCTGATGAGCTACGGAACAAACTTTCACTACGCGTGGCGGCAAGCCGGAACCTATGCCGGTCGAATCCTCAAGGGCGAACGGCCGGCCGTATTGCCGGTTCAGCAGGTCACAAAAGTCGAGTTGTTCATCAATCAAGCGACGGCTAAAGCACTTGCCATCACGGTGCCTGTGTTGCTGCTCGGCCGCGCCGATGAAGTCATCGAATAGGCTGCGATGTCGCCTTGTGGCCCTTCGCGCATTTCGCTTGCGCGCAACAATCAGGTCGCTTTTGGAGAGAAGCGGACATCAACTGGCAGGCAGAGCCGGCTCGTTTGGTCGCGAATGACCCAAAGCGGCATTGGCTGACCAGCACGCAACATGCGTTTCAGGCTAATCCGGCCCTTCCTGAATGATGACTTGATCCGATAAGATGCCCTTCCTGACCGTTGGGGACGGATATGGTGCGGCCATCAAGAACGGGCGGCAAGACGAGCGAAGCGAAAATCCGCAAGTCAAGCCCAGCAAAGGGCCACGAGCCCACCAAGGCTAAGCGCCGCAGCGCGCCAACGGCCAGCCGAGTTGAGCGTCGTTCTGTCTCGGGTCCTAGCAAGGACCTCAAGGCAGCCCGCAAACAGCAGGCGGCGACGGCGGAAATATTGAAGGTAATTGCCAGTTCGCCTAACGATGTGCAGCCGGTGGTAGAGGCGGTTGCCGAACGCGCGATGAGCTTGCTGGATGCCTGGTCCGTCGTCGTGACCCGGTTTGACGGAGAACTTCTGCGCTTCGGGGCCGCTCGCGGGGCGCTCCCCGACACCGAGCAGTTTCTCCGCAACCAATTACCGGATCGCCCGGAAGGTGCATGGTTTGCGGGGCGCTCCATTCTGCAGCGGTCTGCGATCAATATTTCTGACGCGCTGGCCGACCCAAGTCCACAAATTCGCGATCATGCGTGCATGCGTGGGTTTCGAGCGGCATTGTCCGTGCCCATGCTTCGAGATGGCCAACCGATCGGCGCGATTACCGTAACGCGCCGTGAGGCCGGAGCGTTCGCAGCCAACGAGGTCGAGTTGTTGCAGACCTTCGCTGATCAGGCCGTGATCGCGATCGAGAATACGCGACTTTTCAACGAGACCGAGGAGGTGCTGGAACGCCAGAGTGCGACCGCCGACATTCTGAAGGTAATCGCGAGCTCGCCCTCAAATGTGCAGCCGGTGTTCGAGGCCATCGCTGAAAGCGCAAAGCGCCTTCTGGGAAGCCATCACGCGGTCGTCACGCGCGTCATCGACGACACAGTTCATCTTGCGGCGTTTACGGTGGGCGATGAGGAGGGAGATAAAGCGCTCCAAAGTCGCTTCCCAATGCCGCTCTCTGGTCCCGGACCTAACAGCAGGGCGGCACGCACTGGGGAGATCGAACGCGTCACGGATACTGAGACTTACTTGGACAGCTCCGAGGACTTCAAAAAGTCAGCTCGCGCGCGAGGTTTTCGCAGTGTCCTTGTGGTCCCGATGCTGCGCAACGGCGTAGCGATTGGCACGATCGCTACCTCACGACGCCAACCGGGATCATTCGCCGACAAAGAAATTGATCTCTTGAGAACGTTTGCCGACCAGGCGGTGATCGCGATCGAGAATGCCAGGTTGTTCGAGGAATTGCGCGACCGCCAGGCCGATCTCGCACGCTCGGTGGATGAGCTAACAGCGACTGGTGACGTGCTCAAGATCATCAGCCGCTCATCAATCGACCTCGAGACGGTCCTCGACACGCTGGTGGAGACGGTGGCGCGCCTCTGCCGCACCGATCAGACGCTCATGTTCCGGCGGCATGATGACAAGTATCACCTGGTTGCAGCGTGTGGTCTTTCGGCGGAGGCAAAAGTATTCATCCATACTCATCCACTGACGCTCGACCGCGGAAGTGTCAGCGGCCGTGTGGCGTTAGAACGCCGCGCTGTCCACATCTACGATGTCTTGCAGGACCCGGAATACACCTATAGCGGACAGAAGGTCTCCGGCGCCCGCACCATACTCGGCGTTCCGCTGTTGCGCGAGGACGCTCTGGTTGGCATCTTCACGGTTCACCGTACCCGCGTCGATCCCTTCACGGACAAGGAGATCGAACTGGTCACTACCTTTGCCGACCAGGCTGTAATCGCCATCGAGAATGCACGACTCTTCGAGGAACTGCGCGAGCGCCAAGCCGAGCTGCGCGTTACCTTTGACAATATGGGCGACGGCGTCGTCATGTTCGGCGCCGATACACGCCTTGTCGCGTGGAACCGCAATTTCCAGGAAATGCTCGATCTGCCTGACGCTTTCCTTGGCCGGCGGCCAAGCTATGCCGAGTATTTCCGTTATCTTGCTGACCGCGGCGAGTACTCAGCCGATCTTGAAGCTGACCTGAGACGCCTCAACGAAGATCCCTGGCAGGCACTCCGCCTTGAGCGTACGCGACCTGACGGCCGTGTCATCGAAGTTCGCCGCAATTCGGTGCCGGGCGGCGGCTTCGTGCTTATCTACAGTGACATTACAGAGCGCAAGCGTGCCGAGGAGGCCATTCGCGCGGCGCGAGACGCGGCCGAAATGGCATTGCGAGAGTTGCAGACGGCGCAGGCGAGCCTAGTTCACGCGCAGAAAATGGCGGCACTCGGGCAGGTGACGGCCGGTATCGCGCACGAGATCAAAAACCCGCTCAACTTCGTCAACAACTTTGCCGGTCTTTCGGTCGAGCTGCTGGACGAGCTGAAGGATGCCGCGGCACGGTCGGTCGGCGCACCCGATCCGAGCAAACGAACCGAGATTGCCGAGATAATCGGCATGCTAACGGGAAATCTGGAGAAGATCGTCGAACACGGTCGTCGCGCGGACGGTATTGTCCGAAGCATGCTGCAGCACTCGCGTGGCAGCAGCGACGATTGGCAATCTACCGATCTGAACGCGCTCGCCGAAGAGGCCTTGAACCTCGCTTATCACGGCGCCCGTGCGCAGGATCCGAACTTCGACATCGCACTGGAGCGCGATCTCGATCGCAATCTCGCACCAGTTGATGTGGTGCCGCAGGAGCTGACTCGCGTGCTCCTTAACCTCATAGGCAATGGCTTCTATGCCGCTGCCAAGCGTAGCGTGGAGGGTGATGGCACTTTCCGCCCGGCACTGAAAGTCACGACCCGCGAGTTCGGCGAAAGCGTCGAGGTCCGGGTGCGGGACAACGGGGTCGGCATTCCGGCGGAGGATTACGAGAAACTGTTCCAGCCCTTCTTCACAACCAAGCCGACCGGCGAGGGTACCGGGCTTGGGCTATCGATCAGCTATGAGATCGTAACGCAACAGCACGGCGGCACCATCACGGTCGATAGCGAAGTCGGTGACTTCGCCGAGTTCACGGTGCGGCTGCCGCGACGCGGGCGTGCGGTCGCAGGATGAATGGGATGAGCCTCGGTATGTCGGCAATGGCCCTTCGCGTCATTTCGCATGGGCGCAACAATCAGGTCCCTTTCAGGTGAAAACGGACATCAAAGTCTGATTACGCAAAGAATGGATGGGGCGCTCCCTTCTCGCCCTTGCGCTCCATCACATCGATGCAGCTGCGAATCTCATTATCAGTCATGTTTAATCCGAACTCACCGCGCAATACGGACCTAAACTCCGCCTCGTCTTTCAAGTGACGCCTATCAGCCTCACCCGTCGCGTAGCGCACGGTCACTCGCCTATTAAACATTGTGATGCGCGTCCGATTGGGGCCTGGGCGCGCCACGATGATGTTGCTTTGATAGGGCGCATCTGGATGGGTGCCGGTATACCAGTTCGTGATCTCGTATTCGGCGTCGTACCTCGGATACGGGATTACGCGATAGATATGTTCCCACGTATCGCGCAGCTTCGCTTGCAGCGTCAGTTCCCCGACGACATTGATGAAGCGCATCGGCTCGTGCGGTGTCGCTTGTTCAATGCCCTCTCGAAGCAAGAGAGCCGATGTGGGAGCGAGGTTGCCGAAGCCCACATCCGCCAGATATGGCCCGTCTGGCAAATCAACCTGCAGCAGCATGTGGATCGCCGGGCGCGGGGCATCGATGGCCATGCCGCGCACGACCCTGCCCTGCAGGCTCGTGATCTTGTAACCTAGTGACCGGAGACCTTCCCGAAACAACATGTTCTGTTCCAGGCAGTAGCCGCCGCGCCCGCCGAAGATCATTTTGCGCTGCAGCGACGCGAGGTCGAGCCTCGGCGTCCGCCCGAGCATGATGTCCAACGACTCATACGCAATGGCATGCGAGTGCGCGAAGATGAGCTGATGCAACGTGCAGAGCGTCGGTTCGCGTGAGCCATTGTATCCGATGCGATCGAGCCAAGCTTGTTGGTCGAATGAAGCCGCAGTCATCGAAGTCTAGCCACACTCGAGAGTTCGAGGTCTGAACCTATCCAGCCAGCGGGAGCAAGACAACACGCGGCGACACCTCGGCGACATGTCCGCAGATGGGCACGAAACGGACATGGCCGGCCTGGCCGATGATGTCCGTTCCTGAGGGGAAAGCAGAAGTCTCGGTTGAGCGGGCCGAAATCCGTTTTAACCCGACGCAGACCGCCTCCAACGGCAGCTCTATGTCAGGCACTCGGGCTAAAGCGGACCTACGCTGGTGTGACCCATCTCTGGCCTCGCGGCTTTTGGGCAAAAGGCAGGCATCTATCCCAGCCTGGGCTATGATCGAAGAGGCCGCGATCTCAGACACGGTGCGTATCCGCGATCGCGCGATAACTACTTCGGCTGTGCTGCTTGCTTGGTTTGCTCTCCGACATCGGGAAGTCCAATAATCAGGTCGTCGCCCGAAACGGCGATCGCTATCTTTCGGAGCCGTGCCCGCGGGTTTCCGGGATGAACACCGGTCCGAATATCAAACTCGTATCCATGCCAGGGGCAAACTACGTGCATCTTTGACTTGGAGAACATCATGCCTTTGCTGGTACGGTCCTCGGCGATCACTTCCTCAACTTTGGCGATCATCTTGCCCTGACAGGCGGGTCCGCCCATGTGTGGGCAGTGATTGAGATAGGCGAAAAACTCGCCGTCGAGCTTGAATACGGCTACCTCGAAGCCCTCGAAGGCGACGACCCTGCGACCAGGATCTGCGAACTCCGACGCCGAACCGATGTTCACCTGGCGCATCGATTTCCGATCCTCTATCGCTCCGTTCGATTGAACCACATCGAAACGTCCCAGAGATTGAGTCCGACAGTACGGATTAGCGCGCTAACCGTCACCACGACATCCGTGGGTGTTACCCTTTCCGGTGTGACCGGCCGCACCGTTGGATTCTCAGAATCGACCTTCGCGGCATAAAGCCGTACCGCCGCGGTCATTACCCTTTCGAGTGTCGCGTTGGGCACTTGCTCAAGTATGCCTGAGCGGAGCGCACGCTCAGCCGCTACGACAAAATCGGCGCCAAGCGCGGTCGGGTTGGCTTGCACGGGGCTTGGCATCAGGAAATACCTGGCCTTGCCGCGAGAACGTCGGAGGCTTTTGGACGCTTGCGTTTTACCTCGAGATTGAAAACGCGCGCGGCATTGAGCCCAAGGATGTTGCGCTTGGCCTGCTCGGAAAGGAACGGCAGTGTGGTGATTGCTGCCGGCGGATCGAAATCCCAGTGCGGCCAGTCCGATGCATAGAGCAGCTGGGTGTCGGCGTTGAATGCCTCCATTGTGGCTTGCAGCAGTTTCGGATTGGTCTTCTCAAGCGGCTGGCTGGTGTAGAACATTTCCCGCATGTACTCGCTTGGCAGCTTTTTCAATAGCGGCGCCTCGCAGGAGCGCATCTGATATTCATGATCGAGCCGCTGCATCAGGAATGGGATCCACGCGAGCCCGCTTTCCACCCACACCACCTTCAATTTTGGAAAGCGCTCCGGTAGCCCGTTGATGATCCAGTTGGTCATGTGGATTAGATTGTAATGCACGAAGGACAGCGCGTGCATGGAGATGAAGCGATTGAGCTGCAGGAAGGACGGATCGTTCCAGTTGAAGCCGGAGTGAAATGCGAGCGGCTTGCCCGTCTCCTCTATCCGGGAATAGAGCTTCATGTAGCTATTGTGATGAACAGGCTTGTTGCGCGTCGAGCAGACCGTAAAGCCGATGACGCTGTCGATCAGGGCATAGCGCTCCACCTGCTCCACGCAAGCCTCGGGCGTGTTGAATGGCAGATAGAGCAGCCCCTTCAGCCGGTCATCCTCGGGAAGGATCCGCTCCACGAGCCATGCGTTGTACGCGCTACCCAGTGCAGCCTCAATCTCATCCTGGGGGTGCATGCCTAGCAAAAGCATCGGCGTCGGGAACACAATCTGGTAGTCGAGGCCGAGGGCATCCATGGCGCGGCGCGCAAGCTCGGTAAAGCAATGGACACCCTTCTTATCCACCGGCTCCAGCAACGCCTGCTGGTGCGGGATGCGGCCGTAGACATGCTGGTGCAGAATGCCGGGTTGAATGTTGAGCAGTGAAGTGTTCGCGTTGCCTGGCCGCGCCGCGTTGGCCTCGCCCATCTGCCGGATCACGTCATTGTCGATCAGAGCGAGGATTTCCGGCCAAAATGATGTTTCGGTGACATGGGCGTCCATATCGACGAGGAAGTAGTCTTCGTGGCTCTCGGACTGCCGTGTGGCATGCGCGAGAATATCGCGCGTGTCCGTCTGCATGGTAATCTCTTGCAGTTCGCGGAACTGTTGCGGGACTCGCTCGAGCATCAATTATCTCCCCGGTCAAAGGCTTAAGACAAACGTTTGCGCGGCAGGCGCTGTCAAAAAAGTCTCAACCCACCTTCTCATTCGGCCGCGTGCTGCACGCCGGGCGGCGGATGGATACCGGCCGCGAGCTCCTTGGCGTAGACCTGCTGCCAGTCGCTCATATCGTTGCTGACGAAATATCCGCTGCGCGCGCCACGATAGACGCTCGTATCCTGCGCGCCGGGCGGTGCGACACCCTGATCGCGCAGCTCTCGTGCCGCTATTAGAAGGCGCCGGCGGGTTCGTGTGATCATTTGGTCCGATGGCGCGAGATGCTCGAACTCGCGGTCGATGATCGATCCCATACTTTCAGTAATCGCCTGGTCTTGCAGGTGAATGCCGTCAATCCCGCTGTAGATGGTACCGTTCTTCTGGGCGACGCGGTCGATCTTCCAGTCGTTGCTTGGATTGGCCTCGAGCCGGAACCGCCCAAGCCAGTCCGACGTGTTGGGGAGGAACTTGTTGCCGCGGCCCGTGCCTCCGATCGGCGTACCGTCCTTGAATGCTGGCTGCGGTAGCGACATCGCCGATACCGCGCGCTTCCACCAGAGGAACACGAACATCGTGTGGCTGTCGTCGAGCGGAATCCACCCCCGCGCGTGCACGTGGCTGGCGAATTCGCCATTGGGCGCCTGAGTCCAGAACGGAAACAGGAAGTTGGCAAAGCGCCAATAGGTGCTGTCGCAATCCGCCGGCCGGTAACCGGCGTATTGTGTTCCCCACGGCGTATCGGTGAGGTGATATCTGGGCGCGCGGTCGGTGACTGTGTAGCGCAGCGGCTCGTCTTCGGCGAGGTCTTCGACGCCGACGTGGCCGGCGTGCAAAAATCCGAAGTGCGAGGTATCGATCTCGCCTTCGAGCGCCTGCAAATAGTTGCATTCGCGCTGAATGAAAGTCACGCGGATCTCGTCTTCCGGAAGGTCGAGTATTTCGAATGCAGGCAGCGGCGGCGTATCGGCGCGCGCACCCATATAGACCCATATCACGCCCGCGCGCTCGGTTACCCTGTAGGCTCTTGCTTTGACCTTTTGCTTGAAATCCGGCGGCGGCACGCTCGGCATGTCCAGGCAATTGCCGGCGACATCGAATTTCCAGCCGTGATATATACAGCGAAGTCCCCCCTCCTCATTGCGTCCGAGAAATAGCGAGGCGCAACGGTGGGGGCAGCGATGATCCATCACGCCGACGCGGCCTTGGCTGTCGCGAAAGGCAATCAACTTCTCGCCGAGCAGCATCAGTCGGATCGGGGGGGCGTCGGACACGAGCTCTGACGACATCAATGCGGGAATCCAATAGCAGCGCATCAGTTCGCCCATTACCGTGCCCGGACCGACGCGCGTCAGTAGTTCTCCTTCCTTCGCGGAAGTCATGTCATCCTCCCGATGAGGCCGCGGCGCGAATCGGACGTGGAGCCCCCCGCAACGATCTCCTTTATGGCATTAGGAAGGGGCCAGATCTTGCGCAGCATATCGATGAGGAACGACAGAGACCATCAAGAATTAGGACAGCACTTCTGCCGGGAAAGTTTTTGGCGGGTCCCTGTGTTGAACCCCACCGGGACGTTGACGTCC
>Ga0070710_10001478_pt1 | contig 11061 bp, 10 predicted proteins | sample LARL52metaG_FD_65454 | JGI IMG/M metagenome (GOLD analysis project Ga0070710, IMG submission 65454) | Corn, switchgrass and miscanthus rhizosphere microbial communities from Kellogg Biological Station, Michigan, USA - LAR L5-2 metaG | ecosystem: Host-associated > Plants > Roots > Rhizosphere ... | reverse complement strand
ACTTCGCCAGCGCCGCCTCGCTCGCATCGACCGCCAGAACGACCGCATCGATCGGCTGCGCGGCGAGCTCGCGGCGCAGCGTGCCCAGCTGCTCGGGGCTCGCGTCGAACCGGTATTCGCGCGGCGCCGCGCCGCCTTCGCGCCGCCACGCGGCGACGAACGACTGGCTGAACCGACGCTGAAACGGCGCATCGCTGCCGACGACGGCGATCGCCTTGACGCCATCGCCGCGCGCGACACGCATCAACAGCGCAGCGTCCTGCTCGACGGCGAGCGTCAACGCATAGACGCCGCCAGGCGGCGGCGCCCCTTCGTCGGACTGGTTCAGCGCGAGCATCCGCGGCCGCAGCGGCGACATCGCAAGGACGATCTTCAAGTCATCGCGCGTCAGCGGGCCGACGGCGAGGGCGACACCGCTTTGCGCCGCCGTCGCGAATGCCGGCAGCACGCCATCGTCGCCGTGCCCGATCACTTGCACGCGCGCACTGGCGCCGGCGCGCGCCGCCGCGGCGACGAAGCCGGCCTTCACGGCGCTGGCGGCGCGGCCATAGGTCGGCGACTCGAGCGGCAGGATCAATGCGATCGTCGTGCTGGTGACGCGCGCGGGCGCGGCTCCGGCGATCGGCGGTGGAGTCGGCACGGGCGTCGCGGTCAGGGGAGGCGGCGGAGTCGGCGCGGGCGTTACCGCAAAGGGAGGCGGCGGCACCAGCGGCGGCTGTTCGATCTCAACCGCGGGCGGCACCGTGCTTGGCGGCGGAGGCGCGCGGCCCGACAATGGCGGCGTGACCGAGCACGCGCCGACGCCGAGCATCGCGGCGGCGAGCACCGCTGCGCGCAGCCACGCCGGCAATCGGGCCATCGAAAGGAAATCGTCGACCATGAGCAGAGGGGAGCCGTTGCCGGCGCTGGAGCGAACATTATATGTGGTGGCGACACCGATCGGTAACCTGCGCGACCTGACCCTGCGCGCGCTCGACGTGCTGGGACAGGTCGACGTGATTGCGGCCGAGGACACGCGCGTCAGCGCCGGGTTGCTCGCGCACTATGGTCTTCACGCGCGCCTGGTGTCGCTGCACGAGCACAACGAGCGCAAGCGCGCGGCCGCCATTATCGAATCGCTTTCGTCCGGCAAGCGCGTCGCGCTGATCACCGATGCCGGCACGCCGGCGATCAGCGATCCGGGGGCCGCGCTGGTGCGCGCCGTTTCGGCGGCGGGCTTCGCGATCGTGCCGATCCCCGGTCCGTCGGCGGTGACAGCGGCGCTTTCCGCGGCAGGCATCGCGACGCCGCAGTGGCTGTTCCTGGGATTCCTGCCGGTCGCGGCTGGCGCGCGCCGTGCGGCACTCGAGCGGGTACGCCATTTGCCCTATGCGCTGGTCTTCTACGAGGCGCCGCATCGCGTTGCCGCGACGGTGGCCTTACTTGCCGCCGTGCTCGATCCGCAGCGCGAGATCGTCATTGCGCGCGAATTGACCAAGCGCTTCGAGACGCTGCATCGCTGCGCGCTGGCCGAAGCGTCCGCCTGGCTTGCGGCCGACGCGGACCGGATCCGCGGCGAGTTCGTGCTGATCGTCGCTGCGCCGGACGACGCCGCCGCGGAGGCCGACGCCGGCGAGCACGACGCCTTGCTGAAGCCGCTGCTGGCCGAGCTGCCGCTGGCCCAGGCGGTACGCATCGCGGTCGCGCAATCGGGCGCGGCGCGCAATCGCCTTTATCAGCGCGCGCTGGCCTTGCAAAACGCCGTCAAGTCGTAGCGACGAAGTCGGCGATCGCCGCGAGTGTGGCTTCGGGCTGATCGCGATGCGGCGAGTGACGGCAATCGGCGAGCTCGATCCGCGCGACTTTGCCGCCGACCTGGCGCTCGATCGCGTCGAGCTGCGCTGCGCTTCCGTACTCGTCGTCGCTGCCCTGGATCAGCAGCAGCGGACAGCGCACGCCGGGCAGGCACGCCTCGATGTTCCAGCTGCGAAACGCCGGCGCCAGCCAGACGTCGTTCCAGCCGCGGAACGCGGCGTCGGGATCGGCGTGGCGGCGAGCGAGCTTTTCGCGCAAGTCGGTGGTCTCGTATTGCCGGCGCACTTCGTCGATGCTCGCGATCGACATATCCTCGACGAACACGTGCGGCGCGAGCGCGACCAGCGCGCGCACCGGGCGGCTGCCCGAACCCGCGTGCAATAGCGCGATCGATGCGCCGTCGCTGTGTCCGACCAATACCGGATCCGCGATCCCGAGCCGGTCGAGCAGCGCCGGCAGGACGGTGAGCGCCTCGACGTGCATGTAGTTGGGCACACGCGGCAGCACAGCCGGCGACGATCGCCCGTATCCCGCCCGCGAGTAAACCAGCACAGGGCAGCCGGTCGCCTCGGCGACGCGCGCCGGAAAATCCTTCCACAAGGCCACTGAGCCGAGACCCTCGTGCAGAAAGACCAGCGTCGGTGCGCTCTTCGCTCCGCGGATGCGCACGCATTCCAGCCGATGGCCGGCGACATCGAAAAATCGCGCCCGCGGCATCGATCGAACGCGCGCTAGATGCCCAGATGCTGCTCGCGCAGGCCCGGCTGCGCCGCGAGCTCGGCGGGCGAGCCGTCGAACACCTTGCGTCCCTTGACCAGGATCACGCAGCGGTCGGCGAGCTCGGCCAGCATCGCGAAGTGCTTGTCGACGATCACCGTCGCGATGCCGCCGTCGCGTATCGTGCGTATTGTCCGCCAGATCGTCGTCGCGATGAGTGGCGCCAGACCCTCGGTCGCCTCGTCGAGGATCAGCAGGCGGGGATTGGTCAACAGTGCGCGGCCGATGGTCAGCATTTGCTGCTCGCCGCCCGACAGCTGGTTGCCGCGGTGCCCGAGCCGCGCGGCAAGCGCGGGAAAAGTCGTCATCACCCGTTCGAACGTCCACCCGCTGCCGCCGGCGGCGGGCCGGGCGGCGACCAGCAGATTCTCGCGCACTGTCAGCGTCGGGAAGATGCCGCGGTTCTCGGGCACGAACGCAAGCCCGAGACGGGCAATCTTATGCGGCGGCATATCGGTGGCGCTGACGCCATCGATGTCGACTTCGCCGGTACGCGATTTGAGCAAGCCGAGCATCGACCGGAGCAAGGTTGTCTTGCCCATGCCGTTTCGGCCCATCAGCGCGACCACCTCGCCGGCGCCGATCGAAAAGTCGACGCCCTGCAGCACGTGGCTGCTGCCGTAGTAGCTGTGCAGCTTGCGCGCTTCGAGCAATGGCGCGGTCATCACAGCGCGTTCACCGCTTCGGTACCCAGGTACGCGCGCTGTACCTCGGCATTGGCGCGGATCGCCTCCGGCGCGCCGCTCGCCAATATGCGCCCGTTGACCATCACCGTCAGCCGGTCGGCCAGCGCGAACACCGCGTCCATGTCGTGCTCGACCAGCAGGATTGCATGGTCGGCCGCCAGGCGCTTGAGCAGCGCGACGATGTGCGCTGATTCTTCGGGGCCCATCCCCGCGAGCGGCTCGTCGAGCAGTAGGACGCTAGGATGAGTGGCGAGCGCCATCGCGATCTCCAGCGCGCGGCGTTCGCCGTGCGACAGTGCGGCGGCGGCGATGCCGGCGCGCGCGGCCAGGCCGACGATCGCCAGCGCCGCGTCCGCCGCGACATTCCAGTCGCCGTAGCGCTCCGCCGGCTTGAACCAGCGGCCGAAATTCCTGTGGTGCGACTGCGCGGCCAGCCGGCAATTTTCGAATGCGGAAAAGGCGGCGAAGACATTGGTGTGCTGGAACGATCTTGCCACGCCGTGCTGCGCGACGCGGTGCGATGGCCAGTCCGTGATGTCCAGCGCGCCCAGGCGGATCGTGCCGGTCGATGGCCGCAGCTCGCCGGAGAGCAGGTTGACCAGGGTCGATTTGCCGGCGCCGTTCGGCCCGATGACCGCGTGCACCGTCTTCGGCGCCAGCGACAAGCTGACGTCGTCGACGGCGACCAGGCCGCCGAAGCGGCGTCCGAGCGCGGTCGCGGCGAGCACCGGCTCAGTCACTGTCGCCCTCGGCGCGCGGCAAGCGCGACTTTATCCGCAGCTGATGCAGGCCGATCAGCCCCTGCGGCAACAGCAGCACCGCGGCGACGATGAAGAGCCCCATCAACAGCTGCCAGTGCTTGGTCAGCGCGGAAAACCATTCCTGCAACAGCACGTAGGAAAAGGCGCCGAGCACCGCGCCGAACAGCGTTCCCATGCCGCCCAGGATCAGCATCATCAGCACGGTGCCCGATTGATGCCATGCCATCATCTCCGGATTGACGTAGCCTTCCTTCGCCGCGGCGAGATAGCCGGCGAGTCCCGCGATCGTTCCTGCCAGCACGAACGCGGCGAGCTTGTAGCGCAAGGTGGCGAAGCCGAGCGCGCGCATCCGGTGCTCGTTCGCCTTGATGCCCTGCAGCGCCCGACCGAACGGCGAGCGCAGGATGATCGCGAGCAGCGCGAAAACGATGGCAAGCGCGGCGAGCACGAAATAATAGAAATGAAGATCGTTGGCCAGATCCAGGCCCGGCACCAGCGCGTCGGGCCGCGTATTGACGTACATCCCGTCGGACCCGCCGGCGATGCGCGTGTCGTGAAAGAAGTAGTACGCCATCTGGGCGAACGCCAGCGTCACCATGATGAAGTACACACCCGAGGTGCGCACCACCAGCGCGCCGACCAGCAGCGCGGCCGCGGCGCTTGCCGCCAGCGCAAGCGGCAAGGTCAGCCAGACGTTGGCCGGATCGGCGGACGGCGAAGCCAGCGCGTAGGTGTAGGCGGCGATCCCGAAGTAGGCGGCGTGGCCGAGGCTTACGAGTCCGGTGTAGCCGACCAAGAGGTCGAGTGACAGCGCGAAAATCGACAGGATCATGATCTTGGTAACGAGCTGCAGATAGAACTTTTCCGCGATCACCGGAAACAGCAGCAGCAGGATGACTGCGACGATGAGCAACGGCAGAAGGCTGCGCTTCATGCCGCGTCTCGCGCGCGGGAGCGGCGACCGCGCCGATGCTCACGCACGGCCGAACAGCCCCAGCGGACGGAACAGCAGCACGATGGCCATCAACAGGTAGACGGCGATGCTCGCGTAATCGGGCAGAAGCACCTTGCCGAACGTATCGGCGAAGCCGATCAGCAGTGCGGCGATTAGAGCGCCCTTGAGCGAGCCGATGCCGCCGATGACGACGATCACGAAGCAGACGATCAGCACCTGGTTGCCCATGCCCGGAAACACCGACGACACGGGCGCGGCGATCATGCCGGCGAATGCTGCCAGCGCCACGCCCGCGGCGAAGACCAGCGCGTGGATCCAGCGGATATCGAGACCCAGCGAGGTCGCCATTTCGGGATTCGATGCGGCAGCCCGGATCATCATGCCGAACCGCGTTTTCTGTATCGTCACGTACATCAGACCCGCGAGGGCCAGGCAGACGGCCGAAATGAACAGCCGGTACACCGGGTACGAAAGCGTCTCGGTCAACGGAAGCGATGCCGCGAGCGCGGCGGGGATCGCGACGCTGTGCACGTCGTCGCCGACGATGATGCTGCGCAGTTCCTCGAAGATGAGAATCAGCCCGAAGGTCAGCAGGACCTGGTACAAATGGTCGCGGCGGTACAGGCGGCTGATCAACGCCCATTCGAGAACTAGTCCGAGCGCCGCGGCGAGCACGATCCCCAGCGGTATCGCGACCCACAGGCTGCCGGTCAGCGACGACAGCGTGAACGCGAGGTAGGCCCCGATCATGTAGAAGCTGCCGTGGGCGAGATTGATGACGCCCATGATGCCGAAGATCAAGGTGAGCCCGCTCGCGACCAGGAACAGCAGCAGGCCGTATTGCACGCTATTGAGGATCTGGATCAGCCATTCCACGGCATGGGTCCGTCACGCGCGCCTGGCATCGGCGCATAGCCTGCACAAAAAAAGAAGCGGGGACGACTGCCCCCGCCGGAATAACGTGCGAGCAAGTGCTAGGCAGCCGACATCTTGCAGCCGCGCGCCGGGTCCTCCAGCGCTTTCCATGCGATGCCGATCACCTGGTTCGCGTTACCCTCGACGCGGCGCAGATAAATGTCCTGGATCGGATTGTGCGCCTTCGACATTGTCCAAGGCCCGCGCGGGCTGTCGATCTTGACCTTCTCCAGCGCGCCGTACAGCGCCTTTTTGTCGCCGAAACTGCCTTTGACCGCATTGAGGCCGCCGTGCAGCAACAGTGCGGCGTCGTAACCCTGGACCGCGTAGACGTCGGCCTGGATGCCGTATTTCTTGCCGTAGTTGTAGCGGAACTGCTTGTTCTTCGGGTTCTCGATGCCATCGCCGTAGTGCAAGGTCGTCAGCAGTCCCTGCGCGGAAGCGCCTTGCGCTTCCAGTGTGCCGTCGGTGAGAAAACCGCTGCCATACAACGGGATCTTGTCCTTGAGGCCCGCGGCCGCGTAGTCCTTGGTGAACTTGACCGCACCGCCGCCGGCAAAAAACACGAACACCGCGTCGGGCTTGAGTGACGCGATTTCGGTGATGAACGGCTGGAACTCGACGTTCGGGAACGGCAGGTACATTTCCTTGGTGATCGAGCCGCCGGCCTTGGTGAACGCCTCCTTGAAGCTTTCGATCGATTCCTCGCCGGCGCCGTATTTCCAAGTCAGCGTGACGACCTTGCGATGGCCCTTGTCGTACATCACCTTGCCCATCGGGTGCGCCGGCTGCCAGTTGGAAAACGACGTGCGAAAAATGTTCGGCGCGCACTGGCCGCCGGTCGCGGCGTTGGCACCCGCGTTCGGGATGATCAGGAGTGTGCCGTTGTCGCGCGCGACCTTGACCATCGCCATCACGACGCCGGAATGCACAGTGCCGAGCAGCACGTCGACCTTGTCGCGCTGCACGAGCTTGTTCGCGTTGTCGGTCGCCTTGGATGGCTCCGACTCGTCGTCCACGGTGAAGTATTCGATCGCGCGCCCGCCGAGCATGCCGCCGTTTTCCTCGACCGCGAGATTGAAGCCCTGAGTGATCGCCGTGCCGAGCGCCGCGAAGGTTCCCGTGTACGGCAGCATCATGCCGACTCTGATCTTGGCGTTCTGTGCTCGCGCGATCGTTGGCGTAAGCCCGCCGATTGCGGCTGCCGATGCAAGAAGTCCTGCCTGCTGGATGAACTGACGCCGGTCTGTCATTTGCTTCTCCTCCGAGGTTTTGATCTTGTCGGCGCTGCGATGGTAGCAGCGGGTGGGCATTCCGTCATGTTCTGGTGTCCTACGCCGGTGCGCGCAGCTTGAAGCGCTGGATCTTGCCGGTCGCGGTCTTCGGCAAGTCGGCGACGAATTCGATCCAGCGCGGATATTTGAACGGCGCAAGCAGCGACTTGACGTGCTCCTGCAGCGCCGCAGCGAGGGCGGGCCCGGGCGTATGTCCGGGCTTGAGCACGACAAAGGCCTTCGGCTTGATCAGCTCGCTCGCATCGGCGCAGCCGACGACCGCGGATTCGAGAACGGCCTCGTGCGTTGCCAGCGCCGCCTCGACCTCGAATGGCGAGACATACACGCCGCCGACCTTGAGCATGTCGTCGGTGCGGCCGCAATAGACGTAGCGGCCGTCGGCGTCGACGATGTACTTGTCGCCGCTGCGGGTCCACGGCCCGAGAAACGTGGCCAGGCTCTTGGCGCGATTGTTCCAGTAGTACGGCGAGCTCGTCGGTCCGTTGACCTGAAGCTCGCCGATCTCGCCGGTCGCGACCGGATCGCCTTGTTCGTCGACGACGCGCAGGGCGTAGCCAGGCACCGGCCTGCCGGTCGTGCCGTAGCAGACGTCATCGGGACGATTGGACAGGAAGATATGCAGCATCTCGGTCGAGCCCAGGCCGTCGAGGATGTCGACGCCGGTCCTGTCGCGCCAGCGCTTACCGAGGTCCGCCGGCAGCGCCTCTCCGGCGGAGACGCAGCGGCGCAGACCGAGCCGGTCGCGCCCCGGAAATTCCGCGCTGGCGAGCATCGCCGCGTACAGGGTCGGCACGCCGTAGAAAATCGTCGGCCGCTCGCCGACCAGGCGCCTGAACACCGCCGCCGGCGTCGGCCGCTCGGCCATCAGCACGCTGGTCGCGCCGACCGAAAGCGGAAAAGTCAGGGCATTGCCCAGCCCGTAGGCGAAAAAGAGCTTGGCCGCGGAGAACACCACGTCGTCCGGTGCGATGCCGAGCACCGGGCGCGCATAGAGCTCCGCGGTTTGGATCAGGTCGGCATGCAGATGCACGGCGCCCTTCGGGCTGCCGGTCGATCCCGACGAATACAGCCAGAAGCAGACGTCGTCCGCCGTCGTCGCCGCGACCGGCGCATCGGCCGACTCGGACGCGATCCAGTCGGCAAAGGCCACGGTGCCGTCGACGGCGCCGCCGGAGACGATGACGTGCTCGAGCGCATCGAGGCGGGCGGCGAGTGGCGCGATCACCGACGCGAGCGGCGCGGAGACGACGATGGCCCGCGCGCGGCTGTCGGCCAGCAGATATTCGTAGTCGGCGGCGGTGAGCAGCGTATTGCAGGGGATCGGCACGACGCCGGCGCGGATCGCGCCCAGAAACGCCGTCGGAAAATCGATGCTGTCATGCAGCAGCAGGACGACTCGATCCTCGGTGCGAAGGCCCAGACGTTTCCAGGCGTTGGCGCAGCGGTTGACGCGCTGCGCGAGCTCGCCGTAGGTATAGCGTCCGGCATCGTCGATGAACGCAGTGTGCCCACTGCGACCGGCGGCGAGATTGCGCTCGACCAGGTCCACGGCGGCGTTGTAGGCGCGGGGAATGCTCAAGCGCGGCGGCGACGCCGAATGGTCTGCCTGGGCAAAGCCAGGTGTCCGTGCGGTCATAGTCGCGTCGGCTGGAAGCGGGACTGGCGATTGTGGCGGCGCATGCCGGGCCTCGTCAATCGCTTGCGGGCCGCGCGTCTTGCGCCGCGACCGCAGGGTCGGATTCCGCTGCCTCGAGGGTGGTGCGCGCCTGCCGCAGCCATTCCGGAAACCATTCCAGCGCCACGTCTTCCGGCAGCGTGCCGCCGCTGGCGTTGTGCTGCATCACTTCGCCGATGCGCCGCGCCCCCCGCGCCGCCAGCGCTTCGTCGAAACGCCTGCCGCCGAAACAGTAGGTGCCGACGTGCGTGCTGTCGCCGAGCGCAAACACGCCGTAATGCACGTGCGCCAGCGACTCGCGGCACGCGGCGAGATCGGCGTAGAAGGTCTTGGCGTTGTCGGGCACGTCGCCCTGGCCGTAGGTCGACGTGCAGATGAGGAATACGCCGGGCCGCTCGAACACGCGTCGATCGAGCGCATCCATGAACGTGACGTCGATTCCTGTTTGCGCGTCGGCGAAGGCGAGCTCGATCTCCTGCGCGACCAGCTGCGCGGTACCGGTCATCGTGCCGACCAGGATATTGACGTTCAGCATCGGTCGAGGCTAGTCATCGGGCTTGTCATCGGGACGGTCATGAACTATAGTACATATCTTGAAATCTGGATGCAATAAAATGCATTATCGCACCAGCCGAGCCCGGCGCGAACCCGGGGGCTCGCGCCGGACATGAGCACGGTCTCGCCGGCGCGTACGCGGCTACCTTCCGGCCGCGACACTGATGCCGCCTATCTGGCCGCAATCGGTGAGCGCGTTCGCGAGATCCGCGCACGGCGCGGGATGTCGCGCCGCACGCTGGCGCATGATTCGGGCGTGTCCGAGCGCTATCTCGCATCGCTGGAATCGGGGCGGGGCAATGTTTCGATCCTGCTGTTGAAGCAGATCGCGCAGGCGATCGATGTGCCGGTCGAGCAGCTGACACGAAATGGCCCCGAGGCGTCGACCGAGGTCGCGCTGCTGATGCAATGGCTGTCGCGACTTTCGGCGCCGGAAATACGCCGTGCCTCGGACACACTGCACCGCGCGTTCGGTGCCGGGGGACAGCAACGAAAGCGCCGGATCGCGCTGATCGGCCTGCGCGGCGCCGGCAAGACGACGCTGGGCAAGCGGCTCGCCGCCAGGCGCCGCGTGCCCTTTATCGAGCTCGACCGCGAAATCGAGCGGGCGGCGGGCGCATCGCTGGCCGAGCTGTTCCTCCTGTACGGTCTGCCGGTCTACCGCCGTCACGAGCGGCGCGCGCTGGAAGCGCTGCTGCTGCGCGACGAGGCGATGGTGATCGCGACCGGCGGCAGCATCGTCTCCGAGCCGGAAACCTTCGACTTGCTGCTGTCGACCTGCCACGTCGTATGGCTGAAGGCCAAACCCGAAGAGCATATGGCACGCGTGGTCGCTCAGGGCGATCAGCGGCCGATGGCCGGAAGTACCGAGGCGATGGAAGATCTGAAGCGCATCCTGGCGGGACGCGAGCTGCTGTACCGCAAGGCCGACGCGATCGTCGACACGTCGGGCAAGTCGATCGCGCAGAGCCTGCGGCTGCTCGCGCAGCTTACTGCCGCAGCCGGCACCGCCGAGACCGCCAAGCGCCCCGGATGACTGCGATGGTGACCTTCGACACCGATCCCGACCATTACGCGCATTGGCGCATGAGCATCGACGGCGCGGTCGCGACCCTGGTCCTCGATGTCGACGAGGATCGCGGCCTTCAGCCGGGGTATAAGCTCAAGCTCAATTCGTACGATCTCGGCGTCGACATCGAGCTCGCCGATGCGCTGCAGCGGCTGCGCTTCGAGCATCCCGAGGTACGTTGCCTGGTGATCACCAGCGGCAAGGAGCGCATGTTCTGCTCGGGCGCCAACATCTACATGCTCGGCGCGTCGTCGCACGCCTGGAAAGTCAACTTCTGCAAGTTCACCAACGAAACGCGCAACGGCATCGAGGACGCAAGCCTCTATTCGGGATTGAAATCGATCGCTGCGCTGAACGGCACGACGGCCGGCGGCGGTTACGAGCTGGCGCTCGCCTGCGACGAAATCCTGATGATCGACGACCGGTCGTCGACGGTGAGCCTGCCCGAAGTCCCCCTGCTGGCCGTCCTGCCGGGCACCGGCGGGCTGACCCGGCTGACGGACAAGAGAAGGCTGCGCCGCGATCTCGCCGACGTTTTTTGCACGACGATCGAAGGCGTGCGCGCCGATCGCGCCAAGG
>Ga0070710_10001477_pt1 | contig 11061 bp, 11 predicted proteins | sample LARL52metaG_FD_65454 | JGI IMG/M metagenome (GOLD analysis project Ga0070710, IMG submission 65454) | Corn, switchgrass and miscanthus rhizosphere microbial communities from Kellogg Biological Station, Michigan, USA - LAR L5-2 metaG | ecosystem: Host-associated > Plants > Roots > Rhizosphere ... | reverse complement strand
CGAGGTCTCGCCCTTGATCTTCTCGCCATTGATGAAGAAGGTCGGCGTCGAATCCACCTTCAGGACCTCGCTGGCGTATTTCTGATCGGCGGCGATCTTGTCGAGTAGCGACTGATCCTTCAGGCAGGCTTCGACCTGCGGCTGGCTGAGTCCGGCCTGCTTGCCGATCCGGGTCAGGGTCTCCGTGGTGTTTTTCGTCACCCAGTCGTTCTGCGAGCGGAACAGCATGTCGGTGACCGCGAAATATTTGTTCGCGTCGCCATTGGCGATGCAGCGCGACAGCATCGAGCCGGCAGCCGCCTTGATGTCGAGCGGGAACTCTCGGAAGATGTAACGGACCTTGCCGGTGTCGATATATTCGGCCTTGATCTTCGGAAACACCTGTTCATTGAACGCAGCGCAGTGCGGGCAGGTCATCGACGCGAATTCAGTGATGGTCACGCTGGCATTGGCGTTGCCGATCATCATGTCGGGCAGCGAGACGGGCTTGGCGACATCGGTCGCGCTCTGGGCGAAGGCCTCGGTGATCAGCCGCAGCGGCGACAATCCCGCGAGCGCGGCAAGTCCGGTCAGCGACAGGGCGGCAGTGAAGGCGCGGCGGGTGATGATCAAGGGTCTGCTCCCGGATGGCGCTTTTCGCGCGAGATGCCAATTCAAGACGCCGTTCGCTAGCTTGAAACGGCCAATGTGGCAATGGCGGCTTGCGACGGCGCGTCGCGGCCAAAGCCTCAATTTCGCTTGATGGCGGCCCCCAGCCGGGCCAGCGCGTCGCGCAAGTCTGCGTCCTCGACTGCCGAGAGCGTTGTCGCGACCTTGGCGACCGCATCCGGGTCCGGCCCACGCGGCCGCCGTGGCCTCTCCCGGCGCGATAAAGGCGCCTGCCGCAGCGCCAGGCGCCCGACGGCGCTCCAGCCGAAAAACCGGTTCACCCGCTCCAGGATCACGTCCGACGAATGCTGGATTTCCAGCGCCATCGGCCCCTCGACCCGCAGGACCAGCGTGGCCGGCTCCTGCGGCTGACCCTCCACGGGTCGCGGCCATTGCATCTTGAGCGGCTCGGCATGGGCCGCGACCTCGGGACCCGCGATCTCCGCCCACCGCGTCACCAGCTCGCGCGCGGCAAAGCCCTGCCGGGCATAGACGTCGGCAAAGACGTCGTTCAGCATCACGGACAGCGGCTTGGCGCTGATGGGACGGGGCCTGGACATGCGCGCTTGTAGCATGATTGTGCCGATCGCCGATATCGTCATGGTGGGCATGGCCATCGAGAAGGGACGGCGTCGCTTTCGCTCGCCCGGCCATCACGCGTGACCGTGCCGGAACAAAGAAAGACGTGGATGCCCGCGACAAGCGCGGGCGTGACGTGGAGAGATTCGCGCGCTGCTGTTAGATTGCCGCGATGAGTTCCTCTGCGGCAGCCGCGGCCAATCAACGAAAACTGCCAGTGGATGCGCGCGACCGCCCGGCGCTGCTGCTTGCATGGTACGACCGCCATCGCCGGCGGTTGCCGTGGCGCGCGGCGCCAGGCGAGCGCGCCGATGCCTATCGGGTCTGGCTGTCGGAAATCATGCTGCAGCAGACGACGGTCAAGGCTGTCGGGCCTTACTTCGAAAAATTTCTGGCACGCTGGCCCGATGTCGCGGGGCTGGCGGATGCCTCGCTCGACGATGTCTTGAGGATGTGGGCAGGGCTCGGCTATTACTCGCGTGCGCGCAATCTGCATGCCTGTGCGGTGGCGGTGCTGCGCGATCATGGCGGTGTGTTTCCCGATACCGAAGCCGGCCTGCGGGCGCTGCCTGGGATCGGGCCTTATACGGCGGCGGCGATTGCCGCGATCGCCTTCGACCGCCGCACCATGCCGGTCGACGGCAATATCGAGCGGGTGGTGTCGCGGCTGCACGCGGTCGAGGAGTCGCTGCCGCAGGCAAAGCCATTGATACAACAATTGGCAGCGGGTCTGCTCGGTCCGGCCCGCACCAGCGACGTGAAGTCACGCGCCGGCGACAGTGCGCAGGCACTGATGGATCTCGGCGCCTCGATCTGCACACCGAAGAAACCCGCCTGTGCGCTCTGTCCCCTGAACGCGGATTGCCTCGCCCGCGCGCGCGGCGACCAGGAGACGTTTCCACGCAAGGCGCCTAAGAAAACCGGCGCGCTGCGCCGCGGCGCGGCCTTCGTCGTCACGCGCGGCGACGAACTCCTGGTGCGCTCACGTCCGGAAAAGGGTCTGCTCGGCGGCATGACCGAAGTGCCGGGGTCCGAGTGGCGCGCCGATCAGGACGACACGGCGGCGCTCACGCAGGCGCCCGCGCTGAAGGCCGTGTCGCGCTGGCACCGCAAGGTGGGCGTCGTCACGCATGTCTTCACACATTTTCCGCTGGAACTCGTGGTCTACACCGCGCGCGTCGCCGGCAGCACGCGCGCGCCAAAGGACATGCGCTGGGTGCCGATCGCGACGCTTGCCGACGAAGCGCTGCCGAACGTCATGCGCAAGGTGGTCGCGCATGCGCTGGAATGATCAGGCGGCGCGGATCGCGCAGGCCTGGGCAACCGGCATCAGGACGGTGCAATTGCGGCCGTTTTTCTTGGCGACATAGAGGCCCTGATCGGCGCGTTCGATCATGTCCTGCACGTCGCGGTCGCTCTCTTCGAACAGCGCCACGCCAATCGAGACGGTTGCCGGAATGACTTTGTGCTCATTCGTGATCGTCGAAACCTCGATGGCTCGCCGCATGCGTTCGGCGAGCAGCAAGGCGGTCTCCTGATCGATCTCGCGGAGCAGGACGACGAATTCCTCGCCGCCGAAGCGCGCAGCCTTGTCTGTAGTGCGGATCGACCCGCCGATGATCGCGGCGATCGCCTTGATAGCGTCGTCGCCCGCGGCGTGGCCATGGGTGTCGTTGATCTTCTTGAAATGATCGATATCGATCATCAGCGCAGCCATGCTGCGCTTGTAACGCCGGCAGAATTTCAGGGCATCGTCGGCGGCCGACAGGAAGGCGCGCCGGTTCATCAGGCCGGTCAGGAAGTCGGTGTCGGCGAGTTGCCGAAGCCTCGTCAAATCCTCCTGGAGCTGCAGGGCATTTTCGGTGGCGCGCAGTTCGGCCTCCCTGGTGCGCTCCTCGGCCAGACCGATGCGGCGCAGCAGCGATCGCAACGTGCGCGTCAACTGGACCACTTCGGCTGATCCGGTCTGCCTGGCCAGCATGGTCGGTCCGGACGCGCGGCCGATCCGGTCGGCCTCCTGGGTGATGGTGAGGATGGGGCGCGCAATCCGTTTCGACACCAGCAAGGCCAGGGAGACGCCGATCAGGGCAACGACCGCGCCGACGGCGAGGATGATCTGCGCCGATGAGATCGCGGCTGCGAGCGCAACGCTGGTGGGCTGGCTTGCGGTCACGATCCAGTTCAGTCCCTGATATTCGCGATGACCTGTGCCGACGTGGAAGGCGGTGAGCATGCGCTGGTCGCCCGACATTTCGGCGAAGGTGCCGTCGCGCGTCTTGAGGATGTCCGCGAGTTGCTCGCCGCTATATTTGATGCTGTCCTTTTGCGGTCCGACCAGGACCACGCCGTTCTTGCCGATGATCGAAAGCGTGGTCTCGGTTCCGCCGTCGGTCTCTTCACTCTCGCGAATCAGGTTGCTGGCCCAATCCCAGTTCAAATGTCCGCCGAGCACGCCGAGCAGTTTTCCGGCGGAGTCGCGGACGGGCACCGCGATGTCGACAAAGCGGTAAGGCTCGCCGCTGGACCGCTGCGTCAGCAAGGACGCGAGCAGCACGGCTTCATGGACATCGCCGATGGCCATGCGCTGCAGCCCTTCCTTGAACCAGGGCCGCTCCGCGATAGACGCGCCTTGCAGCAGGCCTCCGGTTGAAGCGACCACCTTGCCGTCAACGTCGGCAAAACCAATCCAGGCGAATTCGGAAAATGTCTGCTGCAATCGCTCGAGCGCACGCCGCAGTTCGACGGGATCTTGCTGCCACAGCCGTTGCAGGGGTTGCAGTTGCGAGAACAGATTCAGCTCCTGCTGGCGCACCGCCATGAACCGGTCGAGCCGGCCGGATGTTGTGGCGGCAATACCGGCCACGCTTCTATTTACCAGCGCGGCGGTATCGCGGTAGCTGATGAATGCGGCGCCCGCGGCGAGCGTCCCGACGAGCAGCACACACATCGTGGCCGCGGCCGCAGCAATCTGCGTCCGGACGGTGAGATGATCTTCTATGGCGTGCAGGCGGTTCGCCAGTTTCTGCGACAAGGTCCGCATCGGAAAGCCCTTTGACTGTTCCGACAGTCCTCGCGCAGGTCGCCTCTCAATTCGTTACCGCCGGTCAGCTCTCTGGCGATGTGTTGAACCGGCGATGAAACGGCATGGTCAAGTGGTTCCTAAGACGCCCGCGCATCCGCAAATCTCCGGATATTTCGCAGCTGGCGTCGTCTGTCGCGGCTGCTGACATCATGCTGGCAGCAGGCGCGCGCTAGGAGGGTCTTCAAGGGAGGCCCTCATGATCAAGACCGCGCTCGACCATTTCGCGCTGCCGCCGGCGGCGAAACTTCTCGGCTGGCATCTGCTTGACGCACGACCGGCCGAGGGCTGGATCCGGATCGGCTTCGACGGCAAGCCGGAGTTTTGCAACCCGGCCGGCTTCGTGCAAGGCGGCATGCTTGCCGCGATGCTCGACGACACGATGGGACCCGCGGTGTTCGTCATGACCGAGGGCAGGCTTTACACCACGACCATCACCATGACTGTGAATTTCCTCAGCCCGGCAGTGCCTGGGCCCATCACTGGCGAGGCGACGGTCACGCAGCTCGGCAAGACCATTGCGTTCGTCGAGGGAAGGCTGACGGGGAATAACGGCACGGTGCTGGCGACGGCCTCCACCAGCGTGCGCCTGGTCGAGGCGGCGAAGGCCTTGCGCTAAAGCGCGATGAGATCAGGTTGAATCATCATCGCGCTTTCAGATCTTTGATTGAGCATGATCTCCGCGCAAACGCGTTCCGCGTTTGTCGCGAGGGAAAACCGCTACACACGTTTCCGGACCATGCTTTAATCAGCCGGCGGCGCCCGGAATGTGAGCTCCGCGCTCAGCTGGCGTTCTTCGTGTCGTAGCGTTCACAGAATTGCTCGATGGAGCCGCCGCGAAAATCGGCCAGGCGTTCGAACAGCGTCTCGTCCGGCCAGTCCCACCACGCAATGCGGCGAAGTCTTTCCGCGACCTCATCGGGAAACCGCTTGCGCAGGGCGCGTGCGGGAACGCCTGCGACAACGGTGTAAGCCGGCACGTTGCGGCTGACGACCGCGCCCGCTGCAATCACCGCCCCATCTCCAACGATCACGCCGGGCAAAATGATCGCGCCATGGCCGATCCAGCAATCGTTGCCGACACGCACCTTCGCGTCTCGGCGTTCCGCGAAGAATTGACGGTCGCGGGTTGCGGAAGCCTCGTAATATTCGGGGCAGTAGGTGAAGCGGTGCTGTGACGGTCGATTCATGGGATGGTTCGGCGCGCCGATCCGGACCAGGTTCGCGATTGCCGTGAACTTGCCGATTGTCGCATCGGCAACGTCACAATTCTCTCCAAGATAGGAGTAGTCGCCGAGCGAGGAATATTCGACGCGTGTGTTGCGCAGGATCTCGCAGCGCCGCCCGATATTCGCTTCGCGCAATCGGGCGGTTTCATGAATGACGGTTTCTGCGAGCTTCGGCAGATGGGACATTTCCATTCGCGTGTTCCGACGACGACTTGTAATGGCTGGATTGGTAGGAGAGGCCGACTGCTGATCAGTGCGAGGCGGACGGCGGCCAACGGAAGCGCAAGGTCAGTCCGCCGATCACGCGATTCCCGTCTTCGGCTTCCTCTCGGGGATCCGCACGATCGGCGGCTTGGCGTTGAGTACCTCGACCTGGAAGCCGGCGACGCGCTTGTAGTTGGCGGCGATGTCTTCCAGCTCCTGCTGCGACAAGACGTCGGTGACCACCTTGTAGCCGTTCGGCGCGCGCTCCTCGACCAGTTGCATCACCTGCTCGGGTCCGTTGCGACGGTTGAGCATGACGAGATCGGTCGTCGCCGGGCGGCGCTCGGCCTCGTAGGCTGCAAGCGCGGCATTGGTCGGACCGTGCGCGAGGATTTCGCGGGTCAGCACGCGGGCATCGAGGATCGCCTGCGAGGCGCCGTTGGAGCCGATCGGATACATCGGATGCGCGGCGTCGCCCATCAGCGTCACGCGGCCGAAGGTCCAGCGAGGAAGCGGATCGCGGTCGACCAGCGGGTATTCGTAGGCGCGCGGGCAGTTGCGGATCAGGCCGGGCACATCGAGCCAGTCGAAATTCCAGTCCTCGAACCAGGGCAGGAATTCGTCGAGCTTCGCTGTACGGTTATAGTCCTCGCGGCGCCATTGATAGGTCGGGGGCATGTGGCGCTCGGCGACCCAATTGATCAGATATTTGCCCGACGCATCGGGCGCCTGCGAGATCGGATAGCAGACGAACTTCAGGATTTCATGGCCGGCCATGATCATGGTGCGCCCGGACAGGAATGCGTTTGCCGCGGTGACGCCGCGCCAAAGAATGCGCCCGTTCCAGATCGGCGGACCTTCCTGCGGATAAAGCTTTTCACGCACGGCGGAATGGATGCCGTCGGCCGCGATCAGCAGCGCGCCTTCGTCGGCGCCTATGGCCTTTCCGGTCGCCTTGTCGATGAAATCGGCGCGAATGCCGTTGTCAGTCTCGGTCCAGCCGGAGAGGTGGTGATTGGTAAGAATGCTGTCCCGACCCAGCCGCTCGATCGCGGTGTCGAGCAGGATCTGTTGCAGCGTACCGCGATGGATCGAAAACTGCGGCCATTTGTAGCCGGCCTCCAGCCCGCGCGGCTCGCTCCATATCGGCTGGCCGCGCTTGGAGAAATAGGCCAGTTCCTTGGTGCGGACGGCGGCCTCTTCCAGCCGCTCGGCGAGGCCGAGTTCGATCAGTTCGCGCACCGCATGCGGCAGCACGTTGATGCCGACGCCGAGCGGCTTCAATTCGGGCACGCTTTCGAAGACTTTGGCGGCGACGCCGATCTGGTGCAGGCTGAGCGCCAGCGTCAGTCCGCCGATGCCGCCGCCCGCGATGAGAATGGTCATGATGGGGCCTCTCCAACTGGGGCGTCATGACACGGCTTGAGGCGAGGGGGCAACAGCGAAAGCCGGCTATGACGCCCGAGGGATGGACGGGGCGCGGCTCCGCCGGTAACGTCCCGCCGTCTCGAAGAGGATCTCAAAATGCTCAAGCTCTATTTGGCGCCCGGCACCTGCGCGCTCGCCTCACATATCGCGCTCGCCGAAGCCGGCGCGGACTACACGATCGAGAAGCTCGACTTCAAGGCCAACCAGCAGAACAGCCCGGACTATCTCGAGATCAATCCGAAGGGCCGGGTGCCTTCGCTCGTCACCGATCGCGGCATCCTGACCGAGACGCCGGCGATGCTGGCCTATATCGCGCAAACCTTCCCGCAGGCGAAGCTCGCGCCGCTCGACGATGCATTCGCGTTCGCCCAGGTGCAATCGTTCAACAGCTATCTCTGCGCGACCGTGCATGTCGCGCATGCCCACAAGGGGCGCGGCCCGCGCTGGGCGACAGAGGAGACTTCCTTTGCCGACATGAAGCGCATGGTGCCGAAGTCCATGGGCGCCTGCTTTGCGCTGATCGAACGCAAGATGCTGAAGGGGCCGTGGGTGATGGGCGAGACCTACACGATCTGCGATCCCTATCTCTACACGATCGCGCTCTGGCTCGAAGGCGACAGCGTCGATCTCGCGGGCTTGCCGAAAGTCGCCGATCACCGCAAGCGCATGGCGGAACGGCCGGCGGTGAAGAAGGTGATGGCGGAAGAGAAAGTTTGAGCGCGTAGAGATCGTGGAGTGGGCAAGGGCGCAAAGCGCCGAGCCCACCATCCATCAACGTGGCACGATGGTGGGCACGCTTCGCTTTGCCCACCCTGCAAAGCCGTTCTCCCTAGCTTCCACGCCGCCGATTGCGATCGAGCTCTCGGCCGGTCTCAAGCATCAGCTTGCGCAGCCAGATCGAGCTGGGGTCCATCTGGGCGCGGGTCGGATAGAACATGAACTGTTCGTCGACACCGGGGTCGAGCGGCGGCGTAACGGTCGCGAGCGACAGTTGCTTCGACAACGCCGCGATCAGGCGGCGCGGCACGAAGGCGACAAGATCGGTGCGGGCTGCGACATGCAGCGCCTCGATATAGCCGGGCACGATCAGTGCGATCCGGCGTTCAATTCCCTTGGCGCGCAGCCAGGTGTCGATCAGGTCCTCGTTCTGGCCGCGGATGATCACGGCGACATGGCGCGCCTTCAGGAATGTATCGCGCTGTTTCAGCCTGCTGCCGAGGGGATGGCCGCGCCGCACCGCGAGCGCATCGGAATCCGTATAGAGCAGCTGGCGGTGAAAGCCTTTGAAGGCATTTCCGATCGAGATCACCATGTCGATCGTGCGGGCGAACTCCACCGTGAAGATCGCAGGGCCCCGCCATGGCACGACATCGATCGTCACATGCGGTGCAAGCCGGGTGACCTTTTCCATCAATGGCGGCATCAGCAGCTCGACCGCGAGGTCGGGCATCATCAGCCGGAACTGCCGCTCGCTCCGCGCCGCATCGAAGTCATCAGGAACGAACAGCGCGCGCACCTGATCGAGCGTTTGCGCCAGCGGCACGCGTAACGACAGCGCCCGCGGCGTCAGCTCCATACGGGCGCCGGTGCGTACCAGCAGGGGATCGCCAATCAATTCGCGCAGCCGCTGCAGCGCATGGCTCGCTGCCGGCTGCGACAGGCCGATCCGCATCGCGGCACGGCTGACATTCGCCTCGCGCAGCAGTGCGTCGAGCGCCACCAGCAGATTGAGGTCGAGCGAACTCAAATTCATAGGCTGAATATATAACATACAAACTATCGATTAGAAGAATGACGTGCGGTTCTGCGATGATCGCTTTCGCAAGCAAGGGAGACGCCGCGATGAGCGCAGCGGATAACAAGAGACTGATCGAAACGATATTTGCTAAGATTGCGGCCGGCGACCGCGCCGCGTTCATCGACAGCCTGGCCGATGACGTCACGATGCGCGTCACCGGGCAAAATTCCTGGTCGCAGACATTTCGCGGCAAGGATGCGCTGTTGCGCGATCTCTACGGCTATCTCGGCACGCTGCTGGCCGAGGGCCGCAGGACCGTTCCGCAGCGCCTGATCGCCGACGGCGATCAGGTCGTGGTGGAAGCGGTTGGCGAGATGCGGACCAAGGCGGGCGTGCCCTACAACAACGACTATTGCCTGATCTATCGGCTGCGCGACGGCAAGATCGTCGAGATCCGGGAATATCTGGACTCCGCGCTGTGCGAACGCGTGCTGGGGCCATACCCGGCAGCGCGGACACAGATCGCGGGTTGAGCAGGGAAGGGCATCGCGATGACCGCATCCGAGAACAAGGCGATTGTGCAGCAAGTCTTCGACGAACTCGCAAACGGCAATTCGGCGCCGCTGCTGGAAAGTCTCACCGAGGATTTCCGCTTCGTCATCACAGGAACGAGCAAGTGGTCGCGAAGCTACGAAGGCAAGGCGGTTGTGATCGCCGAATTGTTTGCGCCGTTGAGGGACCGGATCCAAGGGCGGATCAGGACCGTGCCGGTTCGGTTGATCGCCGAAGGCGACCTCGTGGTCGTCGAGGCGCATGGCCGCAACGTCACCCGGAACGGCAGGACTTACAACAACACCTATTGCAATGTGTTGAGGCTCGAGGACGGCAAGATCAGCGAATGGATGGAGTATTGCGATACGGCCCTGGTTGATGCGGTGCTCGGCGACCCGCAGGAGACGACGCAGCGGTAGACCGCAGGGAGCGATCACGGTCAGGGAACCCGTTGGAACTTTCCGTTCACAGCGGCGTTTTTCCAGCCCGTGCCGCGCGAGCGGCGATCCCTCTTGCATCGAGACCGCCGATGTTGTTGGCCAACGCTCCGGACGACCCAATTGGTATGGGGATCGCGACATCGTCCGGACTGCGCGACGCGCTCAAGGAAGCAACCGCCACGGCCCATCGCGAGCTTGATGCCCAATTCGCCGGGTTCGATATGTCGAGCCGCCGCGGCTACCGGCGCTTTCTCGAAGCGAGTGCCGCGGCGCTGTTGCCACTCGAAGCCGCGCTGGAGCGGGCCGGAGTGGCGCGTCTTTTCGCTGATTGGCCGCAGCGCGCGCGTCGCGAGGCAATCACGGCAGACGTCGCATGTCTCGACGGCACAATCCGCCCCTTGGAGGATGTGGATGTGCTCAATCGGAACGGCGTGCTCGGTACCATGTATGTGCTGGAGGGATCGCGCCTCGGCGCCAGATATCTGCTGCGGATGATCGCCCAATCCTCCGATCCCCTGATTGCGGAGACGCGCGCCTATCTCGGCCACGGCGCCGGTCAGTCCCTGTGGCGGAGCTTTCTCACCCGGCTGGAGTACGAGGCGATGACGGGCGACGATGAGGCCGAGGCGATCGCCGGCGCGCGGCGGTCATTTGCGATGTTTGCAGAAGCGGCGGCGCGTGCATGAACGAACAGGTCAATCTCTCCAACTGCGACCGCGAGCCGATCCATATTCCCGGCAGCGTGCAGCCGTTCGGATTTCTGCTTGGGCTCCTGTCCGACTTCACGATCTGTATTGCCTCCGAGAATGCCGGACAGTTTCTTGGTGACGAATTGTCGGCCCTGCTCGGAAGCCCGATCGATCAGGTGCTCTCAGAGGAAGCAGTCAGCGCGATCCGCGCCCGCGTCGATCATCTGAGCGGGCCGGACGCGGTGGAGCGGATGTTCGGCGTCGAGCTTCAGCCTGGAAAGCCGCCATTCGACCTCGCCATTCATTTTTCCGGCGCCTATCTCATCGTCGAGGCCGAGCCGACCGTCTTTGAGGCGGGCGTCAATTCCGGCGAGCTCGTCCGCCTGATGCTCGGGCGCATCCGCAAGACGCGTGGACTGACCGAGCTCGCGCGGGAAGCCGCACGCCAGCTCAAGGTCCTGACCGGCTTCGACCG
>Ga0070710_10001476_pt1 | contig 11066 bp, 8 predicted proteins | sample LARL52metaG_FD_65454 | JGI IMG/M metagenome (GOLD analysis project Ga0070710, IMG submission 65454) | Corn, switchgrass and miscanthus rhizosphere microbial communities from Kellogg Biological Station, Michigan, USA - LAR L5-2 metaG | ecosystem: Host-associated > Plants > Roots > Rhizosphere ... | reverse complement strand
CCGCGTCCCGCGCCTGCCCTGCGCCAGACCCGCACCCCGCACCCACGCCCCTTGGCGCTGCCACCCGCGCCTCGCGCGCCCCATAGGCCGCCCCGCGGCCGATGAATGTGGGTTTGGTGCCCCTAGAGGGGCAGCGTCGTGGCATTCATGCCCATTGGGAGCGCGGGCAGGGGCGGGCGAACCAGCAGCGGGCAGGCCAGGAGGGGACGATCAGGCCAACGCGGCGGCTAGGCGAGCGGCGAGGCTGGGCGGGCTGACCTGGCCCAGTTCCACGGAGGTGCAGCCGACCCACTCGGCGGCCTCGCGCAGCGCCCGGGCCATCGGCTCGACCGCCGCGGCGGTGTCCAGCGATAGCTGCCGGGCCACCAGGGTCTTGCCGCGGCGCACCGGGTCCACCCGGCCGACCAGCCGTCCGCCCGCCAACAGCGGCATGGCGAAGTAACCGTGGATCCGCTTGGGCTTGGGCACGTAAGCCTCAAGGGAATGCTCGAAGCCGAACATCCGCAGCGTGCGCTTGCGATCCCAGACGAGCGAGTCGAAGGGGGACAGCAGCACGGCGCGGTGCCTGCCCCGCGGGGCGGCCTGGGCCTGGGCCAGAGCCTCGGGATCGGCCCAGGCGGGCACCGAGGTCTTGCCCGGACCGCCGATGGCCACCGGGGTGAGCCCGGCCGCGAGGGCGGACTCCTCGACGCGGCTGGCGGGCCGCGGCGACAGCAGGCCGGTGAGGTGGTTCAGCCGCTGGTAGTCCACGAGGTCCGCGCGGGTGGCCACGCCCAAGGCCCGGGCGGCGACTCCGGCGAGATGGACCAGGCATTCGGAGTCCGATGGGTCCTGGCCGAGCAGTTCGCCGGGAAGGGTCCGCTCGGGCAGGTCGTAGACCCGCCGCCAGCCCTCCCGGCGCACGCAGATCACGTCGCCGACGTCCAGCATCCACTCGACGGCGATCTTCGTCTCCGACCAGTCCCACCACTGGCCGCCGCCCTTGGCGCCGCCGAGCTGGGTGGCGGTCAGCGGGCCCTCCGCGCGCAGCCGGGCCAGCACCTCGGCGCAGGTCCGCTCGTCGACGGTGTGCCAGCGCACGCCGCGGGCGCGCAGCGCGCGGCGCCGGAACGCGTAGTACGGCCACTCCTCGATGGGCAGCACGCAGGCCGCATGGGACCAGTACTCGAACGCTGCCGGCGTGCGCGGGTGCCAGTAGGCACGCTCGATCCGCTCCCGGGGGATCGGGCCGAGCCTGGCGTAGGCGACCAGCTCATGCGACCGGGCCAGGACGCTGATCGTGTCCAGCTGGACCGCCCCGATCCGGCGCAGCATGCCGTGGACGCCCCCGCGTCGGCCCTCGGCTCCCAGGAAGCCTTGGGCGCGCAGCGTCATCCGCCGTGCGTCATCGGGGGAAAGGACGATTTCGGGCGCAACCACCGCGGCACTGACCACAACCGAAGGAGCTTAACCCCGCCCGCCGACATTCCCCGGGCGCACCCAGCGGCGCCGATCACGCCCGGATGCCGCGAAGGCCAGGCGACGGCCGGAAATGGGAGGGTTTAGTACCAGTCGTCGAAGATGTTGGTGGCCAGGGCCAGCAGGCCGCCGACGGCGCACATCGCGACGCCCACCCAGAACAGCCACCAGATCGGGCCCAGGATCAGGCCGAACCCGCCGACCAGGAACGCCGCCATCATGGTGGACACCGCCACCCAGGACACCGGCCGGCCGTGGTGCGACACCGTGGCAGGCCCGCCCGCGGTGGCCGGGCTGAGCTGGCCGCTGTCCGCGGACTGCCCCGCCACCATGTCCGAACCCAGCTGGTCCGCCATGCAGGCTGCTCCTCTCCGGCGCGCGGCGGCGAACCGCCACCGCAGGTAAGACGTCCGGCCGCGAATACCTTGGCCGTCACCTTATTGTGGCGAAGCCAGCTTAGTGGTGTGCGCCCGGCCCCGAAGGCTCGGCATCACCGGCCGACTCGCCTACCATGGCTGGAAGACGCATTCGCCGGGCACGATAACGTCCCGGTGCCCGTTGCCAGGGTGGCGGGCAAGTGCAGGCGGGCTGCGATCTGACTACCGCCAAACGATCCGCAAGGAGCGCGACGAGAAGTGCCAGTCATCATCGATAGGGTCCTGCGCACGGGCGAGGGCAAGATCCTGCGCCAGTTGAGGCGGATCGCTGACCAGGTCAATTCGATCGAGGAACATTTCGCCCCGCTGAGCGATGCGGAACTGCGGGCCATGACCGGCGAGTTCCGTGAGCGCCTGGCCAACGGCGAAGCCCTCGACGACCTGCTTCCCGAGGCCTTCGCCGCCGTCCGCGAGGCGGCCAAGCGGACCCTGGGCCAGCGGCATTTCGACGTCCAGATCATGGGCGGTGCCGCGCTGCACGGCGGGAACATCGCCGAGATGCGCACCGGTGAGGGCAAGACCCTGGTGGCCACCCTGCCCTCCTACCTCAACGCGCTGACCGGCAAGGGCGTGCACGTCGTCACGGTCAACGACTACCTCGCCAAGCGCGACTCCGAGTGGATGGGCCGGGTGCACCGCTTCCTCGGCCTGGAGGTCGGCGTCATCCTCGCCCAGATGACGCCCGAGGAGCGCCGCAAGCAGTACGCCGCCGACATCACCTACGGCACCAACAACGAGTTCGGTTTCGACTACCTGCGCGACAACATGGCCTGGGGCCTTGAGGAGTGCGTCCAGCGCGGCCACCCCTACGCCATCGTGGACGAGGTCGACTCCATCCTGATCGACGAGGCGCGGACCCCGCTGATCATCAGCGGTCCGGCCGAGCAGAGCGCCCGCTGGTACACCGAGTTCGCCAAGATCGCCCCCCGGCTGCGCAAGTCCGAGGAAGAGGACGACGGCGGCGACTACGAGGTCGACGAGAAGAAGCGCACCGTGGGCGTGCTCGAGTCCGGGGTGGAGAAGGTCGAGGACTGGCTCGGCATCGACAACCTCTACGAATCGGTGAACACGCCGCTGGTCAGCTTCCTCAACAACGCCATCAAGGCGAAGGAACTGTACAAGCGGGACAAGGACTACGTCGTCATGAACGGCGAGGTCCTCATCGTGGACGAGTTCACCGGCCGCATCCTGCACGGCCGGCGTTACAACGAGGGCATGCACCAGGCCATTGAGGCCAAAGAGGGCGTGGTCATCCAGAACGAGAACCAGACGCTGGCCACGATCACGCTGCAGAACTACTTCCGCCTCTACGAGAAGCTGGCCGGGATGACCGGTACCGCGCAGACCGAGGCGAACGAGTTCCACCAGATCTACAAGCTCGGCGTGGTGCCGATCCCCACCAACAAGCCGATGATCCGCGCCGACCACTCCGACATGGTGTACCAGACCTCCCAGGCCAAATTCGACGCGGTCGTGGAGGACCTGGTGGAACGCTACGAGGCGGGCCAGCCGGTCCTGGTCGGCACCACCAGCGTGGAGAAGTCCGAGGTCCTGGCCCGGCTGCTGAAGCGCGCCGGCGTCCCGCACGAGGTGCTGAACGCGAAGAACCACGAGCGTGAGGCCGCCATCATTGCCCAGGCCGGGCGCAAGGGTGCGATCACCGTGGCGACCAACATGGCCGGCCGCGGCACCGACATCATGCTCGGCGGCAACCCAGAGTTCGTCGCCGACCTGGAGTTGCACCAGCGCGGGCTGTCCCCGGTGGAAACCCCCGAGGACTACGAGAAGGCCTGGCCGGAGGCCGTGGACAAGGCCAAGCGCGCGGTGGCCGAGGAGCACGAGGAGGTCGTCGGGCTCGGCGGCCTGTACGTGCTCGGCACCGAACGGCACGAGTCCCGGCGGATCGACAACCAGCTGCGCGGCCGGTCCGGCCGCCAGGGTGACCCCGGCGAGTCCCGGTTCTACCTCTCGCTCGAAGACGACCTGATGCGGATGTTCAACTCCGACAAGGTCGCGCACTTCATGGAGTGGCTGAAGACGCCGCCGGAGGTGCCGATCGAGTCCAAGGCGGTCTCCCGCTCGATCAGGTCCGCGCAGACCCAGGTGGAGCAGCAGAACTTCGAGATCCGCAAGGACGTGCTCAAGTACGACGACGTGCTGAACCGCCAGCGGAAGGTCGTCTACGGGGAGCGCCGCCAGGTCCTCGAAGGCGCCGACCTGCACGAGCAGGTCCGGCAGATGATCGACGAGGTGGTCACCGCCTACGTGACCGGCGCGACCGAAGACGGCTTCCCCGAGGAGTGGGACCTCGACCGGCTGTGGACCGCGTTCCGCGAGCTGTACCACCCGGCGCTCACCGTCGACGAAGTGATCGAGGAGGTCGGCGGCGAGAAGGCCGGGCTGTCCAGGGACTTCCTCGTCGAGGTCCTCAAGGAGGATGCGCAGAAGGCCTACGACAGGCGCGAGGAAGAGATCGAGCCGGACCGGATGCGCGAGATGGAACGCCAGGTCGTGCTGGCGGTGCTCGACCGCAAGTGGCGCGAGCACCTCTACGAGATGGACTACCTGCGCGAAGGCATCGGGCTACGGGCAATGGCCCAGCGGGACCCGCTGATCGAGTACCAGCGCGAGGGCTACGACCTGTTCAACAGCATGATGGAGGGAATCAAGGAGGATTCCGTCGGGCACCTGTTCAACCTCCAGCCCGAGTTCCAGCAGAACCCGATCGTCGAGGACTCCGAAGGCGCGGACGTCGCCCCGCTCGGCCTGCGCCAGGCCCCCCCAGGCCAGCAGCTTGCCCCCCCAGGGGCCGGCGGTGCCGGGGCCGGCGCTGCGCCCGGCAACGGCGCCCCGCGCGGTCGGCACGCGGCGGACGGTCGCGGCGCACAGAAGGGCCGTGGCCGCGGCGCGCAGGCCGATGCCCAGGCCGGCGGCCAGCGCGGCGACGCTCAGCCGAGCGGCGTTCAGCCCGGGGGGGGCGGGATCGTCGCGCCGGGGCTGAGCCGCCCGCAGCGGGCCGCCCGGCTCTCCTACAGCGCGCCAAGCGCGGACGGCGGCGGCGAGGTCGAGCGGCACACCGAATCGACCGGCGACAAGTTTGCCAAGGTCGGGCGCAACGCCCCGTGCCCCTGCGGCTCGGGCCGCAAGTACAAGCTCTGCCACGGCGACCCGCGCAACCGCGCCAACGGCTAAGACCCCCCCGGCGGCCGACTCGTTGGCGGCGGTTTAGGCGGCCTCCACGGCCGTGCACACCCAGCGCGCGGCCGCCTGCCTACCGGCTACCCCCTCACCAGGCAGGGCAGCGGGGCGCGGCCCGGTTTGCTCCAGCCGTACGGCCAGCGCCTTGACCCGCGGCCCGAACCCCACCACCACGGCCATCTCCATCACATCCGGCGCGGGCAGCGAGGTGAGCACCCGGCGGACCCTGGGCCGCTGCTCCGACGCGAGCCGTGGCCCGAGTCGCTGGATGCGCCGGAGCGCCTCTTCGGTCGTCCAGGGCACGATCTGGCGCGGTGGCCGGGCGCCGGCCAGGGTTTCGGCGAGGACCTGCGCGAAACGGTCCTGCCAGCCGGGCGGCACCCCGGGGACAGCGACCGGCGCTCCCCGCGACTCGTCGCGCGCCGGGCGAGCCGGTGGCCCGCCACCATCTCGGTCCCGCGGTTCAGAATCGCGCCGGAGCGGCTCTCCGCCGCGCGGCGGCCGGGCCGGTAACCCTCCGCCGCCCGTTTCCCCGGCGGGGAGGTCCTCGTCGTAGGGCGGGGCCGACTCCGGAACCAGGAAAAGCTGGATGGCCGCCGGGTCGGGGAGCGGGCGGCGCCCGCCTGGTGCCTTCGGGCATCCGGGCCGTTCGGGGGGCAGTGCGGGCATGGAAACCTCCCGTGAATGGGCGAACCGGGCTGCGCGGGCGATTCGGCTGGCTCACGCTCGCCGCCCCCGAACGTTTCCGCGTGCCCTTTGTTCTACCTGCCCACGGTGACATTTCCGCCGCCGAGGCGTTCGGCTGGGCCCGGGCAGCGTAATGCAACTGCTGTAGCCCAGCCTGGTGACGGCGGCCCGCCTCAGGGGAATGCCGCATAGTGGGCCCTGGTTGACTCTGGGGCGGGCAGAAGACGTGCCCGCATTGTTACGACTGAGGAGAAGACCTGCCGTGTCGCTGCCGCCGCTGGTTGCCCCCGCTGATGACCTGACCATCGAAGAGGTCCGGCGCTACTCCCGGCACCTGATCATCCCGGACGTGGGCAAGATCGGCCAGCGCCGCCTGAAGAACGCCAAGGTGCTGTGCGTCGGCGCCGGCGGCCTCGGCTCGCCCGCGCTGATGTACCTGGCCGCGGCGGGCGTCGGCACGCTGGGCATCGTCGACTTCGACGTGGTCGACGAGTCGAACCTGCAGCGCCAGATCATCCACGGCACCTCGGACGTGGGCAAGTCCAAGGCGGTCTCGGCCAAGGAGACGATCGCCGAGATCAACCCGCTCGTCACGGTGAACCTGCACGAGGAGCGGCTGGACTCCGACAACGCGATGCAGATCTTCGCCGACTACGACCTGATCGTGGACGGCACCGACAACTTCGCCACCCGCTACCTGGTCAACGACGCCTGCGTGCTGCTGGGCAAGCCGTACGTCTGGGGCTCGATCTTCCGGTTCGACGGCCAGGCGAGCGTGTTCTGGGCAGAGCACGGGCCGTGTTACCGCTGCCTGTACCCCGAACCCCCGCCACCGGGCATGGTGCCGTCGTGCGCCGAGGGCGGCGTCCTGGGCGTGCTCTGCGGGACGATCGGCTCTCTCCAGGTCAACGAGGCCATCAAGGTCATCACCGGGATCGGCGAGCCGCTGGCCGGCCGGCTGATGATCTACGACGCACTGGACATGACGTTCCGCACGGTCAAGGTCCGCAAGGACCCCGAGTGCCCGGTCTGCGGCAAGAACCCCACGATCACCGAGCTCATCGACTACGAGGAGTTCTGCGGCGTGGTCTCCGAGGACGCCCAGCAGGCCGCCGCGGGCTCGACCATCACGGCTACCGACCTGAAGGGCATGCTCGACCGCAACGAGGACATCTTCCTCGTGGACGTCAGGGAGCCGAACGAGTACGAGATCGTGTCCATCCCCGGCGCGACGCTGATCCCCAAGGGGGAGTTCCTGTCCGGTGCCGCGCTGGAGCGGCTGCCGCAGGACAAGCGGATCGTGCTGCACTGCAAGAGCGGGGCGCGGTCGGCCGAGGTGCTCGCCGTGATCAAGGACGCGGGCTTCTCCGACGCGGTGCATGTGGGCGGTGGCGTCCTCGCCTGGATCAGCCAGATCGATCCCTCGCTACCGACCTACTGACAGGTAACCAGTGCAGGCGGCGGCCCCCGGCGGGGCCGCCAAGCCTGCGCCGGGCGGGCGGGACGGGGCGGACAGGCCGTACGATTCCGTTGTGACGATGCGGGACGACCTGGAGAACGGAGGCCCCGGGCCGGGCAGGCCACCAGCCGTGCCGCCGTGGGCTCCGCCGGGTCCCCGGATGCCGGATGGCACGCCGCCTGACCGCGCTTCCGCAGGCCAGGCGGCCGGTCCCGACCATGGCGGCGGCCCTCCCCAGCCGCGCACGCCGTACCTGCCGCGTGCCTCGGGCCGCCCGCGCGGCCGGGCGCGCCGCGTGCTGTTGGTGATCGGCCTCGCGGCGGGGCTGGGCGGGCTGGTCTTGTCGGCCGGGGCGGCCGCCATCCAGTTCCTGCCGCGCAGCTTCAGCCAGGCGCAGCGGCAGCAGATTATGGCCTGGGAGATAGGAAAGCGGTGGCGAAGCTGGCCCGCCGGGCGGATCTTCCCCTCGTCCATCGGCTATCACTTGCCGGCATCCGCGTTCGGCGGTGACCAGTCGCTGGCTCTCAGCGCGGCGCGGGTCGGCATCGCCAGCCAGACCTCCTGCCGGGACGCCACCGTGCCCGCGGTGGGGGCGCTGCTCGCCAAGCAGGGCTGCCTGGCCGTGCTCAGGGCGACCTACCAGGACACCACTCAGACCTTCGCGGTGACCGTCGGCGTCGCGGTCATGCCGGTCTCCTCGGCCTCGTCGGCCGCCAAGGCGTCGAAGGCGCTGCACGGCGGCGGCCGGTCGCCGTGGCTGCGGGCGGTGTCGTTCCGCCGCACCACCACCGCCCACTTCGCGGGCCCGGGCACCAAGGTCGGCTTTAGCAGCGCCAAGGGCCCTTACCTGGTGCTGACGACGGTGGGCTATGCCGACGGCAGGCCGTGGCTCCGGCAGGGCAACGACACCTACACCAAGGCCGAGATGCGCAGCCTGGCGACCGGGGTCCTCGACTCGGTAGCGAATCGGCTCGGCGCCCCCCCGCCGGTGCCGCACTGCCCGGGCAGCCCTGGATGCTGAGGACGGCTCCGCGCCCCCGCCGGTGGCGCACCCTGGCCGGGGTGCTGGCCGCGCTGCTGGCGGCGCCCGCGGTCGCGGTCGGCTCCGCGAGCGCGGCGCAGGCCGACGCCGTCCGCCAGCAACAACTTTGGGTGCTGAACGCAATTGACGTGGCTGGTGCGTGGCAGCACACGCACGGGTCCGGGGTGACCGTGGCCTTGATCGACAGCGGGGTGAACGGGCAGGTCTCGGACCTGAGTGGTTCGGTCACGGCCGGGAGCGACTTCTCCGGGGTGAACACGCCGCCGACGGACCCGAACTGGGGGGTGCACGGCACCTGGATGGCGTCCCTCATCGCGGGTCACGGGCATGCCGGCGGGTCGAGCGGGATCATGGGGGTGGCGCCCGAGGCGAAGATCCTCTCCATCCGCGCGGTCACCGATCAGGGCGATCCGGGCTACCACCACTACCAGCACGAATCAGAGTCCCGGGTACAGGGACACCTCGCCGACGCGATCAACTACGCGACGAGCAAGCGGGTCAACGTGATCAGCATGTCCCTGGGCTACCAGGGCGCCAGCCTCCCTGTCCGCGTCGCGATCTCCAAGGCGCTGGCCAAGGGGATCGTGGTGGTCGCGTCGTCGGGCAACTCCGGCGGCGCCTCCAGCGGCTCGCACGGGAACGCCCCCTACTCCTTTCCCGCCGACTATCCCGGGGTTCTCGGGGTCGGCGCGGTGGCGCAGGACGGCCAGCCCGCCGGGTTCTCCAGCGACAACCTTTCCGTTCAGGTGGCGGCGCCGGGCGTGCGCGTGCCCGCGCAGGGCAGGGACGGTGGGTACTGGCTGGTCAGCGGCACAAGCCCAGCCTGCGCGCTGACGGCGGGGGTGGCCGCGCTGATCAAGTCGGTGTACCCGGCGCTGGCCCCGGCCCTGGTCGTGCAGGCCATTACCGCGAGCACGAGGGACAAGCCGCAAGGGGGTTATGACGAGCAGGTCGGGTTCGGCACGGTGGACGCCACGGCCGCGCTGCGGATGGCCGGTCGGCTGGCCCGGAACCAGGGCACCGGACACGGCTTGGTCGCGGCCGCGCAGTTCGGCGGCGGCCCGGCGGCCATCCCGCCGGTTCCCGTGGCCGCGCGAACCAACCGGCAGTTCCTGCTCGACTCGGGGATCGCGCTGATCTGCCTGGCCGTCGTGCTGGTCGTGGCGTTCCGCCTGATCGTGACCCGCAAGCCCGCCGCCGCGGGGGTGCCCGGCGGGTGGTCTGGAGGCGGCCCGCCCGACCCTCGCGCGCCGGGTGGCTGGGCCGGGACCGGTTCGCCCGGCCCTCACGCGCCGGGTGGCTGGGCCGGGACTGGTCCGCCCGGCCCTCACGCGCCGGGTGGCTGGTCTGGAGGCGCCCCGGCTGATACTCGCGCGCAAGGTGGCTGGGCCGGGACCGGTCCGGCTGAGGCTCGCGCGCCCGGTGGCTGGGCCGGGGCCGGTCCGCCCGACGCTCACGCGCCGGGTGGCTGGACGGGGGGCGCCCCTCAAGCCGCTGGCCCGCCAGATGCCGCCCTGCCGGGCCCTGGCGCCTCCGGCGCTGGCGGAGCCTTGTCGGACGATGACGCGCCAGGCTACGGTCGCCCGGCGCGCTACTGGGTCCCTGGGGGCTACAAGCCGTCGGCCCCCTACCCGCCGCCCACGGGATACGGATCCTCCGACGGTGTCCTGCCACCTGCCGACACCCGGCCGCCGGCCGGTCCCGGCCCGGCCGGGAATCACGGGTGGCCGGCGGCCTCCGCGCAGCCGGCCGGATACGGCGCGCCAGAGGGCTACCAGCGGCCTACGGAGCCTGGGCCGTCGCCGGGTTCCGGGCCGCCCGCGGATTATGGGCTGTCGCGCGACCAGAAGCCGCCCGTCGGCTACGGACCGCCCACCGGCAACGGGCTGGCCGCCGGCTACGGGCGGGCGGCCAGCCCCGCGCTGCCGGGCACACCAGGAGCCATGGGAGCCTCCGGGCAGCTCGAGGCCCTGGCCAGCAGCTCCCCGGACTCGAACACCGGCCCGGTCGCCGGGCCCGGCGAAATCGGGGAGCCCCGGGACCTCCCCGACAGCCGTGCGGGAGACCCGCCCGCCGCCGACGATGACACCTGGCCCTCGTCCGGCCAATGGTGACCGCGCGGCCGCCCGACTTCGCCGAACGGGTGCTCGGGGTCACCGAGAGCATCCCACCCGGGCGCGTGATGTCCTACGGGGACATCGCCGAATACCTGGGTGAGGCGGGCCCGCGTCAGGTCGGCCGGGTGATGTCGCAATGGGGCGGCGGCGTGGCCTGGTGGCGGGTAATCCACGCCGACGGGTCGTTCCTTGCCGGTCACGAGCGCGAGGCGCTGACCCACTATCTGGAAGAGGGCACCCCGCTGCGCCGTGCTCCCGGTGGCGAGGTCCGCGGTGTGGACATGCGCCGCGCCCGCTGGCTTGCCCCGGACTGCTAACCACCGGGCCCGCCGCACGCGAAGAAGCGGCGCGCTCACCGCCCCATCAAAGCTTTCTTCGTACCCGCTGCATGCCTTTGCCGTGCGACTTTGGATCAGCGGTCAGCCCGCCGTTGGGGTAATGCGGATGGGCTGAAGATTTCGAGAACCGAGTGAAACCGGATGTGGTGCCCGAGGCATCTTTCCCTTGCGAACGTCAGCTGGCCGGCGCGGGGTCGGCCGCCTTTGGAGGAGCGCTGGGTCATGTGACAGCCGAGGAGGAGTTCGTCGAGTTCGCCGGGGCCGTAGCACCACGCCTGCAGGGGATGGCGTTCTTGCTGTGCGGCGACTGGCACACCGCTGAGGATCTTG
>Ga0070710_10001467_pt1 | contig 11107 bp, 12 predicted proteins | sample LARL52metaG_FD_65454 | JGI IMG/M metagenome (GOLD analysis project Ga0070710, IMG submission 65454) | Corn, switchgrass and miscanthus rhizosphere microbial communities from Kellogg Biological Station, Michigan, USA - LAR L5-2 metaG | ecosystem: Host-associated > Plants > Roots > Rhizosphere ... | reverse complement strand
ACGAACCGATGGACTCCTAACGGGCGGAATCACCCTTCACCGCGGCGAGGAACGCCGACCACGACCCGGCGGACACCGGCAGGTGCGTCACCGGCGCCTTGCTGTCCCTGACGCCGACGCTGTGCCCCACCTCGACGCAGTTGTCGCCGGTGCTGCTGTAGCTGCTCTTGCGCCAGTTGGTCATTGGAGACCCTCCAAGATGTCGTCGATCACCGCCCTCGATTGTTCACGATCGAGGGCGACGGTCGCGAGCCGCTTCACCCTGTCCTCGTAGAGCGCGACGGTGTCCTTGTCGTCGAGGAACAAGCCGCAGTTCAGGCTCTCGACGTAGACGAGCGGCGGGTACTTCGGGAACCTCATCACCCGGAAATCGCCGGACACGCCCGCGTGCGCGCCGATCGAGCTGGGAACGACGTGGAAGTTGATGTACTTCCGCACCGACATCCTCATCAGGTGGGCCAACTGCTCGCGCCAGACCTCCTCGCCGCCCACCGGCAGCCAGAGCGCCTGTTCGTGCACGAGGAAGGTGAACGTCCGGCCCGGCCTGAGGATCTCCGCCCGCGCAACCCTCGCGGCCACGACCTTCGGAACGTCCTCCTTCTCGTGCGGACCCTCCTCGGCGACAGCGTGTGCGTACTCGGTCGTCTGGAGCAGGCCGGGAACGAGGATCATCGACCAGGCGACGATCTCGGTGGATTCCTTCTCGTGGTTGATGAGCGTGCGGAGCTGGTCGGGCACGCCGTCCTCGGGGAAGAGCAGGAAACCCTTCTCCCGCGCCTCCAGGAAGAGCGCCACCAGGTGCCTGCGCTCGTCCAGGGGGACACGGCAGTAGGCGAGCAGCACCTCGAGTTCGTGGACGTCGATGCCGCCCTTGCCGTTGACCGCGTCCGAGATCTTCGACTCGTCCCAGTCCAGCTCTTCGGCGAGTTTGCGTTGCGTCAGGCCGGTCTTGGCGATGGCGGCGCGCAGGCCGTTGCCGAACTCGCGGCCCACGACGTTCGACTCTCTTTTGGGCATGCCGAAAAGCTAGGAGGCACAGGCCCCCTAGCTCCATCGTTTCAGCTCAAAAAGCCCTGAAAGAGGCAGGCTTGGAAAAACTCCAAGTCAGCAGACAGGCGCGAGCGGGGTGGTTTCGTCAGGCCCTGGCCGACGTCGCCACCGGTCCAGCTTCGCATGCTCGGTCAGCGCGATCAACGTCTCGCGCACCGACGGCCGCACCCGGGGGTCGCAGTTCACGACCGGCACCGTGGCGTCGATGCCCATGCCGCGGATGATCGCCTTCACGTCCGACCGGATGGACGCGTGCACGTTGTTCAACGCCAGCACGTACGGGATCCGGTGGTCCTCGAAGTACCGCATCGCGTCCACGGAGTCGGCCGGGCGCATCACGTCGAACAGCACCACGGCGCCCACGGCTCCGCGCACCACGTCGTTCCAGCCCGCCCGCGGGTCCTGCCACTGCGGGGCGACGAACAGGTGCAGCGCGAGCCCGGGATCGAGCCACACGCGTCCGAACTGGATGCGCACCAGCTCGGTGACCAAGCCCGCGCGTTCCGGTGGAAGTGCGGTCATCGTGAGGAGATCGCTCTCCACGATGGACCGGATGAAGGTGCTCTTGCCGACGCCGAAGCCACCGGCGACGACGACTTTGGCCGAGGTCAGCTCCCGACCGGGAGGCCCAGGCGGCCCGCAGTCGGGAAATCTAGAGCCGACGTAGTCCACTCAGCACTCTCTCCATCAACCCGAGGTCCGGCGTGTCACCGCCCGCGGAAGCGGTCTGGTGCACGTCCACCAGACCTCGTTCCGCCATGTCGCCGAGCAGCACCTTGACGACTCCCAGCGGGAGGCGCATCAGTGCGGCCACCTCCGCGACGGATCGCGGCGAGCGGCACAGCTCGACGACGTGTTGGTGCTCAGCCTGCAACATACCGGCAGACTGCCGACTCTGATCATTGGCGGAGACAAGTGTCTCGATCTCAAGGTTGATGTTCGACCGTGTGCGCCCACCCGTCCAGGCATATGCACGAACGATCGACGCGTCGTGAGCGTCCACGACGGAGGGCTCGAAGACGGGTGGTGCCGGTTCCAGCGCTACGACGGGAGTCGCTTCGCGCGCGGGCACCTCGGACGTGGTGCGCGCTCGCCTTCTGCCCGAGTCCAGGGTGAACCCGTTCATCAGGTCGGCGAACGTCTGCTCCGCGGGCGTTTCCACCCGTCTGCGTCGCCGGTGCGCTTCAGCGGCCGAACTCATGATCACCTCACGCTGTGCAGCTGCGCTCGCAGTTCGGGGGTGAGGATCTGGCCCACCTGGTCGACGACCACGGTCATCTCGTAGGCCACTTGACCGACGTCGCTGTCGGGGGCGGCCAGAACCGCCAGACAAGACCCGTCTCGAATGGACATGAGGAGCATGATCCCGTAGTCCATCTCGATCACGGTGCGCAACACTCCGCCGCCCTCGAAACAACGTGAGGCGCTCATCGTCAGCGATGCGACGCCCGCGGCGATCGCCGCCAGCTGGTCGGCGCGCTCCGGCGGCAGGCCTGTCGACTTGGTGAGCAGAAGGCCGTCCACCGAGATCACGATCGCGTGCGCGACGCCCGCCACGCGCTCGGTGAAGTTCGTGATGAGCCAGCCGAACTGGTCCACCTGACGCGACTGCGGCGTGCTCATGTCTTATCCCCGTTCCCCAGGCCGTTCCCCCGGCCGTTTCCGTTCCCGTTGCCGCCCAACGGCATCTGACGGATGCCTGTCTGGTAGCTCGCGAGGAAGCCTCGTGCTCGCTCCGGATCGCGTCTGGGCGCCGCCGCGGGGCGCGTGCCGTGGTCGGAACGCGCCGCGAGGTCGGGGAGCAGGTTCTTGCGCGGCGCCCGTTTCGGCAACCCGGCGTCCGTCTCGCCGGCGTCCGTCGCGGGGTCGCCCGGCTGTTCCCAGACACCTCCGGCAGGCTTCTTGCCGAACCAGGAGGCCGCTACCGTGGGTGACGGTCCTGGCCGGGACGGTGGCGGCGAATGATCACCGTTGACCGGTTCGCCGGAGGTGTTCTCACCGACGCCGCTCCCGGCGAACCAGGAGGACGTCGTCTCGACCGGGGTCGGCGGCGACTGCCGCTGGGGCCGCGGCGGTTCCTCGATCGCGGCGCCGCGGAACGACGTCCACTCGGCCGACTCGCGCGGCTGCTCGATGGCGGGGGCCGGGGCGGGCGGCGCCAGGTTCGGGGTCTTCACGACCACGTGCGGCTGCTTGGCGGGGGTCAGCGCCGGCTTCGGCTGGGGCAGCGCGGCGTGCCGCGGCTGGGCCGGTGCGGCGGACTGCTCCTGGGCGCGGACGAGCTCGGACGGCACGAGGACGAACGCGCGCAGCCCCTCCCGGCCCTCGCCCGGCGCACGCAGCCGGACGGTGATGCCGTGGCGGGCCGCGAGACGACCGACGACGAAAAGACCCATCTGGCGCGATACCGGCACATCATCTTCTGTACCAGAGGAAAGCCGCTGGTTCGCTTCGGTGAGCTCAGCGGGCCCCATGCCGATGCCCTCGTCGGCGACCTCGACGAGGACCGAACCCTGCTGGTCGGTCCGCGACCCGATGATGACCTGGGTGGCGGGCGCGGAGAACGCGGTGGCGTTGTCCAGCAGCTCCGCGACGAGGCGGACGAGGTCGCTGGCCGCGTAGCCGACGACTTCCACCGACGGCGTCGACTTCACCACGACGCGCTGGTAGTGCTCGATCTCGGACGCGGCGGCGCGCAGCACGTCGACCAGCGGCACCGGCTGGTGGAACCGGCGCGCGACGTCGGTGCCGGACAGCACCATCAGGTTCTCGTTGTTGCGGCGCATGCGCGTCGCGAGGTGGTCGAGCTTGAAGAGGTTGGCGAGCTGCTCGGGGTTCTCCTCGTGCCGTTCCAGCTCCTCCATGAGCTTGAGCTGGCGTTCGACGAGGCCCTGCGAGCGGCGCGACAGGTTGACGAAGATGTTCTTCATGCCCGACCGCAGCGACGACTGCTCGACCGCGGACCGGATGGCCTGCTCGTGCACGGCGTCGAACGCGCGCGCCAGCTGGCCGAACTCCTCGCTGGTGTGCACGGGCACCGGTTCGATCTCGGTGTCCGGCTTGCGGTCGGCGCGGATCGCGGCGACGACCTCGGGCAGGTGGTGGTGCGCCACGTCGAGCGCGGAGTGCCGCAGCTGCGACAGCGAGCGCAGCAGGTAGCGGCCGATGACGAAGCCGAGCGCACCGGCGATGATCAGCATCGCGAACAGGATGACCGCGGCGGCGCCCGCCTTGTCGGACGTGTCGTCCTGCAGCGCGGCGGCCGAGTTCGCGAGCTCGTCCTGCAGACCGCGGACGACCTCGTCCATCAGGCGCATGGTGGTGCCGGACGCCCTGTTCCAGTCGTCGACGTTGATGCCGAACGACGGCGGCGGCTTGGGCTGGCCGGGACGCGTCGTCACCTGGACGCCGTCGGGCTGCGACAGTGCGCGTTCAGTGAGCACGGTCCGGCTCGCGACGGCGGCACCGGTGACGGTCTGCTCGTAGGTGCGGCGCTGGTCGGTGGTGCCGATGGCCTGGAAGTCGTTGATGCGGTCCTGCAGCCGGATGTCGGACTGCTCCAGCGACCGCGCCTCGGCGCCGAGCAGCCGGCCCCGGCCGATCCCGGCCAGCACGATCGCGTACTGCTGGGAGATCTGCTCCTCCGCGATGACCATGTTGTGCAGCGCCAGCGCGGTGCCGGAGATGCCCTGGTCGCCGAACTGGCTGATGAGCGCCTGTTCGAAGTCCAGCATGGACTTCACGACCACGGTGTAGCCGATGGTGGCGCTGTTGGGGTCGCCGCCGTCGGCGCCCTGCGTGACCCTCTCCCGCAGACCCTTCAACGTGTCCAGCTGGCCGCCGAGCTCGGCGAAGCGGTTGCGCGAGACCTCGCTGAGCCCGTCGGTGCGCTCGACGCGGCGGCGCACCGTCTCGGCGGCGCTGTCGGTGGCGCTGATCTGGTTCTGGTACGCGCCGACGCCGGAGCCGCTCGTGGTGCTCTGCGCGGCGAGCGTGCGTTCCTGCTGAACGCTGGAAATCAGCGGCGCGAGATCCGCCCGCAACCGAACCAGGCCCTGCATTTGCCCGTAACTGTTGGACCGGTCGACGTAACCGGAGATCTGCAGTGCGCCCGCGCCGATGGCCACCGCCACCGGCACCAGCAGCACGACGCCGAGCTTGACGGGCAGGCGCCAGTTGCGCCAGTCGCTGATCTTTCTCCACTCGACATTCACGAAATGATCCCCAAGGCGCGCTCGAAGTGCCCCACTATCGGCTACCTCCTGGCCTGGCGAATCTCCGCGACTTGAGACACCCCAGCTCGATATCGCGATCAGCCGTATCGGGTGTGAGCGGATAGTAGGCCAGAGAGCGGGACGCGACAACGACCTGGGGCGTGTGCGAATGGTCACCCGCTGTGACAACCCACCTCGCGGGGTGGTCGTGCGGCTCGCGGGCATTGACTCGCCGCCACGCGTGGTTACGCTGGCGCCCCCATCCCGGCGCGGTCGCACCTCCGCACAAGCGCGCGGCCGAGTACTCCCCGTAACGAATGCGAGCGGTTGATGACGAAGGCGCTGCCCTCAGTGTCACGCCCGGCGACGCCCGGATTCGCGACCTTTGATGAGCATCCTCACTCATTGCTTATCGATGGTGACGGTGCGCCTGATTTCGGTGCCATCCAAACGAGTGAGGATTTTCTTGCGCTCAAGCGGCGGGTGACGCGATTTATTCTCCCCGCGACGCTGCTGTTCCTCGCTTGGTACGTCACGTTCGTATTGCTTTCCGCCTACGCCGCGGACTTCATGAGCACGCCCCTGTTCGGAACGGTGAACGTCGGGTTGACGATGGGATTCCTCCAGTTCGTCACCACCATCATCATCACAATGGCCTACGCCCGTTACGCCAAGAAGAGGCTCGACCCCCAGGTCGACAAGGTGCGCGCGCTCGCCGAAACCGCCGAGGAGCTCACGTGACCGGGGCGAACACCACGATCAACCTGTCCGTCTTCGGCATCTTCGTGCTGCTGACGCTCTACGTCGTCTACCGCGCCTCCGCACGGAACGTGAGCGCGTCGGACTACTACGCGGCGGGCAGCAGTTTCACCGGCACCCAGAACGGCATCGCGCTCTCGGGTGACTTCCTCTCCGCCGCGTCGTTCCTGGGCATCTCCGGCGCGATCGCGGTGAACGGCTACGACGGCTTCCTCTACTCCGTCGGCTGGGTCGTCGCCTGGCTGATCGGCCTGCTGCTGATCGCGGAACGCCTGCGCAACACCGGCCGCTACACCATGGGCGACGTCATGGCGTTCCGCATGCGCCAGCGCCCGGTGCGCGCCGCCGCGGCCAACGCGACGCTGGTCATCTCGATCTTCTACATGATCGCGCAGATGGCGGGTGCCGGCGGTCTCATGGCGTTGCTGCTGGACGTGCACAGCTCCGTGGGCCAGGCGATCATCATCGCCGTCGTCGGCGTGGTCATGGTGCTGTACGTGCTGGTCGGGGGTATGAAGGGCACCACGTGGGTGCAGATCATCAAGGCCGTGCTGCTCGTGCTGTCCGGGTCGCTGCTGACGATCTTCCTGATCGGCAAGTTCGGTTTCGACTTCTCCGCGATGCTCGACCGCGCCACCCAGAGGTCGCCGCTGGGCGGAGCCGTCCTCTCGCCGGGCGTGAAGTACGGCTCCTCGGAGCTGACGAAGCTCGACTTCCTGTCGCTCGCCCTGGCTCTCGTGCTGGGCACCGCGTCTCTGCCGCACGTGCTGATGCGCTTCTACACCGTGCCGAACGCTCGCGAAGCCCGTCGGTCGGTCGTGTGGGCCACGTGGATGATGGCGATCTTCTACTCGTGCACGCTGGTCATCGGCTTCGGCGCGATGGCACTGGTCGGCACCGACAAGATCACCGGTGCGCCCGGTGGCGAGAACTCCGCGGCGCCGCTGCTCGCGTTCCAGGTCGGCGGCACGGTGCTGCTCGGCATCGTGTGCGCGGTGGCGTTCGCCACGATCCTCGCCGTCGTCGCCGGCCTGACCCTGACCGCGTCGGCCTCGTTCGCCCACGACGTGTACGCGAACGTCATCAAGCACGGTGAGGCCGACCCGCGCGACGAGGTCCGGGTCGCCCGCACGACCGCGGTGTGCGTCGGTGTGCTCGCGATCGCCGGCGGCATCGCGGCCAACGGCCAGAACGTCGCCTTCCTGGTCGCGCTCGCCTTCGCGCTGGCGGCGTCCGCGAACCTGCCGACGTTGCTCTACTCGATGTTCTGGAAGCGGTTCAACACGCGCGGCACGCTGTGGAGCATCTACGGCGGCCTCACGTCGTGCGTGCTGCTCATCGTCTTCTCCCCGGCGATCTCCGGCTCGAAGTCGTCGGTGTTCCCGGACGCCGACTTCGCGTACTTCCCGCTCTCCAACCCCGGCATCGTGTCGATCCCACTGTCGTTCCTGGCCGGGTTCCTGGGCACGATCCTCAGCAAGGAGCCCGCGGACCCCGCCAAGCAGTCGGAGATGGAGGTCCGCGGGCTGACCGGGATCGGCTCCGGCCTGAGTTAGGCGGCGGCGACCTTCCAGCTGATCTTCACGCGGCCGTCGTCGATCTTCGCGATCTTGGCGAACCCGGCGCGGTCGAGGTTGAGGTCACCGGGCTTCGGGCCTTCGGCGACGTCGACGATCAGCACCTTGAGCTTGCCCTTGGGGCCGATGACCTCGACCGTGACGCCGCAGTTCGGGCTCTTGTCGCCCTTGCCGAACTGCGGGCGGTTGAGGCCGGTGACGAACTGCTTGGGCAGCTTCGGCAGGTGGTCGCTCTTCGGGCAGGCGACGACGTCGAAGTCCGGTTCGTAGTCGTCGGTGAAGGTCGCGAAACCCTGATAGGTGGCGGTGCCGAGGTTGCCCGCGTACGGGGGTGCGGCGAGGGCGGCCACGGCGAGGGCGACTCCGGTGAGCGCTGACAGCACGGTTCCTCCAGGGGAATCGGGGATGGAAAACGTTTTCCGACGCTATCCCCGATTTCCTGGAAGCGGCCTTAACGAGACGCGGTTCCCCTGATTGCCGCACTCAAACGAGATGCGGCGTCTTCACCGGTGTACCGGAAGCCGAGCGTCGGCTCGGTCAGCTCCAGTTCGAGCAGCAGCGGTTCGCCGCCGGAACCCGCGACGACGTCCACGCGGGCGTAGAGGAAGTCCTGGCGCCGCAACGAAAGCAGCTCGGCGGCGACGTCGAGGACCTGGTGCGCGAGCTCGACCTGACGCCGGTCCGGCTCGATGCCGCGCAGCTTCTCCTCGACGTAGAGGCCCGACTCCGACTCGGCCAGGCCCTGCGCCAGCATCGGTCCCTTGTGGAACGAGTGGGAGTACTCGCCGGCGAAGAACACCAGCGCGGTCTCACCGTGGGCGTCCACACTGGACTGGTACGGCTGCACGAGTGCTTTGACGCCAAGGGCTTCGAGATGTGCCAGAGCTTCGGCGTGGCCGGTGAACCGCGCGGCGCCGCGCGAGCCCGCGCCGATCGCGGGCTTCACCACGAACTCGCCGTCCGGGAAGTCCGGAGTCTCCCCCGGCGCCACGACGGCGGTCGGCACGACGGGGACACCGCGATCGGCGAGCTCGACCAGATAGGACTTGTCGGTGTTCCAGCGCACCACCGGCACCGGGTTCGCCAGCACGGGCACGCTCTCGCACCAGGCGAGGAACTCGTCGAGGCGCTCGGTGTAGTCCCAGGTCGCCCGCAGCACCACCAGGTCGGCGTCGACGGGCTCGCCCCACGGCTGCCAGACGACGTCGACCCCGTCGCGCTGCAGTGCCTCGACGAGCGCGTCCTCGTCGCCGTCTCCCTTGGGCAGGGCGGCGCAGGACGCGAGCACGACCCTCATGACCGCATCGTGGCCATCTTGCGGCGGTGGGCCGGGCCGATCTTCGTGACGGCGGTGGTCTCGCGGTCCCATTCGGACTGCTCGACGTTGTCGGCCGCCTCGACGGCCTTGGTGGCGGCCTCGACGTCCTTCGCCATCACGTCGCCCATGGCGCCGTCGGCGCCGACCAGCACGATCCGCGCGCCGGCGCGGCCGATCGGCTCCACGACGGCCCTGACCGCGGTGCCCGGCTTGCCGTGGGCCTTCACGAACTCGGCGATGCGCTTCTGAGTGGTTTGATCAGACACCCACACACTGTAAAACCAGCGAGTACGTTCGGTCGGGTGACCACCGACACGCTCACGTCCTTCCTCTCGTGGTACTTCGACCACCACCCCGCCCACGCGGCACAGGTCGGCTCACTGCAGCACTACTCGACGTTCGGCGACTTCTCGGCCGCCGCGTTCGAGCAGCGGGCCAGGGAGAACGGCGCGTGGCTCGCGCGGCTCGACCAGTCGCCGCGGTCGGTGGACCGCGATCTCGCACTGTCGGTGCTGCGCGGGTCGCTCGCGCAGGAGACGTGGCCGGGCTGGCGGCGCGATCCGCACGAGTACTCGGGGATGATCTTCTTCGGCTTGCTCTCGCCGTTCCTGCACCGGTTGCTGCCCGAGGCCGAGCTCGTCGCGTCCGCGGTCGCGAAGCTGCGGGAGGTGCCGTCGGTCCTCGCCGCCGCCGAGGCGAACCTGGACGCGTCGCTGGCTTCACCGCTGGTCGTGCGACGGGCGATGGACCAGGTTCGGACCGGGCGGTCGTTCCTGCTGGAGGCGTTGCCGCTGGAGGTGTCGTCGCCGGACCTGCGGGCGCGGCTGGTGGAGGCGGCCGGTCCGGCCGCCGAGGCGTTCGACCGGCACGCGGCGTTCCTGGAGGACTTCGCCGTGCGGGCGACCGGCGACTGGCGGATGGGCGAGAAGCTCTACTCGACCCTGTTGCAGGACAAGGAAATGCTCGGTTACGGCGCACCGGAGCTGCACCAGCGCGGCCAGGACGCGTACGCCTCGCTGGAAGCCGAGCTGATCGAGCTCGCCGGCTCGCCGGACTGGCGTGCGGCGATGAGCTCGCTGCAGGACGACCACCCGCCGACGCTGGAGGCGATGCGCGCGGAGTACGAGGCCGAGACGCAACGGGCACGTGCGGCGCTGGTCGAGCACTCGCTGGTGACGCTGCCCGAGGGCGAGGAGTGTCATGTGGTGCCGTCGCCGTTGTTCCACCGCGCGATCATGTCGGTGGCGAGCTACGTCGGCCCGCCGCCGCTGACGTCACGCCGAGAGGGCTACTTCTTCGTGCCGTTCACGCCGGACGGCGCCGTGGCCGAGCAGGTCACGCACCGGCTGCGCACCAACGCGCGGTCGCAGATGCCGACGATCGCGGTGCACGAGGCCTATCCCGGCCACCACTGGCACGCGTCGTGGGTGGCGGCGCAGGGACCCGCGCACCCGTTGCGGAAGGTGTTCCGGACGTCGTACTTCTCCGAGGGCTGGGCGTTGTACTCGGAGAAGCTGCTGCGGTCGGTCGGCCACTACACGACCCGCGCGGCTCTGCTGGGGCACGTGGAGGCACGGCTGTTCCGCGCGGCGCGGATGATCGTCGACACCGCACTGCACTGCGGCGACATGACACCGGCCGAAGGCGAGGCGTTCATGCTGTCGCGCACGGCGTTGACGCCCGGCACGGCGGCCGGCGAGGTCAAGCGGTACTGCGCGTGGCCGACGCAGGCGCCGTCGTACCTGACCGGGGCGCTGGAGATCGACCTGATCCGCGACGAGTACCTGGCCGCCGGGCTCGGGTCGTTGCGGGACTTCCACGACCGGATCGCGGGCTCGGGCGCGCTGCCGCTCGGGCTCGCGCGCCGCGTGGCGCTCGGCGAGGACTGAGCGGTGGTTCCCACTCGGTGAGAGGGGGAACATCGAGGTCGCGGCCCGGGTTGACCGGGTTGAGCCGATCAAGGAGGACAGATGCCCAAGGCAGTGGTGGTGCGTTCGGCCGGTGGCCCCGAGGTGCTGGAGCACTCCGACGTGCCGTCGCCGGTGCCCGGTGACGGCGAGCTGCTGGTGCGGGTGGGCGCGGCCGGCGTGAACTACATCGACACCTACCAGCGCAGCGGGCAGTACCAGGTGCCGCTGCCCACCGCGCTGGGGCTGGAGGGCGCGGGCGAGGTGGTCGTGTCCAGCTCC
>Ga0070710_10001466_pt1 | contig 11108 bp, 6 predicted proteins | sample LARL52metaG_FD_65454 | JGI IMG/M metagenome (GOLD analysis project Ga0070710, IMG submission 65454) | Corn, switchgrass and miscanthus rhizosphere microbial communities from Kellogg Biological Station, Michigan, USA - LAR L5-2 metaG | ecosystem: Host-associated > Plants > Roots > Rhizosphere ... | reverse complement strand
GCTCATTATTTGTTGGACATAGACCGCTCTCACCAAGCGCAAGCGAAATTCCTTCTGCATTATTTGCAGCGTTTTATCCTGCGACCCATCATTGACGACGATGACCTCCAGTTCCGGATAATCCAGGTCAAGCAGGTTCCTCACCGCCGTGCAAATAGATTTTTCCTCGTTATGTGCGGGCACGAGGAGGGTGATAGGTGGCACCATTGGGGAGTCTTTAATCCAGTCGAACCGGATGCTTTCCAGGTGCCGGAGGTGTGCTGCGCTGGTCTTCAGCGCGATGACGAGCATCGTCAGGTATGCAAGGTTGGAAACGAGATAATAGTAGAACAGCGCGTGGTTGGCCCAGTCCAAAAAGTGAATCATGATCGAGATGCCGCCTTGACGCGAATGTTTTCCTGGGCCGCAGGCGGTTCGGCAGACAGCGTCGCTGTGTGCAATATCTCAAGCAAAATCTCTTTAGTTTCACTACTGGTCCGTGTGTTGTCCTTGATCCCTCCAACAAGACTGGCTTGCAACCCGGCGTTCTCTAGGGCGGTTAAGAACGCATGTAAACCATATTGGTCTCGAAGAGCCACGACCATTTCGAAAATCGGCACCAACTCCGCTTTGAAATCTACGAGGCCTTCCGCGGCCCGCAGCCGCACCAGCCGATTCGAATCCGTCAAGCCCTGCAGCAAGAAGGGGAGTGCCGTACGGTGGCAAAGTTCGCCCAAACTTACGATTGCGCGCAACCGCACAAACCACACGACATCCTTGGCCAACTCGCTAAGAACATTGACCGCCGTGCCGGGGCTTAGATACGAAAGCCCACGTGCCGCCGCCGCTCGCAGTTCGGGCAGATCGTCGTCGGCAAACTGGAGCAACTCCGGGCCGAGCGAAGGCGTGGCCACTTCTCCAAGTACGCGTCCCAGCACTTCACGCACGGCTTTGTCGGCATGCTGTAGATGCGGCAACAATACTTGCGGACGTTCCGCGCAACTTTGGACCAGCGCGCTTTGCAACGGAAGCGCCGGCACGACCAGTCCGGCTTCATCAACCCAATTCAGGATCTGCTTTGCTGCGTCCGGACAAGCCATCCGCCCGAGGCCGCGTAGCGAAGCCAGCCGGGTTTCCGAATCGCGCTCGCGCAATCCTTCAGCCAAAGATGGAATCCCCTCCGGCGCACGCGTCCGACCCAGTGCCACCAGTGCCTTGTGGCGACGCCATCCTTGATGGTGCCTTCCGTCAGCAATGCGCTTCTCGATGAGCCCGCTGACTCGCATGAATTTCAGCAAGCGAGCCGACTCTTCCGGGTTCGCGATTTCAAAGGCGTCCAGCACCATGGTCTCGATAAGTTCCCGTTCTGATGCTTTCGTGCGCCATCTGCTGTAGGGAATCTCTCCGGAAATTAGGGCGTCCCACTTTTGGCGGATTGCAAACATGCGTGCGTCGCGTTTGGCAAAAAATCGCTTGCGGTAGGCTCGGCGAAGCAGGATAAACGCTAATAGGAGCACGTCGGCGACGATTACGGAGACGATCGCCTTCAGCACGAAAGCGGCTGGCCCTAACTTGCGAAATGTGTCAAAAGCGGATCCCATAAGTAAATCCAAAACTTGATTCTGTCCGGTCCTGCGACCGCCTTTGATAAGCGGCGAAGGCGGTAACGTCGTGTCGTGCCGTGAGTTGGAGGCGCAAACCGCCGCCGTACGTTTGGGACGAAAATTCTCCGATCTGCTCGACCTGTGCGAAATTCTCTGTCCCGACGGCAAGGAAGATATTCCCTCCGAGACGCCGCTCTTCCCACTTTGTGATAGGAAATCCCAGTCGTGTCGATCCCGAGGGGCGCCATTCCGCGCTCGTTCCCGAGAAATGGCTTCGTGCTTCAGTCAATGCCAGAGACCATGTCCAGTCGCGCGGCAGATAGAAGAGCGTAGTCTCATTAATGGTCAGAATCCGCGCTGAGGTGTACCAATACCAGTGCTGCCCGTATACGATCTCTACTCCACGTAGAAACATGCTCCTACTGAGTCTGAACCCTTGGTCATAGTCGAAGAAGCTTTCACTTTTCGGAATCACGCCGTTGTCATGCGCCGCCGCACCACCGACCGTTAGCGCTCCCCACCCAGGCAACTTTCCCGTCAAGCTCGCCACCACCTTTTCTGCGTTCGTGCCTCCCCAGTGGTAGCCCTCTGCGGCCACGCTAGACCTCCAGCGCGGCGTCCACTTGGAGATGAAGGTCAGTCCTTCAGCCTGGTTGGCACCGGTGAAATTGAAGAAGTCAGTGTTCACTCCCACCCGTAGTTCGTACCTGGGGTCGTCATGCAAAGCAAGCAATCCTGCGCGCCCCTCAGCATTCGTGGGATCCAATTCCACTGCGCGGCTAAATTCCCGTTTCGCTTCATTCTTGGCTCCCAAAGCCCGCAATGCGCGGCCGCGCCCTGCGCGAATGTCGGCACGCTTCGGATCTAATTCCTCGGCGCGGTTCAGCGCCTGTAACGCCTCGCTAGTTCGGCCTTCGCGCAAGTAAACAGCTGCTAGACCCGCCCAGTTATCAGGATCATTCGGCATGATCGAAAGAATCTGTTGATATTCAACTTCGGCCTCTGCGAGCTTTCCTGACCACAGCAGAATCCGCGCGCGCCATGCCCGTACGTCCATATCCTGTGGTGCCCGCGCCGCTTCGCGATCCACAATGCCCATCGCTGCGGGCCAATCTCCCGCCTCAGCGCACTTCTGGGCGTCTTCTTGCCAGCTTGAGGTCGACTCCTGTCCCCAGGCGATAAAGCAGAAAAGCCAGATTGCGACGAGCAACTTAAACATTATGGGCACACTCGCTCCCATGCGTTTATATGTCGTGCTCAGGACTCCCTCACTTAGTGTTTGGTTAACAGTCTGAACCTAACTATAGGAAAACGCACTAGATTGCATAGGATGACCATTACATTGGTAACCGCAACCAAATAACAAATTTGACCATTTTTAAGGGCAATGTAAATCGTGTTGGGTATCTTCTGACAATAGTGCTGGTGAGGATGACAACGTGTGCAGTATTCGACACATTAACGAGTAGCTAGGTTTAATTACTTCGATGTGGAACTTGTGAATGTGGTCCTTTGTGGTGGAGCAGCTGTGGTCACGACATCTCGCCCTCGCGTTTTGGATTCATAGAGACATTCGTCCGCGATTTTGAGCAGCCCCGCGCAGGTTGAGCCGTGCTCCGGGAATGCGGCTACCCCCGCAGAGAGCGTTAGGGGGCCCAAAAGTTGATCCTTATACTGCAACCGCAGGCGCTTTACTTCGGAGCGGAGAGCATCAGCGCGAAGAGCCGCGTCCTGAGACGATGACTCAGGGAGGATAATGGCGAACTCCTCCCCGCCATATCGGCAGCATATATCTGTGGCGCGAAAGAAGTTGCGCAACAGATCGGCGAGAGACTGAAGCACCAGATCTCCCGCGTCATGGCCGAAGGTATCATTGAATTTCTTGAAGTGGTCGAGGTCTAGGAAAATAACAGCGATGGCATGCTTTTTGCGGCCAGCGAGTTGCAGTTCTCTTTCGAACGATTCCTCCAAGAATCGCCGATTGAACAAACGAGTGAGCGGATCGCGAATTGATTGTTCGCGAAGGGTTTCACGTAGTTGGAGGCTGGCAAGCGAGAGAGCGATTTGGGAAGCGGCACTTATGGCCAATCGCTGATAAGAGTCCCGAAAACTATCTGTGCCCGAATCGTATTGGATCTGCAGTCCGGTCTCAAATTCGAGATGCAAAATGCCAATCGTATTTCCCTGTGCGATCATCGGGACACACAGACACTCGATCACCGGACCTTGGGCCAAATGGAGGCAAGCGACACCATCTCCGGGATGCTCACTCCAGTGCGGATGACCGCGACGAAGAGACCAGCATGCGTCTGGAGGGAATGTGGGCCCTGAAACGTTTGCTTTGCCCCAACGGACGGCTGCCTCGACGAGGTCCCGGGACGACTTGAGCAAATAGAGTGCTCCGGAGGGTGCCACTGGAAAAAGTTTCTGCACCGAGTTAGCGACTACCCCGCATGCCTCCTGAACAGTCCCACTACAGGCGAGCAGCGCCCCCATTTCATTCAGTATAGCCGTCTGTTTTGAACGAAGTTTCAGCTCCTTGACAAGCTGGTCCAAGGACTCCGCATGTTGTCGCTGTGCTTCGCTCGCTCTGACCTGCTCTGAAATATCTTCGTAGATCAAGTACGCGCCCCTAACCTTTCCATTCACCAGTAGTGGCACGCCATGGAGCGCCACGTCAAGAATTTGCCCGTCTTTGCGCCGCCGTCGCACTGTTCTGTGCACCGCGCTTCCAGCAAATATTCGCAGAATCAACTGACCAGAGTCAGTAGCCTCATTGTCAGGTAGCCCCAGAGTTCCGATCTTGATCGAAGCGAGCTCGCGCAAATCGTATTGGAAGAGCTTCTCGAAGGCGGCATTCGCCAGCTCGACCCGGCCTTGCCGGTCGAGAACAAGGATGCCTAACGGACTATTTCGTATCAATGAGTCCAGATAAGACGTTTGTTTATGCAGATTCATTGCCAAGCGATGTCGCTCGCTGACCTCGGATCCGACAATCAGTCCTACGGCGGACAACACCAGCATTAGGATCGCGACCTTAGCGAGCAAAGCAACAGTGGGCGGGAACAGATGCATCGCCACTACAATTCCACAATTCAGCACCAGCACACCAGTAACAACACGCCGGACCCCTTGACGCATCGCAATCCAAATGATCGGAATGAAACAAAGATAAAAATAATCGTAGTGCCGGTTCTCGATGCCGAATATTGCCCATAGGACGGCTACAATCGTCAATCCCTGACCACAAGCCTCTACCAACGCACCAACGTTGAAGGCCTTTTCCTGGATCTGGTCTTTGGTTGGGCGGAAGTTGGAGGGCGGTTGTGAGAGCCACCTTCGAACGTGTGGAAATATATGAACGAGAAGAAACGGCGCAATGCCCATCAATCCGATGGCGTCACCCAGAAACCATCCGATCAAAGATGCCCTATATTCATTCCGAACAATGCTATGATCCGCAATCAGGCATGCGACACCAATGACCGTTGCACCTACAGCCGCCATCGTACTAACCAAGACATAGCAGACCACGTCTCGGCGCCGGCGTAACTCGAGATCGATCTGTGCCGGACCCCGCAACACGTATGCAGCCGCCCCATAACAGATTGCCAGCCCTGCATTATCAATGGTGCCGCTGAAAGAGACGATTGGTTGTGCGTAAAGAAACCTGCCTGCAAGAGCAGAGGAGAAACAAGCCAAGAACGCGTACCACGGGCTGACACCCAACGTAAGTGCCATCACCAGACCGATAGCGGGATACCATGCAACGAGGCCAATCCGCGAAAAAGAAATTACTTCAGGCAGGTTCAATAGCAAACTTAGCAAAACGAACGAGAGAGACAAGAGAGCGTGGGGCAGGATGAGGCGTCGGGAATTCATGAACAGCAACTTCAGTTGTTTGATTAGCTTACCTCCTGGATTTTGCTGATTCGCACACGACTGAATCTCTTTTTACGCCTTTACAAATTCTACTCTTCGAAAGAAGAGTCGAAGAATTACCAAAGTTAGCCCTTCTGATAGGCGTTTAAGCCCAGCACAGCGGCCGCTGTGTTATGAATTTCGAATACGTTCAGGCATTTCTGTCAAACAATTTTCAGATCAGCAAACATGTGGTCTGTGTACTGATAGTATCGTTGGCGATGGCACAAGGAGTTTAGATGCATGGTAGAGCTGAAGCTACTTGTAGTAGAAGATGACGCGGCGAGCCTGGAATTGATGACCGAAGTATTCAGGTCTCTGAAGGCGGATGTGCGGCCGGTCAGCGATAGCCAAGAAGCTGCGCGCCGCGTGAACCAGGAGAAGTTTGATGGTATTTTTCTGGATCTGGAAATGCCCAACCTGCATGGTTTCGAGCTCGCGCGCGGCATTCGTAAGTCCTCCTGGAACAAGTCAACTCCCATCATCATCGTCACAGGACAGGACGAGAGAGAAACGATGCAAGAAGCGTTTGCCGTGGGGGCAACGTTCTTTTTGCAGAAGCCAGTAGATCGCCAGAAGTTGAGCAAGTTGTTCCGCACCGTACGTGGCGGGATGATAGAGAACCGGCGCCGATGCACGCGTGTACCCCTTCGGGCTAACGTAACGTGTGTGGTCGGTTCACGAACCATGAGCGGAATGAGCTGGAACCTCAGCCAAGGAGGGATTCAGCTGGAAGTTGGCGGCCTACGGCCACAAGATGCAGTGCGATTGTCATTTCGCCTACCAGTCTCCGGAATTGCGATAGAGGCTGCCGGGACGGTGATATGGGGCGATCAGCGACGGCAAGGCCTCCAGTTCACGAACGTGAGTGGTAAGAATCAGGAAGCCATTCGCCAATTTGTCTCTGAAGTGGACGAGATCGAGCTATAGATCGTGCTTTGGTCTGTAAATCCGCCAACGTACCTTTGCTCGTTGCATTGTGCCGCCCGGGATGCCGAGTGCGTTCGCAAGATTTAGTCCTTGGGTACACTCTTCCTGGTCGGAGTGGTCAGCAGTCGGTCGAGTTCCTGAACCAGGGAACTGGAATTAACCGGCTTAGATAAGTAACCATCGAAACCGGATCTCATTACTTTTTCGCGATCGCCTTGCATGGCATAAGCGGTAACTGCCACCACCGGCAGCGACGTGAACCGAGGATTCTCGCGAAGCTTGCGCACCACGGCAAACCCGTCCAGGAGCGGCATACCGATATCGAGCAGCAATATATTCGGCGGTGACTGCTCTACCATGGCCAGCGCCTCCTGACCATTGCATGCTTCCGATACCGTATATCCACGAATCTCGAGTAACTCACGGAGCAACTCGCGATTGACGGGATTGTCTTCCGCAATTAGAACTGTCTTCATGACTGCCCCGCAGACCTCGCCAGTCTTCCGCTCTCGATGACCCTGTTCACCTCAATGATGAGCTGGTGCTGCCAGGAACCGTTCTTTCGCAACAGTGCCTGGGTTTCCCGGGCCAGAAGAGCTGACTCCTCGGCAGTCAGGTTCTTACCGGTCATCACGAGAATAGGCAACTGTTTCAAACTAGGCTCTTGCCGGACATGATGAATGACTTCAAATCCGTCCATGCCAGGCATCAGTAAATCCAGCAATACGGCGCTGATTAGTTTAGAAGAGAGTACCTCCAACGCCCTCGTGCCGCTACGCACGCTCTGGGTTTCGTACCCCGCCGCGCGAAGCGTCTCCTCCAGCAAGGCCAGAGTTCCGGGGTCGTCGTCAACCAGCAAGATCGCAGCATCGTCATCGTCCTGATACGGTACATGCTTGCGAATTGTCTCCAGGAGCACAGGCTTGCGAATGGGCTTAATCAGATAGTCTGTTGCACCCAAAGCAAAGCCCACTTGTTTCTGATCGACGATCGAAACGATGATGATTGGAATATTCGCCGTCTCTGGATTTTTTCTCAGCGCGATCATGGTCTCAAAACCGTTCCCGCCCGGCATGAGAACGTCCAATGTGATGGCATCGGGTCGCAGTTGTTGCGCTTTTTTTACCGCTTCGTTTCCTGACTCCGCTAATGCGGTTCGGTATTCCGGATCCAGGTAACTGGCTAGGAGTTCCCGCGAAGTAAGTTCGTCGTCGACCACAAGAACGAGCGGCTTGCGACCCTCTGCCCCCACCGTTCGCTTAGTGACCGTCCCACCGTCCGCGGGGGTAGTTGGTGTCTTTGTTTCTGCACCGGCGGGCAGTGTGAAAGTAAATCGGCTGCCCTTGCCCGGCTCGCTGGCCAGCGAGATTTTGCCGCCCTGTTGTTCCACCAGACGCTTCGTGATCGCGAGCCCTAGACCCGTCCCATTATGAGTAGAGTCCTTACCGCCTTCAACCTGACGGAACTCCTCGAAAACGACCTCTTGATCCTCCGCGCGAATGCCGATGCCTGTATCGGTCACCGATATGGAGACGAAGTCTTCACTGCACGAGCATGCAATGCCGATGCGACCGTTTTTGGCTGTGAACTTCACCGCATTGCTAAGCAGGTTGTAAAGGATCTGTTTGAAGCGGACACGATCGGCATAGGCTGGCCGGCCTATTTCCACCTTATGCTCGACCTGTATGTTCTTCGCCATAGCCAGAGGGCGAATGGTGGAAAGAACTTCGGGCAAGGTGTCGTTTACCTGAAAGTATTCGCAGCGCAATTCCAGTTGCCCAGCTTCGATTTTTGAGAGATCCAGAATGTCGTTGATCAACTGAAGGAGATGGGCGGAGCCTTGTTTAATGTGGTTTACAAAGCGTTTCTGCTTGGGGTTCAGTTCGCCAGGCATTTCTTCTGCCAACAGGTCGGAGAAACCCACAATCGCATTCAGGGGAGTCCGCAACTCGTGGCTCATGCTAGCTAGGAATTTGCTTTTCAGTTTAGTAGCGTGCTCGACTTCGCGATTGCGTAGCTCCAGATCCTCATTAGTCGTCGCCAGAGTGGCGATGAATTTTCGCTTTTCTTCTTCATCGCGTTTCCTTTGAGTAACGTCGGCCGCGACAATGACCTCGGCTGGCCGGCCGGAAAAATTAAGAGCGTAGGAAGTGATCTCCACATCGATAAGGCTTCCGTCTTTTCGCCTGTGCCGCCAGAGGCCAACGTTCTCACCTCCATCTTTGATGTTGCGGACCGTCTCAAGCACAGCCGGCACATCCTCGGGCGGGCGGATGTCTTTAATGGTCATGCCCAAAAATTCATCGCCGGAGTATCCGTATTTTTTTATCGCCGCGCTGTTTACCGCAAGAAATCGCAGTGTCTCCCGATCATAGACCCAGGTCGGATGCGGGTTGTTGTCGAACAATTTGCGATGCCGTTCATCGCTCTCCCGCAATAGTTCCTCTGTGCGCTTGCGCTCAGTAATGTCGCGAGTGATATTGGAAAAGCCACGCAGGTTGCCAGCGCCATCCGTCAGAGCAGTAATGACGACATTTGCCCAAAATCGCGACCCGTCTTTTCGTATCAACCAACCCTCGTCTTCGTAGCGGCCTTCGGCGATGGCGGTCTTGAGTTCGAGTTCTGGTTTGCCTCTATTCACCTCTTCAGCGGAGTAGAAGCAGGAGAAATGCCGGCTTAGAATTTCATCCGCCTTGTAGCCTTTGATGCGCTCCGCGCCCTGGTTCCAACTGGTCACATGTCCAGCAGGATCGAGCATGAGAATGGCGTAGTCCTTAACATTGCTTAGGAGCAGACGAAAGCGCTCCTCGCTCTCACGCAACGCTTCGTCCACCCGTTTGCGTTCACTGATGTCGCGCGCAACGGCATAAATAAGTTCTTGCCCGGGTGTCGAAACCGCATTCCAGGAAAGCCATTTGTAGGAACCGTCTTTGCACAAGTAACGGTTTTCAAATGCAAAGGTCACTTCTTGGCTCTCAAGCCGGGTCGCCTGTTGCGTGGTTGCTTTGCAATCTTCGGGATGAATGAACTCGAGGTAAGGTTTTGCTTTGAGTTCGTCCAGAGTGAAGCCGAGAACTTTTTCCCACGAGGGATTTAAATTCTTGAAGTATCCATCGAAACCGGCAACGCAAAATAAGTCGACTGACAGGTTGATGAAGCGGTCGCCTGTGTGCAGCTGGGAATAGAGCGATCCCATGAATGTGCTAACTCCAAGGCCGACTACAACAAACACCAATCCCAGCAGCCATATTCTCCGCTCCACGGCCTGAACACCCCGGTGTAGAGATGAGAGCGGCTGCTCCACGAGAACTCCCCAACCGTATTGGGCAGTTGGTTCGTATCGAGCGAAGAAAGTCTCGCTCCCCCGCACGAAAGTTCCATGTCCTGCATGACCTGCCCGCATAAACTTGACGGGCTCATAGCCGCTTAGATCAACCGGCGCTGAGTAGGAGTCGATGTTGGGTCGAGCGGACAGGTGACCGTGCTGATCTATCAGCGAAATGGTCCACGCGCCCTCAATCTTGGCTGCCAACAGCCGACGGCCCATTGTTTCCAGGGTATAGGGGGCCATCAGAATCCCGATTGGCTTGCCTTCTTCGTCCCGCACAGGCACCACAATGGCCACGACCAGCTGATAGGGCGCGACGGCGGTTTGATAGACCTCAGATACATAAGGCTCCCAGTCTCGTGCGGCGCCTTTGTACCAATCCCGAAACGCAAAATTATGATTCAGTACAGAGGGCTGGGGAGGATAGACAGCGCGCATCGTGCCATCGAGGTCATATATGCTGACAAAGGCGAAGTCCTGACGCAAGCTACTAGCTTGTTTTAAGTCCCATTCCACCTCGCCCAGATCTCGTTTCTTCCAGGCCTCGAGGAGTTTCCGGCGGGTGGCAATCGACTCCAGGAACGCGGTGCTTTGGCGGAAATGCTCCTCGACTAGAACCGCTGAGACGCGGGCAATCTGCGTGCTCTCGGTAGCGGCCTGGGCTTCAGTCTGGTGCCGTAAAACTTGGCCCACGGAATAGGCGAAAAACGCGATAGGCAGCACCATTAATAGCAGGAATAAGGGGTATAGACGCCATTGGCTTCCGGATACCCACTTCCCGATTTTGGCTGACATTGTCATCGAACCCATTGTTTTAGATCCCTTCGCATGGGATCGTCTGGTTTCTGCTTCTCGCTTTTCAAATTGAAGTTTCGGTTCTCGCGGCGGGGAATGCTAGCGACCGGCCCCCGCACCGCGCGATAGGAAGTCAGCTGTACCGCTCCTGACAAACTGCTCAAACAGGCTGAAGATGTGGGGGTCCCACCATCCCTTGGCTACTTCCATCTTCATAGTCTGCAATGCGTCAGTAATGGAGAAGGCTGGTTTATAAGGCCTTACCGTCGTAAGCGCATCGTACACATCCACGATCTGCAACACTCTGGCTGTAATCGGTATGGCTTCTCCTGCCAGTCCATCTGGATATCCGGAGCCGTCAAACTTTTCGTGGTGGTGGCGAATGATCGGCAGTACTGAGCGAAAGGACTTCAAAGGTGCACAGATACGCTCCCCGACCGCGGGATGTTCCCGCATGAGTTTCCATTCGTCTGGGGAGAGGCTGGTCGGCTTCAAGATAATCGAATCGGGTATCGCGATTTTTCCAATATCATGAACAACGCCAGCGCGCC
>Ga0070710_10001465_pt1 | contig 11109 bp, 14 predicted proteins | sample LARL52metaG_FD_65454 | JGI IMG/M metagenome (GOLD analysis project Ga0070710, IMG submission 65454) | Corn, switchgrass and miscanthus rhizosphere microbial communities from Kellogg Biological Station, Michigan, USA - LAR L5-2 metaG | ecosystem: Host-associated > Plants > Roots > Rhizosphere ... | reverse complement strand
CACACCGCCGTAGGCACGGGGCACCGGAGGGCTCCAATCGGTGATCGCGGCAAGTGGTAATCCGGCTTGTCAGATTACGTCGGAGCAACCTGGCCCGCACCCCGGACGTCTGGACCTTCAGCTGCCGGTCGCGCTCTTCTCCAGCGCCGGGCAGCCGGCGGAGTAGGCGGCGTTGTACTCGAAATGCCACTGCTCGTTTTCGTAACGGCGGCACCAGCCGAGGGCGCTGCCGTTTTTCTCGACCCATTGCGCCGATTCGATCGGCTGGATGTCGACCGCATATCCGTGCACGTGCATCGAGCGGTCCGGGGGATTGAGCACATAGCGCGAGGCGAGTTCTTCGGTGCCGAACTTCTGCACGGCGTCGTCGAACTCCTTCCGCTGCTGCTGGCGGCTGCGCTTGCCGTCGTTCAGGCAGAGCTGGACGCCCTGACCAGAGGCCTTGGCGCGCAACGACTTCCACGCCTGCAGCACCTCCGGGCGCAGGCCGTCCGGCGCCTCGTCGAGGTAACGGGCGTCGATCGGGCACTTCGGTCCGTCCGGAGGTCCCGGCACCTCTTCCAGAATCGCGAGGGCCTTTCCCGGATGCCGGTCGAACACGAGCGTCAATCTGCCCAGGTAACCCAGCGCGCCGCCGGTGGAAACCGCGAGTGTGACGATCAGCAGCACGCCGGACACGACGCGTCTGGAGGTCTTGGACATGATTTCGATAATACGTCGTGCTGTGGTGGTGTGTGTCCGCAACCCGTAACAGTCCGTCGGCAGCTGTGTCGTGGTGAACGTGGCGTGCAACACAGCCATTCGGCCCAACCACGCTTTCGGCGCAGCGCGCAAATGTGATCGGTGAACGGAAGCTGGCCCCTTTTGCATCGGTGAAACGTGGTGGCAACATCTGCGTCGGCCGAGAACCGGCCTGCTTTTGTGAGGTCTCAGGAGGACCGTTCTTCATGTTCGGCCGCATCTTTGCGATCGTTGCTGTGCTGATGTCCGTTCTCGCCCTCGCCGGCACCGCGCAGGCCGCCCCGGCCGCACGCCCGGGAACCGCGCTGGTGCTCACCGTCCGGTACTCCGACGTCGAGGGCAACGCCGTCAAGACCACCGTGCTGACCTGCGAACGAGGTGATCGCCACCCGCGCAGAGCCCTCGCCTGCGCGCAGTTGGCGGCCACTGGGGCAGACCTGCGGGCCATGCGGTCCGACAACCGCGCCTGCACGTTCATCTACGCGCCGGTCGAGGTGTCGGCGTTCGGCCTTTGGCGGGGTGAGCCCGTTGACGAGGTGCACACCTACCCGAACTCGTGCGTCATGCTGGCGCACACCGGTGCCGTGTTCGACTTTTAAAGTTCACGGCACCGGCCATTAATGTGCAGCGGGGCGCGGCAGGGGCGCTCCGCTGCACATTTTCTCGCGTCGATCTGGGTGTTGCTCCGAATGGCGGGCGGTGCGTCCGCCGTGCGAGGGTGTGATCATGGCCGCCTCCTCGCGCTTCCCCCTGCTGTCCTGGACGACCATCGCCCCCGTGCTCGGCGTGCTGCTGCTCGCCCTGGCCTGGGGTCGTGACCTCGCACCCGTGCTCGTGGCCCTGGTCGCCGTCGTGCTCGCGGCGACCGTGCTGGCCGCCGTGCACCACGCCGAAGTCGTGGCGCTGCGGGTGGGAGAACCGTTCGGGTCGCTGGTCCTCGCGGTCGCGGTCACGATCATCGAGGTGGCCCTGATCGTCACGCTGATGGTGTCCGGCGGCCCGGAGGCCTCGTCGCTCGCCCGCGACACGGTCTTCGCCGCGGTCATGATCACCACGAACGGCATCGTCGGCGTCGCGTTGCTGCTCGGCGCCCTCAAGCACGGCACGACCCTGTTCAACGCCGAGGGCAGCGGCGGCGCGCTGGCCACGGTGATCACGCTCGCCACCCTCACGCTCGTGCTGCCGACGTTCACCACGACCACGCCCGGCCCCGAGTTCTCCGGCCCGCAGCTCGCGTTCGCCGCCCTCGCCTCCCTGGCCCTGTACGCGATGTTCGTCTTCACCCAGACCGTCCGGCACCGCGACTTCTTCCTGCCCGTCACCGAGGACGGCGTGATCGAGAGCGAGGAACACGCCGAGGCGCCGTCGGGCAGGGCCGCGCTCGCGTCGCTCGGCCTGCTGCTCGTCGCCCTGGTCGCGGTGGTCGGCCTCGCCAAGATCGAGTCGCCCGCGATCGAGGCGGGCGTGCGGGCCGCCGGGTTCCCGCAGTCGTTCGTCGGCGTCGTGATCGCACTGCTGGTGCTGCTGCCCGAGACGATCGCCGCTGCCCGGGCCGCGTTGCGCGACCGGATCCAGACCAGCCTCAACCTCGGCTACGGCTCGGCGATCGCGAGCATCGGCCTGACGATCCCGACCATCGCGCTCGCCACGGTCTGGCTGGACGGCCCGCTGCTGCTCGGTCTCGGCCCGATGCAGATGACCCTGCTGCTGCTCGCCGTCCTGGTCAGCGTGCTGACGGTCGTGCCGGGCCGGGCGACGAGGTTGCAGGGCGGCGTGCACCTGGTCCTGCTGGCCGCGTTTCTGTTCCTCGCGGTGAACCCCTGAAGCCGAATGCGCTATTGCCCCGTTACGACGTTCGGCCCTACATTGCGGTAACGCCGGTTACCACAAAGGGGTCCAACGATGCAGCTCCGCGCCGTGCTCGCCGCCGTTCTCGCGTTATCCGCCCTGGTCACGCCCGCTGCGGCGGCCGCGCCGGGCGATCTGGTCAGCAGTCAGGAGGTGGCCTGGCACCCGGAGCCGCTGAGGCTGTTGCCCGCTCCGGTGAAGGCCTACGACATCCGCTACCGCTCGACGTCGGCGACCGGCACGGGCAACGTCGTGTCCGGCATGGTCCTGGTCTCGCCGCTGCCGTGGACGAACGGCCCGCGCCCGATCGTCGCGTACGCGATGGGCACACAGGGCATGGCCGACCGCTGCGCGCCGTCGCAGCAGCTGCAGAACGGCACCGAACCCGAGATCGCGTTCCTCGCGCAGGCCATGTTCAACGGCTGGGCCGTCGCCGTCACCGACTACGAAGGCCTTGGCACGCCAGGGGATCACACCTACGCGGTGGCCCGGTCGGAAGGCCGCGCGCTGCTGGACGTGGCACGCGCGGCGAGCAACATCCCCGGCCTGTCCGCGGACGCGCCGGTCGGCGTTTTCGGTTACTCGCAGGGCGGTCAGGCGGCGTCGTCGGCCGCCGAGCAGTGGAAGTCGTACGCGCCTTCGCTGAACGTCGTCGGCGTCGCGGCCGGCGGGGTGCCGGCCGACCTGAACGCGGTCGCGAAGTTCAACGACGGCAACGCCGGGTCGGGCCTGGTGTTCGCGGCGGCGGCGGGATATGCCGCGGCCTACCCCGAACTGCCGCTGGCGGACGTCCTCACCGACCGCGGCCGGCAGGTCGTCGACCAGATCCGCGACTCCTGCGTCGCCGAGATCGCCCTGGTGGCACCGTTCACGCGGATCAACTCGCTGACCACGCGGCCGGACGTCATGCAGGACCCGGTGTGGCAGAACAGGTTGGTGGAGAACTCGCTCGGCTCGGTCAGGCCGGCCGCGCCCGTGTACCTCTACCACGGCACGGCCGACGAGCTGATCCCGTTCAGCGTGGGGCAGAAGCTGCGCTCGCAGTGGTGCGGGCTCGGCGCGGACGTGCAGTGGACCGCGTTGCCGCTGCTGGGTCACATCGCGGCGGTCAGCGCGTGGGGCTCGAACGCGCTGAACTGGCTGGGCGACCGCTTCGCCGGCAAGGTCACCCGCCCCAACTGCTGAGCACCGCGGCGGCGAGAGCCGGGAACCAGGCCACTGGCGCGAGCCACGCGTGCGCCAGTGGCAGCGGCCTCTTCAGCAGGGACTTCACCGCCTGGAAGTAGGCGCGTCCCGTCGCGTCGGGGTTGCGCCTGCGCCAGCCCCGCACCATCAGCATGTCGCCGAAGGTGTTGTGCAGGGTGAGCACCGCGAACCCGATCCACGCCAGCACGGTCGCCCCCGCGGCCATGAAGGCGATCCAGAACCCGAGCCCGACGAACGCGGTGACGAGGTGGTAGTAGGCGAGGGGCGGCACGTGTCTTCGCGCTCGCAGCAGACGCAGGAGCAGCACAAGTCCGACGCAGATGTTGAGCACCCACCCGACCAGGGCGATCGTCGCTGTCATGGACCGACGGTACTACGTTCGTAGTGTCTCGTCACTACGTTTATAGTGGGACGGTGACTGCGAACCGGGAACGCGCCCTCGCCGCCGCCGTCGACCTGCTCGGCACCGAAGGGCTGCGCGGTCTGACGCACGCGCGGGTGGACGACCGCGCGGACCTGCCCAAGGGATCGACGTCGAACTACTTCCGCAGCCGGGCCGCCCTGCTGGACGGGGTCATGGACTGGATGGTGCGCCAGGAGGTCCCGACGGTCGAGGCGGCGCTGCGGCCGGAGTCGCCGGAAGACCTGATCGACGAGCTGTGCCGGCTCTACGAGTTCATGACCGGGCCGAACGTCGTCACGGTCAAGGCGCGCATGGTGCTGTGGGTGGAAGCCGCGACCAACCTCCAGGTGCGGGAGGCGTTGCTGCGCGGCCGGGCCACGATGACCTCGATGCTGGTCCCGGCACTGGCGAGCCTCGGGGTGCGTGATCCGCTGGCCGCCTCGGACGCGATCGGGATGTGCGTCCAGGGCCTGTTCCTGCAGCAGTTCGCGCGGGACGAGGCGATCGACCCCCGGCCGCTGCTGGAGATCATCGTGCGAGGTGCTCTGGCGTGAACCGCTTGCGGAACGTGAAGCCCTCCGGCGTCGGGCCCTCCCGCCGGACCAGGTCGAGCTTCGCGAGCCCTTCCTCGGTCGTCGGCCGGTGACCAGCGGGCACCCACCACAGCACGTCGAGCGCGGTCGCGGGATCGAACCACTTGGTGCTGCGCTGCACCGCCTCCAGGTGGAGGCCGCTGTAGGTGAACTCCCACAACGCCTCCACCGACTCCCAGACGCTGAGGTTGAACGCCTCCAGCATCGGGTCGCGGCCCAGCCGGCTCAGGTCGGTGATCATCTCCTCGGGCGTCGGGCGCCACACGAAGCCGGGTGCCTGCCGTGCGAGGTCGTCGATCGGCTCGACGCGGCTCGCGAACCCGCGCATCCGCCAGTGGTCGAACGGCCAGAGGCCGGTCGTGATGTTGGCCTGGGCCAGGTGGAACTCCCCCATGCGCCCACTCTGACATGATCAGCCCATGAGGTGTGTGGTGCTGGACGACTACCAGGGTGTGGCGCTCGCCAACGCGGACTGGTCGGGCCTTGACGTGACCGTGCTGCGCGAGCACCTGGACGACCCGGCCGGCGCGCTGGCCGACGCCGAGTGCGTCGTGATCATGCGCGAGCGCACGCCGTTCACCGCGGAGCTGTTCGCCCGGCTGCCGAAGCTCCGGCTGCTGGTCACCAGCGGCATGCGCAACGCCTCGATCGACCTGCGGGCCGCGCGCGAACACGGCGTCACGGTGTGCGGCACCGGCAGCGCGAAGACCCCGCCGACCGAGCTGACCTGGGCGTTGATCCTCGGGCTCGCGCGGCACCTCGCGGTCGAGAACGCGGCCTTCCACGACGGCGGCCCGTGGCAGAGCACGGTCGGTGTCGACCTCGCCGGTCGCACGCTCGGCCTGGTCGGGTTCGGTCACCTCGGCAGGGCGGTCGGGCGGGTCGGCAAGGCGTTCGGCATGGACGTCGTGGCGTGGAGCCAGAACCTCACCGCCGACCGCACGGAGGCAGAGGGTGTGCGGCTCGCGTCCGGGCTGCACGACCTGCTCGGACAGGCCGACTTCGCGTCCGTGCACCTCGTGCTGAGCGACCGCACCCGCGGCCTGCTGGACGCCGCCGCGCTGGCCTGCCTCAAGCCCACCGCGTTCCTGGTCAACACCTCGCGCGCCGCCATCGTGGACCGCGACGCCCTGCTGGACGTGTTGCGGCACAACCGGATCGCGGGCGCGGGCCTGGACGTGTTCGAGACCGAACCGCTGCCGCTCGACGACGAGCTCAGGACGTTGCCGAACGTGCTCGCCACCCCGCACCTCGGCTATGTCACGGAGTCCAACTACCGCACGTACTTCACCGAGGCCGTCGAGGACGTCCACGCGTTCCTCCGCGGCACGCCGCTGCGCGAGCTGACCCTGGATCGCTGAACCCTACTCGTAGTAAGTTCGGCGGCATGACCCCTGACGCCACCGCGCACATCGACGTCGCCGCCTCACCGCGGCGGGTGTTCGACCTGGTCAGCGACCTGCGCGGGCTCGGCGGGGTCGCCGAGGAGTACTCGGGCGGGCGCTGGCTCGGTGGTGGCGGCCCGCGCGTGGGCGCCCGGTTCCGCGGCGTGAACCGGCGTGGCTGGCGGGTGTGGCCCACGACGTCGACTGTCACCGACTGCTCGGTCGAGCGGTTCGCGTTCGAGGTGAAGTCGTTCGGCCTGGCGGTGTCGCGCTGGCAGTACGACATCGAGCCGACGGCATCGGGGTGCCGGGTCACCGAGTCGACGTGGGACCGCAGGCCGGGGTGGTACAAGCCGATCACGGTGCTCGCGACCGGGGTGAAGGACCGCGCGGTAACGAACCAGGCCAACATCGAGGCCACGCTGGCCCGCCTGAAACACGCCGCGGAGGCCTGAGGGCACGCCCCGTTGTGGATGAAGGGAACATTCATCCACCTGGGGTGGATGAATGTTCCCTTCATCCACAACGCCGAGCGGGCGGGTCAGAGGGCGATCGACTCCACCGCGGCGGCCGCCAGCGGGGCGGCGATCTCCCGGTAGCGCGTGGCCAGCGCCTGGAACAGCTGCTCGGCCTCGATCGCCGGCCAGTCCTCGGCCAGCAGCTCGGCCGGCAGGTGCGGGTCCTGCCGCACCAGGTCGAGCCAGTCGCCGTGCAGCACGAGCTGCCGGGCGAGGTCGTCCGGCAGTGACGCCTGCGGTGCGCGCCCACCCCACTTCTCCAGGAAGTCCTGGTAGCGGGCGGCGATGGCGGCCGTGTCGAACGCGCGGGTGGCCAGGTCGGCGGCCTCCGTCGGCTTCGCGTGCTGGGCGGTGAACACGGTGACGTTCTCGGTCAGGTCGAGCTCGGTGACCATCTGCGCGACGTCGCGGGTGCCGGGGGCGATCCACAGGCCGTTCTGCACCGGGCCGAAGCCCGCCCACTGCAGCTGGGTGCGCAGGTCGTGGCGTTCGCCGCGGCGGCCTTCCGGCAGCGAGAAGCCGACCAGGGTCCAGGTGCCGTCCCAGTCGCGGTTGACGGCGCCGCGCTGCCAGATGCGCTGTTCGCCGTCCAGCAGCACGTCGTTCGCCCGCTGGGTCAGTCCGAAGTAGACCTTGCGGCCGCTGCGGTGCTTGTCGAGCAGGCCGCGGGTGGTCATCCGGCTCAGGGTCGAGCGCACCGCCTCCTCGGAGACGTCCACGCGTCCGAAGATGTCGATCACGCTGCCCGAGTACACGGCGATGTCGCGCCCGAGCACGTACAGGCCGAGGAAGTTGAGCATCAGGGACTGCGGCGTCACGTTGTCACGATACATGTTGGGCAGAATCTAGACGAGCGTCACGAATATGTCGTACTTTGAGTGTCCCAACGGAGAGGACTCGTCGGATGGAGCTGTCGGAGAAGGTCGCGATCGTCACGGGCGCCGGTCGCGGGCTGGGGCGTGCCTACGCGGAGGCGTTGGCGCGCAACGGGGCCAAGGTCGTCGTCAACGACGTGGACGAGGCCGCGGAGGAGGTCGCCGCCGCCATCGGGGGCAAGGCCGTGATCGCCCCGGTCGGACCCACCGAGACCGCGGAACGGCTCGTCGCCACCGCCGTCGAGGAGTTCGGACGGCTCGACGTGCTGGTCACCAACGCCGGCATCCTGCGCGACCGCGTGCTGTGGAAGATGAGCGACGACGACTTCGACGCCGTGATCAACGTCCACCTGCGCGGCACGTTCACCTGCGCCCGCGCGGCGGCCGTGCGCATGCGCGAGCAGGGGACGGGCGGCAGCCTCGTGCTCATCTCGTCACCGGCGGGGCAGCGCGGCAACTTCGGGCAGACCAACTACGCCGCCGCGAAGGCCGGCATCGCCGCGATGGCGCGCACCTGGGCCCTGGAGCTCGCCAAGGCGGACATCGCCGTCAACGCGGTCATCCCGGTGGCCGCCACCGAGATGACCAGGACGATCCCCGCGTTCGCGCCGCTGATCGAGGAGTCGGAGCGCACCGGCACGCCGCTGCCCGCCTGGGTGCGCCGCGACGAGGGCCTCGGCACCGTCGAGGACGTCGCCGAGCTGATCGTCTACCTCGCCTCGGCGAAGGCGAAGGGCGTGACGGGACAGGCGATCGGCATCGGTGGCGACCGGCTCGCGCTGTGGTCGCACCCGGCCGAGAAGCACGTCCTGTTCGCGGACGGCGGCTGGAAGGCGGACGAGATCGCCGAGCGGTGGGACGCGTTCCAGCCCGAGACCTACGGCATCCCGGCACCGGTGGCGCCGTGAACGTCGACGACCTGGTCGCCATCGACGTGCACACGCACGCCGAGATCTCCGCGGACGGCCACAGCTCGCTCAGTCCGGCCCTGATCGAGGCCTCCGCCAAGTACTTCAAGGCCGAACACCGGCAGCCGACGATCGCCGAGACCGCGGCCATCTACCGCGAGCGGAAGATGGCCGCGGTGATCTTCACGGTCGACGCGGAGCACGCCACCGGGCATCCGCGCATCTCCAACGAGGAGATCGCCGCGTCCTGCGCCGAGCACGCCGACGCGCTGATCCCGTTCGCGAGCGTCGACCCGTGGAAGGGCCGCGCCGCCGTCCGCGAGGCGCGCCGGCTGGTGGAGGAGCACGGGGTCCGCGGCTTCAAGTTCCACCCCAGCCTGCAGGACTTCTCGCCCGACGACCGGATGGCCTACCCGCTCTACGAGGCCATCGAGGAGCTCGGCGTCCCCGCGCTGTTCCACAGCGGACAGACCGGGATCGGCGCGGGCGTGCCGGGCGGTGGCGGCATCCGGCTCAAGCACTCCAACCCGATGCTCGTCGACGACGTCGCGGTCGACTTCCCGCACCTGAAGATCGTGCTCGCGCACCCGTCGTTCCCGTGGCAGGACGAGGCGCTCGCGGTGGCCACGCACAAGCCGTTCGTCCACATCGACCTGTCCGGCTGGTCGCCGAAGTACTTCCCGCCGCAGCTCGTCCGCTACGCCAACACCGTGCTGCAGGACAAGGTCCTCTTCGGCTCGGACCACCCGGTGATCACCCCGGACCGCTGGCTCGCCGACTTCGCGAAGCTCGACATCAAAGAAGAGATCCGGCCCAAGATCCTCAAGCACAACGCCGCTCGTCTGCTCGGACTCACGAAGGAGGACATGTGATCGTCAACGGGATCGCAGAGCTGAAAACCCTGGCGCAGCAGGACCTGGGCCACACCGACTGGCTGGAGATCGACCAGAACCGCGTCAACCTGTTCGCCGACGCCACCGACGACCACCAGTGGATCCACGTCGACCCCGAGCGCGCCGCAGAGGGGCCGTTCGGCGGCACGATCGCACACGGCTACCTCACGCTGGCGCTGCTCATCCCGCTCATGACCGAGCTGCTCGACGTCCAGGGCGTCCGGATGAGCATCAACTACGGCCTGGACAAGGTGCGGTTCCCGGCTCCCGTCCCGGTGGGCGCCAAGATCCGCCTCAAGGGCACGGTCGCCTCCGTCGACGACGTCCCCGGCGACGGCGTGCAGGTGACCGTCGACTTCACCATCGAGATCGAAGGCTCCGAAAAGCCCGCGTGCGTCGCGCGCGGGGTTTACCGACACTACGCCTGAGATGAGAATGCCATGGCGACAACAACGCAGTTACGCCGTGCCGTCGCGTCGAGCTTCCTCGGCAGCGTGATCGAGTACTACGACTTCCTGCTCTACGCCACCGCCTCCGCGGTGGTGTTCAACAAGGTCTTCTTCTCGTCACTGGACCCGCTCGTCGGGACGATCGCGAGCTTCGGCACGTTCGCCACCGGCTATCTCGCCCGGCCGCTCGGCGGTGTCCTCTTCGGACACTTCGGCGACCTGCTGGGACGCAAGAAGATGCTCGTGCTCACCATGAGCCTGATGGGTGTCGCGAGCTTCCTGATCGGTCTGCTGCCCACCTACGCCGCGGCCGGCTGGCTCGCGCCGGCCGGGCTGGTGCTGCTGCGGGTGGTGCAGGGCATCTCCGTCGGCGGTGAGTGGGGCGGCGCGGTGCTGATGTCCGCCGAGCACGCCACCAGCCGGCGCGGGCTGTGGGCGAGCTTCACCAACGCCGGCGCGCCGTGCGGCATGGTCCTGTCGACCGCGGCGCTCACCGGCACCGCGGCACTGGTGGGGGAGCAGGCGTTCCTCAGCTGGGGCTGGCGGGTGCCGTTCCTGCTCAGCCTCGCGCTGCTCGCCGTCGGCCTGTTCGTGCGGATGAAGGTCGAGGAGACGCCGGTGTTCGCCGCCGAGCGCAAGCGCACCTCGGCTCCGCTGGTCGACGTGCTGCGCAACCACCCGCGCACGTTGCTGCTCGGCGTCGGTGTCGGGCTGTCGGCGTTCGTCGCCCAGTCCACGCTCACGACGTTCGTGCTGGCGTACGGCGTGCAGGTGGGCAACAGCCGCCAGTCGATCCTCAACGCGCTGACGGTGTCGTCGGCGCTCGCGGTGATCGGCATCCTCGCCTGGTCGGCGGCGTCGGACCGGCTCGGCCGGCGGCCCGTCGTGCTCGGCGGCGCCGTCGTCATGGCCGCGTTCGGGTTCGTGCTGTTCCCGTTGGTGGACAACGGTTACGTCCTGATCGCGCTGGTGCTCGGCCAGGCGTTGATCCACCCGATGATGTACGGCCCGCTCGCCGCGCTGTACAGCGAGCTGTTCAACACCGGCAGCCGCTACACCGGTGCCTCGCTCGGCTACCAGCTCGCGGGCCTCGGCGCCGGTCTCGCACCGCTGCTGTTCGCGCAGGTGCAGGCGAGCGCGGGCACCAAGGCGATCCCGTTCATCCTCGCGGCGTTCTGCGTGCTCACCGTGGTCTGCACGGTCGCGCTGCACGAGACCAGCCGGACCAGCCTGACCGAGGACAGGAACGCGGAACGCGCGGCCGGGCAACTGGCCGGCTGATTCGCGAAC
>Ga0070710_10001463_pt1 | contig 11124 bp, 13 predicted proteins | sample LARL52metaG_FD_65454 | JGI IMG/M metagenome (GOLD analysis project Ga0070710, IMG submission 65454) | Corn, switchgrass and miscanthus rhizosphere microbial communities from Kellogg Biological Station, Michigan, USA - LAR L5-2 metaG | ecosystem: Host-associated > Plants > Roots > Rhizosphere ... | reverse complement strand
AAGATCAACCCCTACCTCCGCTCGCTGGAGGAAGGCGGCTCGCGCCACGCCGAGTTCGTCCGCACCGAGAAGCAGGTCGCGGGCGGGATCAAGGACACGGTCGCGGTGCTCGGCTCGTTCGCCCGTGCGATCAACAAGGTCGCCCAGGACGTCGGCGGCTGGCGCGTGGCGTTCTCGATCATCATCTCGGGCCTGCTCGCCAACAAGCTCGCGGGCGTCGCCAAGGCTGCGATCGAGACCGGCAAGGCCGCGCGCGAGGGCGCGCTGATCGCCGACACGGCCTTCCGCACCACGATCGTCGGCGCGGCGATCTTCGCGGCCTTTGAGATCATTACGCACTGGAAGACGGTCCAGCTTTACCTGCTCCGCTTCGGCGTCTGGCTGAAGATCCAGGGGCTGCTCTGGGAGGACTCGCTCGTCGAGCCGTTCTCGCACCTGCCCGGCAAGCTCGGCGGCTGGGCGCGCAAGGCGAAGGACAACGTCGCCGCGCAGCTAGCCGTGCTCCGCAACGAGGCCGCGACCCTCGGCTCGGAGACCGGCTCGGGCTGGGGCGACAACTTCATCTCCAGCGCCGACGCGACGCTGAAGAAGAACGGCTGGGTGCAAGGGCCGGGTGGCGTCTGGACGCCGCTCGTCGGCACCCAGGCGGGCATGAGCGCAGCCCAGGCGCAGGCGGGTCTGAAAAAGGGCGGCGTGGGCGAGCAGCCCGGGGCGCGGCGTGGCGGCGCGAAGATCCCCGGCGGCGGCGGCAAGGGATCGAGCGCGGTCGCCGCGATCGCGATCCAGGCGCAGCGGACGCCCGGCTCGGGCGGGATCAACTTCCACCTCCCCGGCGAGGCGGCGCCCTACGACTGCTCCGCGTTCGCGCAGGCCGTCTACAAGCAGGCAGGCATCTCGATCGGTCGCGACACCTACGCCCAGGCTCGCGACGGCGTCGGCGTCAGCCTCTCCTCGATCAGCCCGGGCGACCTCGTGCTCTGGAACGTCAAGGGCGACGCGCAGCCGCCGCCCAACCACGTCGGCATCTACGTCGGCAACGGCGTCTGCGTCCACGACCACGGCCAGTCCGGCGGGGTCGATCTCCTGCCCGTCAACTACTACCCGATCGTCACCATCCGCCACATCACGGGCGACCGCTCGATCGCCGACAAGGGTGGCGCCGGAGGCGGCGGTGGTGGCGGTGGAGGTGGCGGTGGAGGCGGCGGTGGTGGCGGCGGCAACCTGTTCGTCGATCACAAGAAACCGAAGCCGCCGAAGACTCGCTATGAGGCGCCGACGACGATCCAGCGCGAGCGGCACACGCTCCAGCAGGAACTCCTCGACCTCAAGGGCGACCTGGAGAAAAAGTACGTCACGCCTGCCCAATACAAGGCTTACGTCGCGGCCGTGAAAAAGATCCTCGCCGAACTCGCCAAGCCGCACCTGACGGCGAGGCAGTTCGCGCAGATCGTCAACCAATACAAGGCGCTCTGGGACAACATCACGCGCACGGTCACGAAGGGCCGCGATCGGGTGACGGCCGCTGCTCGCGCCGCGGCGAAGGCGCACCAGAAGGCGATCCAGGACACCGAACGGGCGGCCGAGGTCGCGCGCCAGAACCTCGACAAGGCGTGGACCCAGATGGCCGACAGCATCTTGACCGCGTTCGACCGCGTCACCGAGAAGGGCGACGAGGCGATCCAGGCTCAGTACGCCGCGCTGACCCCCGCCGAGCAGGCGCTCCAGAACCTCCAGGCCGCGCGCTCGGCCGCCCAGATCCAGGGCAACATCGGCGACGCCCAGACGAAGCTCCAGCGCGCTCGGGAGATCGGCGACCCGGCGATGATCCAGGAGGCCATGACGGAGCTTCAGAGCGCCCAGGACGACGCTCTGGAGGCGCAGCTTCAGTCCCAGGCCGACATCGAGCGGAAGGCCGCAGACGACGCCGAGAAGATCGCGCAGCAGAACTACGACGATATGCGCGCGGGCCAGCGGCAGAACCTGGAGAACATGCTCAGCGACCTCCAGACGGCGCTCGACAACGGCACGATCTCCTGGGGCGACGCGCTCGGCCAGGTGAAAAAGCTCATCACCGACAACGTCGGCGACTTCGCGACGCTCGGCGGGATGATCGGCGACGTCTTCATGCAGCAGCTACTCCAGTCGATCACGGACGCGGGCACGGCCTCCGGGCCGGTCGCGGCCGCGCTCAACCAGTTGAAGAAACTCGGCTACCGCTGGAACCCGGATACGCAGCAGTGGGAGCCGATCCCGAAGGGCACCGGCACGGGCACCCTGCCCGCGGCGCCGCCGGGCAGCAGCGGCAACTGCTTCGTCGCCGGGACGATGGTCTGGACGCCGACGGGCGTGATCGCGATCGAGAAGCTGGAGGTCGGCGACAAGGTGCTGGCCTGGGAGTTCGCGACCAGCCGCTTCGTCGAGACGCGCGTCTCGCAGGCGACCTCGCACACGGTCGATGCCGTGCTCGACCTGGAGATCCGCGAAGGGCCGACGATCACGGTCAGCCCCGAGCACCCCTTCTGGTCGAACGGCGAATGGCGGCCGGTGCGCGAGCTTCGGATGGGTGACACGGTCTCGATCCGCGACGGCGAGCATCTGCGCGAGGCGTTCGTCGAGTCGCTCGACGCGATCGCGGGCGAGCGCGGCGTCTACAACCTGCACGTCGAGCACCCGGATCACTGCTACCTCGCCGAGGGCGTTCTCGTCCACAACAAGGTCTACACGGGCGCGAAGGGCTTCCTCACGCTCGGGCGCAAGCCGATCACGGCGCTGCTGCATGGGCCGGAGGCGGTCGTCCCGCTGGAGTCGCCGATCGGGCGGCAGATCCTCGGTGGCGGCGGCGGCGGCGCGGCCGTCTACAACCTGCACTTCTACTCGCCGGTCGGGGCGCCTGCTAGCTTCGCCCAGGACTTGCGCCGCGAACTGATCCGGATCCAGAAAAAGAACACGCACGACATCCTCGGACGGCCGTAGATGGCACTGGCGACCGGGCCGAATCTCTGGGTCGAGATCGACTTCCTGACCGACCCGCGCACGTCGAACCTCCAGGCCAACGTCACCCAGGTCGCGGCCGCCGACGCCTTCGACTACATCGACCTGACGAACGTGCCCGACTACATCGTCCAGCAGGGCGACTACCTGGAGTACGAGGTCAACTGGCTCGCGACCGGCAACCTGGCGACCGCGATCGACCTGAAGACCTCGGACGGCCTCTACCTCGGCACGATCACACCGACCGTCGCCGACCAGAACGGGCGGGCCGCGTTTCCGGGAACAGACCTCTCGGGCGTGGCCTTCAACGCCTGGTATCACCGGACGATCCCGATCCCCGACTCGTGGATCGGCAAGACGATCCAGAAGTTTATGATCGCCTGCGAGGACAACAGCACCCTCTCCGGCGGCGTCTTCGTGCGCTTCCGCGACATCGCGATCACCGACGGCAACGGCAAGGCGCGACAGGTGATCTGGGTGCAGGGCGATGGGCCGCCGTCGCAGTTCACCGACAAGACGTCGAACGCGGGCAACTCGATCGTGCTGAGCGTTCTGCACCCGAACCGCACCTGGACGAACGTCTCCCAGTACGTGCTCGGGCGCTCGATGTCTCGCGGCTCGCAGAACGAACTCCAGGCATCCGAGACCGGCTCTGAGACGCTGCGGCTCAACAACGACGACGGCCGCTTCCAGCCCAACAACTCGTCCTCGCCGTACTACCCGAACGTCAAGCCCGCGCGCTACCTGCGCGTCCGCGGCATCTACCCGACGAACCTGATGCCCGACGGCGGCTTCGACTCCGGCGTCCTGACGCCGCTCTCGACCGACCAGTTCGTGCCGCAGCCCGAGGAGGGCTGGGTCTACGGCGTCACCGCGAGCACGACCTTCTCGGTGCCGACGACCTCGCCGCCGCCCGGCGAGACGCAGTTCGCCCAGGTCGCGATCACCGCGCTGACGGCGACCTACATCTACTCGGCACCGATCCCGATCGACCCGGCGCGCGCCTTCACGCTGAGCTACTGGCTCAAGCTGGTTGCCGGGTCTGGCACCAACAACTCGTTCGCCCAGGTCGATTGCTTCGGCTGGGACGGGACGCTGCTCTCGACGATCAACCTCGGGCCGAACTTCACGCCGACCGGCACCTGGACGCGCGTCCAGCCGGGCACGGTCGCTCCGGCGTCCTGGCCCGCCGGGACGAACTACGTCCGCGTCCGGCTCTACCTGACGAGCAGCCCGTCGGCGAACATGACCGTCGGGATCGGCGCCGTCCAGTTCGAACAGGGCGGCACGATGACGACCTACGTTCAGCCGACGATCTACCACCGCTTCCGCGGGATCATCGAGCGGTGGCCGCCGGGCAGCGAGGGACGCCACTCGACCGTCGAACTCACCGCCAACGACGGCCTCGGCCTGCTCAGCGTCGGCGTGATCCCGGCGAAGTTCTACGCCTCCGACTTCTCGGGCAACCAGGCCGCCGCGATCCTCGCCGACACCGGCTGGGACGGCGGCACGGCGATCGACGTCGGCAACGCGACCGTCCAGTCGTTCACCTCGCAGGGCGACACCGAGGGCGAGGCGCTGACGCAACTCCAGGCGCTCGCCGACGCCGAACTCGGGCTGTTCTACGTGGACGGCGCGGGCGTCGCCAACTTCGAAGCGCGCTCGCGCCGGGTCAACCTCCCGCAGATCCAGAACATCGGCACGTTCGCCAACGCGCCAGTGGTCGCGAACATGCTCGGCGCCCAGGATCCGAGCTTCGAAACCTCGGGCCTGCCCTTCGTCGTGGCGTCGAGCGGCACGGCGACGCGCATCTCCAACGCGGGCGAGCCGTTCACCGACGGATCGTTCGAAGCCCAGTTCGTGCCGTCGGCGACCAACGGCTACATAAAGCCGCTCAACAACGTGACCGGCCTCGCCGAGGGCGAGACCTACACCTGGTCGGCCTACGTCAACGCTCCGGCGGGCAAGACCTACCGGCTCGCGATCCTCTGGCTCGACGTGCTCGGCAACGGCACCGGGAGTAGCTTCCAGGACTTCGTCGGCCTCGGCGCCCAGGTGCGGCGCTCGGTGACGGCCGTCGCGCCCGCGGGCACCTACCAGGCGTTCCTTCAGGTGCAGGTCACGGACGCGAGCCTGCCGACGATCAAGGTCGAGGCGTGGATGTTCAACCTCGGCAACCTCCAGCCGTACACGAACTCGGCGACGGTCCAGTACCTCTACCTCGCGCCTGCGCCCAGCTACGACGAGGAACGGATTATCAACCACGCGGCGACGAGGCCATCCGGGGCTACGACCTGGGAACAGGTGGACGACCTGGTCTCGCGGCGCAACTACGGCCGCCGTGCGCCGAACTCGATCCGCGAGCCGGTCATCTCGACTGACGCCGAGGCGCTGAACCAGAGCTACCTGCTCGTCAACCGCTTCTCGCAGCCTCTCCTGCGGTTCGACTCGATCGTGCTCGACCCGAAACGGCAGTCGATCCTCTGGCCGATCGTCCTGAACGTGGACATCTCCGACCGCCTGACACTGATCTACAAGCCGCTGCCGTCGGCCGCGACGATCCAGGTGGATATGTACGTCGAGCACGTCCAGGAAGACGTCAGCTTCGATCGCGGCCAGGGCACCTTCACCTGGACGACGACGATCGCGCTCTCGCCTGCCGACCCGTTCACCTACTGGATCCTCGACAGCCCGACCTACTCGATCCTCGGCTCAACGACCCGTCTGTTCGCCTAGCGATACTACGACGGTGAGCGCGACCGCGGCTTTCCCGAATCAGATCATCACCCAGGAGCAGGGCCACTTCCCGACGCTTCTGCCAACGCCGGTCGCCGTCGAGCAGTATTGGAGGACGGCAGCGATCGGCGGCTTCGTGCGGCCGCCCTACGGTCTCGTACACGAGCTAGAGGAGATGAAGGAAGCTCGTCCGGCTCGGGTCGATCATGGCCGCTGGCTGATCGACTGCGTCTGCAACGGCGCCGCCTTCGCCTGGGTCGAGAACCCGCGCGCCGCCTGCCTCGGCTGCGGGCGCGTCTGGCGCGTCAAGTGGCCGACGAAGCAGACGCGCGAGCGCGGTGAGGCTCTGCTGCTACTCCGGCCCGACCCCGCGAACCGGAACTGGGACCCGGTCTCGGAATCCCTCGCCGACCTCCGCGAGGAGAACAAGGCCGCGCGGCGGGTCGGCCTGATGTAGGCCGTCGTGGCGTGGACAACGCCGCGCACCTGGCTCGCGGGCGAGATCGCGTCGGCGGCGATCTTCAACACGCACATCCGCGACAACTTCAACGCGCTCGGACCGTCGCCGGTCGTCTGGACGAACGTCTCGTTTCAGAACGGCTGGTCGAACTACGACACGGTGACCTACGGGCCGTGCGTCTACGCTCAGGTCGGACCGTTCACGGCCGTTCGCGGACTCGCCGCGGGCGGTACGGCCTACACGACGATCTTCCAGCTTCCGGCCGCGCTCGCTCCGCCGCGGCAGCTTCGCTTCTCCGGAGCGACGGCTCAGCAAGCGCCGCGAGACTTCACCATCTTCTCGGGCAGCGGCAACGTCCTGCACGACTCGGTCGGCGACCCGATGTCAAACGTCTGGGTCTCGGTCTACGCGATCTTCCCCTGGGGGTCCTACAACTAGGTGGCCTGGACGACCCCCCGCACCTGGGTCGATGGCGAGGTCGAGACGGCGTCGCTGATGAACACGCACGTCCGAGACAACCTCTCGTTCCTGTTCGGCGACACGGCCTGGCAGTCGGTCAGCACCTACTTCAACAGTTGGGCGGAGTACGACCTGACCGGCGCCTACGGTCCCGTCCGCTACCGCCGCCACATGCAGTTGACGACGATCCAGGGACTCGTCCGGCTCGGCACGTTGGCGGCGACCGCCTTCACGTTGCCGGTCGGCTACCGGCCGAGCCGGACGCTGATCTTGTCTTCGCGCGACGCGGCCGGAGCTACGAGCTACAACGAACTCCGGATCGACGCGAGCGGCAACGTGATTCCCTACGTCGGCAACAACACCTGGTTCTCGGTCGCGGCGACCTTCGTGGCGGAGCAGTAGCGGTGGCCTGGGTCACTCCGCGGACGTGGGTCTCCGGCGAACTCGGCACGGCGGCCGCGATGAACACCGTGCGCGACAACTTTATGAACATCGGCTTCGTCTACACGCGGATCGACGTCGCCGCCGCGAGCCTGTTCACGAACGGCTGGCACAACCAGGGACTTCCGCCGGTCGCGACGATCATCCGCAACGGGAACTGGGTCTACGTCACCGGCCAGATTTCGGGCGGCTCGTTCGGCCTCTCGGCGTTCCAGGTTCCGATCGGCTACCGGCCGGGCCGACACCTGATCTTCGGAGCCTGGAGCGAGTCGTCGCTCGGGGTCGAGCAGCTAGGCGACTTTCGCGTCAACCAGGACGGCACCGTCATTCCGAACACCGGAGACAACACCTCGATCTGCTTCTCGTTCTTCTACAACGTGCTCTGATGGCCTGGTCTGTTCCCCGCACCTGGATCGCCTCCGAGATGGTCACGGCGGCGATTATGAACCAGCACGTTCGCGACAACCTCGCCTACCTCCACGATCGCGACGGCTTCGTCCGCGTCTCGGGCGGGATCTCCGGCCTGGTTGCCGACCTGAACTTCCGGATCTACAACCTCTCCTCTCCGGTCGTCAACTTCATCTCGGACCCGCAGAGCCGGTTCTCCAACCTGACCGGCGGCGGGATCACGGTCGCGGCCGGGATCTATCAACTCGGCTGGTTCTTCGCCGGGCCAGCGGCGAGCTACGAGTCCGCCTGGTGCCTCACCTACAACGGCTCGACGATCGACTCGATCAGCGGCAACGGCGTCGATTACGGCGCTCTCGGAACGGTGCAGCCGATGGCGTCATCAGGCTCCGTCATCACGGACTTTTTCTCATCGACCGGCGGCAACGTAAAGCTCAGCGGCTTCACGAACTCGGGCGGCGTCACAGCCGCCGGACTCTGGGCGAGCTACCTTCAGACCTGATGCCGCACTACGAGATCGAAGACAAGAGCGTCGAGATGACCGACGCGACGACCGGCGAGAAGCTCGGGTTCCACCCGGTCGTCGTGATCGAGGCCGACAGCGGCGAGAAGGCGCTGGCCGCGTGGATCGAGTCGGTGCCCCACAAGGTCGATCGACGACGAGTTCAGGTCCGGCCCGTGGGCGATACTTCAGACAACGATGGGTGACAACGGAACGGTTCAGTGAATGGCGCGGCGACGGCTCGGAGGCCAGCGCGAGATCCTGGCGACCGTCGCGTTCCTGCTGGGCGCGCTGATGGTCGTCTTCGGCCTGTATACACTCCTGACACCCATGCCACACCCGGAGATCGCGACCGCGGGCGGGACGCTGATCCTCGCGACCGGCCTGATCGGCAGCGGCAACGGGAAGAAGGAGTGATGGTCGTGCTGCGATTCCGTGGCTCGCCCGAGCATCACGGAACGCTGCTGATCCTGGTCGCGGTGTTCGTGATCGCGACCTTCATCCTGACCGTGCTCGATATTGCCTACGAGGCGTTCGGCTAGATGCAGTTGCGGCGGGGCTACTACGGGCGCTTCCGCCGCTGGCTCGCGACCGGCGACGCGATCACCGAGCGGGAGTTCTACCTCGCGCTCACGTTCCTGTTCCTGCTCGTGACGATCCTGCTCGTCTTCGCCGGAGTCAGCTACCGCAACAACAGCGCCCGCGTCGCCGACAACCGCAACCGGATCAACGACATCAAGCGCGATGAGAACGAGATCCGCGACCTGCTGCGGGCGACCCAGGCCAGCCGAATCCGCTCGTGCAAGACGACCTACGAGTCGTTCCCGGCGGTGATCCGCTCGCTGCTGCCGAAGAAACCCTCGACCTGGACGAAGCAGGAGCGGCTCTCGTTCCTGCGCTTCAAGCACGTCGCCGACAAGCTCGCCGCCCAGAGGTGCGTCCACCAGACGTCCGTCAACGCGCAGGACGGCAAGCCGACGTCCGGCCGAGGCGACCCGTAAGCTAGCCGAGTGATCGGGCTACGGGTTCCGCACGATCCTCCGCCGAGCGCGAACGAACCGCTCTACGACTCGCCGCTGACCGCGCCCGAAGACGACGGCAACGACGGCAAGCTCGACGGCGACGACTCGCTCGCGCCGGAGGATCGCAAGTGATCGTCCCGAAGCTGCCGCGCGTTGCCAGGCGTGGCATGAAAGGGCCGGACATCTACGCGCACAAGGCGGCGCTCTCCAACGCGGGCTTCGGCAAGCGGCTCGTCTGGACGCCGAGCTTCGGCGCGGGTCTCCAGTACGAGGTCAACGCCTGGCGACGCAAGCACCGCCTCCGGGCCAACGGCCTGATCGACCAGGAGATGTTCGGGATCCTGCGCGACGCGCGCCGCTACGGCCCGTTTGCCGCGCACCAACTCGCGCTTGAGACGTCCGCCCTGAAGCCGTCGCCGGACCGGCTGCTCTCGGCCGCCTCGATCTTCGCCTACAACGTCCGCGGCTCGATCCACTACACCGAGGGCAGCGAGCGGATGTACGGCGTCCGCAACCACATCCACCCGCCGGAGATCCCGCGCTACGAGGACTGCTCGTCGTTCGCGACCTGGCTCTACTACACCTCGGGCCTGCCGGATCCGAACCGGCGCGGCTACGACGGCCAGGGCTACACCGGCACGATGATCGACAACGGCCGCCAGGTCTCCGTCAACGAGGCGCGGCTGGGCGATCTCGTCTTCTACGGCTGGGGCTTCAACGGCGCACCGAAGCACGTCGCGATGTCGCTCGGGCACGGCCGCGTCATCAGCCACGGATCCGAGAGCGGGCCGCTGCTGCTGCCGATGCGCTACCGCTCAGACTTGCGCGCTGTCAGGCGATACTTCTAGCCAGATGGCGACCCAGACGCACCTGCCGCTGCACTGGCGCCTCCGGCTGCTCGACGTGCTCGACTGCCCGCGCTCGGACGAGAACCTCCGCTTCCTGCAAGCGTGGGCGCAGGCCGAGGGCGTCACCGGGTCGAGTCTCTCGCAGCGCAACCCGCTGAACACGACCTACCCGCTCCCCTGGGGATCGAGCGACTTCAACGACTCGCACGTCAAGAACTACTCGACGCCGCTGGAGGGGATCGCGGCCACCGCGCTCACGCTCGACCAGGCGACCTTCGCGCCGATCGTCAACTCGCTCAAGGCGGGCACGGCGACCGCCGAGCAGATCGTCACAAGCTGCTGGGAGCAGATCCGCACCTGGGGCACGAACCCGCAGGTCATCCTCGACGTCCTGAAAACGATGTGAAAGGAACCCGATGACCGAACTCCTCTCTGAGGCTGGGCGCTCGTTCCTGCGGGCGTTCATCGTGACGTTCATCTTCGCCGCGACCGGCCTGTTCGCCGCGCCGAACGTCAAGGCCGCGACCGCGCTCTCGATCGCCGCGCTCGTCGCCGCGCTCGCCGCTGGCCTGAAGTCCATCCAGAGCTTCATCCCGGCGCTGACCTTCTCGCGCTACGTCCCGGCGCCCTACGGCGCGATGGTGGACTCGTTCGTCCGCACCTTCCTCGGGACGCTGGTCGTCGGCGCGACCGGCTGGCTCGCCGCGCCGAACCTCGACTTCTCGCGCGCCGCATGGTGGGCGATCCTCGGTGGCGCACTGACCGCCGCCTTCCGCGCGCTCCAGGGCTTCCTGACGCCGGGCCAGTACCCGGTGCCGGAGGCGGGCTTCTCGGTTCCCGGGACGCCTGAGAAGGTGCCGGTCGAGAGGGCGGCCGCCTGATGCCGAACCAGAACTACAAGCTCGGCAAGCGACCGTTCGAACCCAGCCCGCACGACTTCAAGCTGACGCCCGAACTGCTGACGACGCCGCTGCCGCCGATCCCGACGCGGCAGTTCGGCCACGGGACGCTGTTCGCCGACGGCGACAGCGCGACCGGCTGGAAGATGCTCGGCAACGACGGCGCGGGCGACTGCGTCGAGGCATCCGGCGCGCACCAGACGATGATGTTCACCCGGCTCGGGCACCACGTCGCCTACTTCGACAAGGGCGAGGTGCTGGCCGAATACAGCGCCGTCACCGGCTACGACCCGAGCGACCCGAACTCGGACCAGGGCACGAACGTCCGCGACTTCCTCAGCTACCGGCGCAAGACCGG
>Ga0070710_10001460_pt1 | contig 11137 bp, 14 predicted proteins | sample LARL52metaG_FD_65454 | JGI IMG/M metagenome (GOLD analysis project Ga0070710, IMG submission 65454) | Corn, switchgrass and miscanthus rhizosphere microbial communities from Kellogg Biological Station, Michigan, USA - LAR L5-2 metaG | ecosystem: Host-associated > Plants > Roots > Rhizosphere ... | reverse complement strand
GTGAACGCGCGCGGACCGATCCAGGCCAGCGAAGGCGCATCCGGCCGCGCGCCGATCGTGTCCTCATGGATGCGGCCGTCCGCCGCCAACCCGGTCAGCCAGCGCCGGCCGGGATCGTTGGCACCTCCCATCGGCGCCAGCGCGAACGCGCCCGGCGCAAATCCCAGGGCCTCGATGACCTCGGCGCTTTCGGCGCGCCACAACCAGGTGCGCCGCGCGATCAGCGGGTGCGGCACGTCGAGTGTCAGCGTGCCGCCTGCAAGCGGCAGGCCATCGGCGAGCAGGTAGGCGCCGAGCTCCGCCAGCAACCGGTCGGCGCTCGCGGTCTCGGCGGCGGCATCGACAAGCCAGGCGAGCGTCGAGGACAACTGCATGCACCCATCATGGCGGTCTCGCGCCAGCTTTGTCACTCCTGAACCAAAGACCTTTTGCGCTATTGTCCAGGGAACAGGATCTGGCGGCATGGCCGCTGGCGCAGCCTTTATCAGCCCATGGGAGGCCCCGATGACCGAACCGCTTCTGGTCCGACGCGAGACCCAGATCGCAGCCCCGCCTGCCACCGTGTTCGCCTTCCTGACCGATCCGGAGAAGATCATCAGCTGGATGGGCGCCGAAGCGATGACGGAGGCACACCCCGGCGGGCTCTATTTGATCAAGGGCGTCAACCGGGCCGGCAACAATGCGCGCGGGGCGTTCCGGGAGGTGGTCCCGGTGCATCGCCTGGCCTATAGCTTCGGCTGGGAGGGCGGCGAGGAGGTGCCGCCCGGATCGAGCCTGATCGAGATCGACCTGATCGACAAGGACGGCGGCACCTTGCTGCGGATGACCCACAGCGGTCTTCCGAACGAGGCGCAGTGCGCCAATCATGCGCGCGGATGGGCGCACTATCTCGCCCGGCTGGCGATCGCCGCGGCGGGCGGCGACCCCGGCGCCGATCCGCTGACGTGAACTTGAGACCGAACTTGGCCTCGCGACCGACGCAACCAATCCGGGAATCCTGACCGATGACTGAACCGCTGCTGGTCCAACGCGAAACCCATATTGCCGCTCCGCCGGCCACCGTGTTCGCCTTCCTGACTGATCCGGAGAAGATCATCAGCTGGATGGGGGCCGAAGCGGCCACCGAGACCCATCCCGGCGGACTCTATCTTGTCAAGAAGGTCGGCAGCCCGAAGGTCGCGCGGGGCGCGTTTCGGGAGGTCGTTCCGGTGCACAGGCTGGCCTATAGTTTTGGCTGGGAAGACAGCGAGGAAGTGCCACCGGGATCGAGCCTGGTCGAGATCGACCTGATCGAACGGGACGGCGGCACCTTGCTGCGCATGACCCATAGCGGGCTTCCGAGCGCGGCGCAGTGCGCCTACCACGAACAGGGCTGGGCGTATTATCTTGAGCGGCTCGCCATTGCGGCGCCCGGGCGCAATCCCGGGCCCGATCTTGGTCCGGTAGCGCGGGAGATATGAGCCTTGCCACGGACCGTCTTGCCCAACTCCCGCTCATGTTTCATCGATCTTTTCGGGCAGGACGACCGGCAGCCTTGCGCGTCACCGCTCCGCCCGGAACGGGCCCTGTCGTCGCGCGTTCGGCTGTGGGAGTCCGGGGCGCTCGGGTGGTCGATACGGCCTGATCGGCGCTTACATTGCAACAAGGAGGGTCCATGAAGCGGCTTTTTGTGGCGGTTCTGTTGGCTGGTACGGTCTCGATCTCCGGGACGGCGGGTGCGCAGGACGGATGTGGTCCGGGGTGCCATAGCGCGATCAATGGCGGCTGCGTGGTCGATGGCTGGGAGGCCGGCGCCCGCGTCTTCAACGAATGCCCTGCGGGAGCGAGGCCGCACCGCCCGTGCCCGAACCGCGCCAACGGCTATGTCTGGAAATTCAAGGCCTGCTTCCCAAGCAACTGATGCCTGAAGGCACGGCGCAAGCCGTGATCAGATCGACGTGCTCCGCCGGTCGCGCCGTGAAGACGCCGGGGCTGGGCCAGTTGACGAGGAGAGCGGCCGCGCCGGGATGCTGCGCCGCGCGTGCCGGGAGCGGCGGAGTTTTGCAGCCCGCCGCCGCGGCGCGTCGTCGAACGTCTTCAGGAGGTCGAGCCAGATGCCGAGCAGGTCGGCGGGCTTGCGAGCCCTGCTCGTGACGGGGGTGCGGGAACGGCCTGACCGAATCCTCATGACGACAAGCATACGCGCCGGACGTTGAAGATTCGTTGCGACCGCCGCCTCGTCAGTGCGACTTGCTTGACCTCGGTCAGAAGAAGCCCGGACTGAGATCGATGCCGTAGCTCAGCATCATGAGGCTGGCGAGCAGCCCGGCTCCGCAGAAGATCAGGATTGCTCTGAGCGTGTCGGTATCGATCTCGAACCCGGACGCGCGCGAAAGCACCTTGGCAAGAACGGCCATCACAGCCTCCAAAAGCAGCCGTCAGCCCCTTGCCTGCATAGCCGCTCCCGCAACAAAGCTCTGTGAGGCACTTCACCCCTAGCGCGTTTGTGAAGTGCGGCGATCGAACGCACGAACCGCGCATCTCAATACAGCGTTCGCGGTCCTCGCGCCGTTTCGATCGTTGCGACGTAACGAAAGCGCGGTCCTTCCTGCACGCGGGGTGCACTGGCGATGCCGAGTTCGCCGTAGAGTGCAGTCACCTCCGCAGGTGAGGGATGTTCGATCACGATGTCGCGCAAGCGCGCGCCGAGGTCGGGCATTTTGGCAGAAGGCGGACTCTGTCCGGCCCGATCGATGACGCAGGGCGCGACGCCACCGCGCGGCAGGCGCCCATCCGCAAGCACCGAGAACTGAAGCTGCCCGCCAATCCGCATCTTGCCCCCCAGGAGATCGCCGTGGGCCGCCAGCACCGCATCGATGTCGTCAGTGCTCGCCACCCATGCGCGCAGGCGCTCGCCATTCTGCCAATGGCGGCGAACCGCGGCGGTGTCGTCGAGGGTGAACCAGCGTGGCCCTGACGGGCGTGGCGCGTCGGGATCGACGGCGATGATTTCCAGATAGACGGTCTCGCCGAGCCGGAGCCGGTGATTGTGGGTGCCCATATCGGGATGTTTGGTCCCGAAGGGGACGTCGATATCGAGGCACGCGCGGACGTGATCGACGCCCTCGGCGAGCGACGGCGCGATGATCGTGATGTGGTCGAGGCTGAGCACGTGGTCTGGCGTGAAAATGCGGACCGAAAAGAAACTGACCGAAAGAAAAAAGGGCCGCCTGCAATGAGCAAGAGGCCCCAAGTCTAGGGAGGAAACGCCCACCAAGGGCGGCGAAAGCGCGAGGCGCCATCGCACCTACGATATGGAATCACACGACCAAAAGTTCAAGAGGCCTGAGATCGCCGGGGTCGGAATCCCGGCAGGCTGTGACAGACAGTCCACACCTCGTATTTGCACGGGGGCTAATGCTGCCGCTGGCGCCGGGCTCGGCGCGCGGGCATCTCAAGCGCTCTCGGCATTCCGCGGCCTGGATATGAAGGAACCGGCCCCGCCACCGTGATAATGGTGATGCCAGCCGAAATGGCCACGGCCGTGGTGGTGCCACGCGGCGTAGCTGCTGCTCGCGGTTGCAAATGGCAAGGTCGCGATCAGCACGGCCGCCGCGCTCCATCGCATCAAACTCGTCATCGTCGTCTCCATCTCGCGCTTGACCGCTGATCAATTCCCGCCGCCGGCGGTCGTTCCTCTTTCGCATCTGCTCGCGTGGCAGCCAGCAGTTCAGACCGCAGAATTACGGAGCGGCTGCGGATGCGCGTGGCCGTACTCCTGATTTGATCGACGTGAAGCCGGAGAGGTTGGTGAATGCCAGCCCCGGAGCACATATACCGACTATGCGGGTGTACCATGCACCCGAATCTCATGGAGGTGATGTCATGCGCCGGATTCTTTCCGCGGGGCTGACCATTTTCGCCCTCGCTACGATCGCGATTCCAAGCTCGTCTGCGCTCGCGCGCCGACATGCGTCGCCCGTCGCGGCGCCATCCGGAATACAGGATCGGTTCTGCCTGCAGGGACGCAGATGGGGCTATCCCGGCAATTGCCTGTTCTCGACCTACGATCAGTGCATGTGGAGCGCTTCCGGTACACCGGACTACTGCGGAGAGAATCCGCAATATCTGTTCAGGCAACAGGGCCGCGGCTACTGGGCGCCCTACTGACCGACATCCGGACGTCGGGCGGACGCCTGTGGCGGTGACACGTCGCGCGGATGATGTCCTCGGTTCGCTCGAGCTTTGCGCCCTTCGAGGTTCGGTGGGCAAGTCGGCGGACACGTCACGCGGGCAGACCTTGTCCCGCCCGGGCTCACTCGCGTTCGTTGCGCAGCGGCTGCTTTTCCCATCTTTCCGCAAGGCCCTTGATCTGCTCGAACTTGAGCGGGCGTCGCCTGCCTTCCCTGACGATGGTCGCGTGGACGCGGTCCTTGGGGAGCAGCACCATGGCGCGCCTCACCGCGGAGCGCAGTTTCATGATGCCATGGTCGGTCAGAGTGACGAGTTCGTCGGGGTCGAAGGCCATCTTCACGCGCCCAGATTTGCAGCCGGCTGCCAAGCCGGCGCACGCGCCCCCAATGCCCGGATCGAAGGTTAGGGCAATGTGATTAATATTCATTGAAAGATGGAAGGACCTGCGTCTGTGCAACTGCTAGAGCCCGAGCGTCAAGACGGCCTCCGGTCGCGCGCACGGCGCACGGTCGCAGCAAGTCGCCCGCATGAGCGCCGCGACATGCGGGACTCATGTCATCCAAGTCCTTTCATCCATGCCCTTTCACCCAAGTCCTTCCGATATCGCCACGGCGATCCCGGCAGAACAGCGCCGCCGTCCGGGGCGATTACAACGTCGGTGGCCAGGCGTGCGGGTGCTTGCGCGACAGTTCCCGATCGACAAAACCCCGATCGTCCAGCCATTGATGGGGGCAGAATTTCCAGGAACCCGGATCGATCGCAAGTTTCTCCCGGCGAATGGCGTCGCGTGTGCCCATCCGGCCGGTCCAAACCATGTCGCCGCTCACGGCATCGAAGCGCATCGCATCAAAAACTTCCGTGTCGTTCGCCATCTCGGTCATCGCAGGCCATCCTGTTCAACAGTGCGACGAGTCGGTCTTACGCGTCAGCGCGTGATCCGGAGCATGGCGCCAAGCCGGCGATTGGTCGATCCGTAAGGACCACGGGACAGCCGAAGATGCGATAAGTCTGTGCCTTTGCTGCAACGGTGCCTGTTCAGATCCCAGGTCTTGGTCCACGGTCAACTGGCGGCAACGATCGAGACAGCGCGGGGACGCTACCGAATGAGATACAGGAGATCGTGATGCCCGATGAAGACGGAGGGCGGGCGTCAGCGTGATGAAAGACGGCTGGGCGCCTGTGCTTGCGCCCTTACTTTTTGAGCGACGGCGGACAGGTCGGCCCAATCAGGCGACGCTGGACTCTGGGGCTATTGGAGGGTTCCCGGGAGATTGAAATGCAGGTCGGCGATCGCAGAGCGCTCCTCCGAGAGTCTCCGTTCGAGATATTGCAGCTCGAGCTCGGTCAACTCCGTCTTGAGCAAGGCTTGATAACGCTCGATGTTTTGCAGATGGGCACGCAAACGACTACGCTCGTCCATTGCCATCCTCTCGAAAATGCATTTGACTCGAAAAGCTTCAATCAGCAGTTGAAGGTAGGAATGTAGCTAAATTCAGGCGATCGGCGAACTTCGCTGTTCAACGGCCGGCTTGATCCACGACGACCAGCGCTGCGTCCGCCCAGATAATGCAAAGCATGTGGCCCGCATGAGCGTAGCGACATGCGGGTTTCTCGCCTTCCTGTCCCGGATATCGCTTCGCTCATCCGGGCTACGCAGCTTCGGCGAACAAGTCGGCCACGAACTGGTGGCAAGGCAGAAACAGGACGAACTAGCTGCCCTTGACATCAGCCGCCTCGATCCAGAGCCTGAGCGCCGTCCATTCGCGGCTGTCCTTGGTTTCGATCCGCTCACCCAGATAGTAGCCGACGGCAACCCAGACGCTCCTCGACCTCTGGTACACGATCACGGTGCAAGCCGTGCCTTGAACCGTGACGGGGTGCTCGCGCCGGACAAAACTCATGCTGCAACTCCCTGCTTCCGGACAAGGAGCTAGCAAGGAGAAGGCACTGACGAATATTGTCAGGATCACAAAAGCAGGACGACCAGCGCTTTTTCACGATTGGCCGCACGCGCCCAAGTGCGCGCGGCCCTGGTTCCGCGACCGGAGCGTCGGCCGCTGGTCGACGCCGACGAACCGGCAGACGTCGGCGCAGTTCGAGCAGACCATCCAGGACGTCGATCGTCTGCGCGAGGTCGTCGAGGTTTTTCGGAGATCGATTGATCCGCGTGGCAGCATTGCCGGTTTTCGGGCATCGAATCTCGCGACCATGTTCGGCCTGCCGGAAAACGCTTCGGGCGGGAGCGGATGCTCTCGACGAAAATCAAGATCGATAACGTCGCTCGCGAGTTCGTTCCACGGAGGCGATATTTTGCGCGTGTGAAAGAGAGCGTCGCCAGTTTGTCAAAAGCTATCCCGAGGTTTCCAGGCGTCGCGATTGCATCGCATGCGCGCCATGCCTCCGTGTGGGCTACACCGGAGTCTTTCGCTTTTTAGCTATGCGCTTCTCACGATCCGTCCCATCGATGTGGAGGCTGGATAGACTCGCGAGAGGGAATGAAAGTGGAAAGGGATTCTGTCTCGAGCATGAAAGAGATCGGCTGTAAGGAGAGCAGCAACTCTGCCGTGGAGTGGATCACGCCCAACAATTTGATGTGCGTCGCTCGAAACACCCCTGGGTGGGAATCTTCGGACCGCCGAAGAATGCCACTACATTCATCAGGGCTGCTTTGGCGCGGGTGCTGGAGGCCGAGAAGCTCATGTTCAATATCGTGGATCCCGATGATCGAGGCAAACAGCTCCTGCACGAGCTTGATGCGCACGAGATGCAGGCGCGGATGCGAGGCGCGTCCTATCGTCTTTCGCCTGCACGCGATGGCATCAGGTAACATCCTCACCTACCTGTTCGTCCGCGACGACCCCGCCGATGTGGCTCAACTGAAGAAGAACCGCGACGAGAGTAATTTGAGCGTCGGGCTGGTCGGGCGCGGCAAAGCCCTCATGACCGGCGCACAGGTCGATCGCGTCAACGCCATTGCCGAAACTCTCGGCGCGACCAAATGCATCAACGGAACCTGATTCAGCGCGGGGGTCTGGCTGTTCGTCGACACCCGGACCTAATGCTTTGCTGGGAACAGAGCGTGGTTTCCGACGCCGAGATCGACACACAGGGTGACATTGACCGGCTTATCTGTCCGACAGGACTCGATGTCGCTATTTGCGGTGACCGATGGTTCATAGAACCAGACGACAACTGCAATAAATGCCATGGCTGCGATGACTTGCCAGCCCTGAAGACCTTGCGGCCGACGATCGTCCGGCGCTGATTCCGCTGGCCGTTCGTGAGGGGTACCCACACGTTCAAGGGGCTGCCGGACGATCGTGTCAGGAATTAGCTCTGATTTCAACAGCTTGCGCATGATATGGGTATCGTATCACCATATTTGCGCCAAAATCCATCAAAACAACAATCGTTTGTCTCATTCCAACCATAAGTGTCGCATCGCGGTCACAAAGGGTGCGTTTTCCGCTCGGAAAACGTGTGTGACAGATGATTGAGCAACCAGAGGATGGGGCGCTCCCGCCGCTTGGCGATAAGGGCTAGGCGGTGTCCAGAGGCTCAAAGCCTTGAGGCGCCAGAAGTGGTGACGCTTTCTCCGCCTGGCTCGATCGACCATCTCAGGCGTGATCACATCGATGTAATTTTCCGTCCGAGACGGTGGAAAGGCCATTCAATGGCATGCGCCGCAATCGTTGCGCACAACAGCGAAAGCGGGATCGAAACCGCGAGGACGACTACGACGCGGTGCCAAGATGAAGGTTCGTTGAAATAGGACGCAACGAAGCCGACGATCGGAAAGTGCAGGGCATAGAGGCTATAGGAAATGCGGCCGAGCCATCGCGCAATGCCTGTCTTCAACCATTGGACGTCGTAGCCCCAGAACGCGACGAACGCCACGATGTAGAATGAGCCGAACATCTGCAAGAACAGCGCCGGGGACGAACCGGTTAGACGATAGTGTCCCAGGATGATGCCGCTGCTGTACAGGCAGAATACGACGGGAAGCGAGAGCGTGGCAAAGCTCCGGCCCAGCTTCATCATCAGATCGTAACCTGCAGTCGGAATTAACAGGCCGAGCAGAAACGCGGGAAGATATTTCAAAATCACTTCCGGCCCGTGTCCCCAGAAATAGGCAACCAGCGCGATTGGAAGAAAAAGCCCGACCGCGGCGTTCCTTCCGCGCACAAAAGCGAGCAGGAGCAGAGGATAGATGCCGCTGACCAGCGCCTCGACCTGGATCGACCATAGCGGCTGGTTGAGGGTGACATCGCGCAGGAGAAACATGTCTGCAATCTGTCGCGGCTCGAACGCGGGACCTCCCCAGTAGTAGTTCTTTTCAAGCGCAAGCACGATCGAGACGAAAACGACGGGATAAAGGCGCAGAACGCGGCGAATGAGAAACCTGCCATAGAGGGATGGGCGCAGCCCTTCCGTCAGGTCGAAGTTCAAACTAAGGACGAAGCCGCTCAGGACAAAGAACAGGATGACTGCAGCGCCGCCGTGAAACAGAAAGCTCCAGACCACAGTGAGTAGATACAGAGGCTCCGGCAAACTCGGATCGTCGATCGAAATGATCAGCGCGTGGTGGAGCACGACGATGAAGGCTGCAATCCCGCGCAGCGACTCGAGTTGCGGATAGAAAACGCGCGGCGTCGACCGCGCGACTGGGAGCTCAACCAGATCGGCTTGTCGAATGGCGGCCCGGTCGCTTATCGGCTCCTCAAATTCGTGACTTGAGCTATGCATCAGGGCGCGCCAACGACAGCGAGGCAAGTTCCTTTGCCACCAAGTTGATCAGACAGCTTGAGATGACGAAAAATACGCCGACGCCGACAGATCCGCCCGGCAGCCAATGTGGGACAGGGTGAAAGATGAAGACGGTCGTGAGTGCCTTCGCGCGAAGGCCGTCGATATCAGGACAGTACTTGAACGAGGCTTCTTGGCCGGGAGCGACTTCAAAACGCATCACAGGGATCCCCACACAATCCCCGCAACCGGGAGCATGCTACCGTAACAACCTAAAGAGTGTGCAACGTAGGATTGATTGGTGCACGCCATCCAATCATAAACAGCGCATGCACATCACGACCTTTCACCCGCGCATGACAGAACGCGGGCCTCCGGGCGCCTCAAGGGATCGAACGGAGAATTCAGGATCTGAACGTAACCCTGACGACAGGGAGAATATTACCGCGACAACTCCCGCGCGATCAATATTGCTGGATGTTTAAATACCATTCCATCCGCGACTGTAGCAGCGCGGCCACATCATCGAGCTGCAGCTCTCCAACCGACGGTGTGGCTTCACCCGGAGTGTGCTGGTTCGCCAGCGCGGTCATTCATGAGCGCGAGTCCCACAGAGCCTCGCGCGCTCGATCGCGCGGGGCGATCGTTGGGACGAAATCAGTTCACGCTCCACCTGAGAATCGGCCGCATCGTGAAATTGTGACGATCCGAGCAGGCCTCGAGCCTGCAACCCGCGGAGTGGAAATCAGCAACTCTATCCGGTTGAACTGTGGGATCGTCTGGCAGCCCCAGCTGGGGCCGGCGGGCGCGCCGTTCAAGTCGCCCGCATGAGCGCACCGACAAGCGGGATTACGTCGTCGCGTAACTTGTCCCACGGATGTCGCTGCGCTGATCCGGACCAGGCTTGCCGAACAAGCCAAGAAACCTGCCAAGAGAACCCGCCGAGAGACGGCGCGGGTTCCGCGCTTAATTCCAATCTCGGAATCGATGACGCCAGCCGCGTCTTCGCATGGCGCAAGGACGCGTGAGGCGGGCAGCGGATGATGTCAGCTTATCGACAGCGCTGATTTCATCTTGCGAAGCGATCTGTTGATGATCATTTTTCGATCGTCATCACTGATGCCTCGGATGGCGTCGTCCATCTTCACGCCACGCCGCTGCAGGTCTCGGTCGTGCTGATACGTCGTGTGCGGCGTCTTGGGATTGTCGTCGGTCATGAGAAGTCCTCCCCTCGGAACCTCGTTTGAGCGCTGTGACCCCTTGCCCCGCGCGCAACATAGCTTGGCGACGTTCGCCGGCAAGCAAGGCCTGTCGTTAAGCTTGATGCGGACAATTGAACGGGAAGCGCAGGCTTGCGCGCGGCGGAATTGAATGCCTTCCACTGCATGCGCCGAATTCGCTGGATGAGAGGTGCGCTCGGGGATTTCTCCGGTGATGCTCTACCTTCAGCGCCTCGAGCAGCAGGCTCGTCCATAGCTCGATGCGAATTCGCGCGGATATGTCATTTCCCATGCATGTCTAGAAGTTTGATGGTCCACACATCGTTCTCCACCTTGTAGATCACGCGCATCGTGTTGGCCCAACCTGGATTATTTTTCAGTATGTCAATCTCGGTCCAGCCTATCCATGGTTTGTACTCGAGCGGTTTTACCCGACGGGTGGGAAGCTCCCTCTGAATGGCCGCCCTAATTTCGTCAGCCGTGCTCGCAGACGTCTGGCTGACACGCTCAAGAGCACCGACAACCTCTATCGCCCCAAGCCGCTCGGGCTTTTCGAGCCTGCGTCCGCCTGGCGTGCGGTTGGACTTCGGCACGGGCTTGTTGAGCTCGTCGGCCGTGAACGGCCGAGGTTCTCCCCCGGGGCGCGCCGCGCCGCCCCGAATTCCCTCCAGTTCCTCCTTCGACAGAGTCTCGAGCGTGTTCCGAGCCTCGTTCTCCACGACCTCTTCCAGATCGGCCGCCACCGCATCCACAGCGTCTCTTTCAAGCACGTCTGCGACCGCGCGAAAGAGCGCTTTCGAGCCTAGCCTCGCAAAATCGGCAGCCACACCGCCGACAAAGTCGATGGGGTCCAACAACGGAGTTTCGAGCCCCGGTTCACTCTTGCGAGTGACCGATACCTTGCGCAGGAGGTTGCCATCGATGTCATAGAAATTGTCGGTTCCAATCACATCGCCATACGCGAAGCGCGCCGCGTTTTCACGGTGTCTGACAAGATA
>Ga0070710_10001457_pt1 | contig 11161 bp, 13 predicted proteins | sample LARL52metaG_FD_65454 | JGI IMG/M metagenome (GOLD analysis project Ga0070710, IMG submission 65454) | Corn, switchgrass and miscanthus rhizosphere microbial communities from Kellogg Biological Station, Michigan, USA - LAR L5-2 metaG | ecosystem: Host-associated > Plants > Roots > Rhizosphere ... | reverse complement strand
CCGAAGATCTTCAATAAGGTGGGAACATCATAATTTTCCGCTGCGATTAGCAATGCTTCAGCCGCCTCTCTTGGCGAGTTGAATGTCATCGGCGCACTCGGTGAGGATAACTTTTCCCCTACTGTTGTCTGTGCCTGGCAAAGTGGTGCAGGCGTGCCTGACAAGAAGCCAAGCAGGACTGTCAATAGGAAGCGTAGGGCTTTTCCACGCACCAGCGATTTCATGTGTTCCTCCTCATCCCATCCGGCCTTACCTTCGTCTGCCCCCGCCTCCACTGCGTCCACCTCCACCTCCGCCGCGCATGCTTGATGAGCCCCGCGCACTACTGGCACGCGCACTACTTCCAGTAGACCCGCCGCCGAAGGCGCTGGAGCTCCGGGAGCTTGCGCCGCCGGAAGTGCTTCGATTTCCAATGCGGTCGCCCCCACCTCCACGATTGGCACTCGTGTTGCCTGCTCCATTTCCCGCTGTGCGGGTAGCGGAGCCCTGCCCCCCAGCACTACGATCACTAGCACTTGGCTGTTGGCGATTTGCCGAGGTGCTGCGGTCTCGCGTACTCGGTTGCCCAGATCCCACTGAACCGCGATCGCCTGCTTGCTGCAGACCTCCAGATTGACCCTGGTTCTGACGCGCTCTTGCCTGGCGCGAGTTCATTGAATCCCCGCTGGGAGTACCTCCATACCTGTTTGCCGTCGTCCTGTTAGCATACGGGGCTCCGCCGCGATGTTGAGGATTGTGCTGCCAGCTGCTGTTGATACCAGTGGTCCGGTTTGTTGTTCGATTGAGATTCTGATTACGGTTAACGTTGGTATTGCTGTTCCTTACGAAGTTGTTGTTGTGATTGATGTAGACATTATTATTGCCCCCCCATCCGCTGTTGTAGCCCCAGCCACCACCCCAAGCCGCACCCATGGCCACCCCGATGCCGAAGGAAATCGCCGCCCCAGCAGCGTAATAACCGGGTGGCGGATAGGCGATCGGCGGGTAGGGATAAACTGGCGCGCCATACACAACGGTCGGGTTATAACTCGGAACATAGACCACTTCTGGGTTGGCCTGCTCGATCACAACAACCTGCTTGCTTTCGACTACTTTCACCTCCACTTTTTGCTGCTCCGAGGACTTTAGGTTGCCGCCATCTTGTGCTTTCTTCCGCATGCGCTGCACCGCGTCCATCACATCGTTCTGCTGCGCAAGAAAAGCATTGCCCAGGTCGGTCGTCCACTTAATATTGTCGGCCATTTGTTTGACTACATCTGGAAGGGCTGCCATTGCTTGGATGCTCGGATCCCAATTCTGCTTTTTCACCGCATCCACCAGTGGCTGGTCTTTCAGATTTTGGTTTTTGCCGAGCCACTGCTGAAGCTGAATGATTTCGAGCGGATAAGTGGAGGCCACTAGTGTCTGGCTGAGAAGTGGATCGGGATAAAGTGCGATGGGGGCAACCAGGGAATCAAGTTGCTCTGGGGGGATGCTGGTTTTTTCCTCCTCAGTAGGAGGACTCTGTGTCGAACCTTGGCTCACGAACACGGTCGTATCCCCCAGCAGGAGCGCTGTCGCACAGAGGATAGCCATGAAACGCCGAATGATGCGAGCAGCAAGGCCCAACCGTAACCGTGCGAATTTCATAAGGGATGTCCCTTCGGTCGGCCGCAAAGGTTCAACACTGATCCAGGAGGCTCAGTATTGTGCGGGCACGAATTCGGTTCAGCTATGTCCTCGAACTTTCATGAATGATCATCATTGGCGTTAAGTAGAAACACGACTGCTAAAAGTGACAGTTTTATCTTGCTCCATTGCGAATAGTGAGCCACCAGCACAATTAGCCCATTCGCGAACAGCGCGATTCGCTTTGCATACGCACGGCCTTGGTGTACCCACTAAAATGCGGATTTTCCCTGCATCGCCAATTGGCGTCTGTCTTGCACGGTACGGTCCCAGCCAAATGATCGCTCTCCTATCATTGTTGACAGTTCAAAGGACTTCCTCTGCGTATTTATGGTGACGGCAGTGCGTGCATTCGTATTCGGCGCCCGAGCGGGGGCAAACCGATGCATTACGGGAATCGCGAAGCCGCGGATACCGCGGCTGTCTTCTCACGAAGAGTGAAGAGTGAAGAAGCGAGTTCCCTCGAGACATATGTATGAGAAACAAGCTATGGACCATGCCACTGATCTCTGCGTTATTCTGCTTGTTGCCGACCGTGTGTGTGACGCAACACGAGCGACAGGGCCGGGCCCTAATGATTCATGGACAGGCGGGACAAGCCGATGTTGTCGAAGTGGGCGGGCGCGCCTATGTTGACGTTGAGGGACTGTCGCAAATTACTCATGGATCGTTAAGCTTTAACGCGAACACTATTGTTTTGACGCTTCCCGCGCCGGCCCTGAACTCCCCGGCAGCCGTGACTTCTTCAGAACCATCGCATTCTCTGCCGTCTGATTCTGGACTGTCGCGCGAGTTCATGCGCGCCGGAATCGAAGAGATCGCGACGATGCGGGAATGGGCGAGCACACTGGCCTATGCAATCCAGAATGGGTATCAAGTGACTGAGACCTGGGCCGCGAACTACCGTGAGCAAGCAGCGCAGGATCTCAGACTGGCCTCTGCCGCAGTGCTTACGAAACCTGACCGGGATGCCCTTCAACTACTCACAACAGAGTTTGAGGCTATTTCTAATTGGTCCAATAAGCTGGTTCAGGAACGGAACTCCATGGACACAGCGAAATACTCCCTGTCTCCTAACGCGTTGCAGAACGATCCCATTTCTCAAAAAATAATAACTTGCGGGCGGTTCCTGGCTGCCATGTTGGGAGGCGGCACCTTTCATGATGATCCATCCTGCCACTGATTTTCCGGTCATCATTTGTCTATCCTCGAACTTCTACGAAGGCATCGAACACGATTTCGTGGCGTTCATGCGCGTTCAAGCTGATGTCCAATCCACTGAATGGTTAGGCCTCGGGAAAAATACTGGCAATAACGACAGTTCACGGCGAAGGTAGTCCGATGAGAACAATAGTCCAGCACACTTCTTCTAAGGAACGCTGTCGTTATCGTCTGCTAGCTAGGACAATCTGAAACCCGCTTGTACCTGCAATGAAGAAGTGGCCGGTGAAGGTCTCCGCGGCGCCGATATTGCCCTTCATGAGTTTCTCCAGAGGAGACTGTTCCTATGAGTACAATGGTTGCTGAACCGCGAAACCGGCATCAAGGCGTGTCCGTCTGGCCGCGATTCCCTTCCCTCTACGAGATCAACACCTGGGTCTGGCTTTCGGAGTTTAGCCAGAAGTACGGTCGGACAATTGACTTGTCTTCTGTGCCTTCTGCCGAGTGGGATGCTATCGCCACGTTCGGCTTTGATGCGGTCTGGTTCATGGGTGTCTGGGAACGCAGTCCTGCGGGCATTGCAATAGCAAATCAGCAGCACAATCTGCTTGAAGATTTTCGCCGCGCTCTTCCTGATTGTCGTCTCGAAGACAATGTGGGGTCCCCATATTGCGTGCGTCGTTATGTGGTGGACGACTACCTTGGGGGCCCGGAGGGCCTCGCCGTTGCTCGCCTTGAGCTGTTAAGGCGAGGCATGAACCTGCTGTTGGATTTCGTGCCTAACCATGTCGCGCCGGATCATCCGTGGGTGGCTCAGCATCCGGAGTACTTCATCCTTGGGAATGCTGAGAAACTCAGAAATGAACCCGCCTCCTACATGGAATTGCGCGGCACCATTTTCGGTCGCGGAAGAGATCCGTTCTTTCCGGCCTGGCAAGACGTTTTGCAGTTGAACGCCTTTCAGCCCGGCCTTCGGCGAGCCATGATCGAGACATTGTCGGGCATCGCGCAGCAATGCGATGGCGTGCGCTGTGATATGGCAATGCTTCTCTTAAATTCGATTTTCGAGCGCACATGGGCTGGCGTTGCTGGACCACTTCCTGTCACGGAGTACTGGGTAGAGGTTATTTCTTCGATCAAGAAAAAGTATCCCGGATTCCTATTCATCGCTGAGGCCTACTGGAACCTGGAGGGCGAACTCGGGCAGCAGGGGTTCGACTCCTGCTATGACAAGACCCTTTACGACCGCCTGGAGCATGGCGAGGCAGAAGCCATTAGGCTTCATCTGTGTGCTGACCTTCCCTGCCAGAGTAAGCTTCTTCGTTTCATTGAGAATCACGACGAGGCGCGTGCGGCTGCGACGTTTAATTCCGCACAAAGACGTGCCGCAGCTCTGACAGCAGCCACTCTGCCGGGAACAAGACTCTTCCATGAAGGGCAATTCGAAGCACGCAAAGTGAGATTGCCCGTCTTTCTTGGAAGGCGTCCGGCAGAACACTTTGATCGCGAGCTGCATAGCTTCTACACAACACTCCTGGAAGCCATCAATCGACCGGTTTTTCACGATGGAAAGTGGACTCTCTGTGATCGGACGGGTTGGCCGGATAACGAAAGCTTTCGGAATCTGGTGGCCTGGACTTGGGTGCTGGATAACGAGCACGTTCTGATCGCAGTAAACCTCAGCAATCAACCCGCGCAGGCTCGCATTCAGGTTCCATGGGCAGAGGTGGGCGGCGGAACGTGGCACTTACTCGATCTGCTATCGGGAGCGTTATACGAAAGGAGGGGAGACGAGTTGCTCTCTGACGGGCTGTACGTGGAACTCGGGCCGTGGAACTATCACTTCTTTCACTGTCTGCGAATATGAAAACAAGGAGTGGCCACCGGACGACATTGAAAGCTGTAGAGCTCATTACATCAAGCCAGACAAATCCGCGTTGAAAAACGCACCCAAGGGAAAATTAATGAAATCGAGCGACAAGCCCCGCATTGCCTCCGTGGAGACCAACGAACAACGCCGTTTGAACGAGACCCGCAATGGCGGTATCCCGTGGAAAAAATGGGGCCCTTATCTCAGTGAAAGACAGTGGGGAACCGTTCGCGAGGACTACAGCCAGGATGGAAACGCTTGGGAGCACTTTAGCCATGACCAGGCGCGCTCCCGCGCTTATCGCTGGGGGGAGGACGGTCTGGCTGGAATTTCTGACGACAAGCAGCAACTCTGTTTCGCAATCGCGTTATGGAATGGGCGAGACCCAATCTTGAAGGAACGGTTGTTCGGTCTGACCAATGGCGAAGGCAACCACGGTGAGGATGTGAAGGAATATTATTTCTATCTCGACAGTACACCTACGCACTCGTATATGAAGTACCTGTACAAATATCCCCAGCAGGAATTTCCTTACTACGACCTGGCGGAAAGGAACCGCCATCGTTCGCGCACTGATTTCGAGTACGAATTGCTCGATACCGGAGTGTTTGATACCGATCGATATTTCGATGTGTTCGTCGAATATGCCAAAGCGGATCCGGAGGACATCCTGATCCGAATCACAGTTCACAACCGGGGTCCGGAACTGGCTGATCTTCATCTGCTTCCCACGCTCTGGTTTCGCAACTATTGGTCGTGGGACAAGGACGCGATTAAGCCAACCATGCGTCAGGTTGAGAAGGGAGCCCTTCTGGCTTCTCATTCGCAACTCGGGGAGCGAACCCTTGACTGCGACGGAGCTCCAGAGTTGTTGTTTACGGAGAATGAATCCAATGCCGGCCGGTTATGGGGGCAACCAAGCCCCTCGCCTTATGTAAAAGACGCTTTTCACGAGTACCTGATTTCAGGTAAGCCGGAAGCTGTAAATCCGTCCAAGACGGGCACGAAAGCAACGGCGCATTATCGCCTTGAAGTGCCGGCAGGTGGCAGTAAGGTTGTACGGTTGCGCTTGAGTGCAAAACCTGCGGCCGACCCTTTCAAGACTTTTGACGATAAATTTGCCGCTCGACTCGCGGATGCGAACGAGTTCTATGATCGGATCACGCCACGTTCTTTGACCGAGGATGAACGTCGCGTGCACCGTCAAGCCCTAGCAGGAATGCTGTGGAGCAAGCAGTATTACTACTTCGATTTGGACAAGTGGCTGGAGGAGCATGAGGCTCATCCGCTGACCGGCACAATCCATCGCAAAGCCCGGAATACCGAGTGGTTTCACATGCTCAACAGCGACATTATCTCGATGCCCGACAAGTGGGAGTACCCATGGTACGCGGCATGGGATCTGGCTTTCCACACGATTGCGTTGTCTCTCGTGGACTTCGATTTTGCCAAGGATCAACTCCTGCTTATGCTACGGAATCTTTACGCCCATCCAAATGGGCAGATTCCGGCCTACGAGTGGAATTTCAGCGACGTGAACCCACCGGTTCATGCATGGGCAACCTTGTTTCTCTACAACGTAGAAAAAGAACTGGGGCGATCAGATCTGCGTTTCCTGGAACGGTCGTTTCAAGGCTTGATGCAGAATTTCAACTGGTGGGTCAACCGAAAGGATCCTCAGGGTAAGAATGTGTTCGCGGGGGGATTCCTCGGGCTCGATAACATTGGCGTCTTCGATCGGAGTGCGCCCCTTCCGACGGGCGGTCACCTTGACCAGGCAGACGGCACGGCATGGATGGCTTTTTACTGCCAGAACATGCTGGAGATCGCGCTCATTCTAGCCGAGTCCGACCCCGTTTATGAGGATATTGCATTCCGGTTTCTGGAGCAGTTCCTGTGGATCACCTACGCCATGGATCGAATTGGCGAGCACCACGACGAAATGTGGGACGGCCAAGACGGTTTCTTTTACGATCTGCTCCATTTTCCAAACGGCGATGCCATACGTCTGAGGGTGCGATCCTTGGTTGGGTTGCTGCCGCTGTGCGCCTCGACGGTATTTGAATCTGGCGTTGTGGCGCGGAATCCCCGGATGATGGAATTGGTGGAGATATTTAAAAAGCGCCACCCGGACCTGCTGAAGCACATAGCTCCAGCGGATGGCGCGTTCAAAGGACACGCTGATCGTCGGCTCTTGTCGGTCTGCAACAAGGAGAAAATCGAGAGAATCTTGGCTTGCATGCTCGATGAGAAAGAATTCTTCGGGCCCTACGGCATACGCTCCTTGTCGCGGTACCACTTGGAACACCCGTTCGTTTTCCATCTGAGCGGACAGGAATACAAAGTCGAGTATCTGCCAGCGGAGTCGAACACGGGGATGTTCGGTGGCAACTCCAACTGGCGCGGTCCGGTCTGGATGCCGATCAATGCTCTGTTGATACGGAGTTTGCTGAACCTCTACCAGTTCTACGGCGATGACTTCCAGGTGGAATGCCCTACCGGCTCCGGGAAATACATGACCTTGTTTGAGGTTGCGAAAGAACTGGGCCGCCGGCTCTCGAGTATTTTTCTCCGGGACGCCAATGGCAAGCGGCCCGTCTACGGAGGAACCAAGAAGTTTCAGGAGGATCCGCACTGGAAAGATTACATCTTGTTCTACGAGTATTTTCACGGGGACAACGGCGCGGGGCTCGGGGCCAGTCACCAAACTGGGTGGACCGGACTCATCGCTCGCTCGCTCGATCTGTTCGCCCGGATGAATCCGGCCGATGCACTCCACGTTGGCAAGGCAGACCTTATATCTCGAATGACTCGTGAGCAGATGGCAGGATAGGGGCTAGTAGAGATTCTGGATGCCGGGAGGTACCGTTGCACTTTCAGCGAGAGGTGAATGTGAATACACACTCTAGAAACACTGCAGAAGAAATGGGCACGGTTGAACTGTTTGCGGCTCGCTGTCTTATTTCTGAGCATGGTTCTGCTCCAAGGCTGTCAGGATCTGTTACCGCGTGACACCTCTAGCCTATTCATCCCCAGGTTTCAGCGGTCCGAGATTTTAGGGTTCGTAGCGGGCCTAGGAACGACCTTTGCCGCCCTGCCCGACTTGGTCGTCATGCTACGGCTTCGGTCGAGCGCTGGCATGACCCCGAGGATGGCCGCCCTCATGGGACTTTTTCAGGTTTTGTGGATCCACTACGGCTTATTGATTGCATCGCGGCCAGTGGTCGCATGGAACGTGACGTCGGTATTAATAAATTGTCTGACGGTCGGCGCATATTGTTATTTCCTCCAAAAGGAGAAAAGACGGGCAATAGCCAATAACTGTTATGTCGTTCACCAAGTGTCGTGCTGGTATAGCTCGTATTTCGTGGAGTTGGATCTTAAGCGGAGTTGTGATTGTGATGCTCATAGCTGCATTGCCAAGCGCGATTGTGAGGGTCATACGCACTGGTGACTTGTATCTGTTCACAGGCCAGTTCTTTCACGACATTTTCGCTCGTCTCTCTGGGCCCGGAAGGATGCGATTTATCCTTCAGCCAGTCGTAGCCATCACTCTGGGCATCCGGAGTGGAATAAAAGATGGAAGTTCGGGTCTTCCGCCGTTCCTTTGGGCACTCATTTTTCACAGAGAACATCGCCGGGAATTGTTGCGAAGCACATTCACATCCACCCGCAACCTGGTGGCGATGGCGATTCTTGCTGATCTTGTCTCGCAATTTCTGATCTTTCACCAGGTTCGACCTGGCGCGGCACTGGTCCTGGGCCCAGTGCTGATCGCCATACCTTATTCTCTGTCGCGGGCACTTTCCAATCGAATCTGGCAATGGAGACATCGCCATAAACCCACGGCTCACGTGAACTGACGCACCGGAGGCATACCTGATGGCCCATTTACGTCACCGGCTTGTTGTTATTCTCCTGCTGGTCTCAGCTGTCGTATTCACTTCAGGAAAGCCCAGCGAGCTAGTAATGGGTGGAGAAGCCAAAGCTACGTGGTGAGTAAGAAATTCCGTCGAGTGCTGACCTTAGGGTTGAGTGATGAGGCAGTGATCAGGGCTGACTTCGCTCACATTGGAATCGAAGCCATACCCGGCAATGCGATCTTGTTAAAGTCAGAGGGTACTTGACCTTAAATTATCTTAGGACCACAGATCCGGAAAAACAAAATCGACGCCAGTCTTGGCCTCACGGCTGATCAGGGCAGACAACAACCGTAACGCATGTTCCGGGTGCTCCCTACGTTCCTTGTGCTCTAATCTCCGCCACAAACCATCACGTCGCTTCCTTACATTCACTTCATGCCCTCGCGAAGTTGGGTGAGCACCTGATCAGCGGCTTCGAGACGGATCAATCCAGCGCGAGGGTACTCGGCGTCTAGCATGACATAGACAATAAGTACTGTTATCACGGTGAATCCGAGGACGTGCAGCCAGCTGCGGTGCTGGCCGTTGGACATCCGATAACCAGCCAAAAGTGAGCAAAGGAGGCCAAGTCCGAAAAGAAGCGCATAAATAATCCTGGGAGGATGCATTTGCAGAGCCATCGTACGGGTCGTGGTGATATCAATCATGTTATTTAGTGCTGGAAGCAGCAACCAGGCCGCAGCAGAATGTGCGCTTGGGAGGCGAGTAGCGGCTACCGCATGGGTCCAGATTTCTTCCTGAATTGCCTTGGAATTGGCCATTTCCAGGCTGGCGGCCTTCAGATCTGGCAGTCTGCGGTAGGTCTCAAGCCGCGAGTCCAGGTATCCCCGAAATAACTGCTGGAGTTTGGGCTCTGACTCAGGCACAAGGTGCAGTCGCAAATATGCGGTTTCGATCGTGTTCGCTTCCTCGGCAATCAACATGCGCTTTTCGTTGAATCGAGATGCCGCCCCTGAAAAGGTAAATGCCATCAGCAACCCAAACAGTGCGAACACAGCGCTCTCAATCGTTCCCAAACTCCCACGCTCTCCATCGGACTCTGTGGGACGGCGTTTCACTCCAAAACGCCGTCCAATTTCGAGCAGAACCAGCATCCCAGAAAACAGAAAAACACAAAACAGTACAGGCGAAATAGGCGGTTCCATTAGAACGTACTCCTTTGCAGTTTGATAAGAAGCATTGTCATGTTGACTTGCCCACTAATTCGGTCTCCCCAACCAGGAATACTGCAAGGCGACCGCTACATTCTGGTAGTTCCCTCCGTAGATGACGTAGGCGCCGCGGTTGTAGCTGAATTTGAACGACTGATGCCTGGTCAAGGGAATGGAGACAGTGGTCCCTACATGCGAATTTCGTTGCAGCGTGTTTGGCTTTTCAATACCATTCAGGCGGGTACGGCCTCCGACCCAAAAGTTTCCATCTAGCGAAACCCACAGCCGCGGCTTAAAGTCGTAGCTCACGTGTCCCTCGAATGCGGCAGTCAGATTTTGCTTTTGACTATTCGTGCCCGGGGAAAACTGATTTCGCGAAAAGAAATCGCCGTTTGTCGTAAACAACCACATTGCGCCATAGATGTCGGTAATCCACTTTCCCCAGCGTTGTGAGAGGCCGGCCTCCGGCTTAAACGCCCAGCGATTTGTCCCATAATTGATCAGCTTCGTGGGATCGTACTGCCCGGTCGGCGCCACAAGTTTGAAGCTCACCCCAACGTTATTTTTTTGCTGCCAGCTACGAAACTCTTGTAGATCCATTGCCGGCCCTCCTTTGAGATTAATCGACACGCGATAGGAGGAATCGAACGTTCCCGACCGGTAAGCGTTCGTTTCGGCGCCAACAACGGTTCCACGGAAGTTTCCTATGCCGTAGGGGAGGGAGGCAGCAAAACTGGCCGAACGCCCCAAGGCCCGAAAAGAATGGGCATAGCTAAGGACCGACACACTTGCTTTCGCAGTAGCATCTTCAATTGGGAGGGCGCCGTCAAAAAGAAGATCACCGCTAAACAAAGTGCATGTCAAAGTAACAGCATTGGAATGAACAGGCGTGATGATGTACGCACGCGGAGCCAAGTCTTGAGCACCGGTGCAGGCAGAGAGAAAACAAACCAAGAAGAACGGACGCAACTCGCCCAAGCTAGAGAGACCGATTCGGGTTACGTTCTCCAGCGGCAAAGTCGCCTCGTTTACAATCGCTTAATGATCACGGGCATTGGGTCAGCTTGGCCCTTTGTCCAATAAGCATGGCAGCACGAGCAGGCTTAAAGGGTGGTCCCAGCGTCCGTGCAGAAACGGATGCCCGCCGCCCATTGACTCTCATTCCGTCTGCCTAAGTTTCCGATAGCGGCGGATCAGTGCGTTGGTGGAACTATCGTGTGTAAGAGTGACTTCATCCGTACTCTCGAGTTCAGGAATAATTCGCTGAGTTAGCTCTTTACCGAGTTCGATGCCCCACTGATCGAATGAATTGATGTTCCAGATCACTCCTTGTACGAACACGGAATGTTCGTATAAAGCAACCAGTTTGCCAAGCGTTTCCGGTGTTA
>Ga0070710_10001451_pt1 | contig 11179 bp, 8 predicted proteins | sample LARL52metaG_FD_65454 | JGI IMG/M metagenome (GOLD analysis project Ga0070710, IMG submission 65454) | Corn, switchgrass and miscanthus rhizosphere microbial communities from Kellogg Biological Station, Michigan, USA - LAR L5-2 metaG | ecosystem: Host-associated > Plants > Roots > Rhizosphere ... | reverse complement strand
TGGCGCGCCGCCGGCCAGCCCGCTGAAGGCGTTGGCGACCTCGACGGCCAGCGCCCGGCCGAACGGCAGCGGCCCGGACACGCTGCCGAGGGTTTCGACAGCGGAGGCCGCGTAGGCCAGCTGGGCCAGGACGAGCGCCATGATGACCCACAGCCAGTCGGCGCCGATCACGGTGTCGAAGGACTTCGAGACGTCGATCAGAACGCCGATCAGGGCCCAGCCGCCGATGAGGGTGCCGATGATCAGGATCAGCGTCGCCCAGCTCACCCGGCGGGGCTGGGCCAGCTCGGGCAGCTCGATCGAGGCGGATCGAGCTGCTCGCTGGCGGACTTCGTCCAGCAGCCCGCTGTTGCTGCGCAGGCGCCTCCCGATGGCCGGGTCGAGGGACGGCTTGTGCAGGTGCCGGAGCGCACCCGCGAGCACGTCCGGTGCGAGGCACCGGGCCGCGGCGTCGCCGGCTCGTTCCGCGCCGACCGTCACGGCCGTGGCGGCTAGGGCGCCGGCCAGGTCCAGGTCGAGCTGATCGACCGACGCGCTCCCGGTGGCATTGCGGAAGTCCGCCAGCACAGCGGTCTGCCCGGCCGGGTCGATCAGCAGCGCGTCCCCGCTGATGGCGCCGTGGGCGATCCGGGCCTTGCGCAGGATCAGCAGCTGGCGGTAGATGTCATCCAGCGCGCCGTCGCCCACGTCGTCCGGCCCGGCCTCGGTCAGGGAGATCGTGCTCGGCAGCCGGTACACCAGCACCGCGTCCTTCGACGGCCCCGCGGTTCCCGCCTCTACCAGCTCGGGCACGGCCACGCCCGCCTGACCGGCCCGCAAGGTGAAGAAGGCCTCGCGCTGCACCTGCTGGAGCCGGGTCAGCGTGAGGGTCGGGCCGGAATCCCGGTACAGCAGGAACCGGCCCGCCTTGGTCAGCAGCCGGGCATCGGCGGCATCCCGGCCGTAGACGGCGATGGAGAGGCGGCGGGAGGAGTCGCCAGGGGCCGCGTCAGTGGCCTCGTATTTCGCCGCCCCCCAGGCTTGCTCCGGCATCGGCTGCAGCTGACCCACGGTAATGCCGAAATCGGCCAGCAGCCGCCGCACGTCATCGGGGGACGGCAGGCCGAGCGGCGAGCCGAAGGCGAGCCTGACCACCGCTGTCGTGCCCCAGCCGATGACGAGGCTCCCAACGACGTTGAGCGGCAGCCCGTGACCCCCGACCACCGAGGCCAGCGTGACCAGGGCGATGAAGATCTCGATGGTGACCTGCAGGCCCCGGGCCAGGTACGGCAGGGCCGCCGTGGCCACCGCGGCGAAGAACGCGATCCGCAGGACCGGGAAACTGAGGTCGTAGTCGCCGATCACCACCCCGCTGGGCCGTCCGCCGTGACTGCCGAGCCACAGGACCAGCAGGCCGGTGACCGCCGCCGCCCCGACCGCGCTCAACCCGATGTCGCGCGCGATCTCCCACCGGCGGGCCAGCAGGGCTAGCGCCACGAGCACGATCACGACGCCGAACGAACCGGCCTCATACACCACCGTCACCAGCCAGGTAATGCTCCACGGCGGCGGATGGATCACGGCGACGATGGCCCGGTCGACCCGTGAGTCGTAGTGGATGATCAGCAGGCAGCAGGCCAGGGCCACGATAGCCGCGGCCAGGCGCATTCCGTCGGTCCCACGGCGGCGGCGCCGACCGTCGCCGACAGGAGCCAGCAGGACCGAACGCCAGTCGCGCCAGAGACTCCGCTCAGCACCGGGAATGGCGACCTCGGGCGGAGGCTGCAGGTCTGGCCCGGGACGTGAGTGCATGTCAGTAATCCGTCCGATACCGAGCGGGCTCGTTCTCTTCGGATGATACGAGAAGAGGTGCGCGCGGTCTCTCAGGTCTGCGCGTTGGTGAGCTGAGCCGTGTTCTCGTCCTGCCAGGCACGCGAGCCGGCGGAGTACGCTGCCTTGGCCTGCGCCCAGGTGCCCTTCGCGACTATGCAGATGGCACAGCCGACGCCGAACAGCGTCCCGCCGACAATCAGGTGCCTAGTGGGCACCTGAAACCCCGTGGCGTCCGGCTCCAACCCGTTCGCGGTCACCCGCTCATTCGTCATGGCGTCGCCTCCTATGGAATGACACCAATGGTTCAGGCAGCGACGAGGTCACGCCTCATCCACCGGGGGTGAGCCGGCGTTCAGACGGTGGGTGTCAGACGGTAATGGCGATGGTGACGCCGTCCACTCCGCTCGGGTGCCCGGCGTCGCCGCGCAGCACGGCGTCCGCGCGGGCGGCCAGCCGGAGCGGCTCGGCGATCTCATCGAGCAGCGCGGCGGCCGCCGCTGTGTGCGCCTGTACCGTGAGCGACTCCAGCCGCGCCGAGTTGCCAAGCCGCAGCCCGCTGCGCAGCACGCGGACCGCGTCCAGGATGACCGTCAGCTGGTCGACCGCCGCGCGGGCCGCCGCGGCGCCGGGGCCGACACGCCAGGTCGGATCAGCAGCCGGCCAGCGCGTCAGGTGCAGCGACGGCGTTCCCTCGAGGGACGCGTAGAACCGCTGGTACATGTGCTCGGTGGCGAACGGGGCGAACGGGGCGAATAGCCCGAGCAGCACGCGGAACGACTCGCGCAGCGTCTGCCGGGCACTCCGCGCGCCCTGTTCGTCGCTGGTTAGCCGGTCCTTTACCATCTCCAGGTACCGGTCGCAGAACACCGACCAGAACATCCGCGACGCGGTCGCGTACGCCTGCATGTAGTCGTGTTCCTCAAAGAAGCCCGTCGACAAGTCGACAGTCTCCGCGAGGTGTGCCAGCAGCCAGCGATCGACGATGTCGCGGTTGGCCACCGGGATTCGGGGGCCAACCGGCGGGCTGTCCTGCTGGCCGGCCGGCTCGAGGTTGAGGGTCAGGAACCTGCCGACGTTCCACAGCTTGACGGCGAATTTCCGCCCGGTCCGCACGTCCTTCTCGTTGTACCGCAGGTCGGTGCCGATCCTGCCTTTGGCGGCCCACAGCCGCAGCGCGTCCGCCCCGTACTTGGCCAGCACGTCGTCGGGCACGTAGCGGTTGAACCCGTCCGCCCCGGTGTGCCGCTCGAGGTCCCGCTTGGAGATCTTGCGGCCCTGCTCGTTCAGCCCCCACCCGGAGATCAGCGCGGTGCGCCACGGCACCCGGCCGAAGTGCAGCTCCGACTGCACCACCGAATAGAACAGCCAGGTCCTGATGATCTCGAACGCCTGCACCCGCATCGACATCGGCGCCAGCGCCGGATCCGGTCCCTCGGGCCGCCACGCCCACCCGTCATTGATCTGCGGGGTGAGCGACGAGGTCATCCACGTGTCCATCACGTCCGGATCGCCGTGCAGTTCGGCCGACCCGCACGACGGGCAGGCCGGCACCGGCGGTTTGTCGGTCAGCGGGTCGACCGGCAGGTCCTCGAGCCTGGCCAGCACTGGCGCGCCGCAGCCGTCGCAGAACCACACGGGAAACGGCACCCCGTAATGCCGTTGCCTGGTGATGTTCCAGTCCCACTTCAGCCCGTCGATCCAGTCTTCGAGCCGCCGCCGCATGAACGCGGGGATCCACTCGATCTCCGCGGCCCGCGCCCGGAACCGGTCGGCGTTCTCCCGCACCGCGATGAACCACTGCGGCCTGATCTGGAACTCCACCGGCGTCTGGCACCGCTCGTGCACCCCGACCACCTGCCGCACGGACTCGCTGCCCCGCAGGTAGCCGGCGGCGTCGAGGTCAGCCACGATCTTCGCCCTGGCCTGGGTGAGCTGGAGCCCGGCGTACGGGCCCGCCAGCTCGCCGAGGCGGCCGTCGGCGGTGACCACCTCTCGCAGCGGCAGCCCGTCACGCCGCCACTTGAGCACGTCCTCGGCGTCGCCGAACGTGCACACCATCATCAGCCCGGTGCCGAACTCCGGATCGACCGACTCGTCGGCCAGCACGGGCACGGTGTAGTCGAACAGCGGCACCGTCGCCTGCGTCCCCACGATGGAGACGTACCGCGGGTCGGCCGGATGGCAGTACAGCGCCACGCAGGCGGGCAGCAGCTCAGGCCGGGTGGTGGCGATATTCAGCCCCTGACCACGGGGCCCCTGACCACGGGCCGTCCCAGGGAACTCGATCCGGTGCAGCCTGCTGGTCCGCTCCAGATCCTCGATGTCGGCCTGGGCGAGCGCGGTGCGGTCCTCAGGGCACCACAGAATGGGGTCGCTGGCCCGCCGCAGGTACCCCGCTTCGTGCAGCTTCACGAAGCTGGTCTGGGCAGTCCGCTGGCACCGCCTGTCGATCGTCGAGTACCGCAGCGACCAGTCGACGGACAGGCCGAGCCGCCGCCACAGATCCTCGTACCTGGCCGCGGTGCGCTGGGTCTCCGTCAGGCACAGCCGGACGAACTCGGCCCGCGGCATGTCCGCGGCCCGCACGCCGTAGGCCTGCTCGACGTACCGTTCGGTTGGCAGCCCGTTGTCGTCGAATCCGATCGGGTAGAACACCCGCTCGCCGCGCATCCGCCGGTAGCGGACGATGAAGTCCGGCTGCGAGTAGCTCATCGCGTGCCCGACGTGCAGATGCGCCGCCGATACGTAAGGCGGCGGTGTGTCGACGCTGAACACGTCCCCGCTGCCCGCGGCGTCGTACCGGTACACGTCGTGGTCTTCCCACAAGGCACGCGCCGCGGCCTCCACGGCCTGATGCTCGTACTCGCTGGCCTCCATGCCGGCCCAGGTTAGCCGCGCGTCCCCTCCGGTAAAACCGATTAATCCCGCCGGGCAGCTTCCAAGTCGCGCGCCCGCGCCCCGCTTCTTGCTGTTATCAGCTTTCTGGGGAACAGAACGTGACCTCGGGGTAGCGTGGTGACGGCTGGTCCAGCAGGGATTGCGGCGTGCCGCGCAGGTGCTGGTCGAAGAAGGCACGGACGTAGGCGCGGGTGATGTCCAGGGACCGGGCTCCGGACAGGCCGGCGCCGGTGTCGATGCCGACGTGCTCGGCCAGCAGCGCCAGGTCGGTGAAGGAGGCGTGCACCGCGCCGGCCACCACGAGCCACCGCCTCCAGCCCGTCAGGTGTTCCCAGTCCCGCTCCCAGGTGGCCACGGGGCCTCCCAGGAGTTTCCAGGCCCGCGTCCGTTCGGGCACCGTGCCTCCACTTCCCGGGATGCCCCCGCTTCCCGGGGTGTAGTTGGATTGCTTGCCCAGGAACAGAAACGGCCGGGACAGGCCGTCATCGGGGATCGGCGTGCACGTGGCGCCGTCCATGTCGATGCCCGCGCGGATGCGCGAGTCGGCCAGCATGGCCGCGATGACGGCTGCCCCGCCTGCGGAGTGGCCGGCCATCGCCACCCGGGACGGGTCGATCAGCGCGGCGCCCGGCCGCGCCGGGTGCGCACCGGTCAGCTCACCGAGGACGAACGACACATCCGCTGCCCTGCCCGCCGCTACCTTCTCCTGGAACCCGCTCTCCTGGAACCCGCTGGCCCGCCGGCGTGCCTCACGGGCGAGGCTGGTGGTGACCCGCCCGTCGGGGAAGGCCGTGGCGTGACTCTCGTAGGTGTGGTCGATCCCGGCCACGACGTAGCCGTGGCTGGCCAGGTCCTCGGCTAGGGCGGTGAGCGCGCTGCGGGAGTTGGTGAAGCCGGGCGAAAGCACGACCAGGGGCAGGCTGCGCTGCTGCCCGGCCGGGGTGGCATCGACGGCGGCGTTAGTCCGGACCCTGCTCAGCGCGTCCGGCGGCACGCCGGTGATGCCCCTGCTGGTGAGCTGGAGTTCGGACTCCGCCGGCGTCATGTACCGGGCTCGCCGCCCGTCCGATGATGTCGCCGGATACCACAGTGAGACCATCAGCTCCCGTGCGGCCACCCCGGGGGCCCAGGGATCGGGACGGGAGGCGTCTGTCAGCCACAAGGATGTGGTGCCGGCCGGGCACGGACCGGTCAGCTCAGGAAGGTGCAGCGTTTGTCGCACAGCGGGGCGCTTCTTGCTGTTATCAGAGTTCGGGGTTGGCGGGGCCGGGGAAAGTGAAGCTGCCGTCCGGGGACGGGGAGAACGGGCGGGCCACGAGGACCGCGTCGGGGTTGAGCGGGCCGTAAATGTGCGGGAAGGGATCCTCGGCACCGGGCACGCGCTCGTAGCGGATCGGGGCGCGCACCCGGTCCGGGTCGATCACCAGCAGCACGAGCTCGTCGGGGAGACCGCGGTAGAAGCTGTTCGCCACGTCCGCCACCTGGGAGGCCTGCGACGCGTGGATGAATCCCTCGTCAGCAAGAGACCTGCCGATCGTCGACGTGGCGTACCCGCCGTCGCGCTGCGCGCGTGCCCAGTCCGAGCGGGTGGCGATGTGGTAGATGCGGCTCACTACGGCGAGTTACCCCGTCGGGCGGGACGTCGAACCGAGAGGTGAACTCTTACGTCTATTCTGCGTAGAAACGCTACCCTTTGTGCGCTGCGCTTCATCGAAGCTTCACCGATCTGTCTGTCCCGGTACCGCATTAGGGCACTGGCCGGGGGAAGGAATTCATCGTGGCCTCGCCCCCGCCTGACCTGGTTGATGTCGCCGAACTGCTCGACGTAGCCGTCCAGCCCGACGGCAAGATCGTCGCGATCAGCGACCTGCACCTGCCGCCGGAACGGACCAGGGTGTCCGGCCGGTGCTGTGAGGTCATCGCCCGGCGGCTCGACGGGGAGACCGCTCCGCTGACTGTCGTGCTGGCCGGCGACATCGTGGAGATGCTGGCCTTCCCCAGCGCCACTGCGGCCGACATCCTGGAGGCGCACGACGACCTGTGCCAGGCCCTGGCCGGGGTGACCGAGCGCGGCGGGCAGGTCATCTACACGGTCGGCAACCACGACGGCGACCTGGCCTGGGACCTGAAGGCGGCGGACGCCGTGCGCGACGTCACCGGCGCCAGGCTGTGCCTCGCCGCCGACCTGCGGCTGCCGGGCGGCGAGCGGATCCGGGTCGAGCACGGCCACCAGATCGACCCGTACAACTGCTTTCACGACCCGCGTAACCCGCTCGACACCCCGCTCGGCCACCACATCGTCCGGGAGGTCGTCCCGAAGATCGAGTGGCTGGGCCGCGACTGGCTCACCGGCCTCCACGAGATGGCCGACCCAGCGGACTTCCCGTCGTTCGTCGCCTCCCGGCTGGTGTACCGCAAGCTGGCCCGCCACCTGTGGTGGCTGGTACTGGTGCCGATCATGCTGTTCGCCCTGGTACTCCCCGAGGTGGGACGGGTCAAGAACCGGTTCCCGGACACCGCGACCTGGCTGCACGACGTCGAGATCCTCGGCTACGGCGCGGCCGTGGACATCGTGATCATCGCGCTGATCCTCGCGATCGTCTCCCGCCGGGCCTGGATCACGCTCAGCGCCCTCGCACTCGCCGGGCGCGGCTACAGCCAGAACAACGCGGCCAGGCAGCGCGCCGACGACCTCATCGCCGACGGCTACACCGGGTACCTGTCAGGGCACACCCACCATCCGGAGCTGCACGCGCACGGGGGCGGCTTCTACGCCAACGCGGGCTCATGCACCTCGGTGGTCGAGGCGATCGACACCCTGCGCGGCATGCCGCCGGTGTACCTGCGCACCCAGCAGCTGTCCTGGCTGGAGATCACCGCCGACGGAGATCACCCCTGCCGGGCGACGCTCCAGTCCGCCAGGGTCGAGCTTCCTGGCGCTACCCGTTTCGAGCGGTTCATGGCCCGGGCGCGCAACCCGCACTCCCAGGCGCCGTGCTCGGTCGCTGCGTGGCCGGAGGGCCCCGACTGGCCTGCCGATCCCAAGCACTTGCGCGACCGCAGGCACCTGCGCGCCCACCTGCTGCGTCACCATAAGTCAAAAGACCAGGAGTCCGGCTGCGCCACCGACTGGGCCGCCGGCTGTGCCACTGACGGCGAGAAGTCCAGTTAGTCCGAACTACTACAGATTGTCGGACCCGCGACACCCCGGCGCGCCCGGGCGGCCTTAGACTTCCTGCGTGAGCATTCAGCCCGCCGGGCCCGCCGTGGAGATCGCCGGCATGGTCAAGCGGTACGGCGCTCTCACAGCCGTCGACGGGCTGACCCTCACCGCGCGCCGCGGCGAGGTCACCGCCATCCTCGGCCCGAACGGCGCTGGCAAGACCACCACGATCGAAGTCTGCGAAGGGTACCGGGCCGCCGACGCCGGGACCGTGAGAGTGCTCGGGCTCGACCCGGCACGGAACCTCCAGAAGCTGCTCCCCAGGATCGGCGTCATGCTCCAGTCGGGCGGCATCCCGCCCGCGGTGCCCGCCGGCGAGTACCTCAGGCTGCTCAGCCGGTTTCATCAGAATCCGCAGGACCCGGCGTGGCTCCTGGACACCGTCGGCCTCAGCGAATCGAAGCGCACCCCGTACAAGCGGCTGTCCGGCGGGCAGCAGCAGCGGCTGTCACTGGCCGCGGCCCTGATCGGCCGCCCCGAGCTCGTCTTCCTCGACGAGCCGACGGCCGGCATGGACCCGCAGGCCAGGCACGCCACCTGGGACCTGGTCCGGGCGCTCAAGGCCGACGGCGTAAGCGTGATCCTCACCACGCACTTCATGGACGAAGCCGAGCTGCTATCGGACCACGTGGTGATCATCGACGCGGGACGCGTCGTCGCCGACGGCTCCCCCGCCACGCTCACCGGCTCGGCCGGGCAGCTGCGGTTCCGCGCCGAGCCAGGGCTCGACACCGACAGCCTGCTGTCCGCGCTGCCGGCCGACAGCGCCGCCAAGGAATCCCCCGCCGGGCACTACCTCATCGAGGTGCCGAGCGGCACCATCGAGCCCGCGCTGCTCGCCGCCGTCACCGCCTGGTGCGCCGAACGCGCCGTGCTGCCGAGCAGCTTGCGGATCGAGTCGCGCACCCTGGAGGACGTGTTCCTCGAGCTGACCGGGCGGGAGCTGCGATCATGACGTTCGCCCCCGCCCCCGGCGCCGCCCCGATGCGCCAGATGGTCGCCGCACAGGCCGGGCTCGAGACCAGGACGCTGCTGCGCAACGGCGAGCAGCTCACCCTGACGCTCATCATCCCGCTGCTGCTGCTCGCCGCGTTCAGCCTGGAACCGCTGGTCAGCTTCGGCGGCGGCTACACCAGGATCGATTTCCTCACCCCCGGCGTGATCGCGCTCGCCGTCATGTCCACCGCGTTCACCAGCCAGGCGATCGCCACCGGTTTCGAGCGCAGGTACGGCGTGCTCAAGCGGCTTGGCGCTGAGCCGCTGTCGCGGACCGGGCTGATCGCCGCCAAGACAGTCACCGTGATCGGCGTCGAGCTCGGCCAGACCGTGATCATCATGCTCGTCGCGCTCGCGCTGGGCTGGTCGCCGAACGCGGTGGCCGCCGCGGTCGTCGTGGTCCCGCTCCTCGTGCTGCTCGGCACGGCCGCGTTCAGCGGGTTCGCGCTGCTGCTCGCCGGCACGCTGCGCGCGGAGGCGACCCTGGCGGCCGCGAACCTGATCTACGTGGTGATGCTCGGCGTCGGCGGCGTGGTCTTCCCGCTCACCAAGTTCCCGCCCGGCGTCCGCTCGCTGCTCGAGCTGCTGCCCACCGGGGCGCTGTCCACCGGGCTGCGCGACGTGCTCGCCAACGGCGCGGCGTTCCCCGCGAAGAACATCGTGACGCTCGCCGTCTGGGCCGTCGTCGGGATCGCGCTCGCCGCCCGCTTCTTCCGGTGGGAGTAAGCGCTCTCCTCGTCCTGGCGGCCGCTGTCTCCGTGCAGAGCGGCGCGGGGATCGCCGCCCGGCTGTTCAGTGAGCTGCCGCCCGCGGCGGTGACCACCCTGCGACTGTGGTCCGCGGCGCTGATCATGCTCGCGGTCGGCGGCCGCGGCGCCGCCAGGGTCGTGGCCGACCTCGCCAAGAGGCGGGCGTGGCGGGACGCAGTCGCCACGGGCACGTTCGGGATATTTCTCGCCGTTATGAATTTCGCGATCTACCAGGCGTTCGAGCGGATCCCCCTCGGGATCGCGGTCACCATCGAATTCCTCGGGCCGCTCGCCGTCGCGGTGGCGGGCGCACGGCGAATACTTAGCCTGGTCTGGGTGGCGCTGGCCGCCGCGGGCGTGCTGCTGCTCGCCCAGGGGTCTGGCGGGCACCTGGACCTGGCGGGCGTGGCGTTCGCGCTGCTGTCCGCCGTCGGCTGGGCCGGCTACATCCTGTTCAGCAGGTCCACCGGGCAGCGGGTGCCCGGGTCGGCCGGGCTGGTGATCGCGATGTGCGTGGCCGCGCTGCTCGTCACCGCGCCGGGCGTCGCCGCGGGGGCGCCGCAGATGTTCCGGCCGTCGCTGCTGCTCACCGGCGCCGCGATCGGGCTGCTGTCGTCGGTGATCCCGTACTGGCTGGAGTTCGAGGCGCTGCGGCGGGTGCCGCCGCGGGTGTTCGGGGTGTGGATGAGCCTGCAGCCCGCGGTGGCGGCGCTGATCGGGCTTGCGATGCTCGGCCAGCGGCTGAGCGCGGCGGAATGGGCCGGGATCTGCTGCGTCACGGTGGCCAGCGGCGGCGCAGCCCGTGGAGGGGCCGCGCGCGGCGGACCTGCACTCAGTCCCCAGGCGTTACGATGTGGGGCGTGTCTTCCTGGTTTGCGCGCGTCACGGCCCCGGTCCTGCGGCCGACGCGGGACTCGGTGCGCTGGCTGGCGCTCGCGGCGGTGATCGCCAACGCCGTCATTATCTGCACCGGCGAGGCGGTGCGGCTGTCTTCGTCGGGGCTCGGGTGTCCCGACTGGCCGCAGTGCACCCAGACCAGCGTCGTCGCCGCGCACAGCTCCGGGCAGACCAGCCTGAACACCGCGATCGAGTTCAGCAACCGGCTGCTTAACTTCCCGCTGGTCGCGATCGCCGCGCTCGCGTTCATCGCCTGCTGGCAGTACCGTCCTGGCGGGCAGCGCCGCAGCGACCTGGTGTGGCTGTCGGCGGCGCTGCCGCTCGGCGTCGTCGCCCAGGCGGTGGTCGGCGGGATCGTGGTGCTGACTAAGCTCAACCCGGCCATGGTGGCGGTGCACTTCCTGCTGTCGTCGGCGATCCTCGCGGCGGCCGTGGTGCTGTACGTGCGGGCCGGCGAGGGCGACGGCCCGGCCAGGGGGCTGGTCCGCACGGACCTGCGCGTGCTGACCGCCCTGCTCGTCGGCGTCACCGCGCTGATGCTGGCGGCGGGCACCGTGGTCACCGGCAGCGGGCCGCTCGCGGGCACCACGATCGACTCCCAGGG